>Ga0209890_10000863_pt1 | contig 14092 bp, 10 predicted proteins | sample OrgsoiDNA2013049_FD_185799 | JGI IMG/M metagenome (GOLD analysis project Ga0209890, IMG submission 185799) | Permafrost soil microbial communities from the Arctic, to analyse light accelerated degradation of dissolved organic matter (DOM) -... | ecosystem: Environmental > Terrestrial > Soil >...
TGCGCGAGGACAAAGATCCAAAAGAGTGTCTGCTGAGCGAGGACAAGGCGTAAGCCCTACATCATGCGCTACCTGAAAATCGGCGCCCTGGCTTTCATTATCCTGGTCGTCGGAGTTGCCTTATTCCTGATTGTTTCTGATCGGCTTGGCCAGCCAGCGCCACCCGATCCGGCCGCCCTGATCGCCAAAGCTCAACAATATGACGTTCACATCAAACGCGATACGTTTGGCGTGCCCCATGTAATCGGGCGCAGGGACGTTGATGTCGCTTTCGGTTTCGGTTTTGCCCATGCCCAGGACGACTTTGCCACAATCCAGCAGGTAGCGCTCGCGGTGCGTGGTCAACTCGCCGCAACCGAAGGACAAAAGGCGGCTGTGACGGACTATCTCGTCCATCTGTTCCGCGTTTGGGAGACCGTCAATGCCAGATACGAAATTGATCTGCCGCCGGATGTCCGACATGTGATGGAGGCCTATGCCGACGGCGTGAACTATTTCGCGGCTCTCCATCCCAGCCAGACAATGCGAGGCGCTTTGCCGCTCACCGGAAAGGATGTCGTTGCGGGCTTCGTCTTCAAGCTGCCTTTCTTTTACGGGCTCGATAAAGTGTTGCTGAAGTTGACCGAGCCTGAGGGCGGCAAAGGGATCTCCAAGGGTGGCAAAGACGCATTCCTGGTCACGCATGACCCTCTGCCCGTGGGATCGAACGCCGTCGCCGTCGGTCCCCGGCGGTCGGCGGACGGGGCGACGCGGCTCCTCGTCAATTCTCACCAGCCGTATAGCGGGCCAGTCGCATGGTATGAGGCGGTGCTCGATAGTGGCGAAGGGTGGCACGTAGCGGGCGGCTTTTTCCCCGGGTCGCCTTTCATGCTTCACGGTCACAACGAGCATCTCGGTTGGGCCAACACGGTGAATGAGCCGGACCTCGTCGATATCTACCGGCTCACGACTAACCCAGCCAACCAGAATCAATATTGGCTCGACGGACAATGGCGGGATTTCGAAAAGAGCGACGCCAAGATCCGCGTAAAGATCTGGGGACCGTTGGTCTGGCCCGCGCATCGCGAAGTACTATATGCGGTGCAAGGCCCGGTGTTGAAGACCGAACGCGGTGTGTTCGCCATCCGTTATGCGGGCATGAATGAAATGCGCCAGCCACTCGAGTATTACCGTCTGAACAAAGCTGGCACTCTGGCGGACTGGCGCGCGGCCATGGCGCTGCAGGCGCTGCCGAGCCTCAACTTCGTCTACGCCGACGAGAAGGGAAACATCGGCTATGTCTACAACGGACTATTTCCGGTGCGCCAGGAAGGCACGGACTGGAAAGGCACGCTTCCGGGGGATCGTTCGGACATGATTTGGCACGCTTATCTGCCGTTCGATAAGGTGCCGCAACTCTGGAACCCGCCGTCTGGCTTCGTCTTCAATTCGAATAACACGCCGTTTCATTCGACTGCGCCTGCGGACGACCTTAAGCCACAGGACTTCTCGCCGACGCTGGGCATTCAGACGAACATGACGAACCGGGCCTGGCGTGCCCTCGAGACCTACGGGGCAGATCCCCGGATCACGGCCGCGTCATTCCACGCCTACAAATATGATCTCAGCTACAGCGCCCGATCCGATCTCGCGCAAATCGTCGCGGACATCTGCGCGATCGATCCCGGCAAAGATGCAGATCTTCAGCAAGCGCAAGAAATTCTGAAACGCTGGGATCGAGAGACCGAGGTTGCGAACCGGAGCGCTGCGCTCGCAGTTCTGATGGGCGAACCGGTGCTCGTAGCCAAAGAGCAGGGCACGTCACCGCCGCGGCCGATCGATACCTTGCGCGAGGCCATCCAGTCGCTCAAGACGCACTTCGGACGTCTCGATCCGGAGTGGGGCGAGGTGAACCGACTGCGTCGCGGGACGGTCGATCTGGCCATCGACGGCGGCCCGGATACCTACCGTGCCGTCTATGGAGACCAGCAGTTGGACGGCACCCTGACGGCGATGGCCGGCGACACTCTCATCATGTTCGTTTCCTGGGACAAGTCGGGTCAGCTCACTTCGGAGAGCATCCACCAATTCGGTAGCGCAACCATGGACAAGAGTTCGCCGCATTACGCGGACCAGTCACCGCTTTTCGTTGCCCTGAAAACGAAATCCGTCCTGTTCACCCGGGCGCAACTTGCCGGACACGTCGAAATCGACTATCGACCAGGAGCGCGATAGGACTCCGGCATCGAAGGAGCCGGCCGTTCAGAACTGACCTCAGTTACTTGATGTCCTTCATCGCCAACATTGTGCCGTAGTCGCGGCCGCCGGGGTCGACGGCGCGGGCGACAACGGCGGCGAATGCGTCCCTCACCTCGGGATACTTCGTCGCCAGCGCTTTGATGACCGCAACATTGTTCTGGTAGGCCTGCGTGGTATTGGAAATATCGGCGGCCTGATATTTCACGATCAAATCCAGATCACTGCCCACGACTTCCGGGAAGACTGCGGTGAGCTTGTAAGTGGCGGTTCCAGCAGTGAGGTCAACCATTTTTCCGTTGCCCGGGATGTCGGCTGGCTGGGCGCTCTGCGATTCGTCATAGAGCTTGTCGGTGGCCAATGTGCTCATGAAGTTCAGCGGGGAGATCAGGCTGCGGGCCTCCGCATAAAAGAAATATGCGTTGTGCACCTGGCCCTTGGCCTTGTAGTCGCGCGCGCGCGTTAAGAACCACTCGCTGTCGTGTCCTGCGACCTGCGCGGCCTTGATGTAAAGACCGCCCAATTTCCAGTCGGTTCCCCCCTGCTGAAGAATCAATGAAACCATGGTCCGTCCTTTGGCCGAAGTTGCGTCCAAGAGGACGATGGCATACTTGCCGGCCGGAAGGTTGTCGAGATAGAAGACGGCGCTGTTGGAAGTCTGGCCTGTTTTCCCAAAGACTCCGCAGTAAAACTCCGCGTGAGGGGCAGGCGTCGTGCCGTCGAGCAGGAAAGCACCTTTCACGGTTGCTTGGGCCCCGGCGAGATCTTGCTGGTGATCTTTGACCGTACCCTCGATCCCAGAGAAGTCCGAGGCGAGGCTGGGGATGGCGTTCTGCCTCAGGGAGGCAATGTCACCCTTGGCGGTCATATCGAAGAAGCGCTGTCCAGCAGTCGTAACGGCCGTGCGGGCGGCGTCTTCCATATCACTCGACATTTGACAGCTCTGCGCACGGGCGTTCAACGGCAATAGTCCGGATACGAATAGCGCGAACCAGAGAGCGGGAACAAAGTTGCGAGTGGACAGATTCATTGGTCGTTCCGCCTTTACTTTCATAGAGTTGGCAAGGCTGGACTCAGTTTACGCCTCTTCAGCGTACCCTGATAAGATTTTGCATAGCCCGAAATGGTTGACTGCAATCGGCTTACCGAGATCGCCAGTTCGTGCCATAGCATCTAAAGGGTGCAAGAGAGTAGTGTTAAGACGTTCCACCTGGTGGGACGTCCCGCCCTGCCAGCCTTCTCAAGCCGTACCGGTGCTAGAATTCCGGTAAAGGTGGCCTGCGGTGTCCCCCGAAATGAAGCACCTGGAGGAATTATGAGCACGGGAATGAAAGTCAACAGAGTGGCCGGGTGCATGGTCCTGTGTTTTGGCATTTTGTGCCTTGGGATCGCGAGCCAAGCCAGTGCCGAGACTTCCCAAAGCCACCGGAAGTCGAAGAAGATAGTGGCACTGCCTCCGCTGCCTTCTGGTCCAACCGGACCAGTCCAGCAGATTCCGTTGGATTCGATCGCGCCGGTGCCTCCGCAAGTAAGTTATCAGAATGCACAGCTGACCATCGTAGCTCCCAACTCAACGCTGGGTGACATTTTGCGGGCGGTACGCAAACAGACCGGCGCGGAGATTGAGGTTCCCTCCGCGCCAGAGCGCGTGGTGACCCATCTGGGACCAGGGCCGGCTCGCGAAGTCGTGGCCGAACTGCTCAATGGATCGCGGTTTAACTATGTGCTGCTCGGCTCTCCTTCCGACGAGGCACAACTCACGCGGGTGGTGCTCGTGGCAAAAACAGGCTCCGAAACCGTAAGCGCTTCGAACGCTCCCTCGCTGGAAGAACAACAGCGACTGGGGATTGTGCCGACGGGTAACCCTGGGGCTGCGCTGCCCGAACAAGGACCCGAGGCCACCGACGCCGAGGCGACCGAAGACAACACAGACGAGAATGCCGATCAGGCCGCACAGGAAGCGGAACAACAGCCACCGCCTTCCGATCAGCCCGGTGTGAAGACGCCGCAACAGATGCTGCAGGAAATGCAGCAGCGGCAGTTGATGCTGCAGCAGCAGCAACCGCCGGGGCAGCCGCCGATTCCAGGCGCGGGCATGCCGCCGCGTCCACCGCAAGAACAACAATAAGCGTGAAAGGCCGTGCCCTTAAGGCGCGGCCTTTTGCAACTTCTGCCCTAACCTTTGCAGCCATCTCTCCCCGGTAGCCGGCTGCAGACTCCTCACTTCGCTCGGGATGAAAAGCTTTGGTCGAGCGACGAGATCCCAGGAGCCCCTTAACTAGGGCCGGTTTGCGCGGAGATTCTCGGAGCGTTGCAGGGAGCGATTCATCAGAGGCGAATTGTGCTCCGCGATGGTTCTCTGAAGTAGGTCCCAGTCGCGCGCGACCTCCGTTTCGGATATACCCTGCGCCGATCGACTCCGCAGTTCTGATTGAAGGCGAGCTTCGAGAAGCTGACGCACCAACTCAGGCGGAGCGTTACCGTTCAACACATTGTTGGCGGCCACACCGATCTGCACCTGACTCTCTCCCACCTGAACTTCAATGACTGGCCGGCCCTGATTATCGACACTGGTTTTTGCCTTGGACTGCAGCTTCTCCCATACCTTGTCGGCATCCTGTTCTTCCGGGTACGCGCCCGCCAGAAGATGCTTCAATTGGAGTTGATAAGCCTTGCGATCTTCGCGGTCCAGAGGACGCTCCGGGTTGCTGCCAACGACGAAGACCATTGCGTTGCGCGCCGGCTCGAAGTGGCCCGCGCCCGTGCCCACGTAGACGGCAGCCACGCATCCCGCAAAAATCGGGCTGACGGCAACGCTGGGCACGATATATTTCTTCGATTTGAAGAAGGACTCAACCACTCCGTGAACGGTGGTGCTGCGAGGCATACTTCCGGGCACCTGCGAGATGATAAGCCGTGAAAACTGGAGTTCCGGATGGCGGTCGCTGAAGCGAGTCAGCATTTTTGCGATCTGCTTGGGCGTGGTGATTCCAACATCGGCGACCAGGCTGCGGTGCAGAGATTTCGGGTAATAAAAGTTGAGGATGCCTTTGGCAAAATCCGCGCAGTTGTTAGAGACGAGGTGGAAATGCGATTGATTCGCCGAAGCGTTGTAATCGCGAATCAGAGCCCGGTCTTGCGTAGAGGTTGTTTCAATCTCCAAGCCGTAGATGGTGCGATCGTAGGAAGAACCCACGAGTTGATACCAGTTTCCACCAGGAGTTTCGCCATTTTTCGCGTCGGGTGCGACGTCTTCCAGATACCTGCGACGGTAGCGGTCGCGCAGGAAGGCGGCCATTTTCGCATTGGCAAAAAGCGGCACATCTTCGGGGCGTTCGACCGCATACAGATAGGGGATCAAGGGAATCGCGATCCAATCGTGTCCGCCCACGCCGTCGTAACGGCTAAGGACGACGCCAGTCTCTCCGGGAGCACAGCGGCGCAAAACGAGAGGGGTTTCAGCGCAAACACCAGACAGATAAACCGCGGCATGGCCCGTCGCGGTAAAGAATCCCATTTTGCCATAGGGTTCCTCCAGAAGAAGCGTGGCCGAGGCACTGGCGAGAGAGGCGCAAAGCAAAACCATGACGACCAACTCGCTGAACGCGCGCTGCATCGTTTGCATGAAGCGTGAATCCATGGTCACCCCAGACGAATGAACTAACCTGCTTATTAAGAACCCTTTAGAGAGAGATTAGTTGCTGATAATTAGCAACGCCAGTTACGGAAGGGTAAGGAATTCGGATGGAATCGAGAGATCCAAGATGGCGAACATAAAACGAATTGAGGAGTACATCGGCGGCAGAATCAGCTCTGTACGCAAGACTATTCGGTGGATCTGATCAGATGCGTTTTTGCCCAGCGGGCGCCTTCGGCGACGAATTCGTCCTCGTCTCTCGACAATTGCTCAAGCAGGGGTAGGAATTCTCTGTTTCTGCTGTTGCCCATGGCGATGGCGGCGTTGCGACGCAGACCGGATCGCTTGGTACGGCGGATCGGCGATCCGCGGAAGACTGCGCGGAATTCTTCCCCGGACATTTCTGCTAGCCAGCCGAGGGCAGGATTGACCAGGCCGGGCCGAGGCTCAAACTCAGGAGCGGTCGATGCCGGAGCCTTGCGGTTCCACGGGCACACATCCTGGCAGATATCGCAACCGAAGATGTGGCGGCCCATGCCGGCGCGAAGGTCTTCCGGGATAGGTCCGCGTTTCTCAATCGTGAGATACGAAATGCACTTGTTGGAATCAAGTTGGTAGGGCGCGAGAATCGCGTCCGTGGGGCAGGCTTCGATGCAACGGGTGCAGGTGCCGCAACGGTCTGGGGCGGGAAGGTCGGGCGCGAGTTCAAGCGACGTGAGGATTACGCCTAAGAATAGCCACGAGCCTTTTTTCTGGTTGATGATGCAGGTGTTCTTGCCGACCCATCCCACGCCAGCATACTTCGCGAACACGCGCTCGACCACCGGTCCGGTGTCGACGTAGCTGCGAGTGATGAGGGCCGGCTGGAGTTCCGCCGGCACGGCCTCATGCAGCGCGGCTTCGACTTGCTTCAATCGGCGCAGGACCGCGTCGTGATAGTCTTCGCGGCTCCAGGCGTAGCGGGAGATCCATCCGCGGCTCAGGTCGTTTGTTTGCGTCGAGTAAGGATTCTCGGTGTTGTAGTTGATGGCACAGACGATTACGCTCCGGGCCCACGGAGCAACGCGCGCGAGGGAGGCTCGTTTGAGGTCGCCTTGGTCATCGCGCGCCTCCAGGTATTTCATTTCGCCGGCCCGACCGGCAGCGATCCATTCAGGAAAGTGTTTGAGTTCGGAAGTGTCGGCGGCGGGAGCGATACCCGCGAGATCGAAACCTGCCTCCTCGGCGGCAACTTTGACGATGGCTTTAACGTCGCTGATCTGACTTGCCAACGATCACCTCGGAGCAGGCGGTGGCGGAGGGGAAGAACTGCTAGACCCCGAGCTTTTTCACTTCCTCGTTGTAGTACTTACGGTATAGGATGTCCCACTCTTGCGAGCCTTCGAGGATGGTGCGTTTCTGGCTCTCGATCTTCTGGCGGGCGGCGACGTCGATTCTGGCTTCCTGCATAAGCAGCGCTTCAAGGATCTTGCGGGTTTCCTGGCGAATGGTGTTGGGGTCTTCGATGAACTCGACTTCGTCCATCTGCTTGAGCACGTCGGAAACGGCCCGGGCCAGCACGTTGACTTTGTCGCGGCTGAGTCTCACAGCACCGCCTTGTACTTGCGCACCAGTTCGGTCTTCACCTTGCGGAACATTTCCTGGTAGTTGGCTCCGGTTTTGTTCATTTCTTCGGAGTAGGCTTCGAGGATGACCCGCACTTCGTCGTTAATGCGGTCCTCAAGGGAAAGTTCATCGACCAGAGCAGCATTCACTCGCTCTGCCACCGCGGGGATGGTCGCGGTCTCGATGAATTTGCCGGCGATCAGTTTCTTGGTGACTTCGCGGGCCAGATAGCCCACATATTCTTTGGAAAAAAGCATGTGTGGATTGGGTGTCCTGCGTGCAATCGTTTCTCAATATGAATCAGAAAGTGTAACACAGGAGGAGGGGAAACGGCTCGCAAGCTCGCCGCGCTCCTCGCCAATCGTGCAACTAAGGACTGGCGAACCGACTCGCGCGCAAATAGAATTCAAATCTTTGTGGCAAGCGATCCTTTTGGGGGACGAGATGAAATTGGTTTGGCTGTTCATAGTGGCGATGGCAGTGATGTTGGTGGCGTGCTTCCCGGGATGGAGCCAGCAGTCTTCCGGTAAACGCAAGATCATCATCGATCAGGACGCAGCCGGGCCTGGCGGAACCGATCAGCAATCCATCCTGCTGCTCATCCAGTCGCCGCAGGCCGAAGTCCTCGGAATAACCGTGGTGACGGGCGATGCCTGGCTCAAGGAGGAAGTCGCGCACACCTTGCGCACACTCGAAATCATTGGGCGCACTGATATCCCGGTTGTGCCCGGAGCAGGGTATCCGCTCGTGCGACGCAAGGAAGAAACGGAACTCTGGGAGCAGCAATACGGTTCCATCCCGTGGGTGGGAGCATGGACTCCACGCTACTATCACCCCGCGGATCAGTTAGGCGACATGCCCGAAGGCAAGCCCACCACCAAGCCGCTGGACGAAGACGCTGCGCATTTTCTGCTGAGCATGGTCCATAAATATCCGCATGAGGTGACAATCTATGAAGGCGGACCGATGACCAACCTCGCGCTCGCCGTCTCGATCGATCCGGAGTTCGCAGCGCTGGCGAAGGAGTTGGTATTCATGGGCGGGAGTCTGAATCCGAAGACGGAAGATCCCGAGTTTGCCAACACGCCGAGGCACGAATTCAATCTCTGGTTCGATCCCGAAGCGGCCCACATCGTGCTCAGGGCTCCGTGGAAGAAAATCGTTTGCACCCCCGTGGACATTTCCGTGAAGACCCGCTTGACTCAAGCATTGATCAACCGTGTAAAGGCTGGCAACACACCCGTGGCCCGGTACGTGAGTACCTATTCTCGCCTGTTCGGCGAATACAACTATCTATGGGACGAACTCACAGCGCTCGCCTGGCTCGACCCAAGTGTGATCACGGCGAAGGACAAGCGCTATCTGGACGTTGACCTCGCACGGGGCGCCAGCTATGGAAACACTCTCAGCTGGACAGACCACGACAAACCAGCCACCGTTGGGCCACCGGCCGAGGTGCAGGTTGATCTCGACACAGAGAAGTTCTACAAGATGTTTGTCGACTTGCTGACGCGCCCGACACCAAAGCCTTGAGTCAACGCTGCAATTGATCGAGTGCCTGCTTCGCCTGCACGTGATCAGGATGCTGCTTGAGCAAATCGACCAGGATGCCGCGAGCCTTGTCCCGCGCGCCTTCCAAAGCGTAGACCCTCGCCAGATTCAAATACGCCTGATCGAACGCCGGCGCCACGCGGATGCACTCCTCAAAGCTTGCCACGGCCTGATCGCGCCGCTGCGTGACCAGGTAGAGCACTCCGAGATTATTCAGAGCCTCTGGGTAAACGGGCCGAGCCTGCAACGCGCGCTGCAGATACTCATAAGCTTTGGCGGTGTTATTGGTCTGCGCGAATACCATTCCCAGGCTGTAGTTCGCTTCGGGATCTTGCGGAGCGCCTTCCAGCGCGCGTGCCAGAACCTCTCGGGCCTCGTCCCAACGCTTTTGTGAGCGATAGGCGTTGCCCAGGTTGTCGAGCGACAACAAGTGATGGGAGTTCAGTCGGAGCGCCTCCTGAAAATATTGAACGGAGTCGCCTACCCGCCCTTCGCGTGTGGCAATCACACCAAGATTATTCCAGGCATCCGGGAGCGTGTCGGGATAGTTGGCCGGAAGTTTCACGGCGCGCTCGAAGGTCTCGCGCGCGGCGGCATTCTTGTTTTGGTTCAGGTAAACACTTCCAATACCGTAGAGAGCTTCAGCGCGAGATGGATCGTCGCGAAACGCCTGCTGGAAGGAGGCTGCGGCTTGATCCAGATATCCACGCTGAAAAAACAGAGCGCCGTAAGAGAGATGGTTGCGGCCGAATTCCAGAGCGTACCTCGCGCTCGGGAAAGGCAGCGCCTGAGCCAGTCGCTCTGCGTCTGTTCGCGGAATGCGCGAGAAGTCTTGCTCCACGTGCTGCGGCGCCAGGGGACCTTGATATACCTTCACGATATTGCCCTTGCTATCGATCAGAAACGATGTTGGAAGACTGAGATCACGGTGGCGGTCGAACAACTGGCGATAGAGGATGTTGTAGATGGCGGCAACATCTTCCGATCCGCGCAGAATTGGAAACGCAAGTTGCTGCGTGAACGCCCGGACTTCGTCAATAGCACGGTCGTCGAGATTCACAGCGATCAGTTGCAGATCTTTACTTTTCCAATCGTGATAAGAATTCTGCAGAACCTTCAATTCTTCGCGCGCATTCGGTGCCTTCGCGCTCCAGAAGTTCAGAAGTACCGGTTTGCCGCGAGTTGCGGAAAGTGTTCGAACCTGCCCTGACAAATCCGGAAGCGAAAAGTCAGGAGCTGCAATCGGTTCGAGAAGCCATGTTTCAACTCTTTGTGGAAGAACTTCGACTTCCCGAGGCGACTCTGGTGGAGGAGCAACTTGCTGAGTCGCGGTTTCGCGAAATGGCTCCATCCGCAAAGAATTGGATCCTTCCTTGATCCAGATCTTGTGGTCGACGGGAAGGTTGAGCAGTTCCTGGACAAGCCCGCTGGGCCAGCGAATTGACGCTCGCACCGGCCCTTTCTCCGCCCCGAGGCCGAAGAAGATGTCTTTGCTGTGCTGGGAGAGAAAGCCCGATCCGGCCTGAAGCATCCTCGTTTGGCGGCCCGAAGCGGTTTCAATCGTCACGGCTGCCCCGATCGCGTCGCGGTTACTCTTCGTGCCTTGAAGATGGAACGCAATCGAGGGCGGCAAATTCTCCGCCACATTCTTCAGGATTCGCAACTGCGGTGCATTGCGGTTTTTGAGGAACAGTTCGAGCCGTCCATCCTGATCGAAATCGGCCAGGGCAAATGATCGGCCGTCTTCCATGAAGTCCAGGCCAACCACGCTCGAGACATCGGAGAAGGTTCCGTCCCGATTGTTGGCGTAGAAGAGGTTCCGCTCGTAGCCGCTCCAGGTGCCGTCTGCACGGATCAGTTCATTGATGGCATTCCAGCCCTGTTCGTATTCATGCGACGCGCGCGCTTCGTCGGGGGACCAGGCCACGACCTGCCTCCAAAAGAAGCTATTGAGGTCCTGGCGCGAGGGCCCTGAGACCATCCCATTGGCAATATAAAGATCAAGGAAACCGTCGTGATCGAAATCGAAGGCGTCGCTCGACCACGCCCAGCGCCCCATTCCGACTCCTGCGGAATTCGTAGTGTCGTCAAAAGCGGCGCCGTGATTTCGCAGCAGCGAGTTCCCCATCGCGTGCTTTTGATAGAGGGACCGGACTTCTCTTGGCGAATCCTTTTTGAAAATATCCTGCATTGACACCCGTACGCCGGCCGCAGTCCACATATTGGCGACGTAGAGATCCTCCGCGCCGTCATTGTCGTAGTCGAGCCAGGAAATACTCATTCCCGCGCCAACATCTTCGGCCGCCGCCTGGGGCGCGACGTCCGTGAACGTTCCGTCGCCGTTGCTTCGATAGAGATTCTTGCGGCCAAAGTCATTGACCACGTAAAGATCGGGCCAGCCGTCGCGGTTGTAGTCGCTCCATCCGCAGCTAAAGCTGTAACGCGTGTTGTTCTGATTGAGGCCTGAGGGGGCGGTTACGTCGCGAAACGTTCCGTCGCGCTGGTTCCGCATCAGAAAGTTGGGAGGACCATTCTCGGCGTCGTGATACGGCGAGGGATATTTATATTGGCCGGTACCTTGATAGTACGCATAAAGACAGAAGTAAACGTCGAGCCATCCATCGCGGTCGTAATCCGCAAGAGCAGCGCCCGTGAAAGTTCCCTGTGGCGGATTCGCGAACTGGAACGCGTCCGGCTGTTGGCGAAACTTGCCACCGCCTTCATTTAAGAATAGGAGTGGCCCACTGGCGCGCACCACGATCACGTCCTGGCGGCCATGGTTGTTGAAGTCAGCGAACAGCGCGCAGGCCGTGTTCTCCAAAACTCCCAAGCCAGATGATTCGGTAATGTCTTCGAAGGTTCCATCACCGCGATTGCGATAGAGGCGATTGGGAAGGCCCGCCGGCTGGCAGATATACAGATCGTCGAAGCCGTCGTTGTCGATATCGGCCACCGAAACGCCATTGTGTCCATAAATGTCGATGCCCGATGCGCCGTCGAGCATGGTGCGCCAGTAGTCGGTGCCATGCAGCAGTTGCGCCGAGTAGGAAGAATTGTTGCCGAGCGCGGCAGAAGTAATGTCTACATAGGCCGGCGAACCAGAGCGGGCCTGCATTTCGTCGAGCACTCGCCAGCCGCGAAGGCGAAACTGGCCGTTAGAAGTGGATTCCCATCCCAAGTCCCAGTCGCCGACGCGCTGTTCCCGCCAGAAGCTATCGCCAGTGGCCACGATTTCGTAACGGACGCGAGTTTCCAGCCTGCCTGGTTGTCGCGGCTCAGCAGACGATTCCTCACCTTTGGCGCCTGTCGCGTCAATCCCGGTGATCTGGAATTCGGCGGTCACGATCCTGGAGAAGCTTCTGTAAGTAGACTGCAACTCGCCAAGAAAAGCGTCGCGGCCTAGCGTTGGCGTCCCGGCAAATTTGTTCTGCCGCACTTCGATCCCCGAACTGGATCGCACGACTCGTGACTCGGAGGGCTGAAGCGATCCGCCTAAGAAGTCATCGGCGAGAAACTGCCCAATGGCCTGCGCCTCGTGCGGAGACTGCAACAGGCTTGCGCTCCACTCCGCGAGAATAGCCACAATTTGGTCGGCATATTTTTCGGTGATGAAGTCGTCGAGACCCGCCTGCACCTTCAACAGCGTGGCATCGAGCGGCCTCTCCGTTCGATAGTGAGGGCGGAGATGGAATCCGGCGCCCGCGACCGGTTCGCTTCCGGATGCAGGGGTTTGAAAAACAGGGAACGTGCCTCCCCACAAACGCGCCGGAATCAGAGTAGCCCCGGCGCCCTGACAGAACCGAACAAGAAAGTCGCGGCGGCGAAGATCGACGGATGAATTCTGCTTATCTGCCCTGCTCAGAGTGATGTCCCTCGAAGAGTCACGTGTGGCACCGAAACTAACATTGGTGTTTGGACCGGTCAAGGCGAGATGAGTCAGCTGCGCACCCCAGGTCGATTGCGCTACCGCGAGCCAAGCGTCTCCCACTCGCGCCCGTTGTGGTGCGATCTATTTCAGCTAAGTTCTGTAAAAGATTGGTCGGGGAGAGAGGATTTGAACCTCCGACCCCCTGGTCCCGAAGATTGGTTTCACGAAGAATCAACACTTTAGAAGTGTTTGCATGCGTTCAGTTTTGCTAGTAAAAATGCGGGGTTCAGCACTTTCCGCCACTTTTGAACTCAATGCGTCCAAACGGCCACTGGGCACAATTTTGGGCACAGTGGAACCGGAGATCTAAACGCGCCGCGCCGGTGCTTTCGGCGGGAGAAAAACCTTGTCCAACGAAAAGACAAAAGAATCGACTTGACTCTGACCGGCCTTCTCATGGAAGGCCACTACGCTCAAAACCCCTCAATGAGTGCTATGGCGATTTATCGCCAACGCATAGCGCACTGGATTCAGGCGAGTTCAATAACGGTGTAGGGAGTTCGCTTGTCTGCACCGCGATGATCAACTAAACTCGCTCGGAACCGGGAGAACATGCCGAATCGCCGTCCGACGTGGAGAGACATCGCTTTCCCGCTGATCGTTGGCCTGTTTTCGCTCGCCACCGTCATGCGCAGACCGCGTTTTGCCAGCATCCATACCGTCGACGTCCTTGAGCTCATCGCTGCCGGTATCATGTTCGGTCTCGCCCTCCGCGCTTTGGCTATGTGGATGCACGATCAACGGAAGCGCTCCTAGTCACGCCGTTTCCAAGGTCAATGAGTGAAATGGCGAGGTTTCGCCAAAGAAACCCGCCTAGTCGTAAAGAAGTTGAAACGCATTTCGAGGACGAGCTTTCAAAGCGGTCGCCGAAACCGAATTGACCCTCCCAATCGTCCTCTATAGCCTTCACCTCTAGAACCGCGCTGCTGCGTTGAATCGACCAACAACGGTGAGCAGGTAAATGCCCGTGATCTGGGTCACACTCACGAAAGGCGTGGACGTACGCGATCTCCAATTTAGCTTGGCGAAATGCCCAGTTGGGCTGCGGCGGTCGGGTGCGGGCGTGAATGCCGACGATCTCTTCGATTCGAAGCCGAGCCCGCGAACCGATTCCATCGTCCGCCGCTGCGGTTCAG
>Ga0209890_10000864_pt1 | contig 14089 bp, 9 predicted proteins | sample OrgsoiDNA2013049_FD_185799 | JGI IMG/M metagenome (GOLD analysis project Ga0209890, IMG submission 185799) | Permafrost soil microbial communities from the Arctic, to analyse light accelerated degradation of dissolved organic matter (DOM) -... | ecosystem: Environmental > Terrestrial > Soil >...
CCGGGAGTAACGTAGCCCAGCTTTGTTTCACGCATCACGCCCGCATTGATGCCGACCGCGCCAAGTGTCAAAGGCGAGCGCGCTTGATCGACGAACGTTCGAAGTTTCTCTGCTTGTGTTGGAGGCTGTACCGTAGACGGAGCATCAGGAAGTGATCTCCACGCCCGCATCTCTTGGCGCTGCACCTCGGGTGAGGATGAGCCGTCTCGCTGAAGCAAATCAGCGGAGGGACGTTCGCTTTGGGACAACGCCCCGCAAGCAGCCCACAGAACAAACAAGATGACCCGGATTGGTACAATTCGCTTCGCCATAATTGGGTGAGAGGCTGAAACACTTAGCGAAGAAATCGGACTAAGGGATCCACTCCTTGACCGGAACAATGTCGGCTGCTCTGTGAACATTGCAAGGAAAAGGACACTTCTACCGGTCTCATGAATTTGGACAATTGCGCGCCGCTCGCTACGTGTTTGAATCGCGGATTCTGAGGCGATTTACAAGAAATACGCCGCTGCCGGGGTGCCAACCGAGCCGGAGTATCGCACCTTTCAGGATTACATTTTCCGTTATCTGGTGCGGGAGGGCGGCCGGCTTCATTTGCCGGTGCATATCCACAGTGCCATCGGGATCGGTGACTACTTCAGCCTGAGCCAGGGCAACATCTTCAACCTCGAAGATGTTCTTCGCGATCCTCGCTACTCGGCAACCACGTTCGTCATGATCCATGGCGGATATCCCTATGAGCGGGAGGCCATCTGGCTGGCTGCTGTAAGAAACGTTTACATGGATTCATCGCTCATGGAAATCGCCATGTACCTTCGGAGTTCAAGAAATCGCGGAAGATATGGCTGGAGACATTTCCAGACAAAATCACTTTCGGCACCGATTGCTTCCCTTATAACGAAATCCTGGGCGCAGAAGAAAGCTACTGGCTGGGGGTGCAGTCCTCGCGGATGGCCCTGGCTGCCGCGCTTGCCGAAATGATTTCCAGCGGCGAGGTGAGTGAGGCGCGGGCGCTCGAGCTGGCGCATGGTTATCTGCACGACAACGCAGTGGCAATTTACCCGGGGAAGGTTCATTAGAGGGCAAAATCAAAGCTCAAGAAGAAGCCGGCCGAGAAGGGCATAGCGGCATCCAACAAAAAGACGGTTGCCAAAAAAGCGGTTGCGAAAGGCGAACTCAAGTACATCCCTTGGAATAGCGTGGAACTCGAAGATCTGAATCCGCTCTTGCAGCGGCAAATGATCGTCGGCCTGGACATTATGGTGGCGCGCGTTCTGATGAAGAAGGGATGCATCGTGCCGGAACACAGCCATCATAACGAGCAGGTCACGTACATCCTGGAAGGCGCGCTGAAGTTTTGGATCGATGGCAAAGAAATCGTGGTGAATGCCGGAGAGGTGCTTACCATCCCTCCGCACATGTCCCACAAGGCCGAGGCTCTTGTGGAAACGGTCGATCTCGATGTCTTCACTCCGCCTCGGGCTGATTGGCTCAATCGCACGGACACTTCCCGGTTTCAGTCTAGCGATAGAGGGAGCATTAGTTCCGGGTGACACTCTGAATCTCTTTTGGAGTGAGTTACCGCTGCGAGTTCACTGATATTTGATCGTCACCCGTGGGTCCATAGAATCGGTGAGGAGCACCACCAAAGGTCAAATCCAGGCTCACTAGTGGAGTTGTGCGATCGCAGCGTCGCACTTCGCTAGTTGCCGCGAGAGTTCGACAGGTTTGTTCGCGTAATCCGCTGCTACAGTCTTGTGTTGCTGCAAGTCTTTCCACACATCGAGGCTTTGCTGGTACCAGCGTTTTGCTTCACGCCAGTTTTCCGCACTTTGCGTAGGTGGAAACTTCTTCGCTGCTTGCACTGCGTAGTATCCACCCAGCTTCTCATCTAGCCGCGCCAGTTGGGTACACCCTTCGGCATTGTCTGGATTCGCTGTGACCAGGCTTTCGCGGATGGCCAAAGCTTTGCGATAGCCTGCCAGCGCGCTCGCCGCATCGCCAAGCTGCAAGTACACGTCGCTTAGCTTCATCAAGTCCTCGGACAAATCGCCGCGTTTCTCTGTATCTCTCGGGTCAGCTTGCGACAGTGCCTCTTGAATGCTCACTGCTTTCTGGTAGTACTGCAGCGCATCTTTCCTCGTGGCGACTTTTTCCAACATTTCGCCATATCGAAAATACGCAACTCCCAGGTTGCCGCGTATCTCCGCGCTGGTGGGATTCGCGGCCACCTCGGCTTCACATAAGGAAATGCACTTGCGCTGGTTCGCTAGCGCCGCTCGCATGTCGCCAAGGGCAGACTGCATGAACGCAATTTTGTAATAATCAATGTAAACATCGCGCCGGGCGAGCGCGTTGCTTGGGTCGATTCTTGCAGCCGCTTCATCCTCCTCCAGAGCTTTCAGCTCAATCGCCAATGCGCCACGTTTGCCCCCTATCTCTGATAAGGCCTCTGCGGTGCGAGTGTAGGCCACGGCCACGTCACGGCGGGATTGTGCGTTTGCAGGTTGCGCCAGCGGTCCAAGCAAGGAAAGGGCGGTACGCTGGCTCGCCAACTCTTTCTTCCATTGCCCCATGTCCTGGTAGGTGTCACCTAGAGAAATGTAGGCGAAGGCTTTGGCGCGTATCAGCGCAGGGTCACCCGGGGTCGCCCTCAAGAGGTCATCAGTGATGGCGATTGCTTGCTGGTGATTCTCCAACGCCTTCGTGAGATCGCCGCTGCGGAGTAACGCTTTGCCGTAACGAACGTGGAGAATGCTCAGCTCGCGCCGCGCTTCTGGGTTCGTCAGGGAAGACAGCAGAGCAAATGCCTGGCGATAGTTCGCGAGTGCATCAGTGAGATTTCCACTGACGTACATGGACTCGCCGACCTCGCCGTGGCTTCGTGCCAGTTCGAGCTGGAGGTGTGGGCCTTTTGCTCCAGCTCCGCTTAGCTGTTCCCGAAGTTCCAGCGCCTTTCTGTAGCTCGACAATGCCCCCGGGAGGTTCCCAAGATTGGAGCGATATGGCGAGCCTTGGACATCACCAACTTTTTCGTAGGCAGTGGCCAGTTCACGGCGCAGAGAAGCATCATCGCCGGCTTCTTTTGCCAATCCGTCGAGATACTCAAGTGCGCGTTTGACCACGAGTTCTCGCGCCGGAGTCGAGCCGGGCAGGTTTTGGATGGCATCGTGGAACTCAAACAGGAACGAGTTGGCCAGCTTGCGGACGTCATTGAAGCGTTTCTCTGCCCGTTGACGTTCTGCCTGGGCGATATGAGCCTCGCGGATGGTCGCTGCCACGCCGCCCAGCACCGCAAGGACGACCAGGGCCGTTGCCGCCATCCCCATTTTGTGTCGCCGGACGAATTTTCCCGCGCGGTAACTCCACGAATCCTTACGGGCCGTAACCGGCAGCTTCTCCAGGTGTCGCCGTATGTCCTCAGAAAATTGCTCCACGGAGGCGTAACGTCGCTGCGGCTCTTTGCGGACCGCCTTCAATACGATGTTGTCCAGATCGCCCGCCAACCGTCTCCGCAGCCTGGCTGGCGAGCCTTCGCGGGTGTGGCTGACTGATTCGGGAGTCGGAGTTTGTTCGGGAGGGGCGGCCATCGTGCCATTTAGAGCAGATCGCAGAATGGCTGTGCTCGGCGGTTCGGGCTCCACTTCGCTGATGACGCGGGACAACTCGTGCGAGGTACCCGTGGTTACCCGGTAGGGAGAATGGCCGGCGAGCAGTTCGTAGAGGACAACCCCAAGGGAATAAACATCCGTAGAGGTGGTGATCGTCTCGCCGCGAATCTGCTCCGGGCTGGCGTACTCCGGAGTCATAGGACGCGCCACGGTGGTCTCGAAACTGCCGGACGAGTCAAGGATCTTGGCGATTCCGAAGTCCAGTAGCTTGGTAGTGCCATCGGCGGTGACGAGAATGTTGCCCGGCTTGATATCGCGGTGAATCACCAGTCGCTGATGTGCGTATTGCACCGCTGCGCACACCTGACGGAACAATTGCAGCCTCTGGGTGATGCTGAGACTGTGGGCATCGCAATATTGATCGATGGGAGTGCCCTCAACCAACTCCATCACCAGATACGGAATACCTTCTTCGGTTGTGCCCCCGTCGAGCAGGCGGGCGATGTGGGGGTGGTTCAGGCTGGCCAGGATCTGCCGCTCGTTGCGGAAGTGTTCCAGGATAAATGACGTGTCCAACCCGACCCGCACCAGCTTGATCGCGACTTGCTGGTCATATTGACCATCGGCCCGGACCGCCCGGTAAACCTCGCCCATGCCGCCGCGACCGATTTCTTCCACGGTCTGGTACACACCGATTCGGCGGTCGACTCGGGTGGGCTTACTCACTGCGCCCGATGAACGGTCAAGCACATCAACGGCACGATCTTTCAGAAAAACACTGCCTGCCCGTTCGTGGGAGAGCAGAAGAGACTCGACTTCCCGGCGAAGGTCAGGATCGCTGGCACAAACTTTGTCCAGATACGGAGACCGGTCGGCTGCACCCAAGGCAATTGCATGGTCCAAAGTTTCCCGAACTACCTGCCAGCGTTCCGATTTCACGCTGGAGCACTCCGATCAAGCTCGCGGTACAACCAAGCCCGTGCAGTGATCCAGTCACGTTTGACAGTGGAAGAAGAAATGCCCAGAACTTCCGAAGTGTCTTCGATGGAGAGGCCAGCAAAGAATTTCAGTTCCACGACGCGGCTTTGTTGCTGATCCATCTCGGCGAGAGTTCTTAGTGCTTCGTCGAGGGCCACCACATCCACATCCATCGGCTGAGGAACTTCTTGGGCTTCGTCAAGTGTCAGCCTGCAGACGCTGCCGCCGCGCTTAGCGGCACCATGACTGCGAGCGTAGTCCACCAGGATTTGCCGCATCAGTTGCGCGGCAACCGCAAAGAAATGCGCGCGATTTTGCCACTCGGGAAAATCCTGATCGATCAGACGAACGTAAGCTTCGTGGACCAGGGCGGTGCTTTGCAGGGTGTGACCAGGGCGCTCGTTCTGCAGGTAACGATGAGCGATACGGCGCAGCTCTGTGTAAACCAGGGGCATCAACGCGTCGAGCGCTTCGCGGTCTCCGCCTCGCCAGCGGCCCAACAACTCCGTGACCTGACTCGAAGAGTCCCGCTGCTTCACCCGAGCCATCCCCCTCGCGCCGGGGAAGCGCGTTGCTAGTTGCTAACCAAGCCTAGACTGCTTCCATTTCAAAGTCAAGTTAATGAAACAAAAGAGACTTACGTCCTCTCGACCCAGGAAATCTTGGCTGGATGAACCAATTTCACCTGCGTTTTCCGCCTCTTCTAGTAAGGGCAGACTTTGGCGGTTCCTGAAGCCTGGCGATGCAAGCCGTATTCACTGAGGCGAGCCTCCCCGGTTCCTGCCGAAAGCAGAAGTTCGAATCGGCGAGTTTGCGGGTGCCGGCAAGCATCTAGCTTTCGCGACCCAGATGTCGCAGCCCAGGAGGTTTTGTCATGTCCACGTGTTTTCAAGGAGGATCCATGTCGTGTAAGTCAATCGCACAGGTAAAACTCGCACTGAGCACAGCACTGTTTGCGGTTCTCGCTACCGCCAACTCGGCGGCTCAAATCGGCGTGTCACCGCTGGCACTTTCCTACACACAGGTAATGTTTACGACCAGTAAGCCTAAAGCCTTGCTGGTCACCAACAGCGGGCCGGCCGCGATCACATTCGGTCCCGCTTCCATCAGTGGCACGGACGCGGGGGACTTCGACATTGCAACCGATAGCTGCTTTAACCACACGATCTTGCCGCTCAAGAAATGCAAGATTACGCTCACCTTCTCGGCGACGCAGCCGGTGGGCAGCACAGAGAGTGCGGCACTCAGCGTCAACGACAACCTGGGCAACAGCTTGCAAATGGTGCCCCTGAGCGGCGTCGTAATACGCGGTGCACTCCGGGCGACCATCTCGGGATTGACAGTGTCGATCATCAACCCCACGAAAAATCAGGTGGGGGCCGACTGGACCATACACGGGCCGTACGGGGTCGACGACACACAGACGACTTGCCTCGATATAGTTTTCCCAAAGTCCACGTGCGTAATTGTGCTCACTCGAACTGGCCCGCCAGCTCCTGGCTCGATTGATATCCAGCTTGTGCCCCAAGGAGCCAAAACACTGGTCTTCAACATACCTCTCAATTAAGCGGTCGCGCTTTGCTTGGGGGGTTGCCGTGCTCGTCACATTGGCGCTCCCCGAAGAACTGCGTGAAGGACTGAAGCTGCTTGGGAATCCAAACAGAAACGCTGGTTCAGACTGAACAGGAGACCACCCGTGAAACGTATAGCCAAGATTCTGTCGTTCTTGTTGGTTGCTGCTGCCATGAGCTGTGTCACCGCTCAAGCACAAACCTGTGCGGATTGGCTCAAGGTTAAGGGGTGGAAAGGAAACTACAGTTTGAGCGGCGTGGGTACCACCACAGGGAATGGCGGCGCAATTACGATCAACCAAACGTCTTCTGCAAATGTGAATATGACCGGAAACAACACCCAATGCACCAACGGTTTGGGGTGGGGGCCGGGGACTGATCCCATTAACGTTGTTTTGAATGACACATTTGTGGTGCCGTGTAATCCGGGTCAAGCCTCGGACGTTGTAGTGGGAACCGGGGGCGGCGTAAGCAATTCTTTTCTGCTCATTGATGTCACGAATGGCACGTACAGCTTTTTTCCCGTACCCCAAGCCGACTGGAACCAAACAGACACAAATTGTGTTGGGAACATTGTGAAGAATCAGGGCACTAACTACCCTATGTACCCGATACAGTTGAACTTTCCTCCGACATTTCCACTTCCGAACTCCGTTCAACCTTTGACGGTCAGCAACTATACTTTTCCGGGCACAGCCGGCTTTGAGGGGGGCTCAGCGACCGTGCCCTTTACTCTAAACTTCACGCTCACCCCAATCATCAATGACAATGACAACGTCGACGATCCGTGTTCCAAGACCGGCGGATCGAGTATCGGCTGCCAGAACCAAAGCCTGGGCGAGGATGTGCCTGTTGTCGGAACGGGATTCTTTCTGCATTACGAAGGAGACCGAGCTGCTGGCCGCAGTGGCGCCAACGGCCTTGCGACCGCTGATGCCTATATGATCGGTGGCTGGACTTTGAACGTGCACCATGCCTATGACCCTCAAGGCGACACGCTCTTCCTTGGCGGTGGTGGACAGCGCAGCACTTGGCAGCTTGAAGGGGCGACGACACACAACGGGAACTATCTGGTCACCTCCCAGGATGGAAGCGAGGTCTATGTTTTCAACCTAGCTTCCGAGCGCCATCTCCAGACTCTGAAATCACTGACAGGTGCCGTGAAGTATCAGTTCGCCTACGACCCGGCTGGAAATCTGATTACGATCACGGACGGCAGCGGGAATGTGACCACCATCCAGCGCGATGGCTCGGAGCATGCTACGAGTATTGTTTCGCCCTACGCTCAAACCACGGTGCTTAGCCTGGACGGCAACGGTTTCCTGAGCCAGGTAGCCGACCCAGCCGGGAATACAGAGAAATTCACTAACAACAGTAGCGGTCTGATCACTGCTCGCACAGACGCCAATGGCAATGTTTACAACTACACGTATGACAGCTCCGGCAGACTGACCAAGGACTCCGATCCAGCCGGCGGCTTCACCAGTTTGACTCGCGCGGATACCAACTCCGGTTACACCGTCGCGACTGCGACGGCAATGGGGCGCGTTAGCACATTCCAGGTCACAACGACTGCGGCCCCAGGCGAACAACTCACCAACACCTGGCCGAATGGGTTGCAGGCAACCGTGACGAACCTTCAGCAGAACGGAACTATATCCGAGAGTACCGTTCTGCCCGATGGCACGTCAGACAACAACACCATGGGTCCGGATCCGCGCTGGGGAATCCAAGTTCCCATTGCCACGAGTGCAACGCTGAAGCGCGGCAGCCTCACCATGAACATCAGCAACAGCCGTACGGCGAGTCTGGGCACTCCCGGAGATCCCTTCAGCCTGATTACTCAGACTGACATCGAAACCATTAATGGCCGCAATTACACCACGACCTTTACCGCGGCGACCAAGAGCTTTCTGGAGAAGACTCCAGTGGGACGAACGGCCACCACGGTGCTGGATGCGCTGGAGCGAGTCAGCAGTGTACAGACCACCAGCCTGGAGGCGACCAGCTTCACCTATGACGCCCGGGGGCGACTGTCAGCCATGCAGGAAGGAACTCGCAATACAACTTTGAGCTACAACGCGAACGGGCGTTTGGCGAGCGTCACGAACCCGGTAAATCTCACGCGCAACTTCACCTACGACCCGGCCGGAAAACTGCTGGCGACTACACTGGAAGACGGTCGAGTCATCAACTACGCCTACGATGCCAACCGAAATCTCACGTCCGTCACTCCTCCCGGCAAATCGGCGCACAATTTCTTGTACTCGGTCGTGAACCAGCCAACCTCCTACACGCCGCCGACGGTACCCGGAGGCGGGACCACCACGTACTCGTTCAGCCCGGACCGCGAGTTGACGAAAATGACCCGTCCCGACGGGCAGGCCATCGACTACAACTACGACGGTGCCGGGCGAATCAGTTCTGCGGTCACGCCCAGCGCCACCCTCAGCTTTGCCTACAACGCGACAACTGGGAACCTGTCCAGTGCCTCAGTCTCCGGGGGCGAAGCCATCGCCTACTCCTACGATGGCCCGTTGCCGGCCGGCTCCACTTGGACCGGAACACTTGCCGGCAGCGTCACGCGCAGCTTCAACAACAATTTCTGGGTGACGTCCCAGAAAATTAACGGCGCTAACAGCGTTGGATTCACCTACGACAAAGACGGTCTCACCAGCAAAGCCGGTTTGCTGACGCTCAAGCACAACACTATAACCGGGCTGTATACCGGCAGTACCCTGGCCTCGGCAAAGGACACGGTTGCGTACAGTACCTTCGGCGAGCGGAAGACCTACACTGCGAAACATCTGACCGCGATTCAATACAAAGTGATCTATACGCGCGACGGCATGGGAAGAATCACGGTTCTAAAGGAGACGATTGGCGGTGTGACAGCTTCCTATGCGTACACCTACGATGCGGCCGGCCGGCTGACGGGAGTCAAGAAGAACGGCGCAAGCATTGCCAGCTACACCTACGACAGCAACTCCAACCGCCTGACCGCGACTACGCCCTCGGGCACCACCAATGGTTCTTACGATGCCCAGGACCGGTTGCTCACCTACGGCAACGCCTCCTATGTCTACACCGCCAACGGCGAGTTGGCCACCAGGACTGTGGGCGCGCAGGCCACCACGTATCAGTACGACGTCCTCGGCAATTTACTCGCTGTGACCTTGCCCAATACCACGCAGATTTCCTACATCATTGACGCTGAGAACAACCGCGTGGCCAAGAAAGTGAACGGTGTGGTAGTGGCGGGATTTCTGTACGACGGCGTCGATTTGGTAGCGCAATTGGACGCCAACAATCAGAGCGTCAGCCAGTTCGTATACGGCAGCGGCAGCACCGCTCCCGACTACATGGTCAAGGGCGGAGCGACGTACCGCATCTTTTCCGATCACCTCGGCAGTCCGCGGCTTGTGGTGGACTCGACGACAGGACAAATCGTCGAGCAACTTGCCTACGACGAGTTCGGCAACGTGACCAGCGACACCAACCCCGGCTTCCAGCCCTTCGGCTTCGCTGGCGGCCTGTACGATCAGGACACCAAGCTGCTGCGCTTCGGAGCGCGTGACTATGACCCAACTACAGGCAGATGGACCTCCAAAGACCCGATACGGTTCAATGGCGGTGACACCAACCTCTACGGGTATGTTTTGAACGATCCCGTAAACTTTTTCGATCCGGCGGGCTTACAGAACTTCATGCAAGATCCTGGAGTAATACAGCAGAAACTTCAGCAGAAAGCTCTCAAAGAGGCCCAGAAAAAAATCGCCCCAGAAGAGGTCAAGCAAATCATCAACGAGGACGAGAAGTCCTCTAAAGAGGCCGTCAAATTTTGTGGCAAAATCGAGGCTATCGTTAAATGGTTCACTGATGATAGGACCTCCAGCGAGCCGCCAAAGCCTCCGAAACAAAATCACTCGCTTCAGCAGTTCGAGAACAAGTAAAGGGTCATCTCATCAACTCATGAGGTGTTCGATGACTCTTTTTTGCTCCGACGGCATTTGGATTGCACTGATCTGTTGGTTGTCGATAGTGTCCGAACTATTCGGACACTCGGCTGCTGGGGAGGTTCACCAAAGTTGCTGGGCAGCACTGGCGCCACGGTAGGGGACGCTGAGTGTGGGAAGTGCGGCCGGGAGTGGGGCCTTCGACGGAGCCAACATCTGGGTGGCCAACCAGGGCAGCAACTCTGTCAGCAAGATTCCAGCCTTCTAGCGTGGCTATGAATGGAGAAAAAATGACTATGCAACGGCTCAACAATCTGCCTTTACTGGCCTTGGCAATGAAGGTCGGTGTAGGTTTGGGCGTGAGCGCCAGAGATTCCGGCACTGCTCCTTTAGGCGGAGACTTTGGCCGTGGCGGCGTTTTTCGTGAAAGCCGCAGTCTTCTGGGTGGATTCTTATACGCAGATTACGGCTACGGTTCCGACGACAGCCAAAACCGGGAAAATTCAAGTGACTACGCTGTGCGGCACTGCAAGCAGCCCACGACTTTCACTGTTAACTGAGGGCGAGATGCGTCTAATGGGGCTTATGGGAACAAAAGCGATTCTCCTGGTCTTTGTGTTGTGTTCAGCGCTGACGGCGGAAAATCTGGAAAAGACCCAGAAGAAAGAACTGGAAGCTCAAGTCAGAACGATGACTGCGGAAGCCGAAAGGCTCGCGAAAGCTGGACAGCTCGCGGAGGCACGCACCAAGTACGCCGAGTCCCAGGCGCTTATCGAAATGAAGGACGTTACCGAAGCCCTCAAACATTTAGATGAAGAAATTCACAAGCGGGTGAAGGATACCCTAACCGAATCGCGCAAGCTCTACGAGTTGCACAAGTTCAAAGAGGCCGCCGACGTGCTGGACGGGGGCATGAAACTGCAGGTGTTCCAGTCCGTGCTCGCGTACGATCTGGCACTCTGCTACTACCAGCTCGGTGAACGCAATAAGGCTCTGGAATACATGGGGAAGGCCAAAGCAGGCACGGCGGATCCAAAGCAAAGACAGAAACTCTTGCAGCTGCTTACGTTCTTCACCACCGGAGAGAATGGAATTTCGGTGAACGACAGTGACAAAGAACGAATCAGCCGGGTCAATCGGCTCTCTGAGAACGTCGGAGTGGAAGCATTCCTGGAAGATGAAGGAGGAAATGAGGACCAGTTCTCCGAAGCGGAAACTCCATCCGCGCAGCCGGTGTCTCCGGCGTCTCTCAAGATGAACGCGCCCGCCAGCCCGCATGGCAATACCACTGCGAGTCACAGGTCGAGTTTGTGCAATGCGCTTGGCGAGCTTAAAGGCACATTAGTCACCAGCCCGTCCGCGACCTTCAATCAGGCTAACTGTGCTGAGAGCAATGGACGGGCGGCGGAGGCTGTCCGGTTGCTGGAACGATATTTGGAAATGGCGCCTGGAGCGCTCGATGCCGATGAAGCGCGCGCCCGCATCGCCGACCTGAAATCGCTGCTGAGTTTGCCGGGTCAGAACGGAATAGAAATTCGCCGGCTCTATGCGTCGGTGTATGGCGCCCTTGCGGAGCGCAAATACGATCGTGCACTTGCAGACCTAGGCAAGGCTGGCGACTTGGCCCCTGAATTCGCCCTCACCAAATGGAAACTGGGGCTGCTCTTTGAAGCCATGGGTGACATCGATCGAGCGCGGGAGAATTTTACTCACTACCAGGAGTTGACGTCAGAGCAGAGCGCCAAAGACGAGGCGGCGCTGCACCTGTCTACCCTGGACGCGAAAAGGGCCAAGTATGACGAGGAGGTGGACGAGGCTGAGGATATCGTCGCTGATTTGTTCAATCGAGCGATGAATCTGAGTTTCAACGGATCTGAGAAGCGGAGCGCGTTGCGCGCGAAGCGTGCGCGCGTGAATAAGAAAGAGGAAAGCAAAGCAAGGAATCGAGTCGGCGGCTTTGCCATTCCTTTCGCTTATGCACAGCAGCAACTGTCGCGGGCGAGCGAGCATCTTCAAATCGCCCTTGCTCTGTTCCCCCTGGGTGCTGAGGCCAACGAGCTGATGGGACTGGTCTTTTTGCAGGCGAACGATGGCCATTCTGCAATCAAGAGTTTTGATGTAGTTGCCAGTCAAGGTCTGCCGGTTTCGTTTTATGCCGAAATGCGCAGCCATAAGCAGGATCAAGCGGTGAAGTGCGAGTTGAGTCGAGACCGGCTGCGTTTGATCTTTCTCTCGTCGTATGACAAGAAAGGGCAGCCGGCGCCGCCAAGCAAGCCTGCCGGAGAAGACGGCCTGGGAGACATGATTGTGGAGCCTTCTGCTCCGCGCCAGCAAGGGTTCGATTCGCTCGACTTAACCTTGGGTGATATCAAGAAAGTCGAGACCGATAAAGGGCTGCTCAAGCTGAAACTTGCCCAGAAAGAAATCTTTCTATCCCCGATTTACCTGCCTTCCTTCACACCCATCGAGGGTCCCCAGGCGCGCAGGTTTGCGAATAACTACACCCGGCTGTTTGTTCGCTATCCGGGATTGGAAGATTCCAAGCTTGGAACCGAAGGCATGAGCGGGGGCGAGAAGTTCAAGATGGGATACAACATCGCCAACGCCAGCGTGGATATCGCGATGTCAGGTTTCAGCCCCATCAGTGCGATCTCCAGTGTGCAGGACGCAATCACGATTACTCGAACCATTCGGGCAGCCATGGTTTCGCTGAGCGTAAGCTTTGCGACATGGGAGAAAAGTGTGGATGACCAGCAACAACTCCTGGCGGGCAAGTCGTTCAAGGCCATTCCAACCCAGACGGTGAATCTAGGGTTCGTGCCGGAGATGAAGTAGTTTAGAAAAACTTAGAGCGATTAGACCGGAGAACTGCTCGGGCCGCTTACTCCACGGTCGAGTCGAAGTTGTTGGCAAGCGCAAAATCCATTTGTACAGATAATCGGCAAGTCATAGATGGGACAATTCTTGGGATCTTGGCAATTCTTCCCAAGTCACGGGCAGCTCTGAAACTATCCGCCCGTAGCGTCGGTCCCGCAATTGACGCGCCGGGCGACTTCGTCACATTGTCCGGGGTGCGTTCACTCCCGTGCTCGCGAAACACTCAAAGTCGTTCTCACTCGTCGACTCCCTTGCAATTGGCGTAGACCGAATGCTGCGGAACTTTGTGAGTTTTCGAAGGCGTGAGCTTCGAGCAAGCGGCGGCTGTGCCGATCGCGGGGATGACCGCCTTGCAGGCGCTTCGGGACCCAGCACACCTTCAGGCGGGGCAGAAGGTGTTGATTAACGGCGCAGCCGGAGGGATCGGCACATTTGCCGTGCAGATCGCGAAGTCGTTCGGCGCTCATGTCACCGGCGTTTGCAGTACAAAGAATGTCGAATTGGTGCGCTCGCTCGTGGCGGATCGTGTCATCGACTACACATGCGAGGATTTCACTGAAGACGGCGAACGCTACGACCTGCTTCTCGATAACGTGGGAAACCGCAAATTGTCGGCGATGAAGTGTGTCCTGCGTCCGAATGGTAAGTGTGTGATCGCCGGAGCGCCAAAGAAAATGTCGGCAGTGTTTACCTGGTTGCTCAAAATATTCGCACGTTCATTGTTGTTACGACAGAACTTCAAATTCCTCATTGCGAATATCAATCGAGACGACCTGACGACGTTTGGAGAACTGATCACGGCTGGAAAAGTGACCCCGGTGATCGATCGACGCTACCCGCTGAGCGGAACGGCCGACGCCATGGCCTACGCAGAAGAGGGACACGCCCGGGCGAAGGTCGTCATCACATTTGAATAGGGATCGGCGGCCCTTTAATATCCTCTCTCTCGTTTGCAAGACGGTCTATCAGCGTACTTTGGTGAAAAATCCCAATAGCACGTGCGCCGTGGAAAGGCGCTGGACGACTGCGGGTGAAAGTCCCGCCCGGGAACTAGGTTCGCTCCACCCGGAAACAATCAGAGCGGCGGTGGGGGAAA
>Ga0209890_10000865_pt1 | contig 14072 bp, 8 predicted proteins | sample OrgsoiDNA2013049_FD_185799 | JGI IMG/M metagenome (GOLD analysis project Ga0209890, IMG submission 185799) | Permafrost soil microbial communities from the Arctic, to analyse light accelerated degradation of dissolved organic matter (DOM) -... | ecosystem: Environmental > Terrestrial > Soil >...
GACTACGATTATGCGGCGAACGGCGGTGTCTTTCCGACGCACATTGAATCCCTCACATCTGCGAGGCATGCTCGCTGGCTGGAGAAGGTGCTCTACCTGCTTCCCATCGCACCGCGGCCGCTGGGCTACAATCCGCTGGGCGTAAAGCAACTGGAACCCAAATGGGTGGCGCGCCTCGGGCGCAGCGGCGCGGACTGCTTCGACGCGATTAAGAAGATGGACGCCGCTGCGGTCGGTAGGTCGTTCAACGAAACGATGCGATGTTGGGAAAAGCTGTTGCCGCATGTCACCGCTCACCCATTGATCAAGATTGATCTAAAGGCAATTCTGCGGATTTATCAACGCGAGTTTCCTGGCGCAATGTTCTCCGGCTGTGGCGGGGGGTATCTGATTGTCGTTTCCGAAAAGGCTGTTCCGGGGGCATTCCAGGTCAACGTTCGCACCACGGACAAAAACCGCCCTTGATCCAGTCGCCAGCACAAGTCGTGGCCAGTGGCGGATTTGACGACATCACGTCGCGTGATGTTCGCTTTCTCGAGGAAGCAGCAAAACTCGGTGAACTCACGGTGTTACTTTGGCCAGATGCAGTCGTGGAACAAGTCACGGGCGGTCCGCCGAAGTTCCCCCTCGCAGAAAGAAGCTACTTTCTAAATGCCGTGCGTTATGTCAGCAAGGTGGCAACAGCAGATTCGTTTGCCGACTACGATTCTCTACCGGGAACGTTGAGCGTCGATGTTTGGGCCGACTACCGACCGACGACAAGTCCTGCGCGTGGGGCGTATGCGCGAGAGAACAAGATCGTGTACCACTGTTTTTCGTGCGAGAGCCTCAAGGAGTTTCCGGACGTGCCGCCCAAGCCGTACGCATCAGGGAGAAGAAAAGTGGTTGTCACAGGCTGTTACGATTGGCTTCACTCCGGCCATGTGCGCTTCTTCGAAGAAGTGAGCACCTATGGGGATCTTTACGCCATCGTCGGCCACGACGCGAACATCCGACTGCTCAAGGGCGCAGGACATCCGCTGTTGCCGCAAGAAGAACGCCGTTATCTGGTTGGCTCGATCAAGTACGTATCGGAATCGCTGATTTCCAGCGGCGATGGGTGGCTGGATGCCGATCCGGAAATCCGCCGGTTGAAGCCTGATATATACGTTGTGAACGAAGATGGTGATGTTGGCGGCAAGCGGGACTACTGCGCAGCGCTCGGGATCGAGTATCTCGTCCTCAAGCGGATTCCGGCGCCGGGCTTGCCCAAGCGGACCAGCACCGACCTGCGTGGCTTTTAAATTCGCTTCAAGGCCTTGTCATGATTAAGACTGGAATATTGAACCCTCAGATCAACTCTCTGATCAGTCGCGTGCGCCACACCAACACGTTGGTTGTTGCCGATCGAGGCTTTCCATTTTGGCCGGAAATTGAGACGGTGGATATTTCGCTCGTCGATGATGTGCCGACCGTAGCGCAGGTTCTCCAAGCGCTTCACTCTAATTTCGTTGTCGGCAGAGCATGGATGGCGCGGGAGTTCATCAAGTCCAACACCCCTAGGACGCGTTCGGCCTTTGCCGAAGCTCTGCACGGAATTGAAGTGAAGTATGAACCTCATGTGCAGTTCAAAAGGCGGGTGCCGCTCGCCATCGGTTTGATCCGCACCGGCGACACCATCAAGTACGCGAACATCATTTTGGAGAGCGCGTAGGAATCCTACAGGCGGCATGATCCGGATGTGCTGGCTTGATACATAGTTCTGATCCGAAGGGGAACTCCATTGTCCAAACGAAAGTCAACACGATGAAGACTTCCACGAACCCATCAACGACCCCAGCCGGTCTAGCCAGGACGCAAGGCGGAATGTTTCGCACCGCCGATGGCAGGAACTTTGCCGTTCCCTTTGTTCTGATCACCTCCCTCTTCTTGCTGTGGGGCTTCTGCAACGGGATGATTGACATCCTGAACAAGCACTTCCAGGACACACTGCGGATTAACAAAGAACAATCCGGCCTGGTGCAGGCGGCCAACTATCTTGCCTACTTCCTGATGGCCATTCCGGCTGGTTTGATCGCCAAGAGATTCGGCTATAAGGGCGGCATTCTTGTCGGTTTGACGTTGATTGCCGGCGGAGCTTTCTGGTTCATTCCCGCCGTCCACATCGGCACCTATTGGGCGTTTCTCCTCGGCTTGTTTGTTATCGCAGCGGGAATGACTTGCCTGGAAACCATTGCCAATCCTTACGCGACGGTACTCGGGCCGCCCGAAAGCGGGCCAACGCGCATCAACATCGCCCAGACGACTAATGGCCTGGGCTGGATTCTAGGGCCGATCGTCGGTGGATATTTTGTTTTTTCAGGAACGGACGGAGCAGGTGCCAACGCTGGTCTTACCACTCCCTACGTCGGCATTGGCGTATTTGTGGTTTTGCTACTGGTCATTTTTGCTGTCTCAAACGTGCCGGACTTACACGCCGAAGATGAGAGTCGCAGAGCGGCGTCCGGGAACAACCGGCTCAACCCCACGGGTGGGCAACAGGCCGGGATCGCCATCGTTTTGGCGGCGGTCTGCGGGTTGCTGTACTTCTTCATCGCCCCAATCCTCCAACTGTTGTGGACTCTCCTCCAGATGCACGAGGCATTATTCCAGCCGGTGAAATACGGACTGCTGGTCGTCGCCTATGTTGCCGCCTTCCTCGTGGTCTCCAGGAATTGGGACTTGTTCCGGCGTAAGCACTTCACCCTTGGCGTGGCCACGCAGTTTCTCTATGTAGCGGCGCAAACCGGAATCTTCAGTTTCTTCGTCAACTACGTTCTGGAGAATGATCCGGGGGTGACCCGGCTGCAGGCCTCGCGGTGGCTGGGTGCTGTCGGGTTCGTCTTGTTCATGGTTGGGCGTCTGTGCGGGAGCGCAGTAATCAGCCAATTCAAGCCGGAGCGAGTGCTCACAGTTTATTCAGTCATGAACGTGGTACTGGTTGCCATCACCATGGGCGGTGGCAAAACTGGAATGTATGCGATGTTCGCTTCATTTTTCTTTATGTCAGTAGGATTCCCCACCATCTTTGCCCTCGGCATCCGCGGGCTGGGCGAGCATACAAAGTTTGGCTCATCGCTAATTGTGATGTCCATTGTCGGGGGCGCAATTACTCCGCCCTTCATGGGCCACATTGCAGACCAGCATTCCATGCGCATCGGCTTCGTGGTGCCACTTGTCTGTTTTGTGTTCGTGGCTCTTTATGGCGCCATCTGGGCAAGGCTCAGCAGACAGGATGCGACTGCTGTCGCCGATGCCTCTTAGGTTCAAGCCGACAGTTCGATTTCAACGGTAATGTTTCCGACGGAGGAACCACACCATGTCAGACCATTCTTCTTTCCTAACGCGGTCCATTCGTGGACTTGCCATTGTTGTGCTTGGATTATTCACGTTTTCCAGCCTCCGCGCCCAGAACGCCTCGGCTCCAACTGCTTCGGAAGATCCCGCAGTGATTGATCAGGCGTGGCAGAAGGCCGGCAGCAAATATGATTCTGCGCGTGCGGCCCTGCTGAAGGACGTCGACAGCGCGAACGCCCAGGGGCCTTTCCGGGCGGACTGGGAATCGCTTCAGAAGTTTGAAGCGCCCGATTGGTACCGGGACGCGAAGTTCGGCATCTTCATTCACTGGGGAGTTTATTCGGTTCCTGCTTTTGGCAACGAATGGTATCCGCGAAACATGTACCAGGAGGGAACTCCCGAGTTCAAGCACCACATCGCCACCTATGGTCCGCAGGACAAGTTTGGGTACAAGGACTTCGTCCCCAGGTTCAAAGCGGAGCGCTATGATCCGGCCGCATGGGCTGAATTGTTCAAGAAGGCGGGCGCGAAGTACGTTGTGCCGGTGGCAGAGCACCATGATGGCTTTGCCATGTATGACAGCGGCGTGAGCGACTGGACCGCCGCAAAAATGGGGCCGCATCGCGATCTTATTGGCGATTTAGCCAAGGCGGTGCGGGCAGCGGGGTTGCATTTCGGCGTCTCCTCGCATCGCGTGGAGCACAATTTCTTCCTTGGCGTTGGCCGCACCTTCCCGTCCGATATTAACGATCCGGAATATGCCGCTTTCTACGGCCCTGCGCACAATTGGCTGAACAACAAGTGGGGAACTCCGCTCGACGGAGACTTCACCTATGTTTCACAAGCGTGGGCCAACGATTGGCTGGCGCGGAGCACGGAGCTGGTCGAGAAATACCATCCTGATATCGTGTACTTCGACTGGTGGATCGGGCAGGCTTCGATCCGTCCCAATCTCACCCGCTTTGCCGCGTTCTACTACAACAGTTCGCTCAAATACGGAGATCACGTCGGAGTGATCAACTACAAGGACTACGCCATGAACGAGCATTCTGGCGTACTCGATCTGGAGCGCGGCCAGCTTGGAGACATCCGCCCTCTCTATTGGCAGACCGATACCTCCATCAGCAACAAGTCTTGGGGGTACATTCAGGATGACACCTTCAAATCGCCCCAGTTCGTGATTCACCAGCTCATCGATATCGTGAGCAAGAACGGCAATCTGCTGTTAAACATCGGGCCCCGCTCCGACGGGACAATCCCGGATGAGATTCAACGGGTGCTTCTGGATGTCGGGGAGTGGTTGAACACGAACGGAGAAGCCATCTACGGTACTCGCCCCTGGAGGACCTATGGCGAAGGGCCCACGAAAGTCGCGGCTGGCTCCTTTCACGACACCGACACAGCCAACTACACGCCGGAGGATTTTCGTTTCACGACCAAGGGCGATGTGCTGTACGCGATCGGACTCGCTTGGCCTGGAACCGGAGAAGCGGTGATTCATTCCCTCGCGTTGACGCTGGGTGGCAAACGCGTTCAATCGGTGTCGCTGGTGGGCAGCGAGACCAAGGTGCAGTCTAGCCAGGGTCCGGATGGCCTGCGGATTGTATTGCCAAACCTTGCTCCCCCGAAATACGCTTACGCGCTTCGCGTGAGGTTTGATCAATAGGTACGCAGAAATCCATATCACTCGCATGAGTCAGGACACGTTGGCTGAGCAACTTCGAGAACGGGGAAATAACTACCTCCGATGAAGGCGTTCGTACTCCAGAAACCGGGGCAGGCATCCATCGAGACGGTTGCGGAACCCGTCGTCGCGAAAGGAGAGGTACTGCTGAAGGTGCGGATGGTGGGATTGTGCGGGAGCGATTTGAATTCGTTTCGTGGACTCAATCCGCTGGTTTCTTATCCTCGCATCCTTGGACATGAAGTGTCGGCTACTGTCGTTGACGGCGGCGATAGCAGTATGCGTATCGGCACAGATGTGGCGTTGTCTCCATATACAAGCTGTGGTCAGTGTGCCTCATGCCAGCGAGGGCGCAAGAATGCTTGTCAGTTCAACCAGACTCTCGGTGTGCAAAGGGATGGTGCGCTCAGTGAATTCATCGCGGTACCCAGAGAAAAGCTTTATGCGGCCAAGCTCACACCGAAGGAGCTGTGCCTGGTCGAACCGCTAACCGTGGGGTTTCACGCAGCATCACGAGGGAGGGTGACGGCAGATGACAGCGTCGCAGTTTTCGGCTGTGGAGGGGTTGGACTGGGCGCAATCGCTGGTTCCAGTTCTCGCGGCGCTCGCACGATCTGTATCGATGTGGACGACGAAAAGCTCGACCTTGCTCGACGCGCAGGCGGTACCTACACCATCAACAGCACACGAGATCGCCTCCATGATCGGCTGCTGGAAATGACCGATGGACGAGGACCGGACGTTGTCATCGAAGCAGTTGGTACCCCGGCAACATTTCGAGCGGCGGTTGAAGAGGTCGCCTTCGCTGGCAGGGTCGTATACATCGGCTATGCCAAAGAACCTGTGAGCTATGAAACCAGGTTGTTCGTGCAAAAGGAATTGGACATCCTCGGCTCGCGCAATGCCGGGCCTGAGGACTTTGCTGCAGTAATCAGACTGCTCGAAGCAGGAAGATTTCCGGTAGATGAGGCCGTAAGCTTGACCGTTAGTCTCGACGAAGCGCCAGGCGCGTTACGTTCCTGGAGTGAGAATCCGTCACGGTTCAAAAAGATTATGGTCAGCTTGGATTAGAGCGATAACCGCGATTCCGTCACGGTTCTCTCTACCTACCAGTAATACGCCGCAACCACAGTCGGCGAACTCGGGATGTTATTCACCACATTCGTGTGGAGCACGAACTGTAGGCTCTTTCTGGTCCAGTCCTTTGGCGCCTGCCTGATCAAGTCGGCAATCAGTTGTGGATCCGTGACGAAGTCTCCCGCCGCCCGAGTGCCGGTATGATCCAGTCCCGCGATCGTCACCAGAACAGCCCCGGTTTTCGAGTCCAGCACACGAGAAACGATGGCGTAGTCCTCGCTGAACTTTCCGCCGGAGAACTTCGGCCACCAGGAGCGCTTCGGATCAAATCGGTCTTGAACATGCATCTCTGCCGTGTCACCAGCCTCGAAGACGAACCGAAGACTGTCAGTCATATTGAGGGTCCAATTGTTGTTGAACGCCCCAATCAAGACCGCCGACCCCTCGCGCAAGTCGCCAAACGAGAGGTCGCTTCCGAAACGCAAATCGTAGGGATGACGGCGCGAGGTGAGCAAGGATGAGATTTGTGCCGTGGCGGAAGCGTCGCCGATCGTCAGATAAGTGTCTTTCACCGGCAGGAAATCTTCTCCTGTGAATTTCCCGAGGTCTTCCCTCGGAACGAGCGTTTCCAGGTTCGGAGTCGCGTCGTCCGGACTCGGGTGGTTCTTTCGATAGCGGCTATGGGCCTCTCGCGACAAGATATAAACACGATTACTGCCTGTGCAAACGACTACCGGTCGCGAGCTCGCCAGAACTGGGCCCCAGAACAGATCGAACGAGCTCACGGCCCGAGGGGGGGCATTCCGAATTAGCATTACGCCCGCGAACGCTATGGCAAGGCATGCGCTGAGAACGGCAGCCAGTTTCAGGCGGCTGCGCTTACGAAAACGGGCGCTCGGGACCGGGTTGGCGCCTTCAGTCGAAGGGGGAACTCCGGTTTTCGGCGGCGCTGAACTCACTGCTACCGGAAACCGGGTTAGCGAAACCTCGGAAGAATGGAAGTGGGCTTTGTATGACCCTGTAGGAATCTCAATCTTCCACTCACTCGGTTCACTCTTCGACTGATAGTACTGGGCCAATCTCTTTCTGACGTCGGCAGCGCGAAGCCGCACGACGGGATCCTCAGCGGTGTCATAGTCCGGGGCCCGCCCGAACACTTCAATTCCGATGATACGTTCACGCAGCGAGCCATCGGAGGCGGCGAGGCTATGCTCGACAATGTAGCGAAACAAGTCCTGGCACTGGCGGCTCGTTCGAAAAGGGGCGCTGCCCAGAATGTCTTCCAGCAACCCTTCGACATGGGGTCGAGGCGGAACCGGAGCGGGATCGAGCAGCGAATTGTGTTGAGTGGCCATAGAAGAACCCACAAGTCTTTCGCCTTGCGACCAAAAGTGACCGCATATTACCGTTAAAGGTAACGATATCTCAGAGTTTTATTCGCATTCGTAACCCATTGTCAATACAAGATTTGAACCCAGTTGGACGACGGTAGTTTACCGTAGGCAACCTAGACAGCCCTGGCAATTCCGATTATCGGTTAGGCTCCGACGCCCTGAAGCGCCTGAACTGCCACGTTTGCAGTGTGTGCCCGCGAGCGGTTCAGGAGACGTCAATCTAAGGAGCCTTCGCAGATGCCCAGACTTCGGAATCTTTCCCAGCTCTTGCTTTTTGTCGTTGCCGCTCTGATTGTTTCCACAGGCATTCCCCTCGCAAACAGTCAAACGATGGCGTCGAGCTCTTCGTTTTCCGGGTCGGTTTCGGACTCCTCCGGGGCGCGGGTTGCGAACGCTAATGTGACTCTAAGCAGCGCTGAGAAAGGAATCACCCGCGCCTTTAAGACGGATGCCGAAGGAAGTTTCTCATTTTCGCTTCTGCCAGCGGCTACCTATACCCTGACCGTACAGGCCACGGGTTTCAAGACCCTCAAGCAGGAAGGAATCACACTTGAAGTCGGGCAGTCCGCGCGCCAGAGTGTCGCGTTGACCATAGGTTCGACGGAGCAAATCGAGGTGACCGCGGTGGCCCCTCTACTCCAGACCGACAACGCCAACGTAGGCGACGAAATTGGTACGAAACAAGTTGCCGAGCTGCCTCTGAACCTTCGCAATGTATTCAACTTTGTCGCGTTGAACTCGTCCGTCAACAATGGCCCGCAGCAGCAGACCTTGCAAGGCGGGGGCACGCAAGGCACCTCGGATCAGGATGTCTCGTTTTTCAATTTTGGCGGCGGGTACTTTGGCACAACCGCATTCCTGCTTGACGGTTCGTGGGACACCAGTCTGGGATGGGGCGGCGTGGAATACGTTCCGTCGGTAGAAAGCGTGCAGGAGTTCAAAGTACAGCAAAATTCCTTCACGGCGCAGTATGGCTGGAGTACCGGCAACGTCATCAACGTCGTCACAAAATCCGGCGGCAGCCAGTTCCATGGCGATGTCTATGATTTTCTCAGGAACGGCGCGCTAGATGCCAACAACTACTTCAACAATTTGAACAATCTTCCGCGCCCCAATGTTCATCGCAACCAGTTCGGCGTGACACTGGGCGGGCCGGTTTACATTCCGGGCCTGTATAAACAACATGATAAGACCTTCTTCTTCTTTGGCTACGAAGGGCACCGGGAAAACGATCCGGTATCGGTCGGTTACACGGTGCCGACGGCCGCCTTCAGAACGGGCGACTTTTCCGCCCTGCTCGGCTCTCAGATCGGCGCCGATGCCCAGTGCAGGCCGGTACTCGCGGGCCAACTCTACGATCCGTTTTCGACTCAGCAGGTGACCGCGACGTGTGCCGTTCCCAGCGAAGGGGTTTCGATAGGACAGACCGTTCAGGTTCGCGACCCAATTCTGGGGAACATGTTGTCCAACGCTTCGCATGGAATTGATCCCGTAGGTCTGAACTTGATCGGCTTTTACCCGCAGCCGTTGACCGGCGCACTGCTAAATAACTGGGCGGCAACTGGGGTCGGCGCCAATCCTTCCGATGAATACACCGCCCGCATCGATCACAATTTCACCGATCAGACCAGGATCTATGGCCGCTTTTCAGACAAACACGAGTCCAAGCAAATATTGCCCCCTTTCTACGGCGCCAATGATCCGGGTGGGCCGGGGCAGATCAATCCCAACAACCGCTGGAATGTTGCCCTTGGAGTAACCCACAGCTTCACTCCTGCGTTCCTGATGACCGTCAACCTGGGAGTGATGCGATGGGTTGAGGGCAACAATATGCAGAGTGCCGGCTTCAAGCCCTCCTCGCTGGGGTTACCTTCTTTCATTGACCCAAACTCCGCGCAGTTCCCTGTCATCAATGTGCCCTCGGGCTATGCTCCGTTAGGGCCAGTGCAAGGCGCCGGCCAGGGCGCATTTCCCAGAAACATCGGGAGCAGTTCCCTGGACTTTGTTAAGGTCAAAGGGCAGCATTCCCTGTCGTTTGGATATGCGGTCAATGCCATCGACGAAAACGGCGGCCGCATCCAGCCGACGGTTTTTAACTTTGACAACAACTTCACGCTCGGCCCGGACATTACAAGTACGCCCCTCAATTCCGGGAATGTCTTCGCATCCATGTTGCTGGGCACATCTCCTAGCGGAAGCACCGGTATCGCGTTTCTTCCCGCCACCCGGGAATGGCTGCACGGCCTCTACGTGCAAGATGACTGGAAGGCTGCCCGCAAGCTGACATTAAACTTGGGGATGCGCTGGGAAGTGCAGCGGCCTGAGCGGGAGATACATAATCGTCAAACGTACTTCGAGTACAACGCGATAAACCCGATCAGCACGTCGGTGGGCCAGACGTACATGGGCCAAGTGGTGTTCAACACTGCGTCCAATCGTGACCTCTATCACACTGATTACAAGAATTTCGCTCCTCGTGTTGGCTTTGCCTACCAATTAATGCCCAAGCTCGTTATGCGTGGCGGCTATGGCGTCTTTTACCCCATTAGTTACCGGGGCGGCGGACCGGCGCCCGGTTTCAACGCGGTCACGCCGTTTGTGGGTTCACTGAATGGAGGCCTGAATCCCGACGCGACATTGAGCAATGCATATCCATCAGGACTGGTTCCGGAGACCGGGAGTTCGCTCGGCGGATTGACCAATGTGGGGTTTAGCACCGGCGCAGTCTCCCCTAACCGGAAAGCTACCTACGTCCAGCAGTGGACGTATGGATTCCAGTTCGCCCCGACGCCCAACGACGTACTCGACATTACTTACGTTGGCAACCACGGTACCCATATGATTGCCTCGGGGCTCAACACTGATCAATTGGATCCGAAGTACTTCTCCATGGGCAATGCGCTTGCGACCCTGGTTCCGAACCCGTTCTTTAACTCCATTACCCAAAGTGGCTGCGGTCTTAGTAACCCAACCGTTGCGCAAGGACAACTGCTCCTTCCGTACCCGGAGTTCTGCAGTATCACCGAGAACCAGGATCCGGTGGGCTTTTCAAACTACAACGCGCTAGAAGTGAACTACACTCATCGCGTATCCCAGGGACTTACTCTGTTAGCCTCCTACACGTTCTCGAAGTTCATTGACGACGTCGCTGGGAGCACCGATTGGGCAAACGCGAACGGTACTTCGACTAGAAACGTCTACAACCTTGCTGCAGAAAAATCGGTGGACGCTACGGATGTTCCGCACAGTCTTGTTCTGAGCTACGTTTACGAAATTCCCGTCGGCAAGGGCAGGAAGTACGCTTCCGGGATGAACAGCGTGCTCAATGCGGTTGTAGGCGGATGGCAAACGTCCGGTATAGCTACATTCAAACAAGGGTTCCCGTTGGCAATCTCCAGTCCGGGCAATGGGCTCGACTACTTTGGCGCGGGCCAGCACGTGGATGTAGTCGGGGATTATCACATCTCAAACCAATCCCGTAAGCAGTGGTTCAACACCACGGCTTTCCAGCCGGCAGCGCAATGGACCTTGGGAGACGCTCCGCGATATTTCTCGGACCTGCGTTCACCCGGCTACAAAAACTGGGACATGAGCATTCAAAAGTACTTCCCGATCGAGGAACGATTCCGGTTCCAGTTCCGTTTGGATATGTTCAACGCGTTCAATCACACCAACTACTACGCGCCGAATACGGCGTTGGGTTCTGGATCGTTTGGAACCATCAACGCATCGTTCCCGGGTCGACTGATGCAGGCAGCACTGAAGTTTTATTGGTGATGCGTGCGAAGAATTAGGACCGTTGTTGCCTTTTGTGCGCTTCTCCTCGCTCTCAAAGGGGCAGCATTTTCACAGCAGTCCGGGCAACTTGAATCTCTGCTGGCCTCGGCGAAAGAAGCCCAGGCCAGGAGAGATTTCGAAGCCGCAGCCGAGTACTACCGTCAGGGAGTCACACTTCAGCCTGAAGTCGCTGAACTCCACGCCAATCTCGGACTCATGTACTACCAGACAGGGAAGGACGAGCAAGCGATCGACTCTTTCCTGCACGCGATCCGGCTGGAACCTCGATTATTCGTTCCAAACCTGTTTTTGGGACTCGATTATCTCAAGCTCAAGCGGTTCAACGAGGCTATCCCTTACCTTAAAAGAGCAGCTCTTTCCCAGCCCACGGATCCTGAAGTACAGCTGGCTCTTGGTCGGGCCTACGTAGCGAGCGGGAAAACTAGGGATGCGATTGCTTCGTACCGCCGCGGGCTACAGCTTGATTCAGGAAATGCCGACGGCTGGTTCCGCCTCGGGGTGACGTATCTGGAGCAGGTGGAAGGCGACGCACGCATTCTCCTTTCGCGGCATAAGGGTTCGGGCTACTTTCACGCGCTGGTGGGGGACACGTTTGCCGAGCAAAAGGCATTTATTCAGGCAGCCGAGGCGTACAAAACCACCCTGGCATCCTCAGCATTCCCCTCAGGCGTACACGCCGCTTACGGCTTGGTTCTCCTAAATCAGCACGATTTACCGGGAGCGGACCTTGAACTCAACGCTGAACTCGCCGCCAATCCAGGCTCCCTCATGGCGAAACTAGGCTTGGCTCGCTTGCGGCTTGAGCAAGGTGCGGCCGCAGAGGGGACGAAGGAAATTGCGGAAATATGGAAAGCGGATCCCAGCTTTTTTCGAGCGAACGCTTCTCTGTTCAGCGCCGGACTACCCCAACCGCGACTTTCCGAGTTACAGGGCGCTTTGGAGAAGGGACAAGCCAATGGAGAAATTCCGCAAGCCGCCGTCCTCCTGCTTCAAGGTGGCACAGCCACTCAAGGCGACACCGATTCGTCTGGGGATCTCGATGTTAGAGTCGCCAAAACGCCGGCGGGCACAGTCCAAAATTTGTACGCCACAGGAAGATATGCGGAGTGCACCGAGGCGCTATCGGCTCGACTGCAGCTTCCAGCAAGGGAACTCCGACTCTTAGTCTTCTGCGCCTACTCAATTGCGAGATACCACGTCGCTTTCGATGCTGCTCAGAAGCTCGCGCTGAATCCGGCAACCGAAGCCGAGGGATTGTATTGGGAAACCAAATCGGCGCAGAAGCTGGCGACCGTAACCTTGGCTCGTGCCAGCGAACTTGACTCCAATTCCCCCACGTTGCACGTTCTGCTAGGAGACGTTTACCGGCAACGAGAGTATTACCCGGATGCGGAACAAGAGTATCGAAAAGCGTTAGCGATTCAGCCAGCAGATGCCGGCGCTTTGTTCGGTTTGTCGCTGGCACTGCTTGCCGATTCAGATATCGACGGGGCGCTCCGGTTAGCGCAGGGTGTTTTGAAAAGGAATCGCGATGATCCCGAGTTTAACGCCGTTATTGGAGAGATCCTTTCCGTGCAACACGATTTCTCGGGTGCGGAGCCATATTTAAAAAAGGCGCTGAACACGAAGCCCGAGTTGCTTCCTCACGTACACGCTTTACTCGGCCGAGTGTACGGTGAAACCGGCCGCACGCAGCAGGCGATTACCGAGATGAAGCTCGGGCTCTCGGATGACAAGGACGGTCGGCTTCACTTTCAGATCGCCCGCCTCTATTTGAAGGTCGGAGATCAGAAGTCAGCGAAGGAAGCCTTCGAGGTTTCAGGACGATTGCGAAGCGAAGGGCTGACTAGGGCAGCCGTCGCAATACGGCAGGGCGAGAACACCGACGAGTCTCAATAGAGACTCTAAATTCCACAATTGTATTGCGGGCTTACGACACAGAGTGCGACATCTCTGCACACCGGGGGAAAATGATGCCACTTCGGCTAACCGAAATCGTCAAAACTTGCACGGCGCTCCTACTCATGATTTGCACTTCAATCGCATGGGCTGCGAATCAGTCGCGGTTCAGCGTTAAGGAGGTGCATGAGGACTCGAATGGCGTAACTTTGACGACTATTGCTGGACTCATGCGGATCGAGGCGTGCGGAGATCGCGTGATACACGTTGTCGTTAGCTCCACTGCGGAGTTGCCGAATCCGACGGTGCCCGTCGTTACGAAGCCATGCAGGGACGAGAGTCTCAAAGTTGTGGTCGGCAAGAAAGAAGTTGTCCTTCGGACTCCAGCCGTTACTGTGAATGTAGATCGAACGACCGGCGCCTTGACCTTCCTAACGAAAGATGGAGAGTCTGTGCTCGCTGAGCCGAAGGGTGGAGGAAAGGCATTCGACATACCCTCGCTATTCGAAACAAAAACCTGGCAGGTCCAACAGACATTCTCTTCGCCGTCCGACGAAGCGTTGTATGGTCTCGGCCAGCATCAGGAAGGTATTTTCAACGTCCGCGGTTTTCCGGTCCGACTGCATCAGGCGAACACCAATATTTCGATTCCCTTCATGCTATCCAGTAAGGGATACGGCCTTCTCTGGAACAACCCATCTCTAACTGATTTCAATCCTGCCGACCAGTCGATCGCTATTGACGCGAACACGGGCAATGGAAAATTCACCACCGGAGCAGAGGGCAATTATGGCTTTCTGCTCGCCAGCGACAATCGGGATCAGTTGTTGGTAGATGTGAACGGCAAGCACGTGATTGATTTGGTCAACATGTGGACTCCGAGTTCGGGGTCCGGCATCGTGGAC
>Ga0209890_10000866_pt1 | contig 14039 bp, 9 predicted proteins | sample OrgsoiDNA2013049_FD_185799 | JGI IMG/M metagenome (GOLD analysis project Ga0209890, IMG submission 185799) | Permafrost soil microbial communities from the Arctic, to analyse light accelerated degradation of dissolved organic matter (DOM) -... | ecosystem: Environmental > Terrestrial > Soil >...
ATAATGTCCGGTATCGGTGTAGAGTTGGGCAGTCTCTGCCGGTCCCCAGTTTCCGCCGTCGGCGCTGGCGGCCGCCTGCAATTCGCGGACTGCAAAATCCACCAGCCCGCCATTACCCAGCAGTTCTGCCTTCTGCAGGTGTAGATCCTCGGTGGGTGGTTCCGATAGAGACACTTTGTCGCCATGTTCGATCGGAGGAATGTGATCGAGCAGCGGATACTGGCCCGGTGGATCGGTGCCCTCTGGAAGTTTCTTCAAGCGCTCCCGCCCTAATTCAGCGTAGTAGTAGTTGCGAAAGCGGTCCGACAACTTCTGGTAGTAAGCGCGGGCCATGCCGGGCTGGTTGTCTTCTTCTGCCAGACGAGCCCTCCAATACAGAGCGGCGGAGGTCTCGTTGGCCCCGGGATACATCCCGATCTGTTCGTCGAACTGTTTCTTAGCTTCGTCGTTGCGTCCAAAGCGGAGCGTGAGCCATGCGGCTTTCCAGTGCGCATAGGAGGCGCGCGATCCGTTGGGAAAACGCTCCTGCAGTTCACGAAAGGCGTCGAGTGCCTGATCGTACTCGTGATGCACCAGATGCAGATTCGCCACCGAAAGCAACGCCTGTTCAAGCCACGGACTGGTAGGCGCGGCCTGACGCAATTCGTCTACGGTGCGGTAAAAGGTTTCATTCTCGTTCGACGCCCAGGCAACTTCCCCGAGAATGTAATAGCGCTGCGCATTCTGCTCGGCGGTAGCGCCTGCGAGCGTGGTTAACTCCGCCTTGGCCTCCCGGTTTCGCCCGCTGCGGTGCAGAGCGTCCGCGAGCGCGAGTTCGGCTGCCGGACGCGATTCCGGGGTGGCGTGGCTCGCGAGTTCGCGATATTCGTCCGACGCGTCGTTATAACGCTTGGCCTTCATCAGCAAGTCCGCCCGGATTTTGCGTTGCGCCGGTGTCGCAGTCGGCATCGCGGGAAGCTTTTTCAACTCGGCATACGCCTGATCGGCTTCTGCCGCGGTCGGCATGTTGTAGTAGACATTCGCGAGAGCTTCGGCTGCCTTCGCGGTTTGCCCCAGCGCGGCATAGGCCCGGCCCAGAGCAAACTCTATGTCGGATCTAGCGGGCAGGCGATCTTTCTCCAGCAGGTCGACGGCTTCGGACGCTCGTCCTTCGCTGATCAAGGCATTCCCATAACTCAAGTGCGCGTCGCGAACCAGCAGCGAATCCGGATACGTTGTGTTGAAGTTGGCCAGTGCGGCGAGACCCTCGGCCTGATGGCCGGTTTGCAGGTAGCAAGTTCCAAGGTGGTAGGCGACGTAGTCGCCTAAGTCGCCGGCGAGCGGCTTGGCGCGGTTCAGCGGATCAATGGCCTTCGCACAATCGTGGTCGAGGACGTGCGCGTATCCCACAACGAGCCATGCCAGTGCACCGGCGTCTTCTTTGGAATGCGCGCGCGCGTAGGCTTCGACTCCGGAATAACCCGCTGGAGAGCGGTCTTGAATCAACTGCTGCGCCATGGGGCGCAAGGTCGTGGACGCGACAAATGCCTGGCGGATGCGGCGGACGCGCGGAGACATCGGCCGTCTTTTCCTCGCCGTCGCGGGATGAGTCGATGCACTGCCGCTCTTCTTCGCGGGAGCGTGGGCACCCGCGGGTTTGGTTGGGGCTGGGGAAGATTTCGTCTGTGCAGTCTTGTGAGCTGGTGTCTTCGGAGCAGATTGATCCGGTGCAGCCGCGGTCGAGCCAGACTGTTGGTCGGAAGCCGCCGGAACTGAAGCTTGCTGGGGAATCGCCCATGCAACCGAATGTGTGCCGCTCAACAGCCCGCACAGTACGCCAAGTGCGAGCACCCACCACCACTTGAGACCCAATCGAACCACCTTAGTATTTTTCGCGCGGAGACGCGAATACCAGAACCTGTTGTAAGACTCTCTGCAGAACACCTACTTGCGGAAGTTGGCGCCCATGACCGAAGTATCATCCTCCGCCAGGCTGCGTACGACTTCCTTCTGAAAGTAGTCACCCGTGGCCGCTGCGGTCGTGCCGTAGCGCTTTTGGAACGTGGAGCGGCTCTTATCAATATCTTCTTTCAGGCGGTCGTAGAGATCCTTGTTACGGCGGCCTTCCGCCACCTTCGCCTGGTTGTACAACTTAATCTCATCCACCAGCAGGCGGGCAAAGCGCTGCGCCTTGCGGTGCGTATCGGCATCCTCCGCAGACATTCCCGCGAAGGGGTCAGCAGCGGGTGCGGAGGCTGCGGCACTCGCTGATGCTGCATGCGCGGCGACTTCGACAACTTCTGCGGCCGGTTCCGGCTCGGGCTCAGGCGTCGGGGCGATATGTTTCGGAGTGTGAGCTGCGAAGGGATCCGAAAAAGAACTGACGGCTTGCGCGGGCGGCGCAACTGGCGGGCGCTCCATGCTCGGCGACGCATCGCCAATATCTTTTTGCGCCTGCTTGCGCAGCGAGGTTACCTCGAGCCACGCGCTCGTGGTCATCACCAGCACTTCAAGAGACGCTCCGTCAAGAACGTTATTCGCGCCGCCGTCGGCGTAGAGCAGCGCGGCCACTTTATCCTTGAGAACCAGCGGCAGCACCATGATCTGCTCGTTCTCGGGACCGCCAAACTGCTTTACGAAGCGCGGGTCCATTTCGGCCACGTTGGCCGGGGTCACGATGCGGTTCTGATAGGCGTGGGCCGCAGGACCGGCGGTCATGTCCAGGGGAAAATCTTTGACGGCATCGTCCTCGCCCAAACCGCGGGCTTGCCATCCGCTCGCCGATCCGGCTTTGACGACGAAGAGCGCCAGGCGCGAGCCGTATGCGCTGCCGGCATCGAGCAACGCGCGCAGGATTTCTTTTTGTGTGGTGCCGGCGTGAATGCTGGCGACGGCCGAAACAATACTGCTGTGAGCTGGACCACCTTGAATCGGGCTTCCCGCGCCCGTTTCGGCGGGCGCCGCTGGCAATTCCGCGAGGACGCGTTCGACCAACTCGGCCTGCAACTTTGGAAGTTGGCGGTCGAAAACCTGCGCCACCGCACGCTCGACGATTTGCTGGAGTTCCTTGCTATCCGCCATGCTCAGAGAACCATTCCCATGACCCGAGTCTTGCCTGCCACCACGCACACCCGAAAGACACTGCCCTAAGTGCTGATTATACGGCACTTGTGCGCGGGCCTTAGAGTACTTCGGTACCTGTTCGTCCGCGTACGTAACTTTGTTTTCGATTCTATAGCAATCTTGCGTCAAGCCAAGGGTGGAGTGGGTTGCAGGATTGTTCATCTTGACACTGGGTAGGCGGCGTGGGATGTTCGCTGCTCTCGGTTTCTGAGTTCCGCACCTCAGGTCGTGTCCACGCTCTGTAGCTAGGAGGATCGTGATGCAGAGGAAGAGTGTTTCTTTCGTGGCTGTGTCGTTTGTGCTGTTTTCCGCGGCCCTGTTCGTGACTGCCGCTCGCGCGTCCGAACGCCAAGAGAGAGTCGTGCACAGTTTTGGCGGCGGCAAGGACGGCAATCAGGTCAACGCCAGCCTGGTTCTCGACGCCGCCAGCAATCTTTATGGGACAACGACTGGAGGCGCGCTTACAACTCGGGCACTGTGTACAAATTGTCGTTTCAAGCTGTGGGAGGATGGCAGGAGACCCGCCTCCATGACTTTGGCAAAGGCAATGACGGTGCTCAGCCTTGTGCCAGCGTCACTTTGGACCCCACGGGCAATCTCTTCGGCACCGCGATCTCGGGCGGTACATACGGCTTGGGAGCCGTTTTTGAGCTAACTCCGAATATCCACGGTGGATGGACCGAGAAGGTTCTGTACAGCTTCAACAGCACCGGCTCCAGTGGCTACTCTCCAGGTGTGAGCTTGGTCCTCGATGCAAGTGGCAATCTTTACGGCACGACACGCCTCGGCGGCGCATACGGTCAAGGTACGGTATTCGAGCTATCGCCCTCGACGGACGGAGTTTGGGCACAGCAGATTCTGCATAGTTTCAATTCCGGTGTCCTCGATGGGGTCTATCCAGTTGCCAGCGTGACCTTCGACGCCGCCGGACACCTGTACGGCACCACATCGGCCGGCGGTACTCGCGGGGGAGGAACCGTGTTCCAGTTGAGTTCGACGACCGCAGGGTGGACGGAGTCGATTCTTCACAACTTCATTATCGATGGCACGAACGGGTCTACGCCCGAAGCCAACCTGGTCATTGACGCCGCCGGCAATCTTTACGGCACCACCACATTTGGCGGCGCCTACCACAAGGGGGCGGTGTTCGAACTTACATCCACCGTGAGCGGGTGGACGGAGAAGGTGCTCCATAGCTTCGACCCGAACGGTACTGACGGATTCTCTCCCTACGCCGGAGTGGTTCTCGACTCTACTGGCAACCTTTACGGCACGACACCCAACGGCGGGTCTAATTGGGTTGGTGTAGTGTACAAGTTGGCGCCCGGGAGTAATGGTCACTGGACCGAGACGATTCTGCACAGCTTCCGCGCCAATGGCATCGACGGCACCAGCCCCTTTTGGGGTGTGACGCTTGATACTTTGGGGAACCTCTACGGGACCACAACCGACGGAGGCGCATATTCGAACAGCGGGAACAGCGGAACGGTATATGAGGTCATCCCCTAGTTCGAGAGCTCCGGCCAAAGCCTCCGATTGGGCAACCCAACCGCCTACCAAGTAGGATAGTGGTTTCGTTTTCACGGGTCCTGATGCACCCGGAAAATACTGCATCGCCAAGCGAATGGGAGCCATCCAAAACTAAAGTAGTAGGGCCAGTTAGCGAAGAGTTTGCACTCTATCGCGAAAGTTTCTTCCCGCCTATGTCAAAGCGATCGAGCAGGCAGGTTATCAAGTCGAGCAACAACTACGATGTAACACGCGTTGCAAAAAAAGGCCCCGCGCGTGCGCGAGGCCTCCCACCGGGTCGAATGTTTAGTCCCCTGTGCCCGACAACTTCACCGTTTGCGGACTGTTATTCGCACTGTCGTTGACGGTGAGGGTACCAGTCGCCGCGCCTTTTACAGTCGGAGTAAACGTTATGCTTATCTTGCAGCCTGTATTGCTCCCCAGTATGGTCGTGCAGGTCGTCGTAGCAACTGCGAACGGCCCCGTGATTGAGTACGAGATGCCGGTCAGCGTACTGGGCAGGTTATTTCTCAGGGTTACGGTCTTGGCGGCGGTGGTCGTGCCGACTTTTGTAGTTGGGAAGTTCAAGACAGCCGGCAAAAGCGTGGTCTGCAGCTCGCCCTTACCCGATAGTGGCACAGTCTGCGGACTGCCGGGAGCATTGTCAGCGATGCTCACCGAACCGGTCATCGAACCCACCACCGTAGGCGAAAATGTGACCGTGACCTTGCAAGTCTTGCCTGCGGTTAGCGTAGTTCCGCAGGTATTGGCCGAAATCGCAAACGGTGAGGCCGTAGTGAAACTGCTGAAGTCCAGTATCGCATTGCCACTGTTCACGTTCTTGATCACGAACGATCGGGTGCCAGTGGTGTCAATCGCCTGACTGAAGAAGTTCACGGAAGTAGGCGTGAACGTCGGCGCGAGCATTACGCTTTGCGACCAGCCAAAGATCGATCCACCATCTGCGCCGTAAAAGAAACCGTTGCTGGCCTGTAGCAAAGGCCCATTGCTGACGGGAACGGTATAGCAGCAGAAAGTGAAGACCGGATTGTATGCACCGCTCGCCGTAATCTCGAAGAGAGTCGCCTCCTGACTGGTTGGCGATGCCAACGCCGTGCCGTAGAAGTTGCCATCGCTACCCTGCACCAGTCCAGACGGGATATAGCCGTTCGAGCAATTCCCGGCCGAGCAAAAACTATAGAGCGTGGTCAGCTGGCCTTCCGGCGTGATTTTGAAAATCGTTCCACAACCCGCGGTATTGCTACAACCTGAGCCCGTTCCGCCCGTCCCGGTCGTGCCGTAAAAGTTGCCATCCGACGCCGCAACCAAAGCTGCCTCCGGGGTGCTGCCGTCGGCGCAATTGGTCAAAGCGCAAAAACTGTAAAGCGTGTTGAACGTACCGGAGGAGCTGATCTTGAAGACCATTCCTCCTCCCAGGGTCCCGGCGTGCGCTCCTCCCCATGAGGTTGTGCCGTAGAATTCGCCATCCGATCCCTCCACCAGCGTCACCGCTTCGCCTCCTCCATTCGGGCACAAGCCGCGGCCGCAGAAGCTGTAGAGGGTGGTGAGCGCCCCCGCAGGCGTGATTTTAAAAACTGTCCCCGACTGATAGGCCCCTCCACTCGAAGTCGTACCGTAGAAGTTCCCATCGGTGCCCAGCAACAACCCCATCTGCGGGGACGCGCCATCGGCGCAGGAGTTGACCGAACAGAAATCGTAGAGCGTGGTCAGAACGCCGCCCGAGGTGAGCTTGAACACTGATCCTGTATTTGTATTCGCCCCTCCGAAATAGGTCGTACCGTAGAAGTTCCCATCGCTGTCCTGTATCAGGCCGCCATTGATGAATTCGCCATCGGTGCAGACTCCTACGCTGCTGACTTGCGAGCAGAAGTTGTAGAGCGTAGTGACGGTAGAGCTGTTGAGCGCAACCTGAAAGACAGTCCCTCCACTGTTACCATCACCGTGCGTTCCGCCTCTCTGGGTCGTCCCGTAGAGGATCCCGTTCGGTCCCTGCGTGAGCGGAGCATTCGGAAACCATGCCCCGTTGCCGCTGGTAAAATCGCCGATATTTTGAAACGTCTGCCCCTGCGCGGCGATCGCTGTTAACGAAAGCAGTCCCGTCAGAAGCGTCATTTTTGCAACCTCAAAAACCCTCACGGTACCTCCTCGGGCGCAAGGCCCAGCCATTGGGGTCAATTTACTCCTGCTGGCGTAAGCCGAAAGTTGACAGGTTGCGAAACGCAGGTCGGTCAATGCTGATAGGACTGGTCGAGTTGGGCAAATCGGCTGCGTACCGGTAGAATAGTAGTTTCGTCGGAAGGGCCGGAATTTCCCGGGAAAATACTGCATCGCCAAGCGAATGGGAGCCATCCAAAACAAAGTAGTAGGGCCAGTTAGCGAAGAGTTGACCCTCGTCCAAGCGGCCAAACGAGGCGACGACTCGGCGTTTGAGGAACTGGTCCGCCGGTACGACCGAAACGTATTTCGGATCGCGCAGCACATCACGCAAAACCGGGAAGATGCGGAAGACGTGGTGCAGGAAGCGTTCCTGAAGGCGTACCGCAACCTGGCGCAGTTCCAGGAGCAGTCGAAGTTTTATACCTGGCTGGTCCGGATCGCGGTAAACGAAGCGCTGATGAAGTTGCGCCGGCGCAAGCCGGAACGCACGGTCTCGTTAGACGAAGACATTAAGACGGAAGACGATTCCCTTCCCCGCGAAATCGCGGACTGGAGTCCGAATCCGGAGCAGCAGTACACGCAGTCCGAATTGCGGGAGATTTTGAGCAAGACCATTCAGGGCTTGCCCCCGGGCTTTCGGACAGTGTTTGTGCTGCGCGATGTAGAAGGACTTTCGACCGAAGAGACCGCGGCAGCGCTGGAGTTGAGCGTACCGGCGGTGAAGTCGCGGCTGTTGCGCGCACGGCTTCAGCTTCGCGAGCGGCTGGGAAAGTATTTCCAGCGAAGAGAGAATGGCAATGGCAAGGACGGCGAAAAGAGTTCCGATGTTAAAACGGGCGATGTTCCGAGTGGAGATGGCAACCAGTGAAATGCTCTGAATTCCTGACCGAGCTGACCAGTTATTTGGACGGCGTGCTCGACGAAAAAACAAAAGTCGAGTTGGAAAACCATCTTTCCTGGTGCCACAACTGCTACGTCGTTTGCGACACGACCAAGAAGACCATCGAGATTTACCGCGACTCCCAACTCTACGAATTGCCCGAAGAACTCCGCGGGCGCCTGCGATCAGCCATCATGACCAAGTGCCAGCAGCACAAGAAGCGCGGTCCGCAGGGCGTATGAAGACCGTGTGAAACGTTTTTCCTCCTCGCGTAACTATATCTAGGACAAGGGCTTCCGGCTTTCTCGCCCAATTTGGCAACCTTTGGTTGCGAAATCCTCAACCCTTTTGGCAGTCGGTGAATCTAAGTATCTAAGTGATAGCGTTCCCAGATCGTGAAGAGGGCGCTCACTCTCAGCAAACCCCCAGGACTCGGCATACACGCTCAGGTATGGAAGGTGGGTCATGATTGGAAAACTGATGGAGGCCGTCTTCGGCTGCCGGCACCCTCGTTATAGCTTTCCCGTAACCGTTCGTCGGGCCATGCGACGCCCCCAGGCCGCTGCCCTGACAGGAACGTATGTCGCGTGTCTCGATTGCGGCAAGGAATTTGCGTACGACTGGCAAGAGATGAAGGTCATCACTTCGCCAGAGCGCCATCGCGAGCGACTGGCCGAACTGGCCAAGCACGCCGCATAAGGCAGGAATCGCAAGGCCGTGTGAATGGCCGGCGCTGAACCGCAGCACGAAAGAGATTCAGGGCGTTGATTTGCTCTCCCCGGAGCCGCAGGCAAACCGCTTGCGGCTCATCTTTTCAGGCGTGATTCCGAAATCGATCGCAAGAAAATGCCCCGCGAACCAGCGGGGCATTTTGCTTGCAAGATATTCGCTCGGCGAAAGCTTCAGTGCGCCGGATAATCTGCCGGGATCGGCACGGGAACTCGTTTATCAATGGGCACGAATTCCCGCTCGGCGTGTCCGGTGTAGACCTGGCGCGGCCGCGCGATTTTCTGCTCGGGATCGGTGATCAATTCCTGCCACTGTGCCAGCCATCCTGCGGTCCGCGGAATCGCGAACAGCACGGTGAACATCTCAGGCCGGAAGCCCATCGCCTGGTACATGATCCCGGAATAGAAGTCGACGTTGGGATACAGTTTGCGCTTCACGAAATAGTCGTCTTCCAAAGCGATGCGCTCGAGTTCTAAAGCGATGTCAAGCTTTGGACTGCGCCCCGTGACCTGAAACACCTGCTCTGCGCACCACCGGATGATTTTGGCTCGCGGATCGTAATTTTTGTAGATGCGGTGCCCGAAGCCCATCAGCTTGATCTGGCCTTCCTTAACTCGCTTGATGTAGGCCGGAACATGATCTTTCGAGCCGATCTCGTCCAGCATCTTCAATACTTCTTCATTGGCGCCGCCGTGCAGAGGCCCGGCCAGGGCCGAAGCAGCCGACGCAACCGACAGATAAGGATCCGCCTGCGAACTACTCACCGAGCGCATCGCGTTGGTGCTGCAGTTCTGCTCGTGGTCGGCATGCAGAATGAACAGAATGTCGAGCGCGCGGGCTAGCGCGGGATTGGCCACATACTTTGGCTCGACCATCTTCCACAACATGTTCATGAAATTTTCGGCGTAGCTCAGATCGTTGTCGGGATAGACGTAGGGGAATCCAACGTTATGCCGGTATGACATGGCCGCGATGGAAGGCACTTTCCCGATGAGCCGCGTAATCTGGTGCATCCGGTTGGCCGGATCGTGGATCTGCTTGGCGTCCGGATACACGCTCGACAACGCCGCGATCGTGCTGACGAACATCGCCATGGGGTGCGAGGAATAGCGGAAGCCCTCCATGAACTTTTTCGTGGTTTCGTGCAGCATCGTGTGATGCGTGATGTCGTAGACCCAGGCGTTCAATTCCTTCTCGGTGGGAAGTTCGCCGTGGAGCAGCAGGTAGGCGACTTCCAGAAAGTTGCAGCGCTCGGCCAGAACCTCAATGGGGTAGCCGCGATAGCGCAGGATTCCCTTATCGCCGTCAATGTAGGTAATGCTGCTCCTGCACGACGCCGTGTTCATGAACGCGGGGTCGTAGGTCATCAGCCCGAAGTCGTCGGAGCCGGTCTTGATTTGCCGCAGATCCATGGCCCGGATGGTGCCATTCTCAACCGGAACGGTGTACGACTTGTTGGTGCGATTGTCGGTGATGGTAAGTGTGTTTTCTGGCATGGGAATATTCCGCCTTATCCGCGCGCAATGAAATCAAGCCTAGTCGAGCGTACGTCCGTTCCCCGCGTTCGATCTGTGATTAGAATCACAGCCGACTGTGAGGGGCCAAAACGATTTTATGCCAAATCTCGCTTCCCCGTTGGCGGCAAAGCTTTTGTCACGCTTAGGCCACGGGGGCAGGATGGTTCAATGTGTTATTGCACGGGCGCGGGTTTGAGGGCGTAAGCCCGCTGCGAAAACCATTGTGAACAAAACAAAACCGGCGGCCGACGCCGCCGGTTAAGGGCTTAGGTAAGAAGGACCGGACAGCCCAGGCTGTCTCCACCTTACCTAGTTCGAAGAATCGTCCCGACGCTTCAACGTTGGACGATCGTCGTCGGTCTTAGTGTCGCCGGACTTGTCGCTGGGGTTCGAGGTGCGCCGCAAGCTGGGCTTGCTGGAGTCCTTCTCGTCGATCACTTTGTGTTTGTTCTCGATCGCCGCCAGCCGCGACTTGACCTCGTCAAACTCCGAGGTGGTAACCACGTACTGAGGTTTGGCGGGAAGAATCTTCCGAATCTCGTCCTGCGACTTCTCGATCCGATCTGGAGTCTGTGGGTGGGTATCGAAAGCCTTGGAGAGGGTCCCGGGCTTCTTCTTCTCCATGGCCTGAATCTTCTCGAAGAAGGAAACGAAGGCCGAGGGGTCGTACCCCGCGCGATACATGTACTCGATGCCGAGATAATCGGCTTCCGCCTCGAAACCGCGCGAGAAGTGCAGGAAGGTCAGTGGAATCCCGAGGCCCATGCCCTCATAAATTCCATAGCCGAGGGCGCCACCCATAAAGATGGCTGGCAGCGAGGCCATCTGAAGGAGGTTCATCCGGGTCATTTCCCGTCCGTAGTGACAAGCGGCGACATGAGCAATCTCATGCGACATCACGCCGGCCATTTCCGCTTCTTCATCGGCCGCGAGAATTAGGCCGGAGTTGACATAGAAAAATCCGCCGGGGAGCGCCATGGCGTTCACGACGTCTGAGTCAATGACCTTGATGGTGAATGGAACCTGCGCGTCGGAATTGCGCACCAGGTTCTGGCCGATCCGGTTGACGTATTCGGTCACGACGGGATCGTTCACCAGCTTGATTTGCGATTCGATCTGCTGGGCGTACACGCGCCCGCGTGCGACCTGGCCTTCCACGGTGTACCAGTTACCCACACCGCGCCCGCACCCTACGTTGCGGTTCCCCACGGCATCCACGTCGGTCTTGCCGCCGTCATGTTTGATCTGACTGTCGTCGGCGGTGGGCAGGGCTGCAGGCGCCTGCTTGGGCGCGTTCTGCACATCGCCCGCTTTGGGCTGACCGGCGTCCGGATCGGAGGTCGGGGTTTGCGTTTGAGGATTCTGGCTCGGATTTTGAGTCTGCGCCAACGTCCAGGGCCCCGCGCTGAACGCCGCCAATCCCACAGCAATTGCCAGCCATCTGAGTTTCATAGGGTACTCCATGATTGATTATACGCCCGGTCGGAACACACCAAGTCCCAATCTTGGTCCGTACGGTTAGACGCTATCGAGCCGGTTTGGGGTTATCCGTCGGTCTCGAATGTCGGGAATTTGACCCGACAGAAGGGTGCGCCTATACTGCCAGCCAGCCTTAGATCTCCCCTAGGCCTGGCCCATTCCTGCATTATTCGCCCGTGCGCACGCCCGATTCCTTAGATGGAGAGTATTGTGAACCGCACTCGGAGTCTCTTCTGGATCGCTCTCTTCTCGCTGGTAACCGCCAGTGCCTTGGCGCAAAACAATGCCGTCCCACTAGTCAATCAGCCACTTTCTCCTACGAGCGTTCCACCCGGACATCGCGCCTTTGCCTTGAATATTACGGGCACGGGTTTCGCCCCGGGAGCGGTGGTGAACTGGAATGGCGTTCCCCGAGGCACCGTGTTTATCTCGTCGAGCCATCTGCAGGCAGCGATCACAGCGGCCGACGTAGCTCGTATGGGGACGGCTCTGGTGACGGTGGTGAATCCGGCTCCGGGCGGAGGAACGTCTAACTTTGTCTATTTTCCCGTGGGAATCCGGGCGTCAACGGTTTCGTTCGTGAGCAAAGAGATTCCCTTTGGCTTCGGCGTTTCGGCTATCGCCGCGGCAGACTTCAACAACGATGGCTCCCTGGACTTAGCCATTGCGAATGGCTCAACCATGGAAGTTCTGCCGGGCAATGGCGATGGAACCTTCCAGTCCCCTGTTTCGACGAACCTGGACTTTGTGAACGATTCCGGGCTAACCTGCGGTTCAATTAACTCTTTAGTCGTCGGGGACTTCAACAACGATGGAAAGACCGATTTGGCAGTTGGGTATTCATGCGCACCGTTTAGCGGGTCTTCAATAAGCCTACTCTACATGGCATTGGGCACGGGCGACGGTCACTTCGTCGCGGTGGGAAATGGAACTATATCGGGAGGCCCGCTGGCGACCGCCGATCTCAATGCAGATGGCAGCCTGGATGTGGTAACGACAAATTGCGACTATACCTGCGCGAACTGGTATCCCGCCGTCAACCTCGGCACAGGCGGCGGTCTGTTTGCGAGCGGGATCAGTTTGGGCGACACCTACGGCTTCGGCGTTGGGGCATTCGGAGATTTCAATCACGACGGCAGACTCGATTTGGCCTTGCCCGGCGGAGACTTCAATCAGCAACCGCTCAACCTATATGCATTTCCTGGTAACGGCGACGGAACCTTCCAGAGCCCTGCTCTCTACTCACTTTCTGGACGAGGTTTCAACGCGGGCACGGCCGCCGTGGCGGATTTGAACGGTGACGGAAACCTGGATGTCGCGATTGACGGCGTCACAGTGTTATTGGGCAATGGAACAGGTGCGTTCACAAATATTGGAGGACCGACCATCAGCAACAGCGGCGGCATCCAATTGGCAGACTTCAACAATGACGGCAAATTGGACGCGGCTCTGTTTGGAACTGATCTGCAGAATGCGGTCGTCACCACACTACTCGGCAATGGAGATGGTACATTTCAGAATCTCCAAACTTGGACCACTCCTGGTATCGGCAGATTTCTTGCGATCGGTGACTTTAACGGCGATGGCAGGCTTGATTTCATTTCGGCAGGGACTGACCCATCGGGGAATTCCACAATTTCGCTTTTTCTCCAATCAACCTTGTATCCCAGCCCAGGCTCCATATCTTTCGGAGCAGTGAAGATTGGGAGTCATAGCTTGCCCTACAGCACATATTTCATAAATATTGGCAGCACAACTCTGACTCTGGAACACATTCACCTGGTGGGCGGTGGGTCCAATTACTACGCAAGTAACGATTGCGCTTCGACGCTGGCCCCGGGAGCGAATTGCAAAGTCACGATTGTGTTCGGCCCAAAATCCACAGGTACGATCAACGCTTCGCTGGACGTGACTTATGACGGTGGGATCGGCCACTTGCAGACGGTCGCCATCACGGGCACCGGCGACTAGGCCTCGGACACTATCGTTGTATCGATAGAAGTCTTTGAAGCATCTACCGGGGGCAGTTCCGGCGCATCAAGAACGGAGCAATGAAGAAGCGATTCAAAAGCGGAAATAGGTTTTGGCCTCTGCGTCATCGCGGACCGGGTTAAGTACCAAGGCGAAGGAGTTCTCCGCGGAGGCGAGGATGCTTCTGGGTCAGATGCAGGTAGCGCATTTCGTTGGGACCGGCTTGCGCACGAATGACCCTCGCCGTGTCTCGCTTCTGTGGAGGCGACCAACGGCTGAGATCCGGAATCAGCGCCAGCAACAGAGCCCAGTTCTCGAAAGCGTGGCGTTCGCCCAGACTCCAGCGCGACAAGTTGACGCCCAACGCGCGGCTGACCTGGGTGACCGAGGCGCGGCGGATGCGCTGGCTGTCCCCATCAAACTCGCGCGCCATGCGGCGGTTCACCCTTAAACCGATGTTACGGGTGGAGAAGTTGTCCCAATCAGACTCTCTGTTTCCAAGTATTTCGTAGAACACGTGCGCTTCCGCGAGGCGCTTCAAGGTTTTCTTCGGGGTGCGGTATTGTGGGTTCGCGGCGATCTTCTGCTCCTCTTTTTTCGCGAGTTGCTCCAGATCCCCGCTGCCGGAACGGAACCCCAGTTTTCGGTAAAACCAGAACGCTCCCGAGTCGATG
>Ga0209890_10000868_pt1 | contig 14039 bp, 7 predicted proteins | sample OrgsoiDNA2013049_FD_185799 | JGI IMG/M metagenome (GOLD analysis project Ga0209890, IMG submission 185799) | Permafrost soil microbial communities from the Arctic, to analyse light accelerated degradation of dissolved organic matter (DOM) -... | ecosystem: Environmental > Terrestrial > Soil >...
ATATGGTGCCTCGGCGGTCATAGGTGCGATGTTAGAATGAATGGCATGCGACTACCCAGGCCCAAGTCACTGAGCGGATTGATGCTGATCGGCTTCACGATCGTGGCTGCGCCGCTGCTGTTCGCCATCGTGAATGCCGCCGTGCAGATGAATCGGCTGTCGAACCGCAGCGAACAATTGGTCATCCATGGCGTTCAGGGTACCCGCAACAACCAAAGCATGTTCGAGGAGATAGGCGGGCTGGAGCGTTCGGCGCGGCTCTACCAGATCATCGGCAACGCCGAACTGCTCGAAGGCTACACCCGCAACCATGCTCGCCTGACGGCGACGATTGGCGAGCTTCTGACCTTGCCGCTCGATGTCCAATCGCAGACCGACGCGCGCAGCCTGCTGGCGGAAGCCGACCGGCTTTCCGGGGAATTGAAGGCGGCACCGCCGAATTCCCCCCGCATGGCGGAAATCATCAATGCCTTTCCTCACATGTCCGAAATGGCCTCGAACCTGTCGAATCGCATCAACACGCACATCAGCGACGAGCTGACCAGCCTGCAGCTTGCCGCGCAACTTGCGCAACAGAAGCTGTTCTGGTGGACCCTGCTATTGGTACCCATGACGGTCGCCGCGGTAGGCGTCTTCACCTACCTGTTCGGCCGGCCCATCCGGGCCATCGATCGCGCCATCAGCGAACTCGGCCGGGGCACGTTTTCCAGGCCGATCGCCATCAGCGGGCCGGCCGACCTGGAGCGGCTCGCAGCCCAGCTCGAATGGCTGCGCGGCCGATTGTTGGAGTTGGCGCAGGAAAAGAATCGATTCCTGCGACATATGTCGCATGAATTAAAGACCCCGCTCGCGAATATTCGGGAAGGTACCGAACTCCTGATGGACGGCGCGGTCGGTGAGCTGCAGAGCGCCCAGCGGGAAGTGGCCGGGATCTTGCGCGAGAACGGAATGAAATTGCAGCGGCTCATCGAAAACCTGTTGTCCTTCAGCGCCTGGCAGGCGAAGAGCGTTGGCCTCGAGATCACGGAGTTCAAATTGCGTCCATTGGTGAAATCGGTGCTCGAAAACCAACAGCTGACGTTGGTGGCGCAGCGTGTCCGTCTCGACGTCCAGGTCGAGGATCTCACCCCGTGCGCCGATCGCGGCAAGGTTCGTCTCATCCTCGATAATCTCTTGTCGAATGCCGTCAAATTCACCCCGCGCGGCGGCACGATCTCGATTCACGCCCGCGGCGAGCGCGAGCAATTGATACTGGACGTCATGGACAGCGGACCCGGCATTCCGGCCGAAGAACGCAACCGCATCTTCGAAGCGTTCTACCAGGGCAAGACCGTGCAAGGCGGGCATGTGAAGGGCACCGGGATCGGCCTTTCGGTGGTCACGGAGTTCGTGAACGCGCATGGCGGCAGCATCGAGATTTTCGAGGCAAAGACGGGGGGCGCGCACTTCCGGGTCCGTCTTCCGCTGCGCCAGGCAGCCAAGCCGACGCGTACCGCTGCTCATGCCGCGTAGTCGCTTGCGCTATGCAGCATGCGCGCTCGCGATCGGAGTCGCAGGCTGCGGTGTGCTGGGCGGCGCCCAAACCAGCCTCAAGACGGCACCGCCTCCCGTGGACCGGCCGCAAACCGACTTGAGCGCCGTCACACCCGCGCTCGAGTTGATGCGCGCCCTGCCTGCCGGAGACCCTGCGCGGCAGGCCGAACTGTTTCAGTCGACCAAGGACGCCGCGACGCTCGCCCCGACGACCAGCAACAAGCTCAAGTTCGCGCTGGCTCTCGCGACTCCGGGCCACGGCGGCTCCGATCCCGTCGCTGCGCAGCGACAGCTGGCGGAATTGCTGGCTACACCTGAAACTCTGCTACCGGTCGAGCGCTTGTTGGCCATGGTGGAGCTGCAAGAGGTCGACCAACGGCTGATCCTGCAGGAGGAAAACAAGCAATTGCGGGAAGAAGCGCCGCGCGAATCGCGCGAGAAACTGCTGGCGCTCAACCGCCGATTGACCACCGAGTCGGATGAGAACGCCCGATTGCGGAAAGCCCTGGATGAGGCTCAAGCGAAGCTTGAGGCGGTCACCCACATCGAAAAATCCATCAACGATCGCGGAACCAACGGATCGCACAGGCCTTGAATTAACGGCATACGCCCTGGAGACTGAACGTGAACGCCCATTCGATCGCCGCCACCACACCGCTCGGCTTCGGACTTCAGCCGGGGACGCGGGATAGTTCGACACCGCAAAAGCGCAAGGCGCGCATCCTGGTTGTGGACGATGATCCGGGTCTGTTGCGGCTCTTGACCATCCGGCTGCGCGCCGAGAACTACGAAGTCGAGGCCGTCGAGAGCGCCGCAGCGGCTCTCGCCGCCTGCACGCGATTTCGTCCCGACTTGGTCATCACCGATCTTCGCATGGATCAGATGGACGGCATCGGGTTGCTGAAGGAGCTCCAGAGCCGGTGGCCGGGCTTGCGCGTAATCATTCTCACGGCGCACGGCACGATTCCGGATGCCGTGCACGCGACGCAAAGCGGGGCGTTCGGTTTTCTGACCAAACCGGTCGACAAACAGGACTTGTTGGACCACGTCCAAAAGGCGCTCAAAGTGTCGGGGTTCGCGCACGTGGACGAGGATTGGCGCGCAAACATCGTGACGCGAAATCAATTGATGGAGGACAAGCTCGCGCAGGCCAACATGGTGGCGGGCACCGACGCCAGGGTGCTGCTCACCGGCGAGAGCGGCACCGGCAAGGAACTGCTGGCGCGCGCCATCCACGACGCCAGCCCGCGGCGCAACAAGCCATTCGTCGCGATCAACTGCAGTGCAATGGCGGAAAATATTCTCGAGTCGGAACTGTTCGGGCATGAGAAGGACGCTTTCAACGGCGCCACGCGTTCGCAGAAGGGCCTGTTCGAAACCGCGGAAGGCGGAACGCTGCTGCTGGATGAAGTCGGCGACATGCCCATGCGGCTTCAGGTCAAGCTGCTGCGCGTTTTGCAGGAAAATCACATCCGTCCGGTAGGGGGCGAGGAAGCGGTGCAAATCAACGTACGCGTCATCTCCGCCACGCATCGCGATCTGCATCAGCTGATGATCGGCGGACAGTTTCGCGAGGATTTGTACTACCGCCTCAACGTGGTTCACATCGAGATGCCGTCGCTCGGGCGCCGGCGCGAGGACATCCCGCTTCTGGTTGCGCATTTCCTCGAACAGATCGCCAAAGAAACCGGACAGAGAAAAATCTACGCGCCGGAGGCTGTCGAACTCCTGGCGACGGCCGAGTGGCCCGGCAACATTCGGCAGCTGTATAACGTCGTTCGGCAAAACGTCGCGCTTTCCCACGGCGCCATCATCACCGCCGAATTGGTGCAGCAATCTCTGGGCGGAAGTCCGACGCGGCTGCCCTCTTTCGACGAGGCGCGCGACGAATTCACCCGCAACTACTTGTCGCAGATCCTTCAGATCACCGCCGGCAACGTCAGCCAGGCCGCGCGTTTGGCGAAACGTAACCGCACGGATTTCTACAAGCTATTGTCGCGCCACCAGCTGCTTCCGGACGATTTCAAGAAGCCCTGAAGTATTCGGCGACGCGAGCGACGACCGTGGCGAGTTGCGCTTCGGTCAGTTCCGGATAGATGGGGATTGCCAGCGTCTCCGCGGCGGCCCGCTCGGACTCGGGAAAGGCACCACGCCCGTAACCCAAATACTTGAAGCACTCTTGGCGGTCGAGGGGAACCGGGTAATAGATTTCGGTTCCTATACCGTGCTCGCCGAGAAATTTCTTGAGAGCGTCCCTTTCATGAACCCGAACGACGTATTGGTTGAAGATATGACGCTGGCCCGGCACGGCCCGCGGCGTGATGACGCGTTCCCCCAGTCTCGCCGCGGAAAATGCCCGATCGTAGTATGCCGCGTTGCGCTGCCGCCCCGAGGTCCAGCCGTCCAGGTACTTCAGCTTGACGCGCAGCACCGCCGCCTGCAGCTCATCGATGCGAAAATTGCCGCCGATCAGCGCATGAAAATATTTCGGTTTGCCGCCATGAACGCGGAGCACGCGCATGCGTTCGGCGAGCTCGGGGTCCTTGGTGGTGCACAGCCCGGCATCGCCGAAAGCCCCCAGATTCTTGCTCGGAAAAAAAGAAAAGCAGCCGATGTCCCCAATCGACCCCACACGGACGCCGTGCTTGTACTCGGTGCCGACGGCCTGCGCGGCGTCTTCGATGACCTTGAGGCCATGGCGCCGCGCGATGTCCATGAACCCATCCATATCCGCAGATTGGCCGTAAAGATGCACCGGCATGATGGCCTTGACGCGTCCACCAGTCGTGCGGTTGACGAGACCGTCGCCAGTCATCACGCAATCTCGCTCGATGAACGTCTGCACCGCGGAGGCCGATAGATTGAACGTCACCGGATCGATGTCGCAGAATATCGGCCGCGAGCCGACACGCGCAATCGTCCCCGCCGTTGCAAAGAAAGTGAACGGCGAGGTAACCACTTCATCGCCGGCGCCGATTCCGAGCGCCATCAGCGCCAGAAGCAGAGCATCCGTGCCGGAAGACACCCCCACACCGAACGGCACCCCGCAATACCGCGCAATCTCCTCCTCGAATCCGCGGACGTTCTCGCCGAGTATGAATTGCTGCGTCGTGCACACCTGTTCGATGAGCGGCATCACCTCCGCACGGATTTGCGTGAACTGAGCCTTAAGATCGAGTAATGGAACGTTTGTCATGGCTGACTAGAATAACATTGGTTCGATGGATTTAACTTTCGTCGAAGTGGAGAGATGGGTCACGCACGATTCGACGTCTAAAGCTGATAATGCTAGGTGATTATGTCTCAGATCGGCGGTGGCCGGTCGACGTCCCGACCGCCGTCGGCGCTTCAACGGATACAAGATGACTCAGCCGGTCCTTGCCAAGAAGAGTTTTATGATCGCGGTACTGGCGGGCGCACAGGCCGTGGCGCCGGCGATAGTCGCGGTGGCCTCGCTGTATGCGACGATCATTTTGTTCGGCGTCAAGTTCGATCCTTCCTCCTCGGCCATCGTCATCGTCGCGGTGCTGTGCCTGGTTTTGGTCCAGCCGCCCCGCGAAGTGAGTTCGCAAATCACGTCCCCTCGCGTCTCGGCCGTGGTCGACGTGGTATTCCGCTGGTTGCTGCTCCTGGCGGTCCTTCTCGCCATCGCTTACGTGACGAAGTCGCCTCTACAAGCCTATCCACGCCGCGTTTTTCTTACCTGGGCCGCCGCGACGCCCGTGGGTCTGATTCTGGCCACCTTGGCCATGCAGGAACTGATGCGGCGCTTCCTCATCAGTGCATTCGACAACCGCAGCGCCATCATCGCCGGATATAACACCAGCAGCCTGGAACTCGCTCGCCGCCTGAAGAGTAACCCCGGCATGCGGCTCGAGGTGGCGGGTTTTTTCGACGACCGCAGCAGCGATCGGCTCGGAATGGAGCCGGACGCCCAACTCGTCGGCAGTTTGAGTGATCTCGGAACCTACGTGAAGGAACACCGAACCGACGTCATTTTCATCGCGCTGCCGATCCGTCACGTCAAGCGAGTGATGAATCTCCTGGACGACCTGCGCGACACCACCGCGTCGATCTACTATGTTCCCGATATCTTCGTGTTCGACTTGATTCAGGCGCGATCGGGCGAGATACACGGGATCCCGGTCGTGGCGATGTGCGAGACCCCGTTCTACGGATATCGCGGAGTCGCGAAGCGGTTGACCGACATCGGCTTGTCCCTGTTGATCCTGTTGCTGCTGCTGCCGCTGCTCGCGCTGGTGGCCATCCTGGTCAAAGCCTCGTCTCCGGGCCCCATCATCTTCAAACAACGCCGCTACGGCCTGGACGGGAAAGAGATCGCGGTCTACAAGTTCCGCACCATGCGGGTGACCGAGGACGGTGCCCAAATCCGGCAGGCATCGCGCACCGACACCCGAATTACGCGAATCGGCGGCATATTACGCCGCACGTCGCTCGACGAGTTGCCGCAGCTCATCAACGTATTGCAGGGACGGATGAGCCTGGTGGGCCCGCGGCCGCATGCGGTCGCCCACAATGAGGAATACCGCAAACTCATCAAGGGCTACATGGTCCGGCACAAGGTGCTGCCGGGGATCACGGGCCTGGCCCAGGTCAACGGCTGCCGCGGCGAGACCGCGGAATTGAAGGACATGGAAGCGCGCGTGAATTTCGATCTCGATTACCTTCGGCATTGGTCGCCGATGTTGGACATCAAGATCATTCTCCTCACGGTGGTGAAGGTATTTCGCGACGATAAGGCTTATTGAGACGGCCTATCGAGGCGGCTGCGGCACGGCAACCGCCGCGGATACGAATTGTTCGTGGAAAAGGTAGCGGCCCTCGATGGGCAGCGCGACACGGGTTGCGAATCGGACGTTGCGCATGGCGTTCACGGCGAAGCTTCCGTTCGATTCGCCCCATCCCCCGGCCTCGACACGCAGATCATGAAAGTCCAACCATTCACCGACCAGCGGATACTGGCACTTGTAAAACGCCTCCTTTGCTGCAAATAGCAAGGTGACGGCAGCGGGCTGACGGTCGGTGGACAACGACTGCACCCAGGCCAACTCCTCGCTGCGAGAAATCGTCGACCAGATGTCCTCCGTGGGGGCGCCGACGATTTCGGTGTCCATGCCGATGGCGAGCAAGCTGGCGCAAGACGCCACGGCCGCTGCGCAGAAGCCGGTGGTGTGGGTAATGCTGCCGATGAAGCCCTGCGGCCATAAGGGCTGCCGATCCGGCGCCGCGCGGAGCGCAAATTCGCGGACGCCGAATTCGGCCAGGGCGGCTTTGGCGCAGGCCCGCCCGGCGGCGAACTCTTCGATGCGCTTCGGAACGGCCCTCGCGACGTACTGCAGCTCCGCGGGGTGCAGTTCGGCGGGGTCACCGGGAATGCGGCGGTCTCGGATGACGACGGTCCGCGGAAACAGGGCGCGGAGCGGCCCATCGGGCAGGAGGGGCTTCAACGGAAACTGTGAAGTGGTAGGCACTTTGACAATAATCTCCCGGACCATAGGGTCTCACACTACGCTAGTCTTACCGGATTCCAGTGTTCCTAGAGTTATATAAGGGGGATGAACCAGACAAGGCTCCCAGGGCAACTTTGACATGAAGCTCCAGCAAACGATTCACACAACGTTCTCCGCGCGTGCCGCACCCGTGCTCGACCGGATTGCATTGGATAGCGGTGATCAGAACCTCACCTTCGGGGAACTCGATGAACGTTCGACCCGAATCGCGGGTTACCTGCAGCGCCACGGGGTCCGCCGTGGAGACCGCGTCGGACTGTTCTCGCAGCGGTCGATCGACGCGGTTGCCGCGCTGCTGGGAATACTCAAAGCGGGTGCTGCCTACGTGCCCTTCGATCCAGCCTATCCGGCCAAGCTCCTCCGCTTCATGTACGACGATTGCGCGCCGGCGCTCATGCTGGTCGACTCGTCACTGCTCTCGTCGGGCGACCCCTTTTGGTCGGGTCCCGGTCACGATGTGCATGCCGCCTCCCGGCCGGCGGAAACGCCTCACGCAGCGGCCGCTCTGCCGGAAACCGGACCCGAAGATCTTGCCTATGTCATGTACACGTCCGGGTCGACGGGACATCCCAAGGGCGTTCTGATCCCGCATCGCGGAGTCGTTCGCTTGGTGGTCGACAACCCCTTCGCCTCCATGGGTCCTGACGAGGTTCACCTTTTATTGGCGCCGCTGGCGTTCGATGCGTCGACCTTCGAGATGTGGGGCGCGTTGCTGAACGGCGCGACGCTTGCCGTCATGACGGCACCCTACCCATCGCTGGACGACATCGCCGGGGCGATTTCCCGATTCGGCGTCACCACCCTGTGGCTCACCGCGGGTTTGTTCCATCTGATGGTCGATCATCGCTTGCAGGGATTAGCCCCGCTGCGTCAACTGATTGCGGGAGGCGACGTGCTATCGCCCCCCCACGTCGCCAGGGCGCAGGCAGCGCTACCGGGATGCCAACTGATCAACGGCTATGGACCCACGGAAAATACGACCTTTACCTGCTGTTATTCGATCCCGCGAAGCTTGACACCTGGCCCCATTCCGATCGGAACCCCGATCGCCCACACCACCGTTCACATTCTCGACGACGCAGGAAGGCCGGTCATCGACGACCAAGAAGGCGAACTCTACGCGGGCGGCGCGGGTCTTGCGCTCGGCTACTTGAACCGCGTCGAGTTGACCGAAGAGCGATTCGTCGCGAATCCCTTCGATCCCGCCGGGTCCACGCGGTTGTACCGGACCGGCGACCGGGTACGGCGCCGCGGCGACGGCAACATCGAGTTCTTGGGCAGGGTGGACCGGCAGGTCAAAATAAACGGCAAGCGGGTCGAATTGGATGAGATCGAGGCCTGTCTACGTAGAAGTCCTTTGGTCGAGGACGCGGCAGTGACATCGCCTATCGACGATAATGGACCCCGGAAGGTTCATGCATACGTCAAGTTGCGCGCGGGCGCGAGCGGCGGCCCCACCGAACTGCGGCGTTTTCTTAAGGAGGAGGCTGCCGATTACATGATTCCTGCGAGCATTACCCTGATGGACGATCTACCCCTCTCGCCCACCGGAAAGGTCGATCGATCGAGGTTACCCCGGCCGCGCAAGGACCCACCGGCCGGTGTGGCGGTGCGCCCGGCGGCAGGGAATGGAATGGAAACGATGCTGCTGGAAATCTGGCGCAAGGTTCTCGGCACGGGTTCCGTGGGACTGAACGACAACTTTTTCGATTTGGGGGGCACGTCCCTGCAACTGATCCAGGTCCACGCCACAATTATGGAGGCTATGCATAGCGATCTCACCGTGGTCGACCTCTTTCAATACCCGCGAATCAGCGCCCTGGCTGCTCGGCTCGCGTCGAACGGCGGCACAACGGTGCCGGGTCCGGTGGCCGGCCCCAAGACCGCAGACGGCGTCTTGACGGCTGAAGAGCGGGCGCGCCGCCAGCATGCGGCGCTGGCGCGCGTACGGACCAACCTGCGCCGGGTGCACCATGACTGATCGCGAGAACGACCAGGCGGCCGACATTCAGGGTGGCGTAGCCATCATCGGCATGGCAGGCCGGTGGCCCGGGGCCAAGACCGTAGCTGAGTTCTGGCGCAATCTTTGCGCCGGGGTCGAGTCGACAACGCGCTTCGAGGACTCGGAACTCGAGGACAGTTTCGGCGCCGAGATTCGCAGCGCCCCCAACTTCGTAAAGGCCCGTCCCATTCTCGAGAACGTCGATCAATTCGACGCCGAGTTCTTCGGCATGTACACCAAAGAGGCCGAGCTGACGGACCCTCAGCACCGGCTGTTCCTGGAGTGCTCCTGGGAAGCTCTGGAGGACGGCGGCTACGATCCGGCCGCCTACCGCGGCAACATCGGCGTATTCGCCGGCTCGAGCATCAACACCTATCTGCTCAACAACGTGTGCGGCGACCGGCGCACCATCGAAGAATTCACCAGCAGCTACCAAGTGGGGTGTTACCCCCTGCTGCTGGGCGCGGGTCCGGATTTTCTGGCGACCCGGGTTTCCTACAAACTGGATCTCAAAGGTCCGAGCTTTACCCTGCAGACGGCTTGCTCCACGTCGCTGCTGGCCGTCGCCCAGGCATGCCAGAGTCTGCTTCTCTACCAGGCGGACATGGCGCTCGCCGGCGGTGTATCAATCACGTTTCCGCAAAAGCGCGGTTACCAGCATCTCGAAGGCGGCATGGTGTCGGCCGATGGGACATGCCGCCCCTTCGACGCCGACGCAACCGGAACCATTTTCGGCAGCGGCGCGGGCGTCGTACTCCTCAAACGGCTGGAGGACGCCATCGCCGATGGCGATCACATCTATGCGGTAGTACGCGGAGCGGGCATCAATAATGATGGCGCGTCGAAGGTCGGATTCACTGCCCCCAGTGCGCTCGGTCAGGCCGCGGTCATCGAGATGGCGCATGCCGGCGCCGGGGTCGACCCGCGCTCGATCAGTTACGTCGAGTGCCATGGCACTGCCACGCCCCTGGGCGACCCCATCGAGATTGCCGGGTTAACCAAAGCGTTCGCCTTGGGCACCGACGACGTGCAGTTCTGCGCGATCGGATCGGTAAAGGGCAATGTGGGACATTTGGACGCCGCCGCGGGAGTCACGGGACTCATCAAGACCGCTTTGGCCCTGAAGCACCGCATGCTGCCGCCTACGCTGCATTACCGGAGTCCGAATCCGCAAATTGATTTTTCCCGCACCCCGTTTTTCGTGAATGCGGCACTGACTCCCTGGGTCGAGACGGCTACGCCGCGCCGCGCCGGTGTGAGCGCGTTCGGGGTCGGCGGAACCAACGTTCATGTGGTCCTCGAGCAGCCGCCGGGCGGCGCGTCCAGCGCGGAGGCCTCCGCGAGCGAGCGTTCGCAACTCATCGTCCTGTCGGCGCGCAGTGCAGTCGCGCTCGACGCCGCGCGGATGCGTCTCGCTGCGCATCTGCGCGAGTACCCGACTGCCCGCCTCGAGGACATCGCCTACTCGCTTCAGGTCGGCCGCCGTGCCTTCGATCATCGGTCGAGCATCGTGGCCCGCGATGCGGGGCAAGCGCTCGCCAAGCTCGAAGCCGGCCGCTCGGGCACCGACACGCGGGTCGCGCGACGCAGTGGCGACGCAGCGGCGGTCTTCATGTTCCCCGGCCAGGGCGCGCAATACCCCGGCATGGGTCAGGACTTGTTCCGGCAAGAGCCGGTGTTCCGGCAACACATCGAGCGCTGCGCCGCCATCTTGAAGCCGCTGATGACGGATGACCTGATTTCTCTTCTCTATCCGACAGTCGTTACTCCGGAGACCCGGCAGCGGCTGATGTCGACGATTGCGGCGCAACCGGCGATTTTCAGCGTGGAGTATGCCCTGGCAAATCTTTGGATGAGCTGGGGAATCCAGCCCACCGCGATGATCGGTCACAGCATCGGCGAATTCGTCGCCGCGGTCATTGCCGGTGTCTTCTCGCTGGAAGATGCGCTCACGTTGGTTGCCACCCGGGGCCGACTGATGCAGGAACTGCCCGCCGGCGCCATGCTCGCAGTGCGATTGCCGGAGCCGGACGTGCTGCCCCTGTTGACGCCGACGTTGAATCTTGCGGCGGTGAACGGGCCAGGCCTCTGCGTGGTCGCCGGCCCCTTCGCGGCCGTGGACGAACTCGAACGATCGCTGACGGCGCGCGACGTGGTGACGCGGCGGCTGCATACCTCGCATGCGTTTCATTCCGCGATGGTCGAGCCGGTGGTCGAACCGCTGCGTCGCTGCTTGCGCGGTGTGACGCTGTCTGCACCGCGAATCCCTTATGTGTCCTGCGTTACGGGAGAGTGGATCCGCCCGGAGCAAGCCACTTCGCCGGATTATTGGGCACGACATGCTCGCGAGCCCGTCCGATTTGCGGATGGAATCGCAACCGCGAGCGCTGCTGAGAACACGCTGCTGATCGAGGTGGGTCCGGGAACTGCGCTGTCCACGCTGGCAACTCAGGCGATGCGCGGCCGCAAGGTGCCGGTCGTCAACTCCATGCAGGATTCCGCGGGTGAACGAGATGATCGCGACTGCCTGCTGGACGCGCTGGGCCGCGCGTGGACCCATGGCGCGGCGCCCGATTGGACGGCGCTGCACGACGGCTCCCCGAAGCGGGTGTCGTTACCGACGTACCCCTTCGAGCGCAGCCGGCACTGGATCGACGCGCCCAAGATCGACCGCAGTCCCGTCAATGCCGGGCTTGCCGCTGCGGCAGCCCCCCAAGTACTCAAAGTTCAGGACGAAAGCGTGATGAATCAGATCTCGGCGTATGACCCCCTAATGGAAGCCGGCGTGGCGATTGCCGCCATCTTTGAGGATCTCTCCGGCGAAAGACCTGCCGCCACCGATGCGCAGACCACATTCCTCGAAATGGGCTACGACTCGCTGTTCTTGACTCAGATCGCGCAAAAAATCCAGAGTCAGATGAAGGTCAAGATCACTTTCCGGCAGTTGCTCGGAGAGTTTTCGACCATACCCGCGCTTGCGGCATTCCTCGCCGACAAGATGCCGAAACCGGCGACGACCGCCGCTGCTCGGGCGCCCGCAGCCGCACCGGCCGTCACGGCAGGCGCCGTCGCGGCAACGGCGGCTCCGCTCCTGCCGCTTGCTTCCACCGTGCTCGCTGGAGCCGGTGCCTCCGGAATGGAAGGCCTGTTCCGCGATCAGTTGCAGGCAATGTCGCAGCTCATCAATCGGCAGTTCGAAATTCTGCAGGGCGCCGGCGGCGCGAAAGCCGCCGGGTCGCCGGCCGCCGCATCACCTGGCTCCGCACCGCCGGGGGCGGATTCGCTGCAGCCGTCGCGTTTTCAGGTGTTCGTACCCGGCAAGAGCCCTGCGGACGGCCCCATGACGCCCGAACAGCGGCAGCACATCGATGCACTGATCGAGCGCTACACGAAAAAGACCGCCGGCTCCAAGCGCTACACCCAAGCCAACCGGGCGGTACTCGCCGATCCAAGGGCAGCCGCCGGGTTTCGCTCCGAGTGGAAGGAGATGGTGTATCCCATCGTGAATACGACCGCGGCCGGCTCCAAAATCTACGACGTCGACGGCAACGAATACATCGACTTGGTAAACGGTTTCGGTCAGACCGCCTTCGGCCATGCGCCGCCCTTCGTCGTCGAAGCCGTCAAGACCCAACTCGATCGCGGGTTTGCGATCGGACCGCAGGCCGACATGGCGGGCAAGGTGGCCGCGCTGTTCTGCGAATTGACCGGCAATGATCGAATGACGTTCTGCAACACGGGATCCGAGGCCGTCATGGCGGCGATGCGGCTGGCACGCACCGTCACCGGCCGGGAAAAAATTGTCGTCTTCAACGGCGATTATCACGGCCAATTCGACGAGGTCCTGGTCAAGGGCGTGCAACGCAGCGGCGCTGCCCCGCGGTCCATGCCCGTGGCACCCGGCATCCCCGCGTCGCAGGTCGAGAACATGATCGTGCTCGAGTACGGCACGCCGACGTCACTGCAATGGATTCGCGACAATGCCGACGATCTTGCCGCCGTCATCGTCGAACCCGTACAAAGCCGCCATCCGCATCTGCGGCCCTTCGATTTTCTGCGCGAGATCCGCAAGATCACCGAATCGTCGGGTACGGCCTTCGTCATGGACGAGGTCGTCACCGGCTTTCGCGTCCATGCGGGCGGCATGCAGGCAGTGATCGGCATTCGGGCAGACTTGGCAACCTATGGCAAGGTCGTCGGCGGCGGCCTGCCGATCGGCGTATTGGCCGGCAACAACAAGTTCATGGATGCCCTCGACGGCGGGCAGTGGCGCTTCGGCGACGAATCCTTTCCCGAAGTCGGCGTGACGTTCTTCGCCGGCACCTTCGTGCGCCATCCCCTCGTGCTCGCATCGATGTGGGCCGTGCTCAACCACATCAAGGAACAGGGTCCGGCGTTGCAGGAAAATCTGGCGAAGAAGACCGCCGGTTTGGCGGGCCGGTTGAACTCACTGTTCACGGGCCGGGGGATCGCAACCAAGATCGAGAGTTACTCGAGCTGGTTCTTCTTCCATTTTCACAACGAACATCCGTTGGCTACGCTGTTCTTCTATCACCTACGCGAGCGCGGCATTCACATTCAGGAAGGATTCCCCTGCTTCCTGACCACGGCGCACTCGGATGCCGATTTCGAGCGCATCTATGTGGCATTCGAGGAGAGTCTGGACGCGCTGCAGTCGGTCGGCATCCTCGCGAAAGCCGCCGCCCCCGCGGCGCTGGCGGCATCGAACGTCGGCGCGGTTCCGGTGGGCGGGGTTCCCCTCACGGAGAGCCAGATCGAAATCTGGTTGTCCGCGCAACTTGGCGACGAAGCGTCCTGCGCCTTCAACGAATCCGTCACTCTGCGGCTGAACGGCGCGCTCGATACCGGTGCATTGCACACCGCGATGAACCGCATCGTCGCACGCCACGACGCGTTGCGTGCCACATTCAGTTCCACCGGCGAAGAGATGCGCATCTCTTCGCCGGTGGAAC
>Ga0209890_10000869_pt1 | contig 14035 bp, 10 predicted proteins | sample OrgsoiDNA2013049_FD_185799 | JGI IMG/M metagenome (GOLD analysis project Ga0209890, IMG submission 185799) | Permafrost soil microbial communities from the Arctic, to analyse light accelerated degradation of dissolved organic matter (DOM) -... | ecosystem: Environmental > Terrestrial > Soil >...
AATTTATACATGCGTCGGTTCGTGCTCGGGTGGAAGAAACTGGGGCACGAGAAGCGCCTGAAAGCGTACATCATTAATTATGCCGATGATCTTGTGATCTGTTGTCGTGGCCGAGCCGATGAGGCACTGGTCCTGATGCGGAACATGATGTTGAAGCTGAAGTTGACGGTGAACGAAAGTAAGACGCGGGTCTGTCGACTGCCGGAAGAGAAGTTCGATTTTCTCGGGTACTCGTTTGGTCGATGCTACTCGCCGAAGACGGGGCGGGCCTATTGGGGCACCACTCCCTCGAAGAAGCGAGTGCAACGTTTGTGTAAGGCGATCAGCGAGATGACCCGCCGGAGTCAAACCCAGCAGGATGCGGCAACGCTGGTAGCAGCGCTCAACCGGAAGATTAATGGTTGGGCTAACTACTTCTGCTTGGGTCCGGTCAGTAACGCCTACCGAGCCGTGGAGCAACATACGTGCCGGCGGCTACGCCAGTGGCTGTGTGTCAAACACAAGGAGCGGGCTCGAGGGAATACGCGGTTTCCCCAGAAGGCCCTGCATCAGAAGTTTGGCTTGGTTCGACTTACAGCGCGGACCCGCAGTTTTCCGTGGGCGAAAGCGTGACACTTTCTCCGAGAGCCGGATGCGTTAACTGCGCCTGTCCGGTTCGATAAGCGGGGGTGTGGAAACGTGGCATGGTGAGGCTAATGAGGCACCGGCAGACGAAAGAGCCGGACTCGGCTAGGCCGCACCTAAACCGTCGCGCCACCCCTCGACTTCACCTCTTAGCCCGCTCGATGAGTATAAACAGCGATTTTTCGCCAACAATGTGATTTCTTGCCGAACCCGGCTTTACGGTTTAGCCGGATCGTTAGGAACTTTGTCAGGAAGCTTCCGTGTCAACTTCCGGACAAGAAATTCTTGAAAGAGATTTTCTGCGGCAGTTGCGCCAATCCCAATTAGCCCGTTTTCGAACGTTAATTCTGCTCCCTCGCGATCTTTCGCTGGATAGTACAGATTCGAGATACCGCCGGCCGCAAGGTTTCCGAGGATATTCGAGTAATTTGCCTGCCAGCGTCCATTGTCGCCCTTGCAAATCACGGCATTGGCCATCGCATACAGAATTCGTGATCGCTTGCTGCCGCTTCCCTTGTAGAAATAACGTGGATCTTGCTTCAGAAGCGATGGCAGTACGGCGCTTCCGATGAACGTGCCTGCGGCAGAGTCGGCATAAGCGGCGCCGTAGCGTTTGGCATAGCCTTGCGCGCCTTGCCCATATCCACTGAAACTATTTAGCGCCTGCTCAACTCCCGCAATGCCGCCGACCAATACGAAGGTGACTGGATCGACTGTCGCCTTCCACGCAAGTCCAAACTTCTGCTTCGAGGTAAGGGAAACCGCATTGGGGTCGTAACTCACATAGAAATTTGGAATGACGCCAAGTACACGCTGCTTCTCTTCAACCTTGATCTCCTCTGCTGCCACTTCAATCTGTGAGAGTCCGACCTCCACGTCGGTGACCGCGGTAGCAACTGCCAACGCGGTCGCAGGCACAATGTAGTTCTCCCCCGAATGCAGGATTCCAGTGGATGTTTGCGTCGCGAATCCCGCCGCCAGAATTGTGAGTTGGAAGGGCCCGGGAGCGATATTGGCAAAAAAGAATTGCCCGGCGCTGGCCGATAGCGTCTCCTGGCTGGGCGATTGAGCTTCCAGTGTAAGTTTCACCCGGGCTCCGGCGACGACGGCCCCGCTTTCATCCGCAACCGTTCCGCTGATGCTTCCTGACAAGTGCCGATCGGGCAGTTGCTCGCCGGCTGAGGCCATCCCCTGCTGTTCGGGACCGCGTTGTTCCTGACTATTCTGTGCCGGAGCAGGCGTGGGCGTTTGCTGACGGTTCCGCCCTAAGCACGGCGACGTGCAAACAAGGGTGGCAAACGCAAAAGCTATGAGTCCGGACCTGAATAGGAGGGGCATGACGTTACTTGCAATCACCCGAAGTTCTCTGGCACCGATTCTGCTTGGGCAACTCCTTCAGCATAGAGTCTCCAAATCACTATGATGCATTCCTGTGCATTCTGCGTCGCAACCGAAACGCTGATTGTTCAGCATACAAGAAGGCAGTGCAGCCCTGGGCGGCGATGAGGGAGACGACGCATAAACAGACTGCTGATCGGTGCTGGTGAAATTTGAAACTTCCGTCTTCAGCGATAAATCTCTCGAATCGGCGCCAGGCACGACTACTGCATGGAATCAGGTGGGCCACGAGGGGTTTGCATGGGTCCACATGGGGAATTGGGCCCCACTCAGTTTTGACGCTGATCAGTCCTGACTTCGGTATTCGCAATCCTCTTTGTGGGACCGCAAGATATCGCAAAGGCTTGATGTCCTTGGGTTTTGCATCCTTTCCGAGGCTCCCCGATAAGAACTTCACTTCGCTCTTGCAGAATGGCGTTGGAATTGCCTATCTATCTGTGACGATTCTCCAACGTCTGTTTCTTCGGAAAGGGAAATTAATATGAAAGCCACGCGTGTTTTCGCAGGGTGGATGATCCTTCTGGGTTGTACTGTTTTGGCACCGGCACAGGAGCAAAGTGTTTTGCCGGCAAGGCTCGGGCCATCGGGATACAGCGTGGTCAAGACGATTCCACTGGGCGGAATTGGACTGTGGGATCGCATTACGGTGGATGTGGCGGCGCGGCGGCTTTATGTCCCGCGGGACTCGTACATTGCCGTACTCGATGCGGACAGCGGCGCGGTGGTTGGCAATATTCCCGGCCTTGAGGGTGTGCATGGGGTGGCGCTGGCGCCGGAACTCGGACGAGGATTCGCGACTAACGGACGCGCTAATACGGTGACCATTTTCGACCTCAACACCTTCCACACGATTGCCACGGCAAGGACGGGCAGCAGTCCCGACGCAGTTGTGTATGACAGTGTCAGCAAGACCGCTTTTGCACTGAACCTCCGCGACCACTCGATTACGGCCATTAATGCCGTCAATGGAGCTCCCCGCGGAACGATGCGGCTGGTCGATAGTCCGGAGAGCGCGGTGGTGGATGGCAAGGGCAACCTCTACGTCAACATGGCGGATCCGGCGGAGATTGCAGTGATTGATACTACGAAGTTATCGCTGCGCAGGCGAATGCGGCTCGCGCCGTGTCAGGAACCAAGGGGTCTCGCCATGGATGTCAGCCACGGCCGGCTCTTCACGGGATGCAGCAACGAAATGATGGTGGTCACGGACGTTGCCACGGGGCGTCTGTTGGCCAAGCTGCCGATTGGCGCACGTACGGGCAGTGTTGTTTTCGATTCGGATCAGCAACTCGTGTTCGCGGCGAACGGCGTGGGCACGCTCACAGTCGTGCGTGAGGAGTCACCGAACACTTTCAAGGTCGTCGAAAACCTGGAGACCAAGCGCGGAGCCCGCATCATGGCGCTGGATAGCCAGACGCATCGGATTTTTCTGGCGACTGCCGTGTTCCAATCCTCGGCCCAAATTGAAGACTTGAGCCTGATGGAGCCGGATTCGTTTGTGGTTTTGATCGCCGGAAAATAGTTCTCAACCGGCGTCGCGCCAACAACCAGCGAGCCCCATCCAATAAAGGGAGAGCAGAACTGTGAAAACAAAAATACAAAATTTCGCTCTTATGCTCTTTAGCCTCGCCGTGCTGCACATCGCGGCGTTTGCGCAAGGCTCCGGAACCTGGACCTTTACCGGCTCCGTTGCCAAAGCTGCAACCAATGCGAGTTCCACGCTGATGCAGAACGGTAAAGTACTGGTCGCCGGGGGAAACGTCGGCGGCATCGGGGCGGTGTTTCCCGATGCCCAGGTTTACAATCCCGCGACCAACACCTGGACCGCGACCGCCAAGATGAAGTCCGCGCGGAACTGGAATACCGGCACGCTGCTGCCTGATGGACGTGTGCTGATCGTCGGTGGAAGCAACGGGAAGTTAAACGGCGACAAGCTGGGCATTCTGAAAACCCGCTGAGTTGTACGATCCGGCCTCTGGAACCTTCACCCTATCCGCCGGCAAGATGGTGACGCCTCGCGCCAGCCACACGGCGACTCTGCTGCCGAACGGAAAGGTGCTGGTTGCCGGTGGAATGAATGCCATGATTCCAAGAATTCGCTGGGGATCGTGCACCAATCTCGCCGAACTCTACGATCCCGCGACGGATTCCTTTTCTTCCGCGGGAGCGATGGCCGCCGTGCATTGCGGCGCCACCGCGACCCTTCTGCAGAACGGCAAAGTATTGATAGTGGGCGGCACGGACGCGGAACTCTATGATCCCGCGACCAACAATTGGTCTTCCCCTCGCACGATGAATGCCGCGCACGCGGGCTCCGCTGTACTGCTCCCGAGTGGCAAAGTATTACTCGCCGGCGCTACCGTGCCCGCGGAGCTCTACGATCCGGCCACCAGTACGTTTTCCGTGACGGGCAGCCCAGCCAATCTCTACGGCTACAACACTGCGGCGCTGCTGGCCAATGGCAAGGTGCTTATGGCGGGTGGACCTGCGGGCCAGTGCGAACTCTATGATCCGCTGAGCGGCACATGGTCGGCAACCGGCAGCTTGAGTCCCGTCCGCTTCGGTTTCGGAATGAGTCTGCTCTCCAGCGGCCGCGTGCTGGTGAGCGATGGCATGACCAGCTACCAGATCATGAGCGCGGAAATCTATACTCCGTAGCCGACCTGAGCGGCTGGACACCCAACTCGCGCTGAGCTATACGCAGGGGGTCGGAGCGAAGGTTCTCCTGCGATATTCTCAGCGCGTTTGTATTTTGCTACCTTCCCAGCATTCCCGCTGCCCAGGCCAGCACGGCAATTCCAACCACGATACGATACATGGCAAAAGGTGCAAAGCCGCGCTTGCGGACCCAGGCCATGAACCAGGCCACGGCTCCGTAGGCGACGATGAAGGAGACGACGAAGCCTATGGCGAGGATGACCCATTGGTGAGATGTGATTTGGGCGACGCCGATGGGGTTTTCATCTTTACCGGTGAGCGATTTGAGAAGCGTGTAGAGCGTAGCCACCGCCATGGTTGGCATGGAGAGGAAAAAGGAGAACTCGAGCGCGGCGGCGCGGGACATTCCCATCAGTTGTCCGGCGGCAATCGTGGACATAGAGCGCGAGGTACCGGGGAAAACGGCCGAGAGAATCTGGCAGGCGCCGATCCAAAGGGCCTGGCCGCCGTGAATGTCGTCCATTTTCCACGTGTGGATCAGCGAACCGGCAGCTCCCGGCCCAGCTTTTTCCCAGGGCGCTTTCATGGCGTCGATGACCCACATCACGATGCCGCCGATGAGGAGCGATGCTCCCATGACGTAGAGACTCTCGAGGTTCTTGCCGATCACCTTGGTCAGCAGGTAAGCCGGGATCGCGGTTACTACGAACGCGATCATGACCAGGCTCAAGGGGTGAGTCAGTATGGTGCAGTCCTTTTTTTCGCCTTCAGGGAACGTAGAGAAGAGCTTTGCGATGTGGCTCCGAAAATAAATGGGCAGAACGAGGATGGCGCCCAGTTGGATGACGATGGTGTACATCTTCCAGTAGCCGCTCGAAAGTGACACGTGCATTAGTTCTTCGGCGAGGCGGAGATGGGCCGTGGAGCTGACGGGCAGAAACTCAGTGAGGCCTTCGACAATTCCGAGCAGTGCCGATAAAAGATAGTCGTTCAAATGTTCCTCCAAGGCAATGATGTAGAGACGCGGCCGGCTGCGCCCTATGATTTTGGGTGGCGCAGCGCTTCAGCGCGGTGGTAACTGCACTCGAACCTGCGCGAATCAGAGCGTCATCAGAGTAGACGCGTTAAGCCGCGTCTACACTATTTTACTGTGCGTAACGGCGGAAGAAGCTTTCTGGCTTCCACTGCGGGCGATGGTCGCCGTTGGCGACGTTGATAAGCAAGGCTCTGACGATCTCTTCGTATTTTGCGGCAGCGGCCAGGTCGACCGGCTGGTTCACGTCGTCCGAGGGCGCGTGATAGCGCTGGGTTAGCCAGTCTTTGAATATCTGCTGCTCGGGCGAGCCGGGCTCGGGAGCGACGCTCATGATCACCGAGGGTACTCCGTGACGGATGAAGTTGTACTGATCGCTGCGGATGAAAAGATTGCGCAGCGGCTCGGGGTCGGGCTGAACTTTGATGCCTTCCCCTTGCGCAATCTCTCTCGCGCGATCGCCCAGATCGGAGTCGTCGAGGCCGAGCACGGTAAGGTATTTCAGCGGGACGATGGGCAGAAACATATCGACGTTGACGTCGGCGACGATGGATTTTGGTGCGACCGTGGGATGAGCGGCGAAGTACTTTGAACCGAGCAGGCCTTTTTCCTCTCCGGTGACGAGCAGCAGCACGATAGAGCGGCGCAGTTTTTCCGGATTCTTCTTGAAGTTCGCAGCCATGTCGAGGATCAGGGCACTGCCGGAACCGTCGTCCATGGCCCCGTTGTAAATGCGGTCACCATTGATGGGCTCTCCGACCCCGATGTGATCGAGGTGGGCGGAGAGCACCACGTATTCATCTTTCAGAGTGGGATCGCTTCCGGGCAGTCTGGCGACTAGATTGGCCGACTCTACATTGGTGACTTCAACTCTTGTTTTCGCAGCGAGCGAGACGGCGAGCGGAAAGTGCGGCAGCGGCTTGCGATCCTTACCCAAAGCGGCGATTTCTTCGAAAGTATGGCCGGAGCCGGCAAACAATTTTCCGGCGTTGGCGGGATTCACAGTGACAGCGAGCTTTGCGCCTTCGGTTTCGTTGAACTCGGGATAGTCGAGATCCATGGTCGGATGGGCGCGGTTGAGCGCGATACGGGACCACGGGATATCCATGGAGGCGGGGTTCATCAGTGAAACGATGCCGATGGCTCCTGCGGCGCGCAGCACTTTCCAGCGCTCGGCTGCGGTCTGGTAATGCGACGCGAGAGGGCCCGGAATTTCGGAGGGCGATCCGGAAAAAATTACGATGATTTTGCCGCGGATGTCGACGCCGGCGAAGTCGTCGTAATTCTTTTCGGGAACTTTGAGACCATAGCCGACGAAAACCAGCGGCGCTTCGACCTCAGGCGCGGGCATGATGCGCGTGCCAATGATGGCATCTTCACCGAGCGTGAGCGGTTCGCGTTTGCCGTCGCGGATGAGGGTAAGGCTGCAATCCCTTTCGACGATCTGGCGGGAAACGAACTTGACGGGCTGGTAGTAGCCGTTGATGCCCGCGGGCTCCGCGCCTGCGCTCTTGAGCTGCTCGATGGCATAGGCTTGCGCGGCGCGCTCGCCACGGCTGCCCGTATCGCGGCCCTCGAGTTTGTCGTCGGCGAGAACCTTGATGTGATTCCACCAGGTCTGGCCGTCGAAATGCCGAACGGCCTGCCCTGCGGCGGAATTCGCGAATAGCAGTGCGAGCAGTAAAGTGGATGACTTCATGTCCATGATGTCCCTCACTGGGCGAAGGTTTCTAGAATAGCAGGAAGCGGCGTGGAGAGAGGTTACAAGTGCGCAGCAGCGACTTTCAGTTTGACCACAAGGCACCCGTTCGGTTCGTCAACTTCAGCAGGAGATCGACAAAAAATCAGAAAGCGTAACGCAGGGACTCGGTCAGCGAATTGGCGTGAAAGTAGCGTGGCGCCGTGGGGCCGACAAATGAACCCTCGTTGTACTGGTAGTAATTCCAGCCCATATTAAAAGCAAGCCTATGGCCCAGATCCACGCTCAGGTTGGCCACCGGCTGCTGGTACTTGTACTGCGACGAGCCGAGAGGCTGCAGAATATTGAACTGCGGAATGCTGCCATCCACGCTGGTGACGCTGTAGCCCAGGTTGGCCGTCAATCGCTTCACGGGCATAAACCTGACTGTGCCCATTCCGAAATGAGTGTGGTTGGTGTAGAAAGAGTTGGCCAGCAGAGGATTGGCGGGATCGTTCGCCGCGCAAGAAGCGGCATTGGTCACGAAGGGAAGTGTGACGCCGGCTGGTGGCGTATCGTTGAAGCAGATCAGAGCATTCTGGATCACGTCGTTGTAGTTGTACGCCAAATCCACCCCGAAGCGTTCGCGCGGGGTGATCGACGCGGTGAGTCCGTAGTTTCGGTTGTGTCCCTTGTAATTCGTTAATGCGTCGGCGTTGGCGTCCTGCAGAATATTGATGGAGCCGCCCACGACGGCCCAGGGCCGCGGGGTATAGGTCGTCTGGAAGCGGTAGCGTGATTCCTTGCGCGGAGCCATGCGAAAAATCACGTTGTCGTAATTGGTGTGCTCCATATCGAAATTCAATCGCAGCCCATGGCTGGGTCGTGCCCAGAGTCCCAGGAGCGCGGTGTGCTCGTGAACCACGATGCGGTCCTCGTCTGCGGTTGGAATATCAATGAAGTGGTCGAACACGCGGTCGCCGTAGCGGTAACCGATGCGGATCCCGGCTTTTTTAGAAATGTCCCAGGCTAGTTCGGTCTGATTTCTCTTCCACTTTTGGTTGAATGACGACTGAACCAGGGTGTTGAAGGGAGCACTTGGCGTGGTCGCGCTCAGCGGAGTCTGCAGCGAGCACGCGGTGATCACGTTGCAAATATTGTCGACTTCGTTGAAATTGGCATTCTCCGGCATGCGGTAGGCCCAAAAATAGAATTTCTCAATCAACCGCAAATGCTGGGTCAGGTGCAGCGTCGCTTCGAGATCGAGCACGTCGGAAATTTGGCTCGCGCTGGCTGTCCCCGTATCCGTGAAGGCGCGATTGTGGGTGCGGATGAACAGGCCGTTGAAAGACTCGTTCAAGGGCGTGTTCATAGTCGCGGAACTGTAGGAAAAAGAACCGACCAGGTCTAACCGCTGGAAGTAGTTGCTGCGCAAACTGAAGCGCTCCGTGGGGGTGGAAGCGCGAATCCGCTGGCTTCGCAAATAGCTGAAGTATGCGCTGCAGGTGACATTCGTCAGGGTTCCAGTGGAATCAATCAGACTGGTTGCCGGCGCCTTCACCGCACAAGGCACACTGTTTTTGGTGTCGATCGACAAGCCCAACTCAACGGAACCTCCGCCGGGCAGGAGCGCCGGCGCGAAGGAAGCCAGTTGCGTGTAAGTGTCTCCCTTGTAGTAATTGAAGAATTGGTCATAGCTCAGGACCGTTCGCGGCAAAATCCGCCAGTCCACCCCAAGGCGGTAAGAGTTCATGGTTGTGTTCCAGGGTTGAAAAAGCAGGCCGTCCGTACCCTCGTGGACACTGCTGTAGGAAGGCCCCGTCATGTTGTTATGCGAAAATCCCAAACGAAAGCTCAGCCGGGATTGCGGAAGCAGCGTGAGGTCGACGTCGCTCATGCGCCGCCTGGTCTCGAATTCGTGGGGCGAGTTCAGTGCCGGAATCGACGGAGTGGAGGTGGGAGGATTCAGCGGATTGGCCAGCAAGTCGTAGTTCGAAAAATTCTGATCGCGACGGAAACTGCTTTGCAGGTTGTACCACTTGTTCTTGTCTGCCCGAAGCCGCAAATAGTTGTTGGGATCGCCTCCCCACCCCATGCTGTTGATGTAAAGGTCGTCGAACAGCATCCCCTGGTGGTCGACCGATTGCATGGAGAGGGTCTGGTCGAGAATCCGCGGGCCAGTCTGAAGATTCACCAATGTGTCGTACATGCTGCCGCTGCCGTCCAGGTCGATCGAGCGGAAGCCTATCTCACCCGACGAGTGAATCCGATAACCGCCGCTGGTAACGCCGTCGGGCTCCGCGGGCGGATTCTGGCCAGCGCTGGAAGATTGCGCATACACCAAGGTTGGTAACGATGCCATCAGGACCGCAGCCAGCACGGTGAGGACCAGCCCAAGGCATAATGATTTTGCCTGCAGAGTTCGCCTCATCGCGGCCGGTTCGGTATTTGAAAAGCCGGGAAAAGATTGCGGTTCGAGTTTTCTTGGCGACGGCATCGGTTCTCCCTTACTTGAAAAAGAAGTTGCTGAAATTGGAGCCGTGAATCTGTCCGTGACACATGGTGCAGGCCTGATACTTTGCGGATTGATTGTGTGCGGGTCCGATTGGTCCTTGCGTCGGGAAGGTGTGGCACTGCAGACAGAGCATGTTCACCAGGCTCACTTTGAGGAGCCGGGGATTGGTGGAGCCGTGGGGCGTGTGGCAACTGCTGCAGCCCTCCGTCTTTACCGGCACATGCTCGTAAACGAAAGGCCCCCGCTTGTCGACGTGGCACTTGTAGCAAACGGCATCCCCGCTCGGCAGAGCCCGCACCTGCCGTATGGTCGCCGTGCCGTGAGGGTTGTGGCAGTCATTGCATTGCACCAGACCCTCGTTGACCCGGTGATGATAAGGCTTGGCAAAATCTGCCTTGGCGGCCGTATGGCATCCGTAGCACAACTGCGGCTGCTTCTGGACTAGCAGATGCTGTTCTTCCCGGGCGTGATGAGGCGAGTGGCAGTCGAGACATCCGACATCGCTGCTGGCGTGGGCGGATTGCGAAAAATGGGATTGCTCGTGACCTTCGCCGTGGCAGGTCAGACAGCGGGCACTCGTTTCCTGCCGGGAAATATCTTTGAACGCGAATATCTTGGATTTATCGCCGCCGCCGTCCACATGGTCCGCTCCAGGACCATGGCAGCCCTCGCAACCTTGGTGGGAGGGGGGGGCCTCTTTATTCAAGGTCGTCTTCCAGTGCGGTGTCTTCTCCCAGGCGTTGTAAATGTCTTCGTGACAGGTCTTGCAGGTCTCCGCTCCCACGTACTTGGAGCCGTCGGACGAAGGCGCGCTGGCCACGGGCGCGCTGGCGGATTTCGTACTCTTGTCGGCAACCTGCTGGCGAGCCTGGCCTGGAGCAAGGGCGGCGACGACGAAAAGAAATAGGACCGAGAATAGAGAAACTCGATATGTCCTGGAATTTTCTGGCATTGGCACGTCCCCCTCTACACGTTTGAAATCACCCGGCTTCATCACAACCGTCCCCGTCTCATGCATAACCTGTCGGCAAAATATCGCTAAGCATTACCCTGGCTTCTTCGTCGCTGTCGGCGGCAGGTGGTAAAGACTGCCGAGAATACGTCCATACGGTCACGCTGGAAGGTCTCCCTCCAGAATGTGAAGATCGGTTCCGCAAATCGTTGAAGTGCTCGAGCGCTTAGAGAGGTGTCACTTCTGGCCGCCATTTCGAGCTCAGCGGTTGTCATTGATATCTCCCCCAATATCTCCTCGAAAAACGACTAATCGTAAAGTGACTCACGATACTGCGGCTGTTCAATACTGCACACTGTCCAGATTTAGAAAGGCTGCGGGTAAAGGAAAAGTCGCGTAAGGCTTCCAGTTTTCCTGCTGGCCATCTGTCTATCTCCGCTGAAGTATCTTCTTTCTCGCTCACCATCATTGAACCGAGCTTTCTTGAACAACGAATGACCCGATCATAGGAGAGATCGTTTCATCTGTCTGTGACGATCGGACCAACAAAATGTGACGAAATAAAGACCAGGGTCTGTGGAATAGGCCTGCCACCTGGTAGAGCCGGTGCCCGAGATTTGACATGGGGCACCTTACGACCTACGATTTGCGGGATCATGCAGAAATTTACAATGCGTTACTCCCGTCAAATTCTTGTGCACAACCCGAGGGCCCTCGGAGCGAAGAACATAGTAGCGAGGGTCATCGCCACCAAAAGTGTCGCGATTCTCTTCACCCTGCTGGCATTCACATTTCTTTCGCTGGCGGCGCCGCCGGCGATTCCCACCGCCGATCCGCATCGCTACCTGGATGACATCAAGACGCTGACTACGCCTGCGATGGAGGGACGTGGTGATGGGTCGAAGGGGTTGACTCGGGCGGCCCACCTGATCGAGAAGCGTTTCAAGAGCCTGGGCCTCGAGCCTGCGGGCGCCAACTCTTATTTACAACCCTTCACGGTGATCACAGGCGCGCAGTTGAAAGGGAAGAACGATTTCGCGGTGCTCGCCGGGCAAGAGAAGCGGGAGTTGAAGGCGAAGCAGGATTTTGTTCCGTTCAGTTTTTCGGCTTCGGGAGCGGCGCGCGGGCCGCTGGTCTTCGTCGGCTACGGCATTACGGCGGACGAGTTTCACTACGATGACTACGCTGGACTTGATGTCAAGGACAAGATTGTCGTCGTCATGCGCTATGAACCGCCGTCGTTCGGCGTGAAGGGCGGCAATCATGGCATGACGCAGCATTCCCAGTTGGTGACCAAAGCCATCAACGCCAGAAACCACGGGGCGAAGGCGCTGGTGCTGGTGAATGGAAAGCTGGGCGACGGCGAGGAAGACTTGCTTACACGATTCGGCAGCGTGAGCGGGCCAGAAAATGCCGGCATCATCTTTATGCAGGTCAAGAATGCGGTTGCCGAGGGCTGGCTCAAGGCGGCGGGCAAATCGCTCGGGGAATTACAGGAGCAGATCAACGCTTCGTCGAAGCCAGCATCGCTCGCGCTGCCGGAAAATCAGACCGCGGCATTGACGGTCAACATCGTAACCACGCGGGCCACGGTGAACAATGTGCTGGCTTATCTGCCGGGCAAGACGGATGAATACGTCATCATCGGGGCGCACTACGATCACCTGGGGCGGGGCAATTTCGATTCGCTTGCGCCTTCGCAGATCGGGCAGATTCATCCCGGAGCGGATGACAACGCTTCGGGCACGGCGGGAGTGCTGGAGTTGGCGCGGGTGCTGGCGCCGCAGAAAGGTCAGTTGCGGCGGGGAATTCTGTTCGCTTCCTTTGCCGGCGAAGAGCTCGGGTTGCTGGGTTCGGCGGAGTGGGTGAAGGAACCGACGCGTCCGCTGGATAAAGCCGTGGCCATGCTCAACATGGACATGATCGGCCGCATCAAGGATCAAAAAGTTTATATCGGGGGCGTGGGGACGGGCTCGACGCTGAAAGCCGCGGTCGAGCAGGCGCAGAAGGCAGAAAAATCCGGATTCAAGATCGAGTACTCGCCGGGGGGATATTCCTCGAGCGACCATACCTCGTTTGTTGCCAAGAAAATTCCAGTGCTGTTTTTCTTCTCCGGATTGCACTCCGATTATCACAAGCCTTCGGATACATGGGAGAAGATCAATCCGGAATCGGCGGCGCGCTTGCTTGACGTGGTGGGGGCGACGGGCGAGCAGTTGGCGGATGCGGAGGAGCGTCCAGCTTTCATTGTCGTCGCGGAAGACAAGCCGGCCGGCGGGTCCGGAGGCGGCGGTTACGGACCGTACTTCGGCTCGATCCCCGATTTTGGCCAGGTGGAAACCGGAGTGAAGTTCTCAGATGTAAAACCGGGGTCGCCCGCAGCGAAGGCAGGACTGAAAGCGGGAGACATCCTGGTGCAGTTCGGCGACAAGCCGATCAAGAATCTCTACGACTTCACGGATGCACTGCGGCGCAGCAAGGTGGGCGATGTGGTCGAGGTTAAAGTGCTGCGCGACGGGCAGCCGGTTACGGCCTCGGTCAAACTGGAGCAGCGGAAATAATGGGGTGTTCCGTCGTCCTCCGCGTCCCTCCCGCGACAGATGTGATGGTGCACCCCGTCCCTACTTCAAAAGGGATGCGGCGGTTAATCCCAGGTCTCGAAAAGCGCGAAACCTGGGGCACCCGGCACGTGGTCGCAAACGAGTTTTCAGAGTATCTGATTATTGCTTAATGTTTCTGGTGACGTCTTATTTCGTATACCGTGCCGCAGCCAGGAAATCCCTGAGCTGTGCAGTTTTCATCCCCGCCATATGCGGTGGTTCCGTAGAGATCGCCATGGTTATCTAGAAGCAAATTGGCCCAAGGATAGGCGCCATCCCGGCCCCCTTCAAAGCTGTGCAGCACGGTCTCCGCCCATGCATTCGATTTGTCCAACATGTAGACGAGGCCGCAGCCGTGCAGGCATGATCCGGATAGGCTACCGATGGCGGTACCATAGATATTTCCGGCGCTGTCTACCACAATGCCTGCGTGTGGCGCTAAGCCGTCGACCCAATCGAAGCTGTGCAGCGTGGTCAATGACCAGGCATTTCCGGATGCACTTAGCTCAAACACGCTGCCGTAACCGTAGTCACCGCCAAACTCCGTTGCGCCATACAGGTTGCCGAATTCGTCGAT
>Ga0209890_10000871_pt1 | contig 14013 bp, 20 predicted proteins | sample OrgsoiDNA2013049_FD_185799 | JGI IMG/M metagenome (GOLD analysis project Ga0209890, IMG submission 185799) | Permafrost soil microbial communities from the Arctic, to analyse light accelerated degradation of dissolved organic matter (DOM) -... | ecosystem: Environmental > Terrestrial > Soil >...
CCTGGTGAGCTTGCGCCGGATCCTGACGTTCGGCGGCAGCTGCCCCGCCCGGGTGCTGGGGGGTGGGTTGCCCGGTGTGCCGGGCCGGGCCGGGGCGGTGGACCGCGGTGGCTGCGGTCGGCTGGCGGCCGCCGGCCGACCCGGTCCCGGCAAGGCCGGCGGCCGCTGCGTAGGGTGCGGCGGCGGTCAGCAGCGGTGCGGCGACGAACATGGCGACGATGGCGGCGATCAGCAGCGCGGCTGGGCGCGCGGACCAGTCCAAACCGGGAACAGGCCGGGCGGTGCGGGCGCCGCGGGTACGGATCGCCGCGCCGATCTCGCGCAGAACAGAGATCGTGAAGGCGGCCCACAAACCCCAGGCCAGGACGGCCAGGACGGCGAACACGGCCCGGCCGGCGGGGTCGGGTCCGGTCGCGGACCGCCACAGACTGGGCAGGTCCGGGATGGCGCGCGGGAACGCGCCGATCCGGATCAGCACCGCTGGCAGGCCGGCGACGACGGCGAGCAGCAGCAGGGCTGAGCTGAGTCCCTTGGCGATGGTGGCGAGCCGGGTCATGGGGTTCCTCCTGATCGGACTCCAAGGAGCAGCTGGGCGGTGGCGCTGCGGGTGACCGTGTAGGTCAGTCCGCTGATCGGCCCGGTCGCCGAGGCATGCACGGTCACGTTGATCCGCCCGGGTGAGGCGACGGCGACCGACCCGGCCATCCCGGAGCGGGAGAGGATCCCGCGGGCTGCCGCCGCGGCGGCGGCGACCCGGGAGGTGTCGTCGGGGCCACTGGCGTAGCTGGCCGCCCGGGCGGCCTCGCCGGCCACGATGTCGGCCCGCTCGCCGGCCCGGATCTTCGCTCCGCCGTCAGCGACCAGTCCGGCCACGGCCAGGATGGCCACGAAGGTGACCGCCACCCACAAGGTGATGGACCCGCGGTCCCGGACGGCGGGACGCACAGTGAACTGGATTCGGTGACCCAGCCGGGCGACCAGAGCGGGCCGGGCCACGGTGGCCAGGTTCGCCCGGCCGGCCGGGACACGGCGGCGGGTGGGGTTCGGGCTCGGGCGCATCACGGCGACAGCCCTCCGCTGGTGGCGGCCCGGTTCGGGTCGATCGGGCTGACCGCCTGGTCGGTGAGGCTCCGGCTGCCGGGCAGGCCGGGGAACCCCAGATCGGAGAAGCTGACCAGGCAGGTAACCGTGACCACGACTGCCTGGCCCCCGCCGCCTCGAGCGGCCCCGGCGAACCCGCTCGGGTCGACCGCGACGTCGCCGCCGCCCGCGCAATGCAGATCCTGCGCCGTCAGGGAAGCCCTGGCCGAGCTGGACGCCGCCGCGACAGCCCCCCGGGCGTCCCGGGCCAGGGAGGCGTCCCGGGCTGCGTTTCCGGCGATGGAGGTGACGGCGGCGCCGGCGACCGCGACCCGGCCGGCAACGACGACGAACCCGATGAGCAGCAGCATCACCGGGGCCAGGATCGACAGCTCTAGCGTCGCCGAGCCGCGGTCCCGGCGATCGGTGCGCAGGCCACCTCGACCTCGTCGGGCGAGGCGCCGCGCGCGGATGTTAGGTAGGTGTCTCATCTGGTAGTGAACCGTTCGATACCGGCGTTCGCGGACTGAGTGACGCTGATTTCGAACCCGGGCAGCGGGATGACGTTCTGCGCCTGGCCGGAGCATCGGACGGTGACCGTGGCGGCGGTTCGACCCTCGCTGAGCGAGGGTCCGACGACGAGGCTGCCGGCCACGTCGGCCAGGTAGGAGCGGGCCGCGCCGGCCCCCGCCCCGGAAGGCGCGTTCAAGACCTTGCCGGCCCGCACCCCGGCCTGCGCGGCAGCCTGGCACATGCTGCGGGCCTCGAACCACAAACCAGCCTGCAGCGCACCGAAGGTCAAGGTGAGCACGAGCGGGAAGAGGATCGCCATCTCCAGGCTGGCTGAGCCGAGATCTCGTCGGGAGGAATGAGCAGCGCCCCCAGCAGCGTCCAGCCAGGATCGCGCCGCCGCCGTGCGGCGGCGGTGGCGCGAACGTGCTGGTGGCGTCGTCATGGCAGTCGGGGCGGGTCAGCGGATGTTGGCCGAGTGGCTCAGAATCGCGTTGCCGACGACGAGGGCCAGCGCGATCGCCGCACCGGACAGCACCGCGGTGATGATGGCCTGCTCCAGGGTCAAGGCGCCGCGGTCGAGGCGGCCGTGGCGCGCCTCGAGGACCGCGGTGCCCGCACCGGTCAGGACGGCGACGACAGTGAGGTAGGCCAACGTCAGCGCGACGACGGGCCGGGCGATGGGGCGGATCTTCTTCACTGTGTGCTCCTTTGTGAGTTGATGGTGCGGTGGTGTTTCACCTGGTTGCGGGGTGGACGTGGAGGCAGTCAGCTGCCGCCGACGAGTCGGGCGGCCGCCGGGTAGACCAGCAGGGCGCCGAAGCAGACGAACAAGGCGACGGTGGGCAGGGTCAGGCGTTCGTTGGCCAGGGATGCCCGGGTCTGCTGGGCGGTGAGGTCGGCGTGCCGCATGCTGCGGGCCTCGGCCATCAGTGTGTCGAAGACGGCGGCCCCGTCGGCGGCGGTACTGACGATGTCGGCAAGGTTGACCAGCTCGTCGACGCCGATCCGGTGCCCGAGGTCACGCAGCGCGTCCCAGGGCAGCTGCGCGGCCAGTTCCGCACGCAGGACCTCGCTGTGGATCAGGCGGAAGGGTCGCGACCCGGACACCCGGGACGCCTCCTCCAGGGCCTCGGCCGGGGATCCGCGGGCCTTGCGTTCCAGACCGACCAGAGCCAGGAACGCGGCCAGCGCGGCGCGGAACTGCGTCCGAGCCGTTGCCGCGTCCTCGGCAACCTGCCGGGACGGATTGACCCAGGCCAGGACAGCGAGCACGAGCGACGCCACCGCAGGGATGGCCCACGGTGGGTGGATCCCGCCGGCGGCCAGGATCACCCCGAACACGGGTGGCAGCAGCGCACCGCCGGCGGCCCAGCCGATCTTGGTCACCGCCAGCTCGCTCCGAGCGCGGCCGAGGATGACCAGGTCCGCCTCGGCCGCGCCGAGGTGTCGTTCGGCGAACGCGGTCAGGCCGGCCGGCGCCCAGGTGGGAGCCGAGCCCGATGGTGCGGCGGTGCGGCGGGTGGGCTGGGCGTTCAGCTGGGCCATGATGGTGCCCAGCTGCGGCGGGGCCGGCCGCAACGCAGCCACAAGCAGCGCCGCCCCGGCCAGCAGGATCATCGCGCCGAGGGCGATCAGCTGCAGGGCGTTCATCGGGCCACCACCTGGCCGGTCGGCGGCAGCTGAGGCGCAGTGCCCGGCAGGTCAACCAGGTCCTGCAGGAACCGGGCGCCGACGACAGGCCGGGACAGTCGGCGAAGCCAGCCGAGGGTGAGCGCGAACCCTGCGACGATGACACCGAGGGCGACCTGCCCGGCGACGGTGTTGTAGGGGGCCATGTAGGCGCGGGCGAAGATGGCCAACAGCACCCAGACTAGGACGGTGACGCCGAGGATCATCCGGATGTTGGCGACCTGCTTGGTCTGCTCGGACAGGATGGCGCGGCGCATCCGGACCTGCTCGTCGACGTCGAGGGACAGCGCGGACAGGACCTCCGCCAGGCCGATGCCGCCGTGCCGGGCCCGCACGATCAGGGCCATCGCGACGTGGTCCCCGACCGGGTCAGCGATCTCCTTCGCGAACTGCCGTAGCGCCGGCTCCAGCCCTTGCGGTCCCATCCGGGAGGCCAGCGCGCCGGTCTCCTTGCCGATCGGGGGCGGGCTGGTCAGCGCGGCCCGGGCCAGGCCGTCTTGCATGGTCTGGGCGGCGCCGGAGGCCAGCAGGTCCGCCAGCCGTCGGGTCCAGGACGCCAACGCCTCCAGGCGGGCGATGTGGCGTTTCGACGCGGCCGACGGATGCAGCATCGCCGGGGCGATCAGGACCACGGCGGCCGCGCCGAGCCCGGCGGCGACCCACCCGGTCGCCAGCATCGCGGCCACCCCGACCGGGATCGCGACCAGCTGCTCGCGGCGCCACAGCTGCCGCTGCTCGAGCGCCGACGTCAGGGCAGGGGCCTTGCGTGGTTGCGGCTGGACGCCGGCCAGGACCGCGACACCAAGGGCCAAGCCGGTCAGGACGAGCATGCCGCCGACGGCGATGAGCAGGGTCATCTCCGCCACCGGTCCTCGGCGCCGTCCCAGGTGGAAGCACCCGGGCCCAGCCAGTTCAGGTCGAACCCGACGTCGAGCAGCCGCTGCGCGAACTCGGGGGTCGGCTTGTGCCCGGTCGGGACGGCCCGCCCGTCGCCGCGCGGCGCGAACAGCTGCTCGGTGACCGGGTAGCCGGTCTCCCCCAGCTGCCCGGAGTGGACCTGGACCACCTCGGTGACGAACCGCTCATAGGCCCGGTTGCGGGCCACATGCACAATGACGTCCAGCGACGTCGACGCCATCAGCGCGAAGTCCGCCGGCAGCGGCGGGTCGGCCTTGCGGACCATCTGCACGACCCGGTCGAACACCCCCCGCGCGGAGACTGCGTGGATGGTGCACATCACCCCGGCGACCCCGTTGCTGGCCGCGTCAAGCAGGTGCACCACGTCCGCCCCGCGGGTCTCGCCCACGACGATCACGTCCGGGGAGTCGCGCAGCGACTGGTTGAGCAGGTCGCCCATGGTGACCTGACCGCGGCCCTCAGCGTTCGCCGCTCGTGCCTCGTAGCTACGGACCAGCGCCTGCGGGCGCAGCAGCCGGACGCTGCCGTCCGGCTCGAGCACCGCCTGCCCGTCGCGGCCTCGTTCGGGCACCACGTGCAGGCCCAGCTCCCGGTCGTCCTCTACGGTCACAACCATCTGATCCAGCGGGATGGACCGGCACAACGCCCGCAACAGCACCGTCTTGCCGACCCCGGTCGCGCCGGAGACCATGATCTTGCCGCCGCCCAGCACGACCGCCGTCAGGAACGCCAGCAGCGCCTCGTCGATCATCGCCAGGTCCAGCAGCTGCTCCAGGGATGTCTCCATGTGCCGGTGCACCCGGACCGTCCCCGACGGATGCGGGGTGACGTCCGTCGCCGCGGACAGGCGGGCGCCGAGGAGGCCGACCGACCTCATCCGCAGCTGCAGCAGCGGGCGGGACACCGAGAACTCCCGGCCGGCGCTGTCATCCAGCGGCGACGCGGCCAGCGACTGGATCAGCTGGCGCACCTTCGCGTCCGAGGTCCCCAACCGCGGCCCGGGCACCTTGCTGCCGTCCGCCAGCCGCAGCATGGTCGGCGCCGACCCGGAGAAGTAAATGTCCTCGATGTCGGTGCGGGCCAGCAGCGGCTCCAGCGGGCCCAGGCCACCGAGGGCGGCCTGCACCGCCGCGACCAGCTCATCCTCCTCCTCGGCGCTGAGCACGCTCAGACCCACCTGCGCCCGGTGGGTGACCCAGGACTCCAGCTCTTCGTTGACCAGCGCCTGAGTGCGCAGCCGCTTCCCGACCCCGTCCAGGCCGGCATACCGGGTCCCGTCCGCGGACAACCGGGTCGCGACCCGCTGCTGCAGCTCGGTGACCGCCTCACCGAAACCGGCGTCGGCGCCGAACGACGGCGTCGGGGAGGGTGCCGGCGGCAGGGTTGTTGGGCCGGCCGTTCCCCGTGGCGGCGCGATGGTTGCGGGCAGGTCGCTGCGACCGTGGGAGTCCACTCGCTCGCTCATGACACTCCCACGCTCGACCAGGTGGTGGTTTCGGTGATCCGGCCCGCCACCTGGCCGGCCGCGCGGACCAGCCTGGTCCGGGTCAGACCCCTTATGGTGACCACCGACCCGTCGACCAGCGCCGCGGCGGCCCGAGCGTCGACCGGCGTGCTGTGCAGGTGTCCGATCCCGACCGCGGCCGCGGTCTGCGCCGGCGTGTACGGGCCGGTGCCGTTGACGACCAGCCACACCGAGTCCAGGTCCCCGAGCCGGGTCCGTAACGTCTGCGCCGCCGCGCGCGCGGCCTGCACCGAGCGGGCCGTCGGGCGGACCACCAGCAGCACCACATCACAGACTGCGATCACCGGCCAACAGGTGCTCTCCCCCAACCGTCCCGTGTCGAGCACGACGTCGCGGCCCAGCGCAGACGCGCACCGTTCCACCGCCGTGGCCAGCCGGGTCCAGCCACCACCGGTCAGCGCCCCGGCCTGCGATCCGGACTGCAACCCGGGCATCACCCAGGCATCCCCGGCCTCAGGAAGCGCCAGGACGTGCTCGACCATCGCCTCCGTCGCGTCCAGGGCGGGAAGGTGTCGAGTCGCCACCGACCAGGACAACAGCCCCGACTCGGTGCTCGCCCGGCCCGGCAGCAGTCCGGGCACCACGTCTCCGCCGCCCGGGTCGGCGTCGATGAGCAGAATCGGCCCCGGCCAGGCCAGTGTCATCGCCGCGGCCAGGGTCGTCGCCCCCGGCGAGGCTTTCCCGGCGACCACGGCGACGGCCGTCACTGGCTTCCTCCGCTCGACAGCACGACCAGGGTCACTGACCCGGTCGCGGCGGCCCGGGCCAGGGCGACGGCGTCTGCCTGGGGCACCTTCAGGTCGACGACGACGTCTCCGGTCGCCGGGTCCGGCTCCCCAAACGAGGCGACGGTGGCCCTGATCGGCTGGACTGCCAGCAGAACGGTGCCACCTGGTGATGTCGGGTCCACTGGCGCCGGGACGGCCAGGACCGCCTGGCCGAAGGTCAGGCCCTGCGCAGGTCGCTGTCCCAGCTTCACCCGGACCGGGACCAGGTCCTGCCCGGCGGCCAGCGTCGGAGCCTGCCCCACCAGCCGCGGACTGAGCAGGGACCCCTGCGGCAGATCCGACAACGCCGTCTTGCCGAGGATCCCTTCCTGCGGGTGGACCACCGCCACCTGCTTCCCCACCGACACGTCCGCCGTGGTCACGTCCGCGGCGCTCAGCGTGGAGCCGAGCTTCACATCGCGGGCCATCACCACCACCGTGGTGTGCCCGGTGTAGGCTGGCACCGCGTACAAAAGCACCAGCCCGCCCACCAGGATCAGGGCGACCACGCCGATCAGCCAGCGGGCCTGCAGCTGGCGAGGCGCCGCGGCGACCTTCGGTGCAGGCGCTGGAGGCGGCGATTGCGCGGTGAGGGTCCGGGGGGTGGCCCACCGCCCGGGGGTTGGCAGGATGCCTCGGCCCGCCGTCACGACGCGCACCCCTGAACAGACGCCCGCTCTGATATTAGGGCAGGCGCGCGGCGCACTGAACTCTGCGAGGTCTTGTATCTCTGTCGCTGCATCGAACAGCCCTCCTTCATCAGGGGTAAGCACCGGTCAGTGCTCGGGTTGGACATCTTGGTGGTCACCAAATTCAACTCGGTCCATAACCACTAGCGCATTTGTCCCGCAAAGCGTCTGCCAGCTGTAGTCGTGGACGCCTGACCAATGACGCGAGGCGTCGGCCGGACCACAGGTTGGGCCGCCGTGACGCGTGCCGGTGTCAGGCACACCGCGCTTCGCTGGTGGCGTGTCGGCTGCTGCCCCGGGCGGGGCGTGCTCGGGTGGCCACCAGTTCGCCACAGGTTGCACACCCCAACGGGACACCTCGATTCATCAACCAGAGTTGAGTTCTGAGATGTCCAAGTTAAACCAGAGAGGTTTGTTGGTCAATGGGATGGAGGCTGGTGTAGGCGCGAGCCAGGGCGAGGAGTTGCTCCACGTCCTCCCCTTGTCCGTCAGTCGCCGCGAGCACCTCGCTGCCTGCGAGCCCGCGCGCTCGCAGGGGAGCAGGACGTCGAAGCGCCCTGCCCAGTGCTTCGGGTCCGGCGCGCGCAGGGAGGTTGACGAGCTCGCGTCGCAGGGCGTCATGGACCTCGGTGACGGTCCGTTGTTCGCGGATGCGCAGCCTCTCGCGGATCCGCAGCCGGGGCAGGCTCACCGGCAGGTGCACCTCGGGGTGTCGTTGCGTGAGGGTATGCCACAGAGGGCTCAATGTCGCCCAATGCCTCCTCAGTGTCAGCACTTCCGCACACCAGGGCACGGTTAGCAGGGCGAGGACGCCGAGCGCCAGCAGGATCAGCGGCCAAGGGAGGATGGCGTTGCCTAGGGCAGCCAGGCGCCCGTCCCATCGAGGGTCGAGCAGCGGCTCCCCGACGTTGATCAGGAAGAGAATCATCACTGGCAGCCCGCAGATGCAGGCTGCGCCGATGAGCATCAGACTCAGCGCGCGGGCAGGAGCGGCATGGCGCGCGGTCCAGGTCTGGACCGCGCAGAAGCGGATGATGTTGATCAGGGCGGCGATCATGTACCCGTAGAACACCAAGTCGTAGAGCGCAACCGCGGGATAGATCGTGAGCGGAGCCAGGTCGGGGTACTCGCCCTGATGGATCGGAGCGACGGCCCAGGTGACGATCATCGACACAGCTGCGGCAAATCCGGTCAGGAGATGGCCCCACACCACCAAGCGGCGGGGCTGGTCTCGCTGCAGGGTCTCGAGGTAGATGTTCACCGACGCCGCACCGCCAGCAAACACCACATGGGTCAAGAGCCCGCCGACGTTCGTCAGGCCGAGAACATCGTCGAGCTGCGAACGGTAAAAGTGGACCGTGACGGCCACAGGCACGCTCACCATCGCCGCAGTAAAACTGGTGCGCCACAGCGCGACCGGTGAGCGCACCGTCACCCAAACCCGGTAGGCGGCCGCGGACCAGAGCAGCAGTAGCGCCGCGTTCTGGATCATCGCATCCGGTCGTAGACGCGATCCCGTGGCGCCCGGGCAAGACGTTCCCGGCGAGCCAGCTCAGCGGCCAATCGGGTGCCAAGGCCCTCGGCGTCGGCTTCCTGCTCGGATGCATAACCGTGTCGAGCCAGGAGCCGGATCGCCACTGCAAGGTCCAACGTCGGGGCCGCAGACGCGGCCAGAGACGCCAGCCCCTCCGTTCCAGGTGGTGGATCGTGACCCAGGAGCATGTGGGCCACCTCATGACAGACGATCGCCGCCTTCCGGGCAGCCGACGCATCGTTCGGGTAGGCGATGTAGTCCCTCTTGTCGGTCACGATCCACACTCCAGACGGCGCCTCAGCGTCGAACGCGACGCCCAGCAAGACGGTGGGTCGCCCCCGCGAGCGCGCCAATGCTTCGACGAACTCGGTGAGGTCTCCCGACGCCGGGATGAACCGCTGCGCGGACGCTGCGCTACGTCGGAGGGTCCGTGCCTTCATCCAAGCCCTCCAACTTCCGGATCTGATCGAGAATCGCCCCGAGGTGCTCCATATTCCTCGGACTCACGCCGTGCGTGCGCATCAAGAGCGATTTGACCCCGGAGTCGCGCAACGCCGCAAGGGCAGACAGTTCAGCGGCGATCTGAGCCTCCACTTCGGGGTCAGAGAAGTAGCTCAGCGGAACTCCAAATAGCCTCGCGACCCCCTCCAGCAAGCGGAAGGAGGGGTTGTCGCGCTTGCCCGTTCTCAGGTACCACATGTGCTGCGCCGAGACCGTGACCCCCGCTGTCGACAGGGCCTTGGCGGCAGCCTCGTTGGTATACAGGCCGCCACCTGGGCGGGGGATGGTCTCGAACAGGCGATTCAGCTTCGCCGCGAGGTCGGGGACACCCTCACCCGCCATCTGGGCCTCCCGATCGGTCGACGTGCTCCCGCGAAAGCATCGCACACCGAACCCGAGCCGGCAGGGCACCGCCGGGCCGCACCAGGCCTGACCCGACTGGTCCGCCTACCCTTGCACACATGGACTTCGAGCCGCATCCCGACCTCGCCCGGCTTCGCGCCGCGCGCCGATCACAGGTCGCCGACTGGGTGGCCTCAGCGGCCGACCCCGCATTCCTGGTCCTCTTCGTGCTAGCGGCGGTGACCCTCCACTCGTCCCCGTCGGTCACATCAGCCCTCCGGTGGAGCCTCCTCGCTGCCGCGTTCTGTGTCGGCCTTCCGTACATGGTCTTGGTGCTGATGATCGGTCGAGGCCTCGTCCTGGACCGGCACGTGGTCGTGAGGGAGGAGCGCCGCTGGCCCCTCCTGGCGGCACTCCTTTCGGTCTTCGTTGGTCTCGCCGTGTTGGTGTGGCTCGGCGCGCCGCGGCCGCTGGTCGCCCTGGTCGTGGCGATGCTGTCGGGCCTAGCCGCCATGACCGTGCTCTCTCACTGGTACAAGGCGTCCTTCCACGCAGCCGTAGCCGGCGGGGTCGCTGTGATTCTCGCCCTCGTGTTTGGTCGCTGGACGTTGTTGCCAGCACTTCCCGTCCTCGTGGTCATCTCGTGGGCTCGTGTCCGTGCGGGACGCCACACGCTCGGCCAGGTCGCCATCGGCGTGCTCGTAGGCGCAACTCTGGCGTTCCTGGTCTTCCCCGCCGCGGCAAGAGTCCCCTGACGGAGGTACCGCGCCCGGCCCCCGATGCCGACAACTCTTCATAGCGCGGCATAGCGCGGCCGGGACGGGTTGTGAACCCTCGGTGGGCACGGCGCCTTCTTCGGTGGGCACGGCGCCTTCTTATGTATTGGTCGGTGCTACTGATGACTCCTGCCGCGGACGATCGCCCGCTCAACCTCCTCAACAGATGCACCCAGCGATTGGGCCAGCAACGCCAACACCGACTTGGATGGTGTCTGGACGACACTGCCCGACTCCCACCGACTCAGGGTCGTCTTCGACACGTGCGTCCGCGCCGCCAGATCCCGCATGCTCAGCCCAGCCGCGATCCTGAGTCCCCGCAGGTCCGATAGGTCAGCGTCTGAGTCCAAGAGGTCCGTCGAACTGACATCGAGAGCCGACGCGACTCGAAGGAGAATCTCAGGCCGTGGACGAGACGTCCCAAGCTCCCAACGAGAAACACGCTCCCCACCAGCCACCCCGACCAGGCGGGCAAGCTCATGCTGGGTCAGACCAGCCCGCACGCGGGCGGCGCGTAACGCTTCAGGGTTCAACCAGGATTCGCGATGCATCACCCAGCACCCTATGGCCCCCAGAAACCGGCGGATGACGGGTTCCGGCAATGAGACAAACCCGAGTGCGAGCATCCTGCCCCACGCCCTGGTTGTTCACCGTTCGCCCCTGCGGGCGGCCGGTTCCGGGCTGAAAATGGGTGTCCGGTCGCCCGTTGACGTCGTCACACGAAGCTACGAAAAAAGTTGCACGGACGATGTCCAGCCCAAGGCCTGTTCCGTGCTTACAGAAGTGTAGGCAGCGACGCAACCAATCAAAGGAGCTCCTCATGACTCGCAAGAACCACGAGTCCCTCGCCGACGTCGCGGAACGCGCTCACGTCAGCCTCCGCGCGCTACGACGCTGCAAGGCTTGGACCCCAGCTCAGCGACGAGCACCTGCTGCCCACAGACCTCGTCGCCCGAACGGGCCCGCCCCCTCCCGATTGTCGACGGCTGCTGCCTCTCGCCCGGTCCATCGCCACGCACCGTTGTTGTCAGTCGCCGAAGGAGGCCATGACGGCCCGACGAACAAAAGAATCTCACCCCGGCGTGTCCGCCCGAGACCACCTGGCGTGCTTACAGGAGTAGGAGCCGCACGTGCCGGCCCCGGTCAGAACCGATGGCAAAGGAGTGCTCATGGCCGAGCGAAATCTCACCGTCGTCGAGACACCATCCACCCTGGCCACGACCGACCCGTTCATGCGGCGCCTCGGCGCCGAGCGTCGGATCTGGCTGGTCGAGCACAGCCACCCCGGGCGGATCCCCGAGCTCGGGGTACCCGGACTGTTTCTTATCAACTAGAGAGAACTGTGGACCACAACCGAAGCCTCTGCGCCGGGACAACGGCCCTCCAGGCGAGTCCGGGACTTACGTCAGGAGAAGCATCATGGAGAAAGTACTGACACTCAGTGAGGTCGCCGAGATGATCCGGGTCCCGGCTGCCACGCTGCGGTACTGGAGGCACCAGGGCACCGGCCCGCAGAGTTTCAAGATGGGGCTGATCCTGTGACGCTCGCTTTGATTAGATCTCGTTCCAGTTAGTCGAGACCGCGACATGACCACAACCGCAATAACCTCCGTCTCCGCTCAACAAGTCGCCGCGATGACCGGCATGAGCGTCGACTGGATCTGGAAACAGTGCCGTGACGGCAAGATCGCCCATCACAAACTCGGCTCCAAGTACCGGTTCACCGAGTCTGACCTCAGTGCCCTGGCCGCAGAATCCGCAGTAGCGCCCAAATCGCAGGATGACCTCGTACCTACGCGAGGTGGATCATGAGTGCCTTTGAGATCAAGAGGACGAACAACACGGCAATCTCAGTCAGGACCCAGGCCACCGGGAACCGAATTGATGTCGATCACTTCATGTGGTTCGCGAGGGAACTCCAGAAGGCGATCGACGCAGGTATGCCGATGAATACCGAGATCATCATCAGGAACGAGAGCGGCGTCAACGGCGTGTCGATCTCCGCTCGAGCCAATCTGGTTCAAGACATCCCATGACCATCGCTGTGCTTCGGCGCATCCAGGACGAGGCCAAGCTCACCACGGCACAAGTCCTTGAGAACGTCGAGTTTCTGCTGTCCAGCTGCACGCCTGCCGCCATCGCGTTGCGACTGGGCACGACCATGGAAGCGATTGAGAAGCACTACGAGCGGGCTGGTCGCCCAGACCTGGCGCTGCCATTCAACAACGCAGCCAAGATCGAGCAGCGACTACAGGCCCGCCTTGCCCAGGAGGCTCACCAGGGCTACGTCGACCTCTGGGAGCAGGTGGCCATACAGGTCACTGGTGATCGCAACGCTGGCGTGCCCCAGGCGCCTGGAAACAGCCAGAGCTGGCTGGCCGCCGGATAGAGTTCAATAGCCGATCTGGTCCATCGCGGAGATTACGTCTAGGTCCACCTGGGGCAGGAGATGCCCGTAACGGTCGTTGGTGGTGGTGATGCTGGCGTGCCCGAGCCGGCGTGACACCGCCAGCATCGGGCGCCCTGACGACAGCAGGTACGCGGCATGAGAGTGCCGTAGGTCGTGCGGCCGTGGCCTCTTGACGAACCCGGCCGCCGCAGCCTTAACCAGCGCAGGCGTCCACGTGTCCCCATGGAACGTGCTCTGCTGAATGCGATCCCCGCGATGGTTGCGGAAGATCAGCTCGCCCGGCCGGATGAGACCCTCGAGCGCCTGCACCTGCCTCTCGGTCAGACTCAACGTCCTGCGCGCCATACGGGTCTTCGGCTCCTGCGACAGGTACTGCCCACCTGGCTGCAGCTTCCACGCCGTCACCACGTGCAGCCGCCGCTCTTCCAGATCAATGTGCTGGGGCAGTAGCGCCGTGGCCTCACCGAACCGCAGCCCGGTGGTGAACAGCAGATCGATGAACGGGCGGTAGTAGGCGGCGACGAACTCGCGGAACTGCCCGTATTCGCCCGGCGTCAGGAAGCACATCTGCTCGTGCCGGACGGGGATCGACTTGCTCTGACCCAGGAATGGATTGCGTTGGACCAGGTTGTCGGCCTGGGCATCTTTCAGGACGCTGGAAACCGTGGAGTGGGTGTTGTGGATCGACTTGGCGGACAGGCCTTTGCTCTGCAGCTCAATGAGCCATCGGCCGACGTCCTCCCTGGTGATGTCCCCGATGGCCATGTCGGCCAGCCAGCCGGGGACGTTGCGCCGGAAGTCGCGGCCGTAGTCCTGACGCGTCCGAGGATTCGCACCCGAGCGTGAGGCGATGGCGCGATCGAACCACTGCGCCAGGGTAGGGCGCGCTAGGGCGGGCGCGAAGCCGCGGCCGGGCACCCAGCCCTGCGGGTATCTCTGGCCAGCTGCATCCACCAGCCCGCGGAACTTGATGGCACCAGACTCGGTCGGGAAGGTCTCCGAGACGCTTCTGCCGTCCTGCCGCCAGCGCACCTGCCACCGGGGCGCTCCGGCCTTGATTGCGGTCTTTCTCAGGCTTGCCATGAGGCTAGTGTGGATGAGATGTGGACGCGAAGCAATAGCAAACAGCCTCTGACCTGTATATCCGCAGGTCAGAGGCTGTTTGTTTTAGTGTCCCCGACGGGTCTCGAACCCGCACTGGAGCGATTTTAAGTCGCCTGCCTCTGCCATTGGGCTACGGGGACAGTCGCCAGATTACAGATAAGAACG
>Ga0209890_10000873_pt1 | contig 13987 bp, 12 predicted proteins | sample OrgsoiDNA2013049_FD_185799 | JGI IMG/M metagenome (GOLD analysis project Ga0209890, IMG submission 185799) | Permafrost soil microbial communities from the Arctic, to analyse light accelerated degradation of dissolved organic matter (DOM) -... | ecosystem: Environmental > Terrestrial > Soil >...
GGATGCTAAAATGCCGCGTCGGGTATCAATGGAGGACATATATGGCTAATTTCCCAAGCAACAACGCCGCCTTTCCGGGTGTGCAAGCGGACAGCCGCAGCGTATTCATCACGCGCACCTACACCCATCTGGTGGGGGGCATCCTCGGATTCATTCTGGTCGAACTAGGGCTGTTCGAGTCCGGCCTCGCGGGTCAAATCGCGCAGTTCATGCTCGGCTTTAATTGGTTTCTGATTCTCGGCGCGTTCATGCTGACCGGTTGGTTGGCTTCGCGCACGGCACAAACCAGTTCATCGATCGGGATGCAGTACTTCGCCTATGGGGCGTACGTGGTTGCGGAAGCCCTGATCTTCGTGCCCCTCCTCTATATCGCCGATGCGAAGGCTCCCGGGGCGATCGACAGCGCCACCCTGGTGACGGCTTTGGGCGCCGGTGGGCTCATGTTCGTCGCGCATCGCACCCGCAAGGACTTTTCCTTTCTGCGCGCGCTGCTCATGTGGGGCGGAATCGTGGCTCTGCTCGCGATGATCGGCGGCGCCATATTCGGCTTCCAGCTCGGCACTTGGTTCTCGGTGGCCATGATCGGGTTCGCGGGTGTTGCCGTGCTCTATGACACGTCCAACATCATTCACAACTATCCCGAGGATCGGTATGTATCGGCCGCGATGCAGCTGTTCGCTTCGATCGCACTGATGTTCTGGTATGTGCTGCGTCTCATCATGGGGAACCGCAACTAGGCGTCAAAATTCTCAAGCCTCGACCTTAGCGCGGGCCTTCAATGGCCCGCGTTCATTTCAGGGTGGTGGCCCCGCGCATGTAGGGCGCTAGGACAACCGGAACGGCGATGGAACCGTCTTCCTCCTGATAATTTTCCAAGATGGCGACCAGTGCGCGCCCGACGGCAACGCCGGACCCGTTGAGCGTGTGCACCAATTCCGGCTTGCCGGTGGCGGGATTGCGCCACCGCGCCTGCAAGCGGCGCGCTTGGAACGATTCACAGTTGCTGCAGGATGAAATTTCGCGGTAGCGCTGCTGAGAAGGCAGCCAAACCTCGAGATCGTAGGTCTTGGCGCTGCTGGGGCCGGTATCACCGGCGCACAGCGCAACAACCCGGTACGGCAGTCCCAATGACTGAAGCACCGCCTCGGCATGGCCCGTCAGCTCCTCGAGCGCCAGGTAGGAATCTTGAGGGCGCACGATGTGCACCAATTCCACTTTATCGAACTGATGCTGGCGAATCATACCGCGCGTGTCCTTGCCGGCCGCGCCCGCCTCCGAACGAAAACAGGGCGAGTGCGCCACGAGCTTCAGCGGCAGCCCCTCGTCGCCAAGGATCTGGTCGCGGACCAAGTTGGTCAGCGGTACCTCGGCGGTGGGAATCAAATAGAAACCGGGATCGCCGCGCACGGCGAACAGATCCTGTTCGAACTTGGGCAATTGTCCGGTGCCGACCAGCGCCGTGCCGTGCACCAGGTAGGGCACGTAGGCTTCGCGGTAGCCATGATCGCCTGCGTGCAGGTCGAGCATGAATTGCGCAAGAGCGCGGTGGAGCCTCGCCAGCTGGCCGGTCAGCACCACGAACCGCGCTCCCGAGATGCGCCCGGCTGCTTCGAAATCCATGCCGATTTTCTCGCCGAGCGCGACGTGATCCTTGGGCGTGAAGGGGAATTGCCGCGCGACGCCCCAGCGCCGCACTTCGACGTTTGCCGATTCGTCTCGTCCATCAGGGACGCTCGCGTGCAGAATATTGGGCAGTCCCAACTGCAAATCCGACACCTTCGCTTGAATGGCTTCGAGCTGCTTTTCGACGCGCTGCAGCTGCTCGCCAAGGAATTCGCCTGCGGCAAGCAAGGCAGCCGTATCCTGACCTTTGGACTTGGCGTGCCCCACGGCTTTGGCATTCGCATTGCGCTCGGCACGCAGCCGATCGGATTCTATTTGAACTGCTTTTCGCCGTTCTTCCAGTGCGGCAAAGGTCTCGACGTCGAGCACAAAGCCGCGCCGCGCCAGAGCGGCGGCAACCCCGGGTAAATCGCTGCGCAGCAGCTTCGGATCGAGCACGATGGATTCCTTGGGCTAGGAGCCTGTCTGAGTATTCTGCGTGAGCCGCGTTGGCAGGGGGAGGGAGCGGATGCAAGGCGCACGGCGCGGTCCGTAGCGAGGACTACGGACAAGCCGTGCAACGCCGCAGACGCCCCTCCCCCTGCCAACCCTTCGGGAGCGGGCAGATTTCCCCTCATTCGTCGTTGTCGCCTCCTCATTGGGTCTAGACCCAACCGCGTCGGCTCCGCCTCGACTGAGGGGAAATCTGCCGCGCTCGCGGCCACGTAGAATACTCAGACAGGCTCCTAAATTCGACTATCCGCCGGCACCGCGTACCTGCCGGTCGCGCGCGCGGCGCTGCTCAAGCGCCTCGCCGATCTTGATCTCCAAACCGCGCGGCACCGGCACATAGTAACGCCGGTCCGGCATCTCCTCGGGGAAGTAGCGCTCGCCCGCAGCGTAGCCGCCGGGTTCATCGTGCGCATAGCGATAGCCCTTGCCGTAGCCGATTTCCTTCATCAAGCGGGTCGGCGCGTTGCGCAAATGCAGCGGCACCTCGAGCGAACCCAACCGGGTGGCGTCTTCGGTCGCGGCCTGGTACGCCGTATAAACGGCGTTGCTCTTGGCCGCGCACGCCATGAAAACAATGGCTTGAGCGATGGCAAGCTCGCCTTCGGGACTCCCCAATCGTTCGTACACCGCGCAGGCCTCGAGCGCGATGGTGAGCGCGCGCGGATCGGCATTGCCGATGTCCTCACTCGCCATGCGCAGCGCGCGGCGGGCAATATACAAAGGATCGCAGCCGCCGGCCAGCATGCGGCACAGCCAATAGAGTGCGGCGTCCGGATCGCTGCCGCGAACCGACTTGTGCAAGGCTGAAATCTGGTCGTAGAAGTTCTCGCCGCCCTTGTCGAAACGCACATAGGTGCTGCCGATCACCGCGCGCACGGTGTCCGCGTCCAATCGACGGCCGGCCCCCTGGGACGAATCCGCCTCCTGCGGCGTACTCAAATCCGCGGCAGTCTCCAGCAGATTGAGCATGCGCCGCGCGTCGCCGTCGGCGGCGGCCAGCAATAATTCACTCGCCCCGGCGTCGATCTGCAGATCCAGCTTCCCCAATCCCCGCTCCCGGTCCGTCAATGCGCGGTCGAGCAATTTCTTGAGATCCGCCGACTCGAGAGACTTGAGCACATAGACCCGCGCCCGCGACAGCAGCGCATTATTGACCTCGAACGATGGGTTCTCGGTGGTGGCGCCCACGAAAATCAAAGTGCCGTCCTCGACGTAGGGCAGGAAGGTATCCTGCTGCGCCTTGTTGAAGCGATGCACTTCATCGAGAAACAGCACCGTATCGCGCGTGCCGCGCAAGGCCTTGGCCTGCTCCACGATGGCGCGGATATCCTTGATGCCGGCCAGCACCGCGGACAGCGCGATGAATTCCGCATGCGCACCGGTGGCCACCAACCGCGCCAATGTCGTCTTGCCGGTTCCCGGCGGGCCCCACAAGATCATCGAGTGCGGGCGGCCCGACTCGAGCGCACGGCGCAGCGGCGCGCCTAGCCCAAGCAAATGAGATTGTCCCACGTACTCATCGAGAGACTGAGGGCGCAGTCGGTCGGCCAGCGGGCGGTACGTGCCGTCGCCGACAGTCACTTAGCCTGGCGTCCGATCACATCGACCCCCGGCGGCGGCGCGAACGAGAACAGGTCCGGCGCCAATGGGACATTGCGCTTGGAGTTCGAAAAGCTCAGCTGCGTGATCTGATTGAGCTTGTCGGCGAGGAACATGGACCGCAATTCACCATTGTCGAAACCGATCCGCACGAGCTGAAAATCAGTGTCCGAGTGCTTGGGAACGAGTTGGAACCACTTGAGACCCCCGCTCTTAGCTAAGGCCGTGACGTCGAATTGTGTGCTGACCGAACCGCTGCCCGACAGCAGGCTCGCGGGCGTGCTGGCGAGACTTGTATCCATATCGCGCACGTTGGCTTGCGCCAGGTCCTTGTCGTAAAACCAGATTTGTTTGCCGTCCGCTAAAATCAGCTGTTCGGAAGGCTCGGAATAGTCCCAGCGAAATTTCCCCGGCCGCTGCAGATACAGCCGCCCGGCGGCGCTGCGCAGCACGTTGCCGTGCCCGTCATCGATGGTCTGCGTAAAATCGGCGCTCCAACTGGCGAGCCCGCTCAAATACTTCTCGACTTCGCTCGCAGGCGACGCCGCCGCCGGTGGCGGGCCCAGGAGCGCCGCCAGAAGGATCACGCCCGCTGCGGTCAGATGGATTTTCATGCGGCTCATTCCTCGGGCGGTTCGGCCCCGAAAATCTCGCGGCCGCCGTTGGACTGCAATGGGCCTACCAAGCCTGCCGCCTCCATGGCCTCGACCAGGCGCGCCGCGCGGTTGTAGCCGATCTTGAGGCGGCGCTGCACACCGGAGATGGACGCCTTGCGAGTCTCGGTGACGACACGCACCGCCTCGTCGTACAACGGGTCGGCTTCGGCATCAGCCGCGCCGCCCTCACCGCCCTCCTCATCGTCGGACGGAAATCCCGGAATCCCATTGCGCGGTCCTTCCAGAATTTCGTCGATGTAGATGGGCGGCGAGGCGGACTTGAGACCGCCGACCACCCGATGCACTTCTTGATCCGACACGAATGCGCCGTGTACGCGAGTCGGAATGGACGTGCCGGGAGGCAAGTACAGCATATCGCCATGGCCCAGCAGCGACTCCGCGCCGCTCTGATCGAGAATGGTGCGCGAGTCCACTTTGGCTGAGACCTGGAATGCGATGCGCGTCGGGATATTGGCCTTGATCAACCCGGTAATGACGTCGACCGACGGACGCTGAGTGGCCAAGATGAGGTGGATACCTGAGGCGCGCGCCTTTTGCGCCAGCCGCGCAATCAGCTCCTCGACCTTCTTGCCGACGATCATCATAAGATCGGCCAATTCGTCGATGATAACGACGATAAACGGCAGCGGCGTCAGCTCCGGCACGTCTTCCTCGACCACGCCGGGAACACCCTGCGCTATTTTTTGCATGCGGACCGGGTCTTTGATGGGCCTACCCGCATCCGCAGCGTCTTTGACTTTCCGGTTGAAGCCGCCGATGTTGCGCACGCCGAGCATCGACATGAGCTGGTAGCGCCGCTCCATCTCGGCCACACACCAGCGCAGCGCGTTTGCAGCCTGCTTCATATCCGTCACTACCGGCGACAGCAGGTGCGGAATGCCCTCGTACACCGAGAGTTCCAGCATCTTCGGATCGATCATGATCATCCGCACATGTTCCGGCGTCGCCTTGTACAAAAGGCTCAGGACCATGGCGTTGATCCCGACCGATTTTCCGGACCCGGTCGTGCCTGCGATCAACAAGTGGGGCATGCGCGCGAGATCGGCGACGACGGGGACTCCACCGATATCCTTGCCCAACGCCAGCGCGAGCGGCGAGCTGACATCGTCATAGGGCTTGGATTTGATGATCTCGCCAAGGGTCACGATCTCGCGTTTTTCGTTGGGGATTTCGAGGCCGACCACCGATTTGCCGGGAATGATCTCCACGACGCGGACGCTGATGGCGGACAGAGCGCGGGCGAGGTCCTTCGATAGACTGCTGATCTGGCTGACCTTCACGCCGGGCGCCGGCCGCAATTCGAAGCGCGTGATCACGGGGCCCGGCTGCACGGCGACCACTTCGGCTTCCACGCCGAAATCGCGCAGCTTGAGTTCCACCAAACGCGACATCGCTTCCAGCGCTTCGTCCGAGTACGACTGCTCGCGCGGGCCCGCCTCATCGAGCAAGGACAATGCCGGCAACTCGCTCGACTTGGGAGCGTCGAACAAGGGTACCTGCCGCTCTCGCTCGACGCGATCGCTCTTCTGGGGAACGGGGGCGGCGGCCTCGATTCGCGGCGGCGGCCGGTTCGCCACCTTTTTCTGTTCCTCGCGCACGACTTCCTGGCGTGCTTGCTTGCGCAGCTGCCCCGAAGCCAGTTCGCGCCGCTGGTCGATGCGCGTCTGTATCCAATCGATCGTCTTCAAGACCCACGCGCCGAGCCGGTCCATGACGGCAAACCAAGAGACGCCCAGGAATAACGCCACACCGGCCAGCCACAGACCCAACAGCAACAAGGTCGCGCCGAGAAAACTCATCGCATGTTCGAGGCCATGTCGCAGATCCCCGCCCACCAGACCGCCCAGCGCGCCGCCCGCAGTGATGTTTAACGCCACGGGGCTCCAGTGCAGCGTCGCGAGCCCGCAACTCGTGACCAAGGTCAATATGAATCCCGCGGCACGCAGCGAGGTATTGATGCGCGAGCGAGCATCGGGGAGCGCCTGCTCCTTGTGCACCAGCCAGCCCGCGTACGCCAACATCAAGGGAAATAGATACGCCGGACGACCGAAGTGATACAGGAAAAATCCCGCGAGCCAGGCGCCCACCGGACCGATCCAATTGCTCACCTGCTCCCGGCCCGGCACTCCGGTGTCCATGTAAGTCGGGTCCTGCCCGTCATAGGACAGCAGCGCCAGCAACAATATCAGCCCGAGTGCCGACAGCACCCACAGCGTGCCTTCACGCAACGATCGCGCCACCGCTGCGGAGAGCGCGCTCTTCTGTTTCTTAAGCGGAGCAACGTCAGTCAATTCTAGACCTTTAATGATATTGTCTTCTTAACTAGTTGAATAATATGTGATAGTAACCCAGTACATCCCGGGGTACCAACACCGCGCCGGCTTAAGGCATCAAGCGCGGACGCCGCCTTGATTGAAGTGGCTGGCGCCCACAGATTTACTTACCATGAGCCGATAAAGGCATTTCAGAAGAGAGGCAAATTATACATGAGCGTCCACAGGCACAGTCCACTCGTCATCCTGGGGTCGGGTCCTGCAGGTTACTCTGCCGCCGTGTATGCGGCGCGAGCCAACCGCCATCCTCTCCTCATCACCGGGTTGGAGCAGGGTGGCCAGCTCATGACCACCACCGACGTGGACAATTGGCCCGGCGACGTCGAACACCTCCAGGGACCCGCCCTCATGGACCGCATGCGGCGTCACGCCGAGCGGTTCAACACCGACATCGTGTTCGACCACATCAACCGCGTCGAATTGCGCCATCGTCCGTTTCGTCTGTTCGGCGACAACGGCGAGTACACCTGCGACGCGCTCATCATCGCCACCGGTGCCTCGGCCAAGTACCTGGGCCTCGAGTCCGAGGAGACGTTTCGCGGCAAGGGCGTATCCGCGTGCGCCACCTGCGATGGCTTTTTCTATCGCGGCAAGGCCGTGGCGGTGGTCGGCGGGGGCAACACTGCCGTGGAGGAGGCGCTCTATCTCACCAACATCGCCTCGCACGTGACCCTCGTCCATCGCCGTGACAAGCTGCGCGCCGAAAAAATATTGCAGGATCGGTTGTTCGCACTCGAGACGGCAGGCAAGGCGAGAATCCTCTGGGACCATTCGGTCGAGGAGATTCTCGGCGATCAGAACGGCGTCACCGGCGTGCGCCTGTACGCCTCGGCGGGAGCGGCGACTCGCACCGTTCACGTCGACGGCGTATTCATTGCCGTGGGCCATCAGCCCAATACCCAGCTTTTCGAGGGCCAACTGGACATGCGCGGCGGCTATATCGTGGTCAAAGGCGGTAGCGAGGGCGAAGCGACCGCCACCAGCGTCGCCGGCGTCTTCGCGGCGGGTGACGTCGCCGATCACGTGTATCGTCAAGCCGTCACCTCGGCGGGCACCGGATGCATGGCCGCGCTCGACGCCGACAAATATTTGGAACGAGCGGAGTCCGAACCCTTGGTCCAGCCGCGCGTCAAACACGCGTGATCCAAACCAAAGCGCGGTTTCTCGACAGCATTGCCGAGGTCGATGCGGCGAGTTGGAATTCCCTGGCTGGGCAAGACCAGCCTTTCCTGCGCCACGAGTTTCTCCTGGCGCTCGAGGAATCCGGCTGCACCGTGCCGCGCACCGGCTGGACTCCGCGGCACTTGGTCATCGAGGATGCCGCAGGACGACCCGTGAGCGCCATGCCCTTGTACCGCAAGGCACACTCGCGGGGTGAATTCGTCTTCGATTTTTCCTGGGCCAACGCCTATGCGCAGCACGGCCTCAAGTACTATCCGAAATTGCTGTCCGCCGTGCCGTTCACCCCGGTGCGCGGGCCGCGCCTGCTTATCGCCTCCGGCGCCGACGTGAAGTCCATGAGCGCCATCTTGATCAAGGCGGCGATCGACTACGCACGCAGCGAACGGCTGTCGTCCTGGCACGTGCTGTTCCCGGCCGACGACGCTGCCGAGCGCTTGAGTTCCGCGGGGCTGATCCTGCGCCGCGACTGCCAGTTTCATTGGTACAACCGCGGCTATGAGTCGTTCGACGCCTTTCTCGCGACCTTCACCGCCGAGAAACGCAAGAAGGCGAAGCGCGAGCGCCGGCGGGTTGCCGAGGCCGGCATCGAATTCGACACGCTTCACGGCGGGGACATGCATGAGGCACTGTGGAACACCGTCTACGGCTTCTATGCGGACACGTTCTACCGCCACGGCCACGACCCCTACCTCAACCTGAATTTTTTCAAGCTGCTGGCCGCCTCCATGCCGGACCGGCTGATGCTCAAGGTGGCGCGAATCGGTTCCGAGCCGATCGCGGTGGCGGTATTTTTCGTCGGCGACGAGGCTCTGTTCGGCCGCTACTGGGGCGCCGGCGGCAATTACCACAGTTTGCATTTCGAGACCTGTTACTACCAAGGAATCGAATACTGCATCGAGAAGAACTTGCAGCGCTTCGAGCCCGGCACCCAGGGTGAACACAAAGTGCCGCGCGGGTTCGTGCCGACGCTGATGAGCTCGGCGCATTTCGTCGTCGACCCGCGGTTTGCCGCGGCGATTCGCGATTTCGCGGCGCGCGAGGCGCGCGGCGTGGATCATTACGCGGCGGCAGTCAACGAGCATGTGCCCTACCATCGCGCGCCCGACGAGGAGTTGCAGATCTGAGCAGAATCATCTGGTTGAGCGAACAGGCAGACCCCAACTGGTTCCCGCCGCTGGAGCTTGCTCTGCGCGAGCCCCCCGGGCTGCTCGCCGCGGGCGGCGACCTTCGCCCCGCACGGCTGCTGGCGGCGTACGAACGCGGCGTCTTCCCCTGGTATTCGGCGCAGCAGCCGATACTGTGGTGGTCGCCGGATCCGCGCATGGTGCTGTACCCTTCGGAATTCAAGTGCTCGCACAGTCTGCGCAAGACGCTGCGCAATGGTCCATTTACGTCGCGGGTGGACACCAACTTTAGTGCAACGATTAGAGGCTGCGCGGCCCCGCGGCGCGGAGGGCCCGACACCTGGCTCAACAACGACATGATCGCTTCCTATGAGCAGCTTCATGAGCTCGGGTTCGGCCACTCCATCGAAACCTACGAGGCCGGACAACTGGCGGGCGGTTTATACGGCATACAGCTCGGCCAGGTGTTTTTCGGCGAATCGATGTTCAGCCTCAGGCGGGACGCCTCCAAGGTGGCGCTGGCGCGCCTGGTCGATGAGTGCCGCGCACGCGACATCCAGCTCATCGACTGTCAGGTGGCGAGCTCGCACCTGGCCTCGCTCGGGGCACGCGAGGTCTCGCGCAGTCAGTTTGCGGCGTTGTTGCGCCGTTACGCCCGGCGGCAACCGATCGGCAGCTGGACCAGCGCGGCCGCGTAAATTGCATTAACAAGGGGCTTTATGCACAATGCGCCCGGTTTCCCGCACACTCAAGGACGCATGTCAAAAGAAGAGGCCATTCAATTCGAGGGCGAGGTCGTCGAGACCCTGCCTAATACGACGTTTCGCGTCAAACTCAAGACCGGCCACGTCGTAACCGCCCATATTTCAGGCAAGATGCGTAAAAACTACATCCGGATCCTGACCGGAGACCAAGTCACCGTCGAGATGACTCCGTACGACTTGACCAAGGGCCGCATCGTTTACCGCGGCCGCTAGTATATATTTTCAGTATTTCCATGCGCTTCGCGCAACTATCTACGGGGTCGATGCGACCCCGTCCTTAGAGCTTTCGTGCGATAAGAGCGCCGGCTCATCCGCCGCACGGGTATCCAATTTAAGTTTCTCGCCGTCCTCGCTCAAAGAAATCTCGACATGCCCGCCGTTGACGAGTTTGCCGAACAATAGCTCTTCGGCGAGCGGCCGCTTGATGAATTCCTGGATGACGCGAGCCATCGGCCGCGCACCCATCTTCGGATCGTAGCCGCGTTTGGCGATCCAGCGCCGCGCGCGCTCATTCACCGAGATCGACACGCGCTTCTGTTCGAGTTGCGCTTCGGCCTCGATGAGCAGTTTGTCCACCACCCGCTCGATCGTGTCCTGATCCAGGCTGCCGAATTGGATGACCGAATCCAAGCGATTGCGGAATTCCGGTGAAAACAAGCGCCTGATCGCCTCCATGCCATCCGAACCGGTATCGGATTGAGTGAATCCGATGCTGGGCCGGCTCATTTCGAACGCCCCCGCGTTGGTGGTCATCACGATGATGACATGGCGGAAATCCGCCTTGCGGCCGTTATTGTCCGTGAGCGTGCCGTGATCCATGACCTGCAGCAATAGATTGAACACATCCGGATGTGCTTTCTCGATTTCGTCGAGCAGCAACACGCAGTGCGGGTGCTTGGCGATCGCCTCGGTCAGCAATCCGCCCTGATCGAACCCGACATAGCCGGGCGGCGCGCCGATGAGGCGCGACACCGTGTGTCTTTCCATGTATTCCGACATGTCGAAGCGCACGAATTCCACGCCCATGGCGATAGCCAGCTGCCGGGTCACCTCGGTCTTGCCCACCCCGGTCGGACCCGAGAACAGGAACGACCCCACGGGCTTGCGTTGATCGCCCAACCCGGACCGCGACATCTTGATGGCGGAGGACAACGCCCCGATCGCCTTGTCCTGGCCGAAAATCGTCAGTTTCAGATTGCGCTCCAAGTTCTTGAGCACGTCGCGATCCGACAGCGAGACATTCTTCGGCGGTATCCGCGCGATGCGCGCCACGACGTTTTCTATTTGAGTGACGGTGACGGAGGAGGCGCGTTTTTCGACCGGTTGCAGCCGCAGATTGGCGCCTGCCTCATCGACGACGTCGATCGCCTTATCCGGCATGTGCCTGTCGTTGATATGCCGCGCCGCGAGCTCGGCGGCCGCACGCAACGCATCGTCCTCGTACTTGATGCCGTGATGCTCTTCGTAGCGCGATTTGAGGCCGCGCAGAATGTCCACCGTATCCGAAACGGACGGCTCGGTGATGTCGATCTTCTGGAAACGGCGCGCCAGCGCATGATCCTTTTCGAAAATCCCGCGATACTCGTTGTAGGTGGTCGAGCCGATGCAGCGCAAATCGCCGTTGGCCAACGCCGGCTTGATCAAGTTCGACGCATCCATCACGCCGCCCGATGCCGCGCCGGCGCCGATGACGGTGTGAATCTCATCTATGAATAGAATCGCGCCCGGCTGCTTCTTGACTTCCGCAAGCACCGCCTTCAGACGCTTCTCGAAGTCGCCTCGATACTTGGTGCCGGCTACGAGCGAGCCCATGTCGAGCGAATAGATCGTGGCATCCAAGAGCACGTCGGGCACCTGGTTCTCGACGATCATGCGAGCGAGCCCCTCCGCGATCGCCGTCTTGCCGACGCCGGCTTCGCCCACGTACAAAGGATTATTCTTGCGCCTGCGGCACAGGATTTCGATGGTGCGTTCGACCTCGAGTTTGCGGCCGATCAGCGGATCGATCTTGCCCTTGCGCGCCGAGTCGTTCAGGTTCGTCGCATATTTCTCCAGGGCATTGCCCCCGCCGTCGCCCTCGCGCTCGGCGTCGGTGGAGGTGCCGCTGTCCTCGCGCTCCCCGCGCTCCTCGCCGCCGGCCTTCGAGAGGCCATGTGCGATGAAATTCACCACGTCCAGGCGCGACACGTCCTGCATGCTGAGCAGGTAGGCGGCGTGGGATTGCTTCTCGCTGAATATCGCCACCAGCACATTGGCCACGGTGACCTCTTTCTTGCCGCTCGATTGCACGTGAAATACGGCCCGCTGCAGCACCCGCTGGAACCCCAAGGTCGGCTGCACGTCCCGATCCTCGCCGGCCGGCAAACGCGGCGTGGTTTGATCGATGAACTGCTTCAGCTCGGTCTTGAGCTTGGCGGTATCCGCACCGCAGGACTTCAGGACCTCGCGGACTTTGGGGGTATCCACGATCGCGAGCAGCAAATGCTCGACGGTCATGAATTCATGCCGCGCCTCGCGCGCACCGGCAAACGCGTCGTTCAAGCAAAATTCGAGTTCTTGACTTAACACTTTACGCCTCTTCTAGCGTTGCCATCAGCGGATGCTGATGTTGTCGCGCGTACGCGATCACTTGAGCCACCTTGGTCTCCGCAATCTCATAAGTAAATACACCGCAGACTCCCTTGCCCTTGGTATGCACCTCCAGCATAACGCGGGTTGCTTTCGTGCGGTCCATCGCGAAGAAACGCTGCAGGATATCGACCACGAACTCCATGGGAGTGTAGTCGTCATTGATCAACACAACTTGATAAAGAGGAGGACGCTTGAGTTTGGGCGCCGTTTCCTCGACGACCAAGCCCGTTCCTTCCCGCCCACGTTCGATGTCACTCATGAATGACCAGTTTATAGGGTTCGTCGTGACTGTTTACAAGACGTGTACGCCAAACCGTGCAGATATGCCCTGTCGCCAATCGGTGTCACTTTACTTGAAAAAACAAATGCTTGAGCGTTCAAGCGGGTAACCCGTATGATTGCCAACCACGGCAACCACTCACCCCCTCCATATGCTTGACGCGCGCGCACAGGGATGGCTGTCCCGATTGCAGGGCAACGGTCCCAGGCTGGTTTCATTCGCCTTAGCGGCGCTTATCGCCGTGGAGTCGGCGCGGATCGTCATTTCGCTGCTGAGCGGCGGTCCCGTGAAATCCCCCCAGCCGGTGTTGGCCAACGTGGCACCGCGCGCCCAGCATGCCGGCATCGACGTTCAAGGCGTCGTTTCCGCCCATCTGTTCGGAGTCGCCGCCGTCGACCCCGGCGCTCAGGACCCGGCCAATGCGCCGCAATCGACCGCCAATCTGGTGCTGGCCGGAACGATTGCCACCCAGGATCCGAAGCACGGCGTGGCCATCATCAGCGATGGCGGCCCATCGAAAGTGTATTCGGTCGGCGACAGGATCGGCGGCGCTACCTTGCATTCGGTCTACCTCGACCATGTAATTCTCGATCGGGGCGGTGCGCTTGAGACTTTGTTGCTGCCGAGACTGTTGGGTCCCGGCATGCGCGGAGCGCCGGTCGCGCGGCGCGGGAGCGGCGACGCTCGCACCGTGGCAGCGGTCGAAAACATCCGCCGCATGGTGCAACAGGATCCCGGAATTCTCGATCAGGTCATGCGTGTCGTACCCTCGTACGATAGCGCCGCCGGCAAGCTGCGCGGCTTTCGCGCCTATCCGGGCCGAAACCGGCAGATATTTAGTAAACTCGGCCTGAAAGCGGGCGATTTGGTGACGGCAATCAACGGCACTCCGCTGGACGATCCGCAGCGCGGTCAGGAGATCTTCAATACGATTCAGACTTCGGATCACGCGACCGTGACCATCGAACGCGGCGGCCAAAAGCAGGATATCACGCTGAATATCGCCCAGGTCGCGGCACAGGCGACCAAGGATTTGGACGGCGAGGCAAACGGTGCGCCGGCCAACGGGGCAGCGCCGGTCGGCGCGGCGCAGCCGCAGAGCTCGGTTCCCAGCACCACCAACGAAAATCCGAATGAATAGGAGCCTGTCTGAGTATTCCGCGTGGCCGCGACCGAACGGATTTGCTTTCAGTCGAGGCGGAGCCGACGAAGTTGGGTACCATCCAATGAGGAGGCGACAACGACGAATGAAGGCAAATCCGTTAGGGTACGAAGGGGTGGC
>Ga0209890_10000875_pt1 | contig 13980 bp, 13 predicted proteins | sample OrgsoiDNA2013049_FD_185799 | JGI IMG/M metagenome (GOLD analysis project Ga0209890, IMG submission 185799) | Permafrost soil microbial communities from the Arctic, to analyse light accelerated degradation of dissolved organic matter (DOM) -... | ecosystem: Environmental > Terrestrial > Soil >...
AGAGGATGTAATAAGTGCACCGCAGTGCTATCAGCCATGAGCGTCTGATGCGCGAGTCGACCGATCGGGTCGAGAGCGCGCTGCATAGCGACGACCACAAAGAGCACTTGGTTGCGCACCGCATACTCGAGAACCCGGTGAGTTGGCAGTCGTGGGAGTGGCAACACTCAGCCCTGATGCGCCAAGTCGCTGATTACAGCGTTTTGCGCTCGCAGGCCGCGGCGCTCAGGCAGACCGCCCTGCGTCTGATTCACGGCAAGGCACTTTTCGAATATTTGCGCAAGAACGAGGTGCGCGGCGCCGAGCGCGCTCAGATCCTCCAGCACTTTTATCCCACCCGCGGCTGTCAATACGCGGTCATCGCCGAGCACAGCGGCTATATGCGCAAGGCATGCAGCTACCTCTGCGCGAGCCACGTCGGCGCCGGTGTGGTTCACGACCCGGCATTTCTCGACCCGATGCAGCACTACGAAGACCTATACCAGGAATATTTCTATTATTACTGCAGCACGCTTTTTCCAAGAGACGGCGTCGAGTGCGCTTCGGAGCGGGCATTATTGCCGCTGCTCAAGCATCAACTCACCGAATGGCGATGGATAATACTCAATCCGCGAGAGAGCCTGCCGCGGGTGAAGCGTGAGACCGAGCTGCGCCGGCCGATTGGCGACACGCAGCGGCTCCCGATCTTGAGGCTTTGAATCAGCTCAACGCCGCCTTGCGTTCCTTCGCGGACGGCGGCGTCCACAAATAGATCCAAGTCTCGGTCAATGCCCGGCCGTCGACGCGCAAGTACAAACGCATGTCGATGGGCGCTGTCCCGTCGTCCGGCGGCTTCACGTCGAACAGCGCGCGATAGCCGTGAAATCCCTCGACATAGTGGGCGGTGACGTGCTCTGTCTGACCGCGCGAGGTGGTGATCACGGCTTCGACGGGAGCGTCCTTGGCGAGTGCGCCCAGTTCGCCGCCGGCGAAGTCGACGGCAAAGTGCCAGGAATAGTATTGGCGCTTCTGGCCGACCGTGCCGCCGATGCCGGTGCGCGTCGCGATGGTCTGCGCGAGCGGCGATCCGTACGGCATGTGCGTGCCCCAATAGAGGCGGCATCCGAATAGCAGTTCCTGCCCGGCCTTGGGCTTTTCGGCCGGATTCCAGAACGCGACGATGTTGTCGAAGGTTTCATCCACGGTCGGGATCTCCACCAATTGCACCGAGCCCTTACCCCAGCCGCCGTTTGGCGCCGGCTTCGGTTCCACCCACAAGCTCGGCCGGCGGTCGTAGTACACGCCGTCGTCTTGATAGTGATCGAAATTACGGTCCCGCTGCAGCAAGCCGAATCCGCGCGGGTTGTCGTCGAGATATGAGCTGAAGTGCAATTGCGCCGGGTTCGTCAGCGGCCGCCAAATCCACTCGCCTGCGCCGGTCCACATCGACAAGCCGTCGGAATCGTGAATCTCCGGCCGCCAGTCATTCGCCCCGCGCCGATCGTTCTTGCCGTAGAAGAACATGCTGGTGAGCGGCGCCACGCCCAACCTCTCGATCGGCTTGCGCGGATACAGCGCACTGTCGATGTCCATGACCTGAGTGCCGCCGGGAGCGATCTGAAAGCGCAACGCGCCGGCGATGCTCGGCGAATCCATCAGCGCGTACAAAGTCAAAGTCCCCGAATCCTTCGGCGGCCGCTCGAACCAGAATGCAGTAAAGCGCGGGAACTCTTCCGGACGCGGAAACGCCGTATCCACGGCCAGCGCGCGCGCCGACAATCCGTATTGCCTTGTATCGCCGCCCACCGCCCGAAAATAGCTCGCGCCTAAAAAGGCGGCCACGTCCGCTTTCCAGTCCGTCACGAATTGCACGCGAAAGCCGGCGAAGCCCACGTGATCGCGCATCAAGTTCGGATCGATACCGGCTTTGTCGAATTCGAACATCGCGGGGTCGTAGACGATTTCGCGCGCCTGGCCGGCGACGATTTCGTAGAGGCGCACGGGTTCGTTGAAACTCCGGCCGACATGAAAGAACTGCAGGCGAAACTCCAGCCCGGCGTTCCCCCAAAGAGCGTGATCCGTGCGAAAGCGCAGCGATTGAAATTGATCGTAGCTCAAGTTTGCCATCGCCGGCGGCAACGCATCTTGCGAGGCTTGAAATATATTGCCGGCGAGCTTGCGGGCCTGCCCCTTGAGCCAAGCATAGTCGAAGGGTTGGCCGGGCTGTGCCGCGGCCGGCGGCACACCCGCGGCAGGCGCCCCGGTGGGCGGTGCGGCAGCGGCGAGTTCCGGATAGGCCCATCGTGCGGCAGCCAGCGCCATGGCTGATTTGAGTATTGCGCGTCGTCGAACCATCAGTCTTTCCTTTAGGTCGGATGTAAGGGGTGCTCGGCGTCCGGCAGCAGTGCGAGCTGATTGAGCAATCGAGCGTCGCCCGCCACTTCAACGCGTTCAACGGCTGTCAGCCACGCGAGAGCCTCTTCGAGCGACCGGGCATCCTTCAGCTTCTGCTCCGCAGTGAAGGCATAAGGATCGGGATGGCCGCGCGGATCCGCAGGCCTCGCCAGATTACCGTTGATGTGCGTAAGGCGCGCCTCGCGATTGCGCGCCAGGTGGCGCAGTCCGTCGTCCGGCGCCGCTACGGCCAAGCGCACCAATTCCTGACGGCGCGCCACCAGCGCGGGCGCTTCGGCTTCCTCCGGCGTGCGCAGCAGCGCCAGCCGCGACAGGATGCGGCCCAAGCGTTCGCTGCCGCTGGCGCGCGACAAGGGCACGGCCAGAAACAGCCCGAGCAGCGCCGGGGAAAGCCACGCGAGCAGCGGCGGCGAGAGAAACCACACGATTACCGCGGTCACGAAGCTCAACATCATGTGCCGCTTGTGGTAGTGCCACGCATCCGGCCAGGTGGTTCCGCGGCCGTCGCGGCGCTGCGGCTTCCAGCCGGAGTCGCGTCCCATGAACACTTCGAAGACATGTCCGCTCTGAATCATCATGAGTACCGGCGCGTACATGGCCGAGAGAATGACTTCCAAAAGAAAGCTCGCGGCGACTCCGATGACGCCGCCGCTGCCGCGGCGGATGCGTCGCGACAGCAAGGCGTGAATCAGACCCAGCATCTTTGGGATCAATAGTACCACCATGCTGAACCAGAACAGGGTCATCATCAATTCGACATTGAAGCGCGGCCAGGTGGGAAACAGTTGAAAGTCGTGATTGAAATACTCGGGACGGATCAGGTGCGCCTGCACTGCGAGTGCAAAGCCGATGCCGAGCATCACCAGCCACAGGGGCGAGGATAAGTAGCTCATGATGCCGACGCCGAGATGCATTCGGCTCGTGAAACTGAAGCCCGCGGAGCCGATGATTTTCATATGCTGCAGGTTGCCCTGGGCCCAGCGGCGGTCGCGAACGGCGACATCGATGAGCGACGGCGGCGATTCTTCCCAGGAGCCGCCGCAGTCGGTGGCCATGCGCACCTTCCAGCCGCTGCGGCGCATCAGGGCCGCCTCGACGAAATCATGCGAGAGGATGAAGCCGCCGAAGGGTTTGCGGCCCGCGAGTTCGGGCAGGCCGCAGTTCTGCGCGAACGCCGCCATGCGGATAATGGCGTTGTGGCCCCAATAATTGCCGCTGTCGCCGGACCATGCCCCCAGGCCGCGTGTGATGACGGGTCCATAGGCGCAGGCCGCGAATTGCTGCAGGCGACCAAAAAAGGTCGTCGCGCCGATCAATTGCGGAGCGGTCTGCAGTATCCCCAAGTCGGGATCGGAATTCATGGTTTGGGCGAGCGTTTGCAGAGTCGGCGCATCGATCAAACTGTCGGCGTCGAGCACGACCATGTGGTCGTAGCGGCCGCCCCAACGCGCCACGAAGTCCTCGACGTTGCCGGACTTGCGCGCGATGTTTTGCCAGCGCCGCCGATACCAAACCGGCATGATGGACAGCAGCGAATTGCGCAACAGGCCGACGCTCAGGGTTTCGCGAATCCACGCATCGGCGTTGGTCGAGTCCGAGAGAATCACGATCTCGAAGCCGCGATGCGCGTCGATGAGCGCCAGCGCCTCCGCCATGGCTTGCAGCGCCGCCGTGGTGCGCAACGGATCTTCATTGTAAATGGGCATCACGAGCGCGGTGAGCGTCGCCCCCCCCGCAACAGGGCGGGGATCGCGCCTCTTCGAGGCGCCGGCCAATACCGAGCCTGCCGCAAACGCGATCCAGCCCAAGGAGACGGCAAAGAAGAAAATCATCAAGCCTTGAAGCAGCGTCATGCTCGCGAAGCGCACCACCTGCAGCATTTGATACACACCATAAGTGGTGACGCCGACGGTGACCGTCACCAGAATGAAGCGCGCGTACAGAACCGCAGCGCCCGCGGCATGCCGTTCGCGACGCGACGGTGGATAGCGCAAATCTTGCGGCGGCATGGCCAATCGGCTCTCCGGCGGCATGCCGCCCGCTGCCCGCGGTTCGAACGCGGCGGTGGGATTCAGCTGGGGGTCCATCGATACAACCATGTTTCAGTGACGGGGCGATCGCCGCGCACGATTCGCAAGCGCAATTCGACGAGATCGGCGTCGCGCGGATCGAGCTCGAAGCTCGCTCGCAGGCCATGCAATTCGCTGTTCGACATGACCGTGGCGTTCGAGATTCTACCGGCGGACGATGTCAGTTCGAGGCGCAAACCGTCGACTTTCTCGCCGGCGCCGACGAAATCCAATAAAAAGACGCGCCGCTTGCCGTCGAGGCTCGCGCCCGAGCGCGTGGCGACGGCTTTGCCGATGGACTTGGGCAACGGCGGTTCCGCGCACCAGATGATCCGGTAGGCGAAATGCGCCGGATGCCCCGAGGTCAAGGATTGCCCGGTACGCCAGAAAGTCTGGATATTGTCATTGGTCTCGCGCCCCGACGGAATTTCGACCAGCACGACGGAGCCCGCGCCCCAATCGCCCTGGGGTTCGACCCAGGCGCTCGGCCGCCGCTCATACTGCGCATCGAAATCCTGAAAATCGCTTTGCAGCCTTGACCGCTGCACGAGGCCGAAGCCTTTCGGCTGCTGCGTCGTGAAGCTCGAGACCTGCAGCTTGAGCGGATTCGCAAGCTGCCGGAATATGTGTTCGCCGGATTGCGACTCAATTTGCAAGCCGTCCGAGTCGTGCACCTCCGGCCGATAGTCATCGAGGTGCCCGCGGTTGGTTTCGTCGAAAAGAAACATCGACGTCAGCGGCGCGATGCCGGCGACGCGCACTTCCGCGCGCGGAAACAGCGTGAGATCCACGTCGGTGAGCGTCTCGACGCCCGGTTGCACGGTGAACCGGTACGCACCCGTCGCCGATTCGCTTTCCAACAGGGCGTAGATGACGATTGCGCTCGCATGCGCACCCGGCCGCTCGATCCAAAAATGCGTGAACGCCGGAAATTCCTCGCCCGACGGTTCGGCGGTATTGATCGCGAGGCCGCGTGCCGACAGGCCGTAAAGAAGGTTCTTCGCGACCGCGCGGAAGTAGGTCGCGCCCTGAAATACCAGAAATTCGTCCCAGACCTTGTTCGAATTGATGCGACACCGTAAACGGAAGCCGGACAGCGGCAGCGATACCTTGGCCAATTGCGCGGGAAGCGCGGATTCCATTTCGAACATCGCCGGGGTGGCGATCAGATCCTGTGCCATGCCGTCTTCTACCGTGGACACCGTGACCGCGGTCTGCAGGTTGTAGCCGGCCCGCAATAGCTCGAGGCGAAACGGCAATTTCTCGGCACGCCAGATGCCGGCGTCCGGGTTGAATCGAATACTGCGATACTGCTCCGGGCTCAATTTGTTGAGGCCCGCGGGCACGGCATTGTGCTGCGGGGCATAAGGGGTGGTGGCCCGGCGCTTGGCATCCGCCAGCAAGGTATCAAAGGTGAACGGATAGGTGGCCGGCGGCTTGTCGGGGGCGGGTGAGCCTGCGCCGCGCGCATCGGCCATGAGCAGCGCGAGCGCGAGCAGCAGCATTGAATTGGTAATTGAAACCGGCAAGGCTCCCCCCAAACTTGGCCCTGAACTTGTGCACTGATTTGCCGGAACGGCCGCCAAAGGTTCTATTTTGAGCGGATCCAGCCGTCTAACCTTGATGAAACTGGTGGGGTCTGTCAACGGGCATTGCATTGTGCGGGCGCCTGATATAGTGCGCAACCATGGCGGCCCCCGCTCATTCTGACCAGGAACCGCAAAGCGCCCGGGCGGTGCTCCTGGTGCGGCCGGCGAGTTTCGGGTTCAATCCGCAAACGGCCGCGAGCAACCTCTTCCAGCACGCGCCGCGGTCGCCCGGCGAAGCCGAAACGCAAGGGCTGGCCTTGAGTGAGTTCGACGCTCTGGCGGCGGCGCTGCAGCGCGCCGGTGTGGAAGTGCTGATTGCGCCGGACACTTTGCAGCCGCCGAAACCGGACGCTATTTTCCCCAACAATTGGGTGAGTTTTCACTTCGACGGCACCGTGACGCTTTATCCGATGCTGGCGCCCAACCGGCGCGCAGAGCGGCGCGAGGACATTCTCGAACGGGTGGTGCGCGAAGGGCAATTCCGAGTTTCGCGCACGGTTGATCTCACGCATCGCGAGGCTGAGGGAAAGTTCCTCGAGGGAACGGGCAGCCTGGTGCTGGATCGGGCGCATCGCGTGGCATATGCCAGCTTGTCGCCGCGCACCGATCTCGACGTGCTCGGGGAATTTGCGCAGCTGCTGGACTACGAACTCGTGACCTTCGAGGCCCAGGGCGCCGCCGCGCAGCCGGTGTATCACACCAATGTCGTCATGGCGATCGGCACTCGCTTCGCCGTGGTTTGCGGCGAGGCGATTGCGCAGCCGCCGCACCGTGAGGCGGTGTTCAACCGGTTGCGGGCGGCCGACCACGACATCGTCGACATCACGCAGCGGCAGATGTTCGAGTTCGCCGGGAACCTGCTGGAATTGGCGCCCGCGGGCGGCCGGGTCATCGCGCTGTCGACGACGGCGTGGCGCTGTCTCGGAACGGCGCAGCGGCGGGTCCTCGAGTCGCACGCGGACGTGATCCCCGCCGCAATTCCCACCATCGAACGCATCGGCGGCGGCGGCGTGCGCTGCATGCTGGCGGAACTGCACCTCCCGAAACGCTAGAAGCCTGTCCGAAGAGTACCCGGACAGGCTTCTATAGGGCGGGCATTGCTTCTGATGTCATAATCGCCGCATGTTGGAACTCGGCGTCAAGATGCTCATTGCCTACCTGCTCGGCACGCTGCTGGGAAGCTTGATTCTAGGCCGTTTGCGTGGAATCGATATTCGCAGCATGGGCAGCGGAAATGCGGGCGCCACCAATGCGCTGCGCACGCAGGGCAAGCTCTTTGGATTCCTCGTGCTGATGGTCGATATTGCCAAAGGCGTGATTGCGGTCCGGTGGCTGCCGGCGGCGGTGTTGCCGTTTGTCGGTATCGATTCCGAGCTGCCGCGCGAGTGGTTGACGCTCGCCTGCGGCTTCGCCGTGATCGTGGGACACGTCTATCCCGTGTGGTTCAGCTTTCGCGGCGGCAAGGGGGCGGCGACCATGGTCGGCGTGGTGGCGGCCGTGGAACTGCGCCTGCTCGTGCCCATGCTCCTCTGCTGGTTCATCGTGCTGCTGCTGACGGGTTATGTGAGCCTTGCCACCATGCTGGCCGGTGTCGCCCTGGTGATCGCCGTCCATGTTCTCGAGCCGGATAATGTTCCGCTGTTGAGTTTTTGCTGGCTGGTGACGGTGTTCGTCGTCTACACCCATCGCGGCAACATCGTTCGCCTGCGCGCCGGAAAAGAGAGTCGGGTGCGCCGTTTATGGCTGTTTCGATCGCGAACCGCCTGAGCCATCCGTTGCTGCTGGTGTTGCTGGCGGATGGCCGGCTCTATTCCGGCGAATGGTTGGCGAAGCAACTCGACGTGAGCCGCGCGGCGGTTTGGAAAGGCGTGGAGCGTTTGCGCCGCATGGGATTAGACGTGCAGGCGCAGCCGCGGCGCGGCTATTTCCTATCGGAACCGGTGGAACTGCTGGATGCGAGGCGCATCGGCGCTGAAATCGATCCGCGGCGCTCGAGGATGCTTCGCAAACTCGAACTGCTGTTCGAAGTGGAATCGACCAACACCCGGCTGTTGGGCAATGCGCCGCCGCCCTCGGGCACTGCAGATGCTTGTCTCTGCGAGATTCAGCACGCGGGCCGCGGCCGAAGGGGGCGACGATGGATTGCACCTTTCGGCGGTGGGATCGCCTTGTCGGTGGCCTGGACCTTCGGCGATGGGGCGCGTACGTTGCCGGCCTTGAGCCTGGCGGTCGGCGTGGCAGTGGCGCGCGCAACCCGGCGCGCCGGCGCGCAAGGCGTGACGCTCAAATGGCCGAACGATGTCTGGTTCGAGGAGCGCAAGATCGGCGGCGTCCTGATCGAGCTGCGCGCGGAGGCGAGCGGTCCCGCCCATGTAGTGATCGGTGTGGGCGTCAATGTGGCCCTGCCGGCGGCGGCGCGCCGCGAGATCGAGGCGGGCGGTGCCTGCGCCGCTGCCGTTGCGGACGCCTGCGCCGTTGCGCCATCGCGTAATTTGCTTGCCGGGGCCATCCTGGACGAACTATTGAGTATGCTGGGACAATTCGAGCGCGAGGGCTTCGCCGCGTTCCGGGACGCTTGGACGGTACTCGACGCCTTGAACGGCCGTCCCGCCCGAGTGTTGCTGGCCGATGCGGTTATTTCGGGTACTGCGCGCGGCGTGGACGAGGAAGGCGCCCTGCTGCTCGAAACCGGGGACGGGATGCAACGATTCGTGTCCGGCGAGGCGAGTTTGCGCTTAGGCGGTGGGTGACACTTGACGCTGTTAAAGAGCATTGTGGTGTGCTTGGTGCTGGCCAATGTGGGTTACTTTTTGTGGGCTGGCGGCATCGCCCCGACCGCGGAGGCGCCGGCGCAGCCCATGCCGGAGGCGACGTTGAAGCTTAAGTCGGAGTCCATGGACGGGGCGCGTGTGGCGAGCGCCGGTGCGGGCAGCACCGCTGCGGCCAGCGCCGCCGCGGGCAGCGGCATCGCGGGCAGCCAAGGTACCGATGTCCCTCGAGCCGACGAGGGCGAGAGCACGAGGCCGGCGCTGCTGACGAACGTGAAGCGTTGCATCAGCGTCGGCCCGTTCCGCGACGTGTCCGAAGCCGCTCGCGCCGCCACCACTCTGCGCGGCGGCGGCTACGATCCGAGGCAGCGCGTTGCCGATGGCGAGGTCTGGGCCGGAGTCTGGGTGTATTTGCCGCTGCCGCCCACGCGAGCTAACGGAGAGCAACTGTTGGCCACGCTCAAAGCGGGCGGCATCGACGATGCCCTGGAAATGCCCGGCCCGAATGAAGGCTCCGTCATCTCGCTCGGCCTGTACAGCGAGCCCAAGCGCGCCCAGGCCCGGGTTGCGCAGGCGCAGGCGCTGGGGTTCAATCCGGGGATCGCCGACCGCAAGCGCACCGGCAATGTATATTGGATCGACATCGATTTGAAACCCACCGACAGTTTATTGAATCCCGAGGATTTGCAGGGGGAAACAGGCCATATCGTGCGCCTCGAAGTGAAGGGCTGCCCGTCGATTGCCGGCGCGTCGCCATGAAAACCGCCGACGCCGTGTTTCGGTTCTCAAGTGCGATCGGCGCCGCGATCGGCTACGGTTGCCTGCTTGCATTCCTGTCTCTCGTCGGCGCACAGGTGTACCGCTGGTTTCGCGACGGCGAGTGGACGCACATCGGTTTGGCCGACGGGCTGCGCGAGGGACTGCTGCATTGCTGCGTCAAAGAGGGCGCTTCCGGCCGCCTCGCAACGTTCATGCAGTGGCTCGACGCACCCGAGCACTGGCTCGGCATACACAAATTGTTCGAGGTTCTCCCTGCGTCGCTCGCATTGTTCGCTGTGAGCATCGCCGGAAATTGCCTGTTTCTCTATAGCAGGGATCGCCTCGAAGGGCGCTGATCGGCCGGTGCGGCGGCGGCGGACGGCATGCCGATCAATCAACTTCCAGGCGAATAAACGCCATCGCGCCTTGAGGATCGGTGCGACCATAGAGAGGCGCCAAAGTCTGTGGCACGAAGTTAAAAGCGTAGAGCGCCCCCGCGCCGACCTTGACGTGCTGGGTTAATCGAAAATCGCGAATTGCGCCGATCGATGATTTGCCGACGGTATACGCGGTCCCCCGCAGCGGGCCCATGGCAATCAGCTCATTGTTCTTTTCGCGCTCGACTCGCGCAAATAGGGTCCAGAGATCGGCCGGTTTCAACGAACTCTCGAGCACATAGGCGTTCAAGGCGTCATCGCCCGTGGCATGACGCCTACCCCATGCCACCGTCGTTGACCAGGAGGTTCGCTCACCGAATTGATGGGTGTAAATGGCGCTTGCCGACAAGCGCCTTTCATTCTTATCGGGCTGAAGCTGCTCGGGGCTTATTTGATCGGCCCAAGAGGCCTGCACGGACCATTCGCGCGTCGGATTCCAGGACAGCCTTGCACTGGTTGAATCAAGCGCGCCGTGCTCGATGTTGTACCGAAACTGATCCGGCTCACGGCCGTGAAACCGCGATGCCTCGATTTTCCACGCGTCGTGTATCACGCCAACGGTCACGAGGCCGTAGCTGATGTGTGTGGAGTCCAGCCAATGATGGCTGATGGGAGCTTCCGGGCTGTCCAAGATCGATTGCCGGTGCATAAAGGCCGGTGGACCGAAAGCCGGCTCGCCGGGTAGCCCTGCGTACAAAAAGACACTGTTTTCATTGGTGAGCGCGTGCGAGTAAGTGCCCGAGAGCTCCATGAACAGATCGTGCGGATGCTGCCGATCGACGAGAGGCGTCGTGCCGTTGGCGGTTTCGCCGGTCGCGAGCAGCAAGGGGTAGCCTGATTTGCCCATCAAGGGCTCTGGGCTCACCATCGCACGAAATTGCAGGGTATCACCGCTCTCGAAATGCCGATTGACCATCCCCATAGCCATGCCGGACACAAAAGTATCGGTATCGCCGCGCGGCCCCTGCTGCCAATCGTAGACGCCATTGAGCAGCGTATGTCCCATGAGCATCCAGTCTCCCTCCATGAGGTGCACGCCGCTGTGCGTGGAGCTGTCGGGTTGCCAGGAGGTGCCTGATGCCTCGCGCGTCACGGGATACGATCCCAGTGCGCCCATCATCATGTGATCCATCGGGTCGCCACTCGCATCAAAGACCGCGATGAGGGCAAGCGCGCCAAGCGCACGCTTGAGATGCCAATTTCTATCGTTCACGAGGGTTCTCCGAGGACGCCACAATAGACGGTGCTCGCGGCCAAACGGGGACCGGCGCAGCGGCGCCGCTGGGCAGCGTCAGGCGGGAACGAAGCGAGGAGGACGATCGAGGCGCTCGAGCGTACCGACGGGCGGCCGCCCACTCACGGCGTCGTGAATTTCAGAGGCCGTCGGGAGGGAGCGATCCCTTGGAGGCATGTCAACGCGATCGCAGCACTGCAGCAGCAATTGCCGCAGCTGTGGTGATGGAGCAGCGTCGATCCCTTCGCGCAGTGATGATGCGCCGCGAATCCGATTTCCGCGCTCAAGTTCGTCTGCTCAGGTTGCCCGCAAGGCACCGCCGCATAGCTCTGCAGCGGCAATAGCAAGGAAAGCCACACGAATGCGGCGCGGACAGTTCTGCGGAGCCTCATATCGAGCCAAAACATACCACCGCGCACGGAATAATACACGCGAACCCTGCAGGTGTTAGGTTACGCTTGGAATTTCCGGTAACCCGGCAATGGAGAAGATGATGGCACTCTGCGGAGCGTCACGGGCACTTAAAGGTTTGTTAATGGCCGTTACCGTTGCCGCCGGGATTCTCGCCGGTCCAGCGTTCGGGCATGCCAAGTTGCTGAGCACCCTGCCGCCCGCCGATGCGCAACTTCAGGCCGCGCCGAAATCGTTGACCTTGAGCTTCAACGAAAATGTCCGGCTCGCGGTCCTGACCCTGACGGCCGCCGGCAGGACCATTCCCGTGACAGTCGATCGAAGCCTGCCGGCCGCGCCGCAGGTCAGCGTCTCGTTGCCGGTGCTGACGCCCGGAAAATATCAAGTGCAATGGAGCGCCTTGTCGCCCGACGACGGTCATGTCACGAAGGGGACGTTCTCCTTCGTGATCGTGGGTTCAACGGCGGTACCCGCGGGCCCGGCGGCAACGTTTCGCTGAGCCGTCGCTCATGTCCGTAGGGCTTTGGGATGCCGCGGTGATTGCCGCCAAAACGATCACCTATGCAGCCACCCTCGGCGCCGCCGGCGCGGTTTTTTTCCTGAAAGTTTGCGGTGCGCTCATTGCAAGCATGGCCACCTCGCGAATTCGGTACCTCGTTCTCTGCATGGCCCTGCTGTCCGTGTTCGGCGGCGCCGCACAGATCCTGGCATCTGCGGCCTCAATGAGCGGCGACGCAGCCGGAATGTTGGATGGATCCCTGGTAGGCATGGTCTGGCAAGCCGGCGCAGGCCGCGCGAACGCCATTCGCGCACTCGGTCTCCTGCTGGCGGCGCTCGCAGTGTGGTCGGACCGCACTTCATGGTTGGCATGCTTGGGCGCAGCGGCGGCCGCGACATCGTTTGCCTGGACAGGGCATGCGCGTTCGCTCAATCCGAGTGTGCTCCCGATGCTGCTGCTGAGTCTTCATCTTGTGGGAGTCGCCTTCTGGTTGGGTGCACTGGCGCCCTTACGTCTGGTCGCGCGCGACGGCGATCTGCCCCGCATTGCCGCGACTGCGGCACGCTTCGGCGCCGCGGCGGTATTCGTGGTGGGTGCGTTGATCGTTGCCGGAGCGACGCTATTGTGGATGCTGCTCGGCGACCCCACGGCACTGTGGGCCAGCGCGTACGGCCGTTGGGTGATTCTCAAGCTGGCGTTGGTTGCCGGTATTCTGGGCTTGGCGGCATTCAATAAATTGCGGTTGACGCCGCGCTTGCTGGCAGGTGACCGTCGAGCCGTGCGGGGATTGCGCGACACCATCCGGTTCGAATTGTTGTTGGGCGGTGTGATCCTCGCGGTCACCGCAACATTTACCACCATGACCGGCCCACCGGCGCTTTACTAGTCCATCGGATGCGGGCTCGGCAATGCGACTACAATTGCGATCCAACTCAGGCTACCTGGAGGTATGAAATGCGAATTCTGCAGATTCTGGGCGCCATTCTGATTGCCGGGGGCCTTTTTGTTCTCATCAAGGCGCCATCCTATTCGAGCGAGAAAAGTGTGTTCAAGATTGGAGACGTTGAAGCAAAAGTCTCCCAGCAACAGGAGATCCCGGCGTGGGCGGGCGGCGCTGCGCTCGCGGTCGGGGTGGCTTTGATCGTCGTCGGCGCCCGCAAGCCCTAAGCGGGTGATGCAATGCCGCCGCCGCCGCGGCGGCCGATCCGGCGCGGTTATTCGAAATGTGCGGTAGCGAACATACAATCCCGATTGTAGGCGTATGCTGTGGCCTGGGGAGGCATAATCGTCAAACTTTCTCCTCGCTAAACCAAAGTGGAATGCCGTGATCCCGACCTTGAATGGCTCTCGAAAGAACCTGCTCCTTGCCGCGCTTCCCGACATGGAATGGCAGCGATGGCTGCCGCAGCTCGAGCCGGTAAATATGCCCTTGGGGCTCGTGCTGTACGAATCCGGCGCCACGCTGAGCCACGTCTATTTTCCGACCACGGCCATCGTGTCGCTGCTCTACGTCATGGAAAACGGTGCTTCGGCGGAAATCGCCGTGGTGGGCAACGAGGGCATCATCGGCATATCGCTTTTCATGGGCGGCGAATCGACGCCGAGCCGCGCCGTGGTGCAAAGCGCCGGGAAGGGAGTTCGCCTGAAAGCGCAAGTCGTCAAGGAAGAATTCAATCGAGCGGGACCGGTGCTGCATCTGCTGCTGCGGTATACGCAAGCGCTGATCACACAGATGGCGCAAACCGCCGTGTGCAATCGCCATCACTCGCTCGACCAGCAATTGTGTCGCTGGCTGCTGCTGAGCCTCGACCGCCTGCAGG
>Ga0209890_10000876_pt1 | contig 13976 bp, 13 predicted proteins | sample OrgsoiDNA2013049_FD_185799 | JGI IMG/M metagenome (GOLD analysis project Ga0209890, IMG submission 185799) | Permafrost soil microbial communities from the Arctic, to analyse light accelerated degradation of dissolved organic matter (DOM) -... | ecosystem: Environmental > Terrestrial > Soil >...
AACAGTTTCCCGGCAAACTCGATTTCCACAACGCGCCGTTTCTAGATTCCAAATCAAGGACTTGGGAATATTCTTCACGGACGACGAAGTAGATTACGTTGCTGGCGAGCGCTTGGTTGTCGTCAAATTTCATGCCTGAAAACGCACCGGGTACCAGCAGGCCGACCATCGTGAACAGGGCAGTGAAGGTCAAGGCGATGCTGAGATAGACCAGGATGGCCCCTATGATACGATGCTGCGTGACTCGGCCTGCCGCGAACACGGTACGGGCGACGACGACAGCCATCGTGATACCCATGATGAGGAGGGCGCCGGCCAGAAGATAGACGTCGAGCACCGAGGGTGTGCTGAGACGCGAAATGGCGGCCGTTGCCGCCATGGCGAAGGCCGCGAGCAGCGGAACGACTACGAGAGAACTTCCCGACAAAAGAAAAATGCCGGCAATGAGAACCAGCGCCGACACGAAGCCAAAAAGCTGAAAGACTCTGATGCCGATGGCCTGGAGTGGTGCAAAGACAAACAACATCAGCACTAACGTCACGGTAAGCGCGGTTAGAAGCGGGCCACTCCAGCGTTCTCGCAAGGAGGTTAGCCGGCTATTCACGGCCGTACAGTCCATCGCATTGCCTGTCATTGTTTTACCGGCACATTAAGTGCGGAAATGAGGTCGACATAGGCCATTGAAGGCTGTGCGAGTGCTTGTTGGTAGAAGCTGCTCACCGAAGTTTCGGAAGTGCTCAGATCATTCGGAGTGCGGCGTCTGTCCTTGACTTTTCGCGCTGATCTGCCGGAACGCACACCGTCATCTGATATGTCACATTTCGGAGGCTGCATTTAGCAGACAGCGGTTACGCCCCTGGAGCTACTTTCCCCCAAACGGAAAAATCGTCTTCCAGTCGTTCTTCATGTCGACAACGGTCCAGCCCTCTGCCTGCGCGACGTCGAGCGCCTTGTCCAGGCGGCCGATCGAAGAGGTGCGGTCATAGGCCCATTCCCGCTCGGCGTCGGTATGATGCACGAGGAGAGCGAACCGCACGCCGGCGCCGGCCCTTGCCCATTCGAGCATCTGCAGGTCGCCGTCCGAGTTGCCGAAGGCCGCAATCGGCTGGCGGCCAATGTGGATCTGGATGCCGACCGGCTTGCCGTTCTTGTCATCGTTGAAATTGAGCTCGGGCATCTTCATGAGCACAGGCTTGCCATCGCGCAGTTCGAAATCGAGCTTGCCGCTGCTGCCGATGGTCTGTTCGGGAGGCACGCCATAGACCCGTTCGGCGAATACGCGCATGAAGTCGATGCCGCCGCCGGAGACGATGAACGTCTTGAAGCCATTGGCGCGCAGATAGGCGAGCAGTTCCAGCATGGGCTGGTAGACCATTTCGCTGTATAACCGCTTGGTCACGGGATGCCGGGCGGTTGCGATCCAGTCCTGCACGATCTGCTCGAATTCGACGGTGGTCATGCCGGAATGGGTCACCGTGACAATTTCGAAAATGGCAGCCTCACCGCCAGCGAGGGCGCCTTTAAGATCACCCTTGAGCAGGGAGGCAAACGGCTCCTTGTCCTTCCACTCCGGATGCAACGGCGCGAGTGCCTTGACGCGATCCAGCGCGAAGGCGAGCTGGAAGTAGATCGGCTGTTCGGCCCATAACGTGCCGTCATTGTCGAAGGTCGCGATCCTCTCCGCCGGCGGCACAAGGTCGGGCGAACCGGCCTTGGTAACGCGCTCGACGAAGGTGACGATCGCCTGTTTGGACGCGGTATCATTCCACGACGGCAACGGATCGGCCACCCCGGTTTGCGCCATCGCGGGCAGGGCGTAGAGGACAGGGAGCGCCGCAAGACCGGACAATATCGTACGGCGGCCCATTGTGAAAATCGTGTCGCTCGATACCGTCATGGCTCGATCCCTTCTCTGTTTCGGATCACACAGCGGAAGCCGACATGGCTGGTAGATGTGTCCACTGCCTCGGCATGGCGCGCTGCGGGACGATAGCGCCGGCAGTAGATGGGGGCACACAAATGCGAGCCGCCCTTGATGACCTTGCGTGGGATCTTAATGCTGGGCTGATTGGGATCGTAGCTCGCGGCCTCGGCGCCGCCGCGCGGGTTTTCCGGGATACAGCACGCTTTTGGCGCGTCGGCGTCGTGCTGCCTTGTGTACCAGTCGGTAGTCCATTCCCAGACGTTGCCTATCATGTCGTGGACGCCATAGCCGTTCGGCGCGAACGCCGTGACCGGCGAGGTCCGCTCATAGCCGTCCTCGTTCAGGTTCTGCTGAGGAAACTCGCCTTGCCAGGTATTGGCCAAATGCCTGCCGTCGGGCGTAAATCGATCGCCCCAGGCATATTCGGCGCCATCGAGCCCGCCGCGCGCCGCGAATTCCCATTCGGCCTCGGTGGGCAATTCCTTGCCGGCCCATTTCGCATAAGCCAGCGCGTCCGCAAATGAGACGTGGACGACCGGATGGCTATCGAGATTATTGATGTTGCTTTTGGGCCCCGTGGGGTGGCGCCAGTCGGCGCCCTTCAGGAAGGTCCACCACTCACCCCAGTTGCGAAGGTCGACCGGCCGCGACGGAGGGGTGAATACCAACGAGCCCACGTAGAGCATATGCGGCAACGCGCCGGGGTAATTCCTGGGATCAGGAGGTATCTGCGCGAAGGTCACGTGACCGGTTGCTTTGACAAATTCCTTGAACTGTCGGTTCGTGACGGGCGTACGATCGATCAAAAATGAATCGACGGTGACCCGGTGAACCGGCGCTTCCTCCGGATAGTGCTTGTCAGATCCCATGCGGAAGGTGCCACCGGGGATTCGGACCATGCCGGAATGATCGACCGGCCTTGAGTCTGAGCTATCGTTCTCGAACTGGGCCGTGCTCAAAACTGGCGCTCCTCGTGGGCAACTGACGGGTAAGCTATCGTTTCGACCATCGATGGTATCAGGTCGCAACGGACCGGCTGATGCCGATCCGTTGAATTACTCCGGCCCGCAGCCGCCCTGTCCGCGTCAATAACAGGGGGGATAGGGATAATAGCCGCAAGCCGGGCGCGCGTAATAGGGCGGTGGGGCGTAACCATAAGGTGCTGCATAGGCCGCGGCTCCCACTGCGGCAACGCCGACAGCCGCACCCGCATACATCGCTCCACGGAAAGCTGTGCGCCGGCCCACGCCGGCAAAGGACATTGGTGTCAGCGGCCGGCCGATGATGTCGATGAAGAGGGCTGCTCCGCCGTCGGCGCCGGCCAGGTCGCCTTCGAGAACCTGGACATTGAACGACAGCTTGTCGCCATCGAGTTTGGGAGATTTCAGCACCACGACAGCATCCTTCACGGAGCCATCCTTACCAAACACAGAGATCGTGGCGTTCGGCGGGTTCTTGGCGAAACTGTCGTCGCCGGTACCCCAGTCGGCAATGATATCCCCCCGTGAGCTGGTGACCGGCAGATCGCACCGGCCGATCCGCGAAAATGATCGAATGGGGCATCACGCCGGTCATCGTCAAGGTGTCTGCCTGCATTGTTGCGCCGCGTGAGTTGATCACGAATAGCGAAGGCACGATTTCGGGCTTGGCTGCCGAGGTAGGCGTGCCGATCGTCTTCATGGTCGGAGATTGAGCGAGCGTTGCGCCGGGCGCGCACAGCGCCACGGCGACGGCAAGCATTCCGATCATTCGGTTAGGTGTCATGTCATTCATTGTTGGATTTCCTTTGGTACGATGTATTTTGCAATAGGAAGGCGCAATCGGGATGGAAACGCGATCTCAACAAACGCGTGACTGGAGCTCGGCGAGACCAAGGTTGGCGTCGAGAACAACCGATGGCCGCGCTACCGCGGCCATCGAGGAGGGCAAGAATGGTCGTCTTATTTGCCGCTGCGCGACGCTCCCTTTGAGACGGCCTCCAAGAACTGACTAACGGTGAGGGAACCGCTGGCCTGGCTGGGTGGGTATTCCTTGAAGGTTTCAAGAAAGCCACCGACGATGTTCACAGCGGGCACCATGGTCCAGAGTTTTTCGCCCCACCACTTGCCATAGTTCATGCTGTCGGTTTGGTAACGCTCCCACGGATCCTGCCGGAGGTTCGTCACGATAGGAGCCGTCGTCGTCTCGATCTGACCGTTGAACAGGTTACCTTTGATGGTCTTGAAGTTGATCTTCCAATCGTCGTAGCGCATCGCCAACAGGTCGGCGTCGGGACCGAAGTAGAAGAACTCGTGACGAGGACCGGTGGCGACTTCGCCCTTGAAAAACGGCATGAAGTTGTAACCGTCGAGATGAACCTTGAAGGTCTTGTCACCGACCTTCATGCCGGTCAGCAAGTTCTCTTTGACGGTCGGGTTACCGGCGGCTGCGAGAAGCGTCGGCATCCAGTCTTCGGCCGCTGTGATCTCGTTCACGACGGTGCCCGGTTTGATTGTGCCGGGCCACTTCACGACCATCGGCACGCGAAAGCCGCCCTCATATGTCACGCCCTTTTCGCCCCTGAACGGATGATTGCCGCCGTCAGGCCATGTGAAGATTTCCGCGCCGTTGTCACTGGTGAACATTACGATGGTGTTGTCAGCGATACCGAGGTCATCAATCTTCTTGAGAATTTCGCCGACCTCCCAGTCCAGCTCCATCATCCCATCGGCATATAAGCCATAGCCGCTCTTGTCTTGCCACTTGGGCGAGAGATGGGTCCAGACGTGCATACGCGTGGCGTTGTGCCAGAGAAAGAACGGCTTGTTGGCTTTTACCGAGCGATCCATGAAATCGTTGGAACGACGGACGAGTTCGGTATCGATATCCTCCATATTGGTCTTGGCTTTGGGGTCCATGTTCGGATGCGGTGGCAAAGGGCCGCCATCGACGATGGTCTGCTTGCCAACTCGGCCCCAACGAGGATCGGTCGTCGGATCGTCAACGTTTGTGGCCTTGGTGTCTACAATGTTGCGCGGACCAAAGCGCTCGTGGAAGCCTGGCTGTTTTGGATAATCATACGCATAGGGCTCTTCCATCGCGTTGAGATGGTAGAGGATGCCGTAGAACTCGTCGAACCCATGTACGGTCGGCAGGTACTCGCTACGGTCGCCAAGATGGTTTTTGCCGATCTGCGCCGTGGCATATCCCAGCGGCTTAAGGAGTTCAGCTATCGTCGGGTCACTTTCCTGAATGCCTTGTTTGGCACCCGGCAAGCCGACCATGACAAGACCCGTTCGGAACGGGGTTTGGCCAAGAATGAATGCGGCGCGGCCTGCGGTGCAGGACTGCTGACCGTAGTAGTCGGTGAACTTCGCGCCTTGATTCGCGATGCGATCGATGTTTGGCGTACGTCCGCCCATCATCCCTTGATGATAAGTGCTGAGGTTCCACATGCCGACGTCGTCGCCCATGATCATAACGATGTTGGGCGGTCCTTTGACCGGTGTCTGAGCAGACGCCGCATCGCCATATGCCAACGGGAGCGCGAAGGCAGTTGCCATTAGAAGCTTTTTGAACATCGATGTGTCCTTTTGAATTTGTGACGATCAACGAACCGACAAAGCCTGACTTCGCAAGAACCGGGCCAAGGTGGGGTGCAGCGTGGGCCGAGAGGAATTGCTCGACGGATCAGCGGTGTAGGATTTTCGAAGAAGTGGACTCTCGGTCTTAAGCATTCAGAAGCATCCGAAATTTCGGAGCGTCATCCGAGAATTCGGAGGCTGGCAATCTTCGCAAGCGCGGCTTGCCATCTGACATTTTGGGTATCCCGCTGCGCCAAAAGGCTTTCTTCGCACGATCCGATCGAGCTCAGATTTGGCCCGCTTCTTGCGATGAGAGTGGGCAGAGCTCTTTTACCCACCGCGCGATCGAAGGAAAGAACCAACACTTGATCGTGTTCTCGATGCAAATCGTAGCACCTGACGAAAAACGCACTGCCATCTTGCGTACGCTTGGATCGTTGCTTGGTCCGACGCGGGCGGCCGGTGGCTGTCTGAAAGCTCACCTCTATGCCGACCTCGATAAACGCAAGACGCTGCTTTTCATCGAGGAGTGGGAGTCGCGCGAACAGTTCGAACATAATCTTGATACGGTCAAACTGAATACGATAGTCGCCGCAATCGAACTCTCGAGCGAAGCACCTCTCGTTCAAGTCGATTCAGTCGAAAGAGAGCAAGGAGTGGATGCACTAGCCCTTCATCGATCCGCCGCCGGCATTGTTCGATGACCATCGTCACGTCACTGTCCGATGCCAGATCTACAAAAAGCAACAGCCGACAAACCGCGACCAACAGGGACAATAGCAAAATGCCCGAAGTGATACTGAACGACACCGTGAAACCAAAATCATCTTCATTTCGATTGCATCGCCGATCATCTGCCTGCAGATCGGGTGCCGTCGGCCTACTGCTCAGTTCGATCCTTTTCGTGCCTCACGCGTTCGCGGGTGATGACGCTCCGCAACTCTTGAAGGCAATGGCCGACTACATGGCGAGCCAGAAAACGATTTCCCTTGCGTTTGATTCCGACGTCGAGGTCGTCACGCCCGAAGTCGAGAAAATTCAGTTCGCAAGCTCCGGCAAGATGCTTTTGTCTCGCCCGGACAAGCTGCGCGTCGCCCGTACAGGTGGGTACGCCGACGTCGAGATCGTGTTCGACGGCAAGACGATCAGCGCGCTCGGCAAGAACATCAATGCCTTTACGCAGATGGAGGCTGCCGGTTCGATCGACCAGCTCATCGGCAAATTGCGCGACATGAACATCATATCGGCGCCCGGCGCCGATTTTCTCGGTACCCATGTCTTCGAAGATCTGATGGACGGAGTCATTGAAGCGAAGCACATCGGTCTCGGCGTAATCGATGGCGTCGAGTGCGAGCACCTCGCTTTTCGTACCCGCGAAGTTGATTGGCAGATCTGGATTGAGGCCGGCGCTCGTCCAATCCCGCACAAATATGTAATTACCAGCAAGGCTGTGGGCGCGGCTCCTCAATACACGCTTCGCATCAAGGACTGGAAAACCGACGCGCCGGCTGGCGCAGAGGCATTTGCGTTCTCGCCGCCTGCAGGCGCCAACAAAGTGGCGCTGGAGTCGCTCGTCAACTTCGATGAAGTTCCCCAAGGTATTATTGCTGGAGCAAAGAAATGAAACGGACAATGATCAGGTCTATGCAAGCTGCCTTCGCCATCATGGCCGTCTTCGCGGGTCTGTTTGGGAGCGTGAAGGTGTCGTCCTTCGAGCCCAGGTCACTCGTTTACGGATCGTTCGTGACACAGGCGCACGCGATTATCGGACGCCCGCTCACGCCCATGAGCTATGCCGGTGTTGCGCGACGAAGCGCCGTTGGCGTCGGAGTTGGCGTTGGCGTCGCAGTTGGCGTTGGCGCGGCGGCGGTGGCCGTGGCGCCCGCCTGCGTACAAGTCGTGGACATCTATGGACGCATCGCCACCGTCTGTCGTTAAGACAACCGGTCTCTAAGCCCTTATAGATATCGAACAAATGCGGAAACATTCGCAGGAGAAAAAAATGCGCAAAATAGTGATTTCAGTTGCCATGGCTGCCGCGATGATGGCAGCGACTTCGGACGCCAGAGCCCAGGTGGACTTGAGCACCTATGCCGATCCCGAAGGATTCCTCGACGTTCAGACACTGACCTGCGCTCAACTCGCTGGCACCTGGCAGGGCGACGCCGACAGGCTCGCCTCGTGGTATAGCGGTTGGTACAACGGGCTCGCAAAGAAGCATTACATGGACATCACCAAGGGCAAGGAAGCGGAGCACGAGGTGATCGTTTATTGCAAAGCAAACCCGCAGATTAAAATTATTCAGGCCATGGATATCATTTTTAAAAGTATGAGGGAACGAGCCGGCATCAAGGTGCAATAAGAAAATTGTTGCCGTCGAGTTGCGTTAAAACAGACATGAGAAAGCAGTGAAATGAAGATCACAACAACGCTTTCGTTAAGCTTCCTCCTCAGCGCAAGTTATCTACCCGCAGCGATGGCCCAGACGGTCAATGGCACATTGGGGTCGCCCAGCGCCACCACTACGATCCAAGGAAATCAGATTCCGGCGGCGCCGCCAAAGTTCGGCGGTGTGATCAAGGAGGACGCCAAGGATTCCAAAACTTGGTGGCCGCCGACGGTTGTGCCTCCCAAGGGGGCGCCGAACGTTCTCCTCATCATGACCGATGACCAGGGCTACGGCGTTAGCGGCACTTTTGGCGGAGTTATCCCGACCCCGTCGCTGGATCGCATCGCCAAGGCAGGGCTGCGCTACACGCAGTTCAACTCCACGGCGTTGTGCTCGCCGACACGGGCTGCGCTGATCACGGGGCGCAATCACCACTCGTCGGGCTTCGGTGTGATCACCGAACTTTCGACCGGATTTCCCGGTTATGACTCGGTCATAGGTCCGGACAACGCAACCATAGGCACTATTCTCAAGGGTAACGGTTACGCCACTTCCTGGTTCGGCAAGAACCACAACACGCCTGCGTACCAATACACGGTCGCGGGCCCGTTCGACCAATGGCCGGTCGGAATGGGATTCGACTACTTTTATGGCTTCATGGGCGGCGAGACCGACCAGTGGACACCTTATCTTTTCCAGAACAACAAGCAGATTTTTCCCTGGGTCAATAAGCCCGGCTATAACCTCACCACCGATTTGGCCGACGAGGCAATCGGCTACCTGAAGGAGCTTAACGCTGCGGCGCCCGACAAGCCGTTCTTCCTCTACTATGTGCCTGGCGGCAGTCACTCGCCGCATCAACCGAAAGCGGAGTGGGTCGAGAAGTTCAAGGGCAAGTTCGACATGGGGTGGAACGCGCTGCGCGAGCAGATTTTCGCCAATCAGAAGCGACTGGGAGCAATCCCCGAAAACGCCAAGCTGACAGAATGGCCAGATAGCCTGCCGAAATGGGATACGCTATCGGCCGACCAGAAAAAGCTATTTGCCCGACAAGCCGAAGTGTATGCGGGCTACACCGCCTATACCGACTATGAAATCGGCCGCGTGATCCAGCAGGTCGAAGATATGGGCCAGCTCGACAATACGCTGGTCATCTATATCGACGGCGACAACGGCACCAGTCCCGAAGGAACGCTCTCGGGTACGCCGAACCAGTACACCTCGTACAACGGCATCCTCGATTTTCCCATCGACAAGCAACTCGAGTTCTACGATGCCTGGGGCTCGGCCGGCAGTTATCCGCATATGGCGGTTGCCTGGTCGTGGGCTTTCGACACACCGTTCAAATATACCAAGCAGATAGCGTCGCATTTCGGCGGCACGCGGCAGGGAATGGCAATCTCCTGGCCCAACCGCATCAAGGATGCGGGCGGTGTCCGCACCCAGTTCCACCATATCATCGATATCGTGCCGACGATCCTTGAAGCCGCAGGCATCAAGGCGCCGCAGATGGTCAACGGCATCAAGCAAAAGCCGATCGAAGGGGTCAGCATGGCTTATACCTTCGACAAGGCCAACGATAATGCGCCTTCCAAGCGAAAGATCCAATACTTCGAAATGATCGCCAACCGCGGCATTTATAACGATGGCTGGTACGCCAACACGACGCCGCCACACGGGCCGTGGATATTGAACGCGCCGCTGCCGCCGATCGCCGACTACAAGTGGGAATTGTACAATCTCAAGGAAGACTACTCACAGGCCGACGATCTCGCGGCCAAGATGCCCGCCAAGCTGAAGGAAATGCAGGCGCTCTTTGTCAAGGAGGCGACCAAGTACCAGGTGCTCCCTCTGAACAACGATACTTTTGCGCGGTCGCTGGCGCCGCGCCCAAGTGCGACAGCGGGCAAGACCGTCTTCACTTACAGCGGCGTGAACCCGGGCATTAACTCCAGCAATGCACCCAACATTCTCGGCAGATCCTACAAGATGACCGCGGAGATCGACGTTCCACAGGGCGGCGGCGATGGAATGATCGCGACCATGGGCGGCCGCTGGGGCGGCTGGGGGCTCTACATGCTCAAAGGCAAACCGGTATTTGACTACAATATGTTGATCCTCGCTCAGTATCGTTGGGAAGGATCGGATGTGTTGACACCGGGCAAGCACACGATAGCGTTCGAATACAGCTATGATGGCCCTGGTATTGCCAAGGGAGGCAGCGGGGTGATGAAGGTCGACGACAAAGTTGTCGCCACCGGCAAGCAGGCCAACTCGATTTCTTTCCTGCAAGTCGCCGACGAGACGTTCGATGTCGGAATCGACACCCGCACAGGGGTGAATGACAAGGACTATCAGGTGCCCTTCGCTTTCGATGGCAATATCCATAAGTTTTCCGTCGACCTGGGGCCGATGCAGCTCACTGAGATGGACCAGGTGAAGATGCGCGAGGCGACTGCCCGGGCGCGAGACTAGATCTGCCTGGACTAGAGAAGGTGGCGCCGGCCTTCCTCGGCGCCACCGAGGTGGCGCTGGGCTGCGGAACGATCCGTAAAGGCAAACGGCTGGACAAATGAATCAGAACCACTTCACGCTCAGCTTTCCACTGAAAGCGCCGTCGGACGCCAAGCTGCTAGCGGAGCAGCTCCCGCCGCTGATGCCGGCGCTGTTTCGGGCAAACGACACGATCGGCACGGTCCATTACTCGCGGTTCACGATATTGAGCGAAAAGACATTGCTCTTTCTCGGCGATTTCGACGGCGAATTCGGTCGGCTCATGGCTGACCTGGCCCGAACTGCAGGACCAGTATTCGATTCCATCCTCCCACATGTTGATGATCCTCCCCCAACACCGGTGAGCGCCAATATAGACGCCTTTGTCAAATGGACAACGGCGCATCTGCTTCAGGCGGTCAATCTTTACACGGCATATCCTGACGTGACCGCAAGGCAGGTCAAAGACATGGCATCGGCTGCGGACGTCGGCGGAGTTGGCGAACTGCGTCCGTTTCTAGTGATTCTGCCGATAAGATCGTATCTTCACTTCATCGCGGTGAAGTTGATCTTGCGGGCGCGGGGCAAGGGCACCACGACGGATCTGGATAAGGTCGGAACGCCGCACTTCGCCCAGTTCGTTCCGCTCGAGGACAACCAGATCGGATTCTTTACCGTCTACGACGGCTCGTTCGACAAATACATCGCCGATTTCACGAAGAATATCGGGGAGGTATTCGACCTCATCTTCAAGTTCACGAAGAACCCGCCGCCGTCTCCGTGCCGAAAGTACCTGCAGGAGTTTGTTGACTTTGCCGCTGGGGCCAACCGAAATCCGATCGGCTTCTATCAGGCTTATCCCGGTCTGTCGGTCCAGGACATCCATGCCCTGATCGTCGACAGCAAATCATCATCCGCCGCGGCCAGGTAAGCAGACGAGGGGCTGGAGCGATAACGTGGTGCAAGGCGTCGGAAGGGCAAGTGAGAGCAGCGGGCTTTTCAGCCGGTTATTCGGACGCGGCGGTTCGACACAGGCCAAGAGCGCATTGGATCTCGCAGATATTCAGGGGTTCATCTTGCGCGGCTACCGAATGCCGATGGTACGGCATTTCCTGCTTACCGTGGATGTCCCTGCTGAAGCCCGCAGGTTGCTAGGACGGTTCGTCAGCGGCAACGAGGCTGACGCACCACAGATGACCACGGCCGAAGACTGGCACGTCGGGTTCGAGCCGGGACCCGGTGACAATCCTGCCGATGTTCCCCGCCGCAAGCCCGACTATTGTCTGAACGTCGGCATTACCTGGCCGGGAATGCTGGCGCTGGAACTCCGGGGTCGTATTCCGACTCTTTCTTTCAAGTCGTTCGGTGCCTTCGTCGAAGGCGCGGCCGACCGAGCTAAACTGGTGGGCGATACCGGCGATAGCGATCCGCAACACTGGATTGGCGGCTTCGGAGCTGGCGGGGATCACGTGTTGGTGACGCTGCATGCCCTCAGTCCCGAAGCGATGGTGGCCCATAGCGAACGTCTCAGCGTTCTGTTTGCCGAAGGCAAAGCGTTTCGCGAAATCTGGCGTGGCGACGGTATGGCGTTGATGGAAATCAAGAACGGAGAGGCGGTCCCCACCTTCAAGGTGCACTTTGGCTACACCGACGGTATCAGCCTGACCACCATTCGCGGCGGTCCCGAGAAGTATCCTGCGGATCATCAGCAGCCGTGCGAACCTTGGTTGTTCGTGTTGCGGGACGACGCCGAGAATTATTTGCTGCCGGAACCGCGTGAGCTTGGTTTGAACGGCAGCTTCGCGGTCTTCAAGATGCTCCGGACCGACGTTGTCGGCTTCGAGAACTTTCTTCAGTCGAACAGGGATACGATCGACCCCGAACTGCTTGCCGCCAAGTTATGCGGCCGGTGGCGGAATGGCATTCCCCTGGCGTTGTCTCCAGATAACGACAACCCTCAGGGCGGACTGGCTGTCGATCAGCTCAATAATTTCGAATATGTGAACGCCGATGGCTCGGGCGATCCCAGGGGGCTGCGATGCCCCGTCGGCGCGCATATGCGTCGGATCAATCCGAGGGGGCAGCCGGTTACGGGCCAGGGCCAGCCCGGTGGCAGCAACAACACGCACCGATTGATCCGCCGTGGCTTGCCGTATGGGCCGGTCTACGATCCCACGCTGCCCTACGATGGAATCGAACGCGGGTTGCTCGGCTATTTCATCAATTCGAGCATCGAGAACCAGTACGAGTTCGTGCTCGGACATTGGGTCAATGACAGCGAGTTCGCCGGATCGGTGAGACTGAATCCGAAGGCGAGGGACCCGATGATCGGGACCCAGGATCCGGAAGAGAGCATCTTTGTAATTCCCCAGGCCCAGGGGAAAGCGCCGATCAAACTCGCAGGGTTTGCCAGCTTTGTTGCCACACGGGCGGCTGCCTACTGTTTTCTGCCAAGCGTCACCGCGATCAAGTTCATCGCCAATCTGGGATAGCGCCATGATGCGCCCGTTTAGGAAACCGACATGGTGTTGACCAGATGGTTTGGCGTGACCCTCAGTGATAACGACAGGTGTCCGGCCAGCGAAAAGTCCGACATCGAAGCGATCGCGGCGAGATCACTGTTGATGCAGTCCAGTGCCGCGGCCCAGCAGCACCGGTCGCTCTGTCGCGGGACGCATGCGAGCGGCATCTGTGTTCGGGCCGAATTTGAAGTATCCGATCTCTCCGTAGGTCGCGCGCCTGAGTTGGCAGCGCGGCTGGCAAAGGGGATTTTCGCAAGACCTGGTGTGTATCCGGCGGTCGTGCGGTTCGCCAATGCCGATTCGAAGGTCAATTCAGACTTCAAGCCGGACGTAAGGTCATTGTCGTTCTCGGTCGATCTCACCCGAGACGGCACGGCTACAGCGACAATTTCTCGCCAGGACTTCTCAATGCAGAATGCGAAGACGCTGCCGATCAACGACTCTCCGGCGTTTCTCGCAACCGTTAAGGTGCTGACGGCCTCCAACCCGGTCGCGGGCTTGTGGTCACTACCGTTTAAAGACAAGCTCAAAGTAATTCGCACCATGGCGCTGGCCGAAACACAGGCGCGACAGTCTATCAAGCCCTATCAGCAGCTCCGCTATTGGAGCACCGTGCCTTTTCGTCACGGGCCGGATGACGTCGTGAAGTTTTCGGCCATCCCATCGCCGGACAACGCGGCGGAGCCTCTGCAAAAGAATAACCCGAAGGGTCTGCAGGATGAAGTGGCAAGGCATATCAGGGACGACGATCGGTTGAGCCGGTTCGATTTTGCCGTTCAGTTTCTCGATGTCGGTAAAATGACATATTGGGGCAAAACGCGCGACGCCAGTTTCTGGACCGAAAACGCAAGTGTCGAATGGAATGAGGTCGAGGCGCCTTTTCACAAGATCGCAAAGCTCACGCTGCTCAGGGACTCGCAACTGTCACCGGAAGCAAGCGAGGCAATATATTTCGACGTGACGGGCAACTCCATGGCTGACAGCAAGCCTGTGGGGAGCATCAATCGCGCCCGCTGTCCTGCGGAAGTCGCAAGCAGAAAAGCGCGAACGCATGCAGCTGGACAACGAGTGCAGTAAAGTTAAGT
>Ga0209890_10000877_pt1 | contig 13953 bp, 16 predicted proteins | sample OrgsoiDNA2013049_FD_185799 | JGI IMG/M metagenome (GOLD analysis project Ga0209890, IMG submission 185799) | Permafrost soil microbial communities from the Arctic, to analyse light accelerated degradation of dissolved organic matter (DOM) -... | ecosystem: Environmental > Terrestrial > Soil >...
CACCGATGCCTTTTAGTCGGATGCCTCGCGCCTTGTCAAGCCTGCCGCCAACCGTCGCTATAATCGTACGATGAAATATACACTGGCCAGCAGCGCCAACGCCTCGTCGCTTGCACGCATCCATTTGTTAACAGCGCTCGGCGCACTACTATTCACAATGGCGGCGACGGCCGGCCTGCCGCGGCCGGTCACGCGTGCGTTCCTCGACCAGGACATTCCGATGACCGCGGTCACTGCATTCGTACAGGAACTCGGCACCGCGCAACCGCTGTTCACGCAGGAACCGACGAAGCCGATGAATCCGGCCTCGACGATGAAACTGCTGACGACGTTCGCCGGTCTCGAATTGCTCGGCCCCGACTATCGTTGGCGCACCGAGGCCTACGCGGAGGGCAACATCGTCGACGGGGTGCTCGATGGCAATCTCGTGCTCAAGGGCTACGGCGATCCCAAGGTGACGCTCGAACAATTCCAGGACCTCGTCTCGAGGCTGCGCGCGACCGGACTGACGACGATCCGCGGCGATCTGGTGCTCGATCGCACGTTCTTCGCGCCCGGAGCGCACGACCCCGCAGCGTTCGACGGCGAGCCGCTCAAACCGTACAACGTCGGTCCCGATGCGCTGCTGGTGAGTTTCAAGAGCGTACGCTTCGTGTTCACACCGAATGCCGCCGGCGACGCGGTCGAAGTTCGCGCGGAGCCGGCCTTGGCCAACCTGGCCATCCACGGCGCGCCGCGCCTCGCGGCGGGCGATTGCGGCGACTGGAGGGCATCGCTGCAGGCAACATTCTCCAGTCGGCCCGACGCTGCCGTGGCCACTTTCGGCGGGCGCTATCCGGCGGCGTGCGGAGAGCGCGACTGGTATGTGGCGCTGCTCGACCATCCGCACTTCGTGCGCGACACGTTCGCGCAGTTGTGGACTTCCGCCGGCGGCAACTTCACGGGGCGCGTGCGCGACGGCAAGCCGCGTACCGGCGCGAAGCTGCTCGTGACGCTCGAATCCCCGCCGCTGTACGACGTCGTTCGCGACATCAACAAGCTGTCGAACAACGTCATGGCCAGGCAATTGTTTCTGACGCTTGCGACGACCGCCTATCCGCCACCCGCGACGACGGCGCACGCGACGGACGCCGTGAAGCGCTGGCTCGACGGACGCAAGCTCAATTTTCCCGAACTGGTGCTGGACAACGGATCGGGGCTCTCGCGGCGCGAGCGCATCGCCGCCAACAGCCTGGGTCGGCTGCTGCTTGCGGCGTACGGGAGCAACGTGCGCACCGACTACGTCAGTTCGCTTGCCGTCGCCGCGACCGACGGGACGGTCCGCAAGCGTTTCGAGAAGGACTCGGTCGCCGAGCAGGCCTTTCTCAAGACCGGCTCGCTGGAGGGAGTGCGCGCGATCGCGGGCTATGTGTTCGCACCGAACGGGCGCAGCTTCGTCGTCGTCTGCTTCGTGAATCACCCCAACGCGGCGCGCGCGCAGCTGCCGCTCGATGTGCTCGTCGAATGGGTCTACGTGGTCGCCGGCGGCGGGCGATAGCGTTGTTCCGCGGCTACATCCCGGGGATCGGCTTGCTCTCGCTGAACAGCATGTAACCGCGCACCAGCCGGTACATCACCCAGATCGTCGTCGCGACCCAGATCAGGTACCCGATGAATACGCCGATGACGATGATCAGCAGCAGCACGAAAATCACGGCGCCGATCGCACCCCAGAGCAGCGAGAACCAGAAGGTGCGGATCAACCAGCGGTAGTGCGACTCGAGCCAGGTGCCCGTCGCCTCGCCTCGCTTCACGTAGGCGAGGATGATGGCGACGATGCCGACGATTCCCGTCAGCGGAGCGATGAGCGGAAAGCCCGACGACACCAGACCGACGACCGCGGCGACGCCGAACAGCGCATACACCAGCAGCGTCATCGATATGAGCGATGGCGACGGAACGGCTGCAGCAGGACTATCGGCCATGGATGTGCTTCCTGAATTTTGACGATCGGCAGTCACGCCGGGAACATGGGGGCGGCAGCCGCCCGCTTCAACCGTACGGCCGTCCATCCTTGTGGGTATAGGCGCCCCCGTCGTCATCGGTCCACCTGAGGTCGTCGTCAGGATAAAACGGTTCGTCGGCGTCGACACGGTCGCCGATTTCGAGGTACGTCGCCACTGCGCCGCTGCGATTGATCATGTGGTGCGCATCGCGAGACCCAGCGGGGTAGCCCGCGCACATGCCGGCGGTGAGGATTTGCTCGCCGGCGTCGGTCACCAGCGTGACCTCGCCCGAAAGCACGTAGACGAACTCGTCCTCGAGCGTGTGCCCGTGGCGCAGCGCCGACTGGCCGCCAGCGCCGAGCGTCACCAGATTGACGCCGAAATGGGTCAGCCCGCACGCCTCGCCGAGGCGTCGCTTGATGCGATCGCCCATGCGAGTCCTGAACGGTTCCGGGTAGCCGGAGCCACGAACCTCGGACACCGTGCCTGGATCGAAGGCGGGAAGCTTGAGATCTGCCATAGTGCGACCGCTCCAAATATTTTGAATGGACTTCGCCTTGCAGGCGCTGGGCTATAATACGCGAGCGGGTGGGCCCGGTTTGGCCCACCATTCGTTACCCACTGGAGACGCACATGACTGCTGCAAGATTCGAGCGCAGCCGCGACGCGCTGGTCAAGGATTTTACCGAAGTGCTCACCGAAGCCGATACGCTGCTCAAGCAGGCCACCAAGGAATCGGGCGAGAAAGCCAGCGACTTGCGCGCACAGGTCGAGACCAAGCTGCGCGCGGCCAAGCTCAAGCTGCAGGATATGCAGGATGACGCGATGGATCGTGCCAAGGCGACTGCGCGGGCTACCGACGAATACGTTCGCGACAATCCGTGGCAGGCGCTGGGCGTCGCCGCGGCGCTTGGCGTCCTTGTCGGCTTGCTGATCGGCCGCCGCTAGGCGTTCGTGGCGGACTCGGACGAACCGCCGCGTTCAGGCGGCCTCTCGGATTCGATTTTTCGGCTGGGAGGGACGGCGCTGGCGTTGCTGCGCACGCGCCTCGAACTGGCCACGGTCGAGTTCGAGGAAGAACGCGAGCGGGCAACCGAACTTCTGGTGCTGGTGCTGAGCGGAGTACTGCTAGCGCTTTTCGCGTTGCTGTTCGCGTCGATTTTCGTGATTGCGTATTTCTGGGAGGCGTATCGCCTGTGGGCGATCGCCGGGGTGACGCTGTTCTATGTCGCGCTCGCGATCATGACCTTCATGCGCCTGCAGCAACGGCGGCGCGAGAAGCCCACGGCGTTTGCCGCAACGCTGGCCGAACTCGGCCACGATGTGTCCGCGCTGCGGCGTGAGCCATGAGCGCGATGGGCCGCCCCGAGCGCGAATACCGGAGCGCAAAGCGCGAAGGTACTTCATGAGTGCTCGTCTCGACGAACTCGCCGCGCGCAAGGCGCTATTGCTGGCGCGCCTGCGGCTCGAGCGCATGCAGGTTGCGCTTTATGCCGGGGACTTGCGCGAAGCCGTGCGCCCCGCCGGCCTGATCGGCGGAGCGATCGCCAAACCCGCGGCGGCGGTGGCGTTGGTCGAGGCGATCGCACCGCTGTTCGGATGGCAACGGCTCGCGTACTGGGTACGGCTGGGCTCCATCGCGTTCGCCGTGTTCGGCATCGCGCGCAAGTGGCGACGCGCCGACGACTGACGCCGGCCGCGCGCCTATAGTCCCAGGTCCTTCCACATCGCGTCGACGCGGCGTCTGACGCGCTCGTCCATCGCAATCGGGCGGCCCCATGTGCGCGCGGTCTCGCCCGGCCACTTGTTCGTCGCATCGATGCCCATTTTCGCACCCAGTCCCGCGACCGGCGACGCAAAGTCGAGGTAGTCGATCGGCGTGTTCTCGACGATCAGCGTGTCGCGTGCCGGATCGACGCGTGTCGTCAACGCCCAGATCACTTCCTTCCAGTCGCGGATGTCGACGTCGGCGTCGGTCACGATGATGTACTTGGTGTACATGAACTGGCGCAGAAAACTCCAGATGCCGAACATCACGCGCTTGGCGTGGCCGGCGTACTGCTTGTTCATGCTGACCACGGCGAGCCGATACGAGCAGCCTTCGGGCGGCAGATAGAAGTCGGCGATCTCCGGAAACTGCTTTTGCAGGAGCGGCACGAAGACTTCGTTGAGCGCCATGCCCAGGACCGCCGGCTCGTCGGGCGGTTTGCCGGTGTAGGTGGAGTGATAGATCGGGTCGCGGCGCATGGTGATGCGTGCGATCGTGAATACGGGGAAACGCTCGACTTCGTTGTAGTAACCGGTGTGATCACCGAACGGGCCTTCGAGCGCGGTCTCGTAGCCGCTGGGGTCGGCGGCGTCCGGCTGGATGTGGCCTTCGAGCACGATCTCGGCCGACGCGGGAACCGCGAGGTCGTGCGTGATGCATTTCACGATCTCGGTGCGTGCGCCGCGCAGCAGACCGGCGAACTGATACTCGGACAGCGTGTCCGGCACCGGCGTCACGGCGCCCAGGATCGTCGCCGGGTCCGCGCCCAGCGCGACGGCGATCGGAAACGGCGTGCCCGGGTGCGCGAGCGCGTGATCGCGAAAATCGAGCGCGCCGCCGCGATGCGCCAGCCAGCGCATGATCACCTTGTTGCGGCCGAGCACCTGCTGGCGGTAGATGCCGAGATTCTGCCGCGCTTTGTTGGGGCCGCGCGTCACGGTCAGGCCCCACGTGATCAGCGGCGCAACGTCGTCGGGCCAGCACGTCTGCACCGGCAGTCGGCCCAGGTCGACGTCGGCGCCTTCCCAGACGATCTCCTGGCAGGGCGCGGACGTTCGCTCCTTGGGCGCCATGTTCATCACCTGCATGAACACCGGGCGAGTGTTCTGCCACGCGTCCTTCAAGCCCTTGGGCGGCTCCGGCTCCTTGAGAAAAGCGAGCAGCTTGCCGACCTCCCGCAACGCTTCGACCGAGTCTTCCCCCATGCCCAAGGCGACGCGCTGCTGCGTGCCGAACAAATTGGCGAGGACGGGCATGGAATGTCCCCTGGGTTTCGCGAACAGTAGCGCGGGGCCTCCCGCCCTCAGCACACGATCACAGATTGCCGTGATTTCGAAACGCGGATCGACTTCGACTGCGATACGCTTCAACTGGCCTCGCAGTTCGAGCTGGGCAAGAAAATCGCGAAGGTCGGCGTATTTCATCTGAATGGACGGTGCAGGCGCGGAGCGGGAGCGATGGGGCATCTTAGCAAACCGGCATTCCTGCTCGAGCCGTCGCAGCAACAGCGTTGCACCCCATTTCACACGGCGATGGCGAACGATTTTGGCCGGTTGCAGGTCTGAACTAAGGCGTGGGTTTATTGCCTGCTTTTGGCACCAAAACCGCGATTTTCGGAGCGAACTGTCGGGGCAAAGCGACAGTACGCGTGGCATCGGCGCCACAACGGCCCATAAAGCGGTCTTTGCGCCAGGGTCCGCTAGACCCCGGCCTGCGCAAACCGCTATCCTCATTTTCAACGGGCCTCGGTGGAGGCCCGCGCTGCCTGGAGATCGTTGCTTGAGAATTGTCGGCGTTGCGTCTGGAGCACTGCTCGGAATGCTGACCCTGCTGGGGGCGGCTGCCGCATGGGCGGATCCCGCGGGAACCGCCGGCAAACCGTTGCCGAGCGCCGGGGCACCCCAGTCGGCCGTGCTGCCGTCGATCGAGATCCTGTCCGCGCAGACCAATCTGGCGGGCACGTGCGGCGGTCAGGCGTTCAACATCAATACGTACATCAATGTCGATTCCCAATCTTCGGCGCAGGTAAGCCTTTCCACCCCTGGATTTCCGACGCTCGAGCAATTCACCGACGAGACCGGCAGCAACATCGGCCCGTTTTCCGGCACCTACCCAACGTTCAACATACAGGCCTTTGGCGGAGGCCTGGCGCCGAACACGCCAATTCGCATCACCATCAACACGTACTCGGGACATGCGCTCGCCGGCACCGTGACATATACGAGTACGATGCAATACAACTGCACCACCGGCACGATCCTGAATCTGGTTGCAGCAGCCCCGGGCGATCCGCAGGCGATTCCTGCGCTGAGCGATGTCGGGCTCGCGGCGACCGCGTTGCTGCTGGCGCTCGCCGGAATCCTGGCGATGCGCAGCCGCGCAGCAGCCAGTTCAAGCCCCAACTAATCAAATTACCGCGCTCGCGCCGCCGTCCATCGCGACGATCGCGCCGGTGATGTAACTTGCCTGCTCCGAGGCAAGGAACACGGCGACACTGGCTATTTCTTCCGGCTTGGCGAAGCGCCCTAGCGGGATCCTGGCCTGGTTGCGCGCCAGCAATTCCACCTCTGCAAGACCGGTCAGCTTCGCCTCCACCTTGAGTCCTTCCTGCACGCGCCCAGTCAGTGTTCCGCCAGGGTTGATGCCGTTGACGCGGATGCCGCTCGATGCGCAGGCAACTGCCAAACCGGTGGTCGCGAGCATCAGCGCCGCATTGGCCGCGCCACCCGGGAGATGAACCGGATTCGCAACTTTGCCACCCATGCCGATGATGTTGACGATAACACCGCGCATGCGTGGGAGCATGCGCTTGAGCACCGCATCGGTCGGATGGATGGTGCTGAAGAATTTGGCATCCATCGCGTCGTGCCATGCCTGCGCGTTGAGATCCGCGGGCGCATAGCGGCGTGCGGCCCCCGCTGAATTGACGAGCACGTCGATCGCGCCCAGCTCGCGTTCGACCGCGGCGACCATGCGCTCGGCATCGTCGGCGCGCGTCATGTCGGCGGCAATCGGCATCGGCGGGTGCGTGGTCCCGGGGAAGCGCGCCACCGCCGCATCGAGGTTCGCCTGATTGCGCGACACGATCACGACGCGCGCGCCTTCCGCAGCGAACGCCTCGGCGCAGGCGTAGCCGATGCCCTTGCTGGCGCCGCTGACCACCACGATTTTTCCCTGCAGCCGCATGTCCATCGTTATTCCCTCAGGTGTGTACGCATCATGGCATCAGTGCCGCCCGCAGCTGCGCCTTCATTCTTGCATAGGCATCGTCGCGCGCCGCGGCATTGGACCCGATCGTGACGCCCTGACCCGGATGTACGCCGTTGGGAACATCCAGGTGCCGCGGTCGGGCAAGGTTCGGCGTGTCGAAGCCGTGATAGGCGTCGGCATAGGTCCGCACCTGCAGCGGCAGCCTCTTGGCTTCCATAGCCTTGCCCAGCGCGACACATGGCTTGGGCGACGTCCAGTCGTCGGCGTCACCGATGAACACGCTCAACGGCGCGGCGGGCGCGTAGCCGTCGCGACTGTTCAGCGATGCATAGCAACCGGGGTAGAACGCGATCGCCGTCAGGAAAAAAGCGGCCGGATCGTCGAGCTGCGCGAGATACCACGCGACCACCGGTTGGCGCGCGTTCATCGTCGCCAGCACCGCGCTGCCGCCATGCGACCAGCCGAGCAGCGCGACGCGATTCGTCGCGATGTCGGTCCGCGTGCGCAAATAGTCGAGCGCGGCAAGCACGTCGAGCCGGCGATTGGCCTGCGTGATGGTCTGTTCGCGCACGGGTTGCGTGCACACCTCGCGCCGGCCGCGCGGATTGAAACTGTCCGGAAACAGCACGGCGTAGCCTTCGGCGACCAGCAGATCGGCCATTGCCTGGTGGCGCGCGCTGAGTTTGCCGCGCCGGCTCGCGAGCGTGCTGTACATGCCGTCGCAGCCGTGCAACGCAACGACGGCAGGAAATCCGCCCGCCGAGGGGTCCGGCGTAAAGAACAGCCCGGTCAGCATGAGCGGCATCCCGGATTGCGGGTCGATGTCGAGGCTGGGAAAACTCACGCGCTCGCCCGTCGCGGCCACGGCCGCCGGTAGCGCAGCGACGATTGCCGTGCAGAGGACAGCGATCGCCGCACGCATGAAACGGGGCTTCATTGCGGCCAGAACGGCCAGCGCTCGAAACGCGTGCCGTAATCGATGACGACACCCGAAAAGATCGCCAGGCCGTACCAGTGATTGCCGCGAAACGCGCGGAAACAGCGCGCACGGTCCCGGCCACGGATCAGCCAGTAATGCCAAAGTGCCAGCACGGACGCCGCGAGAACGCCCGCGTAAAACCATGGTCCGAGGGAATACCATTGACCGATGTACGTAAGACCAGCGAGATGGATTGCGTAGCACAGCATAACGATAAGTACATCGTATTTGCCGAAAAATATCGCTGAAGTCTTCATCCCGAGCTTGACGTCGTCGTTGCGATCGACCATGGCGTATTCGGTGTCGTACGCCATCACCCAGAACAGATTCGTCGCGAAGAGTCCCCAGCCGACAGGCGGAACCGTCTCGTCGACGGCCACGAAGGCCATCGGAATGCCGAACGAAAACGCGACCCCCAGGAAGGCCTGTGGAAGGATGAAAAAACGCTTGAAAAACGGATACGCGATCATGATCGCCAGCGCCGGCAGCGAAAGCAGTATCAACGTGCGGTTGAGCCGCACGATCAGCAGGAAGGCGCAGAGCGCCAGCGCCGCGGCGACGACGAGCGCCTCCCACGGTGCGATCTCGCGCTTCGCCAGGGGCCGGCCGGCCGTGCGCTCGACGTGCGGGTCGAAGTCGCGATCGGCGTAGTCGTTGAGCGCGCAGCCCGCGGAGCGCATCAGCAGCGTTCCGAGCGTGAAAATGCCGACGATGATCCACGACGGCGCGCCCGACGACGCCAGCCAAAGTGCGGTCTGCGTCGGCCACAGCAGCAGCAGTGTGCCAATCGGCTTGTCGAGGCGAATCAGCCGTTCGTAGGCGTCCAGCCGCGCAGCGATCTTGCGCGTGAGCGATGGGGCCATCCGCGACTGCGTCGATGGATCGCTCACAACGGCAGTGCCAATTGCTTCCTGAGTGCCCGCGGCGCGACTTCGGCAAGCAATGTATCCGGCGTCGGATATTTCAAATGCACACGCAGCTCGCGCTTCATGCGCGTGTTGGCCAGCCGACGGGACTCGCTCATAAACGACAGCAGCATCGGCGCGACGCGCGCCTCCGCTTCGTCCCACGAGACGCGCGGCGGCCGCGGCAGGTGGAACGCGTCGGCGACCGAGTCGAACCAGCCGCCCATCTTGAGCTCGGCATCATCGGTGATGTTGTAGGCGCGGTTGGGCTTGCCGCGAAAGGCCGCAGCAACGGCGGCCCGGGCGAGATCGTCGGCGTGGATATGGTTGGTGAACACATCATCCTCGGCGCGCAACACCGGGGTGCCCTGCTTGAGTCGATCCAGCGGCAGGCGGGTCTCGGCGTAGATGCCCGGCGCGCGCAGGATCGACAACCGCACGCCATAACGCGTGGCCCACCGCCGCAGCCGGTCCTCGGCCGCGATGCGGCGATGCGCACGCGGCGACTGCGCCTTGCGCGGTCGCGCTTCGGTCACGCGCGCACCGGCGCAATCGCCGTAGACACCGCTGGTGCTGATGTAGACGAAGCGCTGCGGTATAATCCGCGCCTTTGTCAGCGCGGCGATCAGGCGCATGGTACGAGGGTCGTCGCGTCCGGCCGCAGGCGGCGGCGCGAAATGCAGGACCGCGAACGGCGCAGCACGCAACCGTTCCAGACTGTGCAATGAATCGAGGTCGCCCACAATCGGAATGACGCCGTGGCTGCGCAGCTTGGGAATGTCTTCCGGGCGGCGGGTCAGACCGTAGAGGCGCACTCTGCCGCGCAGGAGATCGGCGGTGCGCAGGGCAACATCTCCGCAGCCGATCAAAAGCATCCTGATCACGACAATGCTTGGAATTGCGCAGCGATCACGAATTTTCCCCTCGCGCAGAGGGGGAAAGGGTGAGGGCAGAATTGCGCAGTTATCACGAACTTTCCCCTCGCCGACACTGCACCGATGCCGCATCAGATTACCATAAAACCCAGCGATCACTCGTTCGCATGCGACGACGGCGAGACGGTGCTCGCGGCCGCGATGCGGGCGGATCTGATGATCCCGTACGGCTGCCGCAATGGTGCGTGCGGAACGTGCAAGAGTCGCATCATCGCCGGCGAAGTCGACTACGGCGCGCACCAACCGGGTACGTTGACCGATCTCGAGAAGAAACAGGGCTTGGTGCTTCTCTGTGTCGCCAAGCCCAAGTCCGACCTCACGGTGGAAGTGCGCGAAGTGCGCCGCGCCGGCGATATACAGATCCGCAAGCTGCCCTGCCGCATCGAAAAGATCGTCAGAGTGGCCAAGGATGTCGCTGTCGTATCGCTCAAGCTTCCCGCCAACGAGCGCCTGCAATACCTGGCCGGGCAGTACCTGGACTTCTTGCTCAAGGATGGACGCCGGCGCAGCTTTTCCATCGCTACCGCGCCGGAAGACGACGCGCTGCTCGACCTCCACGTCCGGCACGTGCCCGGCGGTTTTTTCTCGGATCAGCTGTTCACGCAATTCAAGGGCCGCGAAATCCTGCGTTTCGAAGGCCCACTCGGGACGTTTTTTCTGCGCGAGGAGTCGGATAAGCCGATCATATTGGTCGCCGGCGGCACCGGCTTCGCGCCGATCAAAGCCCTGATCGAACACGCGCTGCACCATCAGGTCACGCGATCGATGGTCCTTTACTGGGGTGTGCGTTCGCTCGCGGACCTGTACCTGCCCGACCTGCCGGGCGAATGGCAAAAGAAGCATCGCGATTTCACGTTCATACCCGTGCTGTCCGATCCGTTGCCGGAGGACCATTGGCCGGGCCGCACGGGCTTCGTGCACAAGGCGGTGATGGCGGATTTCCCCGATCTCTCGGGCTACCAGGTGTACGCGTGCGGAGGTCCGGGGATGATCGACGCCGCACGCAACGAATTCACGCAACTGCGCAAGCTGCCGCTGGAAGAGTTTTTCGCGGATTCGTTCACCTACGCGGCGCAGAGCGAACCGCCGGCGTAATTAGCGGCGCTTCAATTCGTCGGTCGCCAACTTGAGCGCCGCAACGAAATGCGCGTTGGCCTCGGTGTCGCGCCCCTGACGTCCGAGCATCTCGCCCAGCGCAAGGTGCGCGCGCCAACCGTCGTCGAGCGCGAGGCTCGCCTCCAAGTAGGTCTGCGCTTTGCCCCAAAGCTGCGCCCGTTGGCAAAGCAAGCCCAGCACGCGCAGCAGCGCCGCATCCTGATTGTGCGTCGTCAGCCAGCGTTCGGCCTGCTCGAGCTGCCGTGTCGCATCGGCCAGATGACACTCGCCGTAGAGTTCGACCAGGTCGGAATCCCAGTCGCGGTCGAGACAAGCGCCCAGGATTTCCGCGGCCTCGCGATCGCCGCCGAGCTGCTCGAAACTTTGTGCCGCCGCGCGCGCGACCTTGTGCTGCATCTTGCTCGAGTCCGGCAAACGCGCCCAATAGTCGCGCAGACCGCTGGCGTCATGAGCGAGCGACTTAAGTTGCTCGCTGTGCGCGCTGACGCGCACGAGATCGGCCTGCGCCGCATCGAATACCTTGCGCTTGACCAGCTGCTCGAGCAGCGCGGGAACCTCCGCCCAGCGCCGGGCCGATTGCAGCGCACGCAACTCCAGCCGCAGCGCCGCCGTGTGCATGCCCGCTTCTTTGCGCAGCGCCTGCAGCAGCCGCAGCGCTTCCTGCGGCTGTCCGTGTTCGAGCGCGATCTCCGCGGCGAGCATCAACCGCGGCACGGCAAGGCTCTGCGTCTGCGCATCGGCAGTGGCGAGAAACCTCTCCGCCTCGTCGAGGTCGCGGACATCGATGGCGGAGCGTGCGGCGATGAGCGCGTTGAGCGGCGATGAACCGGGAATCGCCAGGGCTTCCTGCGCATGCTGGCGGGCCTTGCCGTAGCGTCCTTCGAGCAGCGCGATGACCGCGGAATCCTGCATGGTTCGCGCTCGCTCTTTTTTTTGCTGTCGGCGCCAGACGCGCACCTGCGCCGGCAGACGCAGCGTTCGCAAGACCAGCCGTATGGACAGATAGAGCGCGATGAATCCGCCGACGATCATCAGCAACAGCAGGTTCAGCGACAGCTCGATGCGATACGGCGGTGCAACCAGCAGCGCGTAGCCGGCGTTGAGCTTGACCGCGAGTGCCACGACGACCGCCGCGGCCGCGAGCATCAGGAACCAGAACAGGAAGCGCACGGGTCGCCGCTGGTCAGCGCTGCGGCTTTTCGCGCGCGAGCTTCAGGACGCGCACCGCCTCGAGGCTGCGCGCAAGATCGGGCACTTCGATTGCCATGTCGGTCGCCCGAGCCTGCTTCACGAGCAACTGCACCGTTTGCACCGGCTGCGCGCGTGTATCGAAATACTTGAGCAACCACGCGTCGGCCGCATCGAGATCGCTGCGAAAACCCGCCTGATCGCGAAACAGCAGGTCGAAGCGCGCCGCGAGGAACCGCAACTTGAGATTTTCGCGCAGGAAATATTGCTGCGGCGGCGCGAGCAACGGCGCTGCGGGCCGGTCCAGGTTTTCGACCCGCACCAGCTGCCGCACGTCCTGCCAGATATCGTGCAAAAGGCGGCGCCACGGCTGCTCGTCCCTCGCCTGTGCGGGAGGTGGAGGCGCGGGGAGGCGTTCCTCGAGTGCCAGCGGCAGCGTATCGACCGCCGCGATCGCCTGGTCCAGGCGCAGCGATACTCCGGCGACGTCGACGAAGGGCACCGCCTTCAATCGATCCATGTCGCGGCCCAGTGCGCGTCGCAAGGGCATGAACTGCGGCCGGTCCAGGCGCTGAAGTTTGGAGTCGGCAAGCTGCAGCGCCGCGAGCGCCGACGAGACGTTACCCGCGAGTTGCAATTGCTGGCTCGCCAGCAGCAGAATCTGCTCGATTTCGGTCAGCGCCCATTCGTCGCGCGACGGCGCAAGTTCGCGATAGAGCGCTTCGAGCGCAGCCTGTTGCGTCTGCGACTCGGCCAGGCGGTTTTCAAGCAGCGCGATCTTGGCCTGCGCCTCACGCAGGTTCTCCTGCGTATCCTTCAATGCCGCCCGTGAGGTCTGCTCACTGGCTTCGATCTCGCCCAGCCTCTTGGCGAAATCGACCCGCAGTTCGCGCTGCGTATTGCGTGCGTCGATCCATACCGCGGCCAAGCCGACCGCCAACACCGGCATGCACAGGAGGACAAACCAATACCACCGCCGACTTGGGGCCGGCGCGACCGGTTCCGCCATCGTGGGCGATGCCGTGCTGGAAACTTCGTCCACCGGTTCGGACATGAGCGTCAAGGGCAGATAATGAGGGCGAAGATTGTAGCAGGATCGATGCCCGGAACTGGCTGCGAAGGCCGCGCTCAACTAGAATGCGTGTCTGCGTCAAGCTCGCGGGCGCAGACCACCTCGCCGAAGACTCCGTGCTCATCCTTGCCGCCATCGTCATCATTGCGCTCGCAGCCCTTGGCGGCTATTTTGTCGGCACCCAGCGCCGAGCGCAGCTCGCGCCCAGCCCGCCAGCGGCGACACCGGCCGCGGTCGTCAGCACGCCTCCGGCGCCGGATCCAGCGAACAGCGAGGAGCAGGAGCGCGTCGGCAGCGAAAAAGCGCGCATCGTCCGCAGTCTTGCCAGCGAGACCTTTGCGTTGCGCGGCAAACTCGACATCGAAGACACAGCGTCGGGCGACCTTGCTCATGCACGCGCCGCCGTCATCGAACTCAACACGGCAATCGCCGCAGTGCGCGATGAGACCGCTCGCTTCCGGCAGCTGGTCATCGATATCGAGAACAACGCGCCGCCACCGATCCTCCTCGGCAGCGCCGAGCCCGACGACCTCAAGCTGATCGTCGGCATCGGCCCGGTGCTCGAACGCATGTTGCACAACCTTGGTATCGGCACGTTTCGCCAAATTGCGCGTTGGACCGAACGCGAGATCGCCGAATTCGACGCGAAGCTTCCGGAGTTCCCGGGCCGTATCGTGCGCGACCAGTGGGTGACTCAGGCACGCGCGCTGCACGAGTCCAAATACGGCGCCAGCCCGCTGCACCGGTGAACATGAGCGCGACCGGCCGCCCCGAGCGCCTCAGTGCCCAATGAGC
>Ga0209890_10000878_pt1 | contig 13948 bp, 13 predicted proteins | sample OrgsoiDNA2013049_FD_185799 | JGI IMG/M metagenome (GOLD analysis project Ga0209890, IMG submission 185799) | Permafrost soil microbial communities from the Arctic, to analyse light accelerated degradation of dissolved organic matter (DOM) -... | ecosystem: Environmental > Terrestrial > Soil >...
AATGCGAGGTCTGGTGCGGCACGCAAAACGGCGAGGCCGCTTTCGCCGCGGTGCTGGAGGGATCGGGCCTGCCCGCCGACAAATGCGACGTCCACAAGCTGATGCTTGGCGGCGGCTTCGGCCGGCGCGGCCAGACCGACTATGTCCGGCAGGCCGTCGAGATCGCCAAGCAGATGCCGGGCACCCCGATCAAGCTGTTGTGGTCGCGTGAAGAGGATATGGCGCGCGGACGCTATCACCCGATTACGCAGTGCAAGATGACCGCCGCACTCGATGCCGACAACAACCTGACCGCGTTGCACATGCGCATCTCCGGGCAGTCGATCCTGTTCAGCCTGCGGCCCGAGGCCCTGGTCAACGGGATGGATCCGGCGACCTTTGCCGGCCTCGCGCCGGGCGGCGATGCCGCGTTCGGCTACTCGGTGCCCAATCTCCTGATCGAACATTCGATGCGCAATCCGCACATCATTCCGGGCTTCTGGCGCGGCGTGAACGTCAACCAGAACGCGCTCTATGTTGAATGCTTCATGGATGAATTGGCGCATGCCGCAGGCGAAGACCCGCTCGAGTTCCGTCGCAAGCTCCTGGCCAAGCATCCGAAGAACCTTGCCGTGCTCAATGTCGTCGCCGAAAAAATCGGCTGGGACAAGCCGCCGCCGCAGGGCATGTATCGCGGCCTCGCCCAGTACATGGGTTATGGCAGCTACGTCGCGGCCGCAGCGGAAATTTCCGTCACCGACGGCAACAAGGTCAAGGTTCATCGGATCGCGGCCGCGACCGATCCGGGCTACGCCGTCAACCCGGCGCAGATCGAGCGCCAGATCGCGGGCTCCTTCGTCTACGGCCTGACCGGGCTGTTCTATGGCGGCTGCACGGTGAAGGACGGCCGCATCGAGCAGACCAACTTCGACACCTACAATTCGATGCGGATCAGCGAGATGCCGAAGGTGGAATCGGTCGTGATGCCGAGCGGCGGCTTCTGGGGCGGGGTCGGCGAGCCGACCATCTGCGTCGCCGGACCGGCGGTACTGAACGCCTATTTCGCGGCAACGGGAAAACGAATTCGCTCGGTGCCGCTGCGCGACCAGAACATCACCTTCGCCTGACACCCTTGCGCCTGACACCCTTGGCGGCGGCCTTTTGGGCCGCCGCTCCACTTCCGGAAAAATGCTCATGAACGCGTTGCGCCTGACGCGGAGAAACGTCGTTCGTGGCATCGCCGCGTCAGCGGCATCGCTGACGCTTCCCTGTCCCGCGATCGCACGGTCGGCGGCGCGCGTCGTCGTGATCGGCGGCGGTTTCGGCGGCGCCGGCTGTGCGCGGGCGCTTAAGCGGATTAATCCAGGACTTGAAGTGACGCTGATCGAGCCGAACCGGATTTTTACCGCCTGTCCGTTCAGCAACGAGGTGATCGCGGGCTTGCGGGATATCGAAGCGCAGCAATTCAGCTATGAGCGGATCAGCGCCGAAGGCGTGACCGTCGTGGCGCAGGCCGCGGTGAAGATCGACCCGCAGGCGCGCGTTGTCGGTCTCGCCGATGGCCAAACGCTGACCTACGACCGTCTGGTGCTGGCGCCCGGCATCGATCTGCGATTTGACGCCCTGCCCGGCTACGACGAGGAAGCCGCGGCAAGAATGCCGCATGCCTGGAAGGCGGGCGAGCAGACCATGCTGTTGCGCCGGCAACTCGAAGCCATGGACGACGGTGGCCTTGTGGCGCTTGCCGTGCCCGCAGGCCCGTCGCGGTGCCCGCCGGCGCCTTATGAACGGGCCAGCCTGATCGCGCATTATCTGAAAACCCGAAAGCCGCGCTCCAAGATCGTCATTCTCGACGCCAAGGACGCCATGCCGCAGCAGCGCCTGTTCGAGAACGCCTGGCAGGAACTTTATCCCGGCATGATCGAACGGGTGTCGCTGTCGCAGGGCGGCCGGGTCACCTCGGTCGATGCCGCGACCAACAGCATCGTCACCGATTTCGGCAACTATACAGCACAGGTCGCCAACGTGATTCCGCCGCAGCAGGCCGGCCGCATCGCCGGCATCGCGGGCGCGGTCGACCATACCGGCTGGTGCCCGATCGATCCGGCCAGCTTTGCCTCAAAACTCGTGCCGAATGTTCACGTCATCGGCGATGCCTGCTTCGGTGGCGTCATCCCCAAATCGGCGTCCGCTGCGAACGCGCAAGCCAAGGCATGCGCCGCCGCGGTGGCGAACCTGATCGCGGGCACCGAGCCGCCGACGCCAAAGCTGTTCGGCGCCTGCTACAACACGGTCGCGCCCGGCTACGCCTTCGCGCAATCCGGCACCTACCAGCCCAGGGACGGCCTGTTCGCCGAGATCGAAGCCGGCGCCAGCCCCGCCGATGCGCCGCGCGAGGTTCGCGCGCAGGAGGCTGACAAAGCGCAGTCCTGGTTCAAGACGATCACGGTGGAAGCTTTTGGCTAGGTCATCATTATATATTGCCGGCGCGTGGTTCGGAGCGGCGGCGTTCGCGCTGCCCTGCGCAGCTAGCGAGCCCGAATTGAGGACATATGTTGTGGTCGGAGATGCCATTCCCCAGTCGCTGACGGGCATGTCGGGTGACGCCACGCGGGGACGTGCGCTGGTCATCGACCGCGCCAATACCTGCATCCTCTGTCACAACGGTCCGTTTCCGGAAGTAAAATTCCAGGGCGATCTCGCGCCCGGCCTCGGCGGCACCGGCGGCCGCTGGTCCGAAGGCCAGCTTCGGCTGCGCCTAGTCGACGCCTCCCGCCTCAATCCCGCAACCATCATGCCGTCCTATTATCGCGTCGATGGCCTCGACCGGGTCGGCCCGGCATGGCGCGACAAGCCGATCCTGTCGGCCGGGCAGATCGAGGATATGGTGGCTTATCTTGCAAGCTTGCGCGAATAGGAAAGCAGACCCTGCGATGCCCAAGCAAACCAATTCCACCCGCCGCCAGTTCCTCGGCCTCGCCGGCGGCGCGGCTGTGCTGGGTGCCGTCCCGATCGTGACGTTGCGACCCGCGGAGGCGACCCCCGCGATGCTCGCCGCCGCGATCCGGAACGTGGTGGGCGAAGCCGAGGTGCGGGCCGGCAAGGTCAAACTCGATGTGCCGCCGCTGGTCGAAAACGGCAACACCGTGCCGATGACGGTGAGCGTTTCGAGCCCGATGGTTCCCGATGATTACGTCAAGAGCATCCACGTCTTCAACGAGAAGAACCCGCAACCGAATATCGGCAATTTCCATCTCGGCCCGCACGCCGGACGCGCGCAAATTTCCACGCGGATTCGCCTTGCCGACAGCCAGAAGGTCGTCGCCATCGCACGGCTGTCCGACGATACGTTCTGGTCGGCAAGTGTCGACATCGTCGTGACGCTCGCCGCCTGCACCGAGGAGGTGATCTGATGGCTTCCGCGCTGATCAATGTTCCGAAAAAGGCAAAACGCGGCGAGGTCATCGAGATCAAGACGCTGATGTCGCATATCATGGAGACCGGCTACCGCCGCACCGCCACCGGCGACGTGATTCCGCGCGACATCATCACCAGTTTTACCTGCCGCTACAACGGCGCGGAAATTTTCCGCGCCGATCTGTTCCCGGCGATCGCGGCCAACCCGTTTATCGCATTCTTCACCGTCGCGACCGAGAGCGGAAAATTCGATTTTGAATGGGTCGGCGACCGCGGCTTTACCGAAACGGCATCGGCCTCGATCACGGTCGAATGAGATTTGTGGCCACGATAGCCGGAGCGGCGCTGCTGATCGCGGCTGGAATCGGCGCCTCGCCGCTTGCCGCTGCCGAAATCGCGCAAGATCAGCGCCGGTCCGGTTACGACTTCATGACGCCGGACACCCAGGCCATCCAGAACGACGATACCGCCAATCCCGGTATGCTCTGGGTGCTCGACGGCGAAGCGTTGTGGAACAACAAGACCGGTGCCGCGGGAAAAGCCTGCGGCGATTGCCATGAGGATGCGCGCGCCGGCATGAAGGGCGTTGCCGCCCGCTATCCCGCTTTCGACAAGGCGCTCGGCCGTCCCGTCAATCTGGAACAGCGCATCAACCTGTGCCGTGTAAAGCATCAGCAGACGACAGCGCTCGCTTACGAAAGCCGCGACCTGCTGGCGCTCTCAGCCTTTGTCGCGCAGCAGTCGCGCGGCGACGCGATCGTCGCCGGCGCCGATCCGCAACTCGAACCGTTCGTCGCCAGGGGACGCGAACTGTTCATGCAGCGTCAGGGCCAGGTCAATCTCGGTTGCGCGAATTGCCACGATGACAATTGGGACAAGCGCCTTGCGGGATCGGCGATCACGCAAGCACATCCGACCGGCTATCCGCTCTACCGGCTGGAGTGGCAATCGCTGGGGTCGCTGCAGCGCCGCATGCGTGCGTGCATGACCGGCGTCCGGGCTCAGGCTTACGATTACGGCGCGCCGGAACTGGTCGAACTGGAGCTTTATCTGATGTTCCGGGCGCGGGGAATGCCGATGGATTCACCGGCCGTGCGGCCGTGAATGGCCGCAGTCAGGTTTTACGCGCTCTCGCGCTCGACAGAACCGTGGTGCTCCCCTATGGACAATTGGCTGCACAGGATCGGCAATTACCTAAAACAAAAAAAATAATGGGATGATGAAATGACAAAGGGTTCGAAGGTACGAAGCGTCGAAATCCTCGCCTGCGATGCCGGCTGGAGAAACTACCACTTCGTCAAGATCACCACCGAAGACGGCATCGTGGGATGGAGCGAATTCGATGAAGGCTTTGGCTCGCCCGGCGTCGGCGCCGTGATCCAGCGCCTGTCGGCGCGCGTGGTCGGACAGAATGCCTTTCAGCACGAGCGCATCCACGCGGAGCTTTTTTCAGCGACGCGCCCAGGCGCGGGTGGCGTGGTGGCGCAGGCGCTGGGCGCAATCGAAAACGCGCTGCTCGACGCCAAGGCAAAACTGCTGGGCGTGCCCTGCTACGAACTGCTTGGCGGCAAGATCCGCGATCGCATTCGCGTCTACTGGTCGCATTGCGCCACCTGGCGCATCAATCATCCAAGCTGGTACAAGCCGCCGATCAACGATCTCGACGGCGTGAAGGCGATCGGACGCGAGGTTCGCGAGAAGAAATTCACCGCACTGAAGACCAACATCTTCACCTACGATGCCGGCAAGCCGCAGGGCTGGCGGCCGGGTTTCGGCTCGCCGTTCGAGCCCGAGATCAATGTCGATCGCAGGGTCCTGCGCGATCTGCGGATGCATCTCGAAGCCATCCGCGACGGCGCCGGACCGGATGTCGACATCCTGCTCGACCTGAATTTCAACGCCAAGACCGAGGGCTATCTGAAGATCCTGCGCGCGATTGCCGACCTCGACATGTTCTGGATCGAGATCGACAGTTTCAATCCGGAAGCTCTCGGCTACATCAGGCGTCAAAGTCCGCACCCGATTTCGTCGTGCGAGACGCTGCTGGGCCTGCGCGAATTCCTGCCCTATTTCCGCGAACAGGCGATGGATGTCGCGATCGTCGATACGCCATGGAACGGGGTGTGGCAGTCGATGAAGATCGCCGCCAGCGCCGAGGCGCACGAGGTCAACGTCGCGCCGCATAATTTCTACGGTCACCTCTGCACCATGATGAACGCCCACTTCAGCGCGGCGGTGCCGAACTTGCGGATCATGGAGACCGACATCGACCGGCTGGCATGGGATCACGAGCTTTTCACCCATTTGCCCGACTTTGAAGACGGCCATCTCGTCATTCCGGACCGGCCCGGCTGGGGCACCGAGCCCAACGAAGAGGCACTTCGCGCCCATCCGCCGAAGGGCAGCGGCGGCCTGTTGAGCTACGGCCGAAAGGCCTGAACGCCTCATGCCGCAGCGCACCGGCGATGGCTGCATTGCAGTGTTGGCGGCCACTGCCGCCTTGCGGCGCACCAATTGTTGCAGCTATCCTGTGGCTCTGTAGATCACGCCGGACCCGCGAACAAGATGACCCCCGTTCCAGTGGAGAAAATGCCGTGAACCCTCCGATAAGCTCTCCCGCCATTAAAATCGTCAAGTCGGTCCGCGAACAGGTGAGCGCCGAGGAATGGCAAACCCGCGTCGATCTCGCGGCCTGCTACCGCCTCACCGCGATGTACGGCATGACCGAGATGATCGCCAACCACATCTCGTGCCGCGTCCCCGGATCGCACGACCATTTCCTGATCAATCCCTATGGAATGCTCTACGAAGAAATCGATGCATCGTGCCTGATCAAGGTCGATCTCGAGGGCAACACGATCTTCAACGCCTCGGACTATGGCGTCAACGCCGCCGGCTTTGTCATTCACAGCGCCATTCATATGGCCAGGCACGACGTCGACTGCGTGGCGCATACGCACACGCCGGCCGGCATGGCGGTCTCGGCGATGGAATGCGGGCTGCTTCCGCTGGCGCAAACGTCGATGCGGTTTCTTCACATTGCCTATCATGATTTTGAAGGCATCGCCGACGATGTCGGGGAGCGTGAGCGGCTGGTGGCGGACCTCGGCGATCATGAAGCCATGATTTTGCGCAACCACGGACTGCTCGTCGTCGGACGGACCATCGCTGCGACATTCAACCTGCTGTATCGCATGGAGCGCGCCTGCGAAGTGCAGGTGATGGCGCTGTCGTGCAATACCAAGCTGGTCTACCCGCCCGATGACGTCCTTGAAAAAACCTTCGACAAGGTAAAACCGCGCGCCGATCTACCCAACCGGAACGGTGAACTGGCGTGGCCGGCGCTACTGCGAAAGCTTGACCGCGTCGATACGTCGTACCGGAACTAGCAGGCCAGATGCCAAACGCCCCGGCCGCTTGATCGGACGGGGCCAAGTCCGGGCCGCAGGCGCGGGGCGATGTCCGGATCGGCGGCAAAAGGCAGCGTGCGTCAGCGCTGCCTTTCCGGCCGCCCTCACATTCAGCGCGCAGGTCAATCCGCTCCAGCATCGCGTGGAGCGCGTCAGCGGCCTTGTCTGTACAATCAGCGGATGACGGCAACACGCCCGGGTCTCGGAGCGTGCCCTTGCGCCCGGAGGGTACACGCCGGTTGTGATTTCGCCGACGGAGGCCTAAACAGGGAAAAATATCCACGATTACAATTTTTACGCGCCATGATCGGCCACCTCAAAGGGAGAAAAAAATGCGCGAAGCCGTTATTGTTTCCTATGCCCGAACCGGGCTGGCAAAATCCGGGCGCGGCGGGTTCAATATTACCCCACCGATGTCCATGGCGGCCCATGCCATCAAGCACGCCGTCGAGCGCGCCGGCGTCGACAAGGAATACGTCGAGGATTGCTATCTCGGAAATTGCGCGCATGGCGCACCCAACATCGGCCGTCAGGCAGCACTTCTCGCCGGCATGCCGAAATCGACGGCCGGCGTATCGGTGAACCGTTTCTGCTCGTCGGGACTGCAGACCATTGCGATGGCGGCCAACAGCATCCGCTCCGACGGCGCCGATTGCATCGTTGCCGGCGGCGTCGAAAGCATCTCGATCCCCGGCGGCGGCTCGCCGAAGGAATCGATCGATCCGGACCTGCTCAAGGCGGCGCCTGCCATCTTCATGGCGATGATCGATACCGCCGATATCGTCGCGGAGCGCTACAAGCTCAGCCGCGAATACCAGGACGAGTACTCGCTGGAATCGCAGCGCCGCATGGCCGCAGCCCAGCAAGCCCACAAGTTCAAGGATGAAATCGTCCCGATGAAGACCAAAATGAAAGTGGTCGACAAGGCGACGAAGGCTGAAAGCATCGTCGACTATGTCGTCGACCGCGACGAGTGCAACCGGCCCGAAACCACGATGGAAGGCCTCGCCAAGCTCGAGCCCGTAAAAGGTCCCGGCAAATACGTTACAGCCGGCAACGCCAGCCAGCTGTCGGATGGCGCGGCGGCCGTCGTCCTGATGGAAGCGAAAGACGCCGAGAAACGCGGCCTTGAGCCGCTCGGCCGCTTTGTCGCCTGGGCGGCGGCGGGCTGCGAGCCGGACGAGATGGGCATCGGCCCGATCTATGCGGTGCCCAAGCTGTTGAAACGCCACGGATTGAAAGTCAGCGATATCGATCTCTGGGAACTCAACGAAGCTTTTGCCAGTCAGTGCCTCTATTCCCGCGACCAGCTTGGCATCGATCCCGACAAGTACAATGTCAACGGCGGCTCGATCGCGATCGGCCACCCCTTCGGGATGACCGGCGCGCGGCTGACGGGGCACATCCTGCAAGAGGGCCGTCGGCGCAAGGCAAAGTGGGGCGTCGTGACCATGTGCATCGGCGGCGGCCAGGGCGGCGCGGGCTTGTTCGAGATCTACAGCTGAGCTTCGGCGCCGTTCGGCGCGGGCAGCTTGAATTAAAAAACGGGCCCAACGCCGATGCGCTGGGCCCCAGGTTGAAGACACTTCGGCGAGAACGCGAAGTGTCCCTCATTCCGGCGGGTGCGCCGGAAATACCGAACGTTCATGGAGTGACGGATTCTGCGGCGGCGCAATTTGTCCGGCCGACGCAGCGGGCAGCAGGGCGCCGCCAACGACGCGCGAATGCGCCCGGAACTCGGCTATCGCGGTATTTTCCAGGGTCACGCTGACATCGTAGATGCCGGATCGTGCGGAACGCACGATTTGCGTCGCCGTGGCAACCAGGCGATCGCCGAGCCTGCTCGGTTGCAAATACGAAATGCAGCAATGCGCGGCTACCGTCCGTTCGTTGTAGCCATTGGACGCCAGCGAAAACGTCGCATCGGCCAGGGTGAAGATCGCGCCCCCGTGGGTGATACCGATGCCGTTGACCATGGCGGCCAGCACGGTCATCGCGACCTTGGCGTGCCCCGGCTTGATCGATAGCCGTTCAAGGCCGAGGCTTCGCAGCGTGCCGTCCTGGCTCCACAAAAATTCGGCGCATGCCAGCGCCAGCTTGCAAGACGAAATGGCGGCCTCATTACTCACCGAAAGCTCCTCGAATGCTTCGAACGCAATAACGACAACGGTTGAACGCGTCCGATATTCCGAATTGACGATCCCGCGCGCGGCGAGATTCGGCGGAACTTTTAACGTTGTTCGAAACGCGCCGCGTCCTGCGGTCGGAGGATGCGAGTACCGCTACCGGAAACCGGCTCGACCGGTGAATCAAAAAATCTCGCTGGAAATTCCAGCGGCAACCAATCTCCTGATCCTGGAGCTACGTACTGGCAGTTACATCTATTGAATGTTCGGACCGCAGCCTGATATTCTCGCAGGCGCGTGTCCTCCTATCGATGGACGCGGAGCACCAACCGGTTTGCTAACGCGAAATCACTAAGCCGCAGCGCCTGCTTGCGGACCAGCAACATACAAAACTCGAAAGGGAGAACAATGGCTCACGTTGGAAGCTGCTTTTGCGGCGCCGTCAAATTGGAGGCCACCGGTTCACCGGAGGCCATGGGTTATTGTCACTGCAGCTCCTGTCGCTCATGGTCCGGCGGACCTGTCAACGCTTTCAGTCTGTGGAAGCCGGATTCCGTGCGCGTCACATCGGGCGCCGAGCACCTGGCTACATTCCAGAAGACCCCGCTCACTGAGCGCCAGTATTGCAGCAAATGCGGCGGGCACCTGATGAGCAATCATCCGACGTTGGGCCTTGTCGACGTATTCGCCGCCACGATCCCAACGCTTGCCTTCGTCCCCGGCGTTCACGTCAACTATGCCGAGACGGTGCTGCCGATGCGGGACGGGCTGCCAAAGCTGAAGGATTTCCCAGCCGAACTCGGCGGCTCCGGTGAAGCCATCGCCGAATAGCGCCCGGTTGATTCGACGGCGAACCGATGCGACGGAAAATTCGGGCCTTATAATAAAGATAATGAAGGGGAACCCGCTGGTTCGGATTCCCCTTTGTCGCTCTCACCGCCGAATTGTTTGTCGCCCAAATTCATTTACGACATTATCCGGCAAAGTGGAAACCGGTTTTCGGAAAAGACCATGCTTGACAACATCAGCGGCGAGCCTGATTCAGCGAAGCTGGATCAGGCTCTGCCGTTGCGGTCTGTTCGAGCCACCTGTTGTGCGATCATGCCGGCCACCTCCCTTGCATGAGTCGAAATCATGAAATGAGACGCTCCCGCGATGGTGGCGACCTCGGCGCTCGGTATGCACTGTCCCAGAAGTTCGTTCGCGCGTTTCGCGGCCGGGTGGCTGGCCTCGCCCCAAACACAAGCGTAGGAGTTTCGACCGTCGCGAGCAACGCGGGCGTCAGTTCGAAACCGTAGGCGCTTGCCCAGTCCAGAAGGTTCACCGGCGTGGTCTGCGCGGCGTATTCGCGAACACGATCCGGCCAACTTGAGAAAGTGCCGGCGCCGCCATAGAAGTCGATCATCTGTTCGATCGCAGCCGTCTCGCCGGCCTGGAATGCCCTGAAATAGGCTTGGGTCATCTTCCGGAATGCGAGATAGTGCCGATACTCGCCCATCGTCCGCAATATCTCCGCCGCAGGAGCTTCAGCAATCGTCAGACTCAGCAATGGCACCCGCCCTCTCAACGCAACGGCGAGCGCGGTCAGGCCGCCGAACGAATGGCCGACGAGATGCACCGGGCAAGCCGCGCGCCGGATCACCGCTTCAAGAACCTCCGCCTCGTGAGCAATGTCGGCATCGAGAGCGATCCGGCGTTCGACGGTGCCGCCATAACCGAGCAGACTTGTGGTGACACAGCGGAAGCCGTTCTCCCATTGCGCAATGACGGGCCGCCATGCAGCACCGGTGCTGCATGATCCCGGCACGAGGACGACGGCAGGACCCTCCCCGCTTTCGTCATAGTCGATCTGCCCTAGCTCGTTCTCGATCATGGCGTCGGCGTTCCCTTGGATCGGTCAGAGTTGGCGGAAATTGCTCCGAACGACGGCCTCCGATCGAAGGACCAATCGATCGACCGGTCGTTCGAGGGACGGCCGCGAACGTCTTCGCCGACGCGGTTTAAGTCAGCGCTTTATGATCGCGATTTCAAGGTATTCGCTTGGAACGACCATCGTGCCGTCTTCAGCGTGGTTCATCCACCTGATCAGCGCCAGCAGATCATCTCTCAATCCCTGCTGGTTCACCTCGTCGAGCGCGGCAAAGGCCTTCAGGGTCGGTCCGTAATAGTTCTTGAAAATTTCCACGAAGTGCTCTGGCGACCGGTAGCGGAACGCGAAAGTGCGTGACTCCATCTTGATTGAAAGCGCCGCCGCTCCGAACATCTCGCTGATGTGCGCCCGCGAGCCCCACAGCGCCGGCGACTTCGAGCCGGCCGGTGGCGGCAGGTACTTGCCAAGCACCTTGAAGAGCTGCCCGATGAAACCTTCCGGCGTCCAATTGGCCAGCCCGATTTTGCCGCCGCTCCTGCACACCCTCACAAGCTCGGCTGCCGCCTTGTCATGATCGGGCGCAAACATGACGCCGAAGGTCGACACGACAACGTCGAAGCTGGCGTCGGCAAAGCCCAGCGCTTCCGCATCCGCCACCTTGAATTCGACCGACAAACCCTCGGCCGCGGCGCGGAGTCGGCCGCGCTCGAGCAGGCTCGGCACATAGTCGGTGGATACCACGTCGCACCAGCGGCGCGCGGCGGCCATCGTGACATTGCCGTTTCCGGCGGCGACGTCGAGAACCCTTTGTCCCGAACGCAGATCGAGCGCTTCGCACAGTTCTTCACCGACGATCTGCAGCGTCGTGCCGACCACGGCATAGTCGCCGGACGACCACGCCGCATGCTGGCGAAGCTTCAACGCGGTGAGATCGGGCTGGCTGGCCGGGGTTTTCTGGATGGCTGGGGATGGCGACATGATTATTATTCCTTCCTAAAGCTGCGGGCTCTGATGTCTTTTGCACGGGTCGCGGGCGATCGCTTGTCAACGTAGGATACGTTCCGCGGCGGAGGTATGGCGGTCGGTCCGATCGGCCGGCCTGCGACCCGGCAATGGAAGCAGCATCGAAACCCGCTCTTTGTAGCTGCGATACTGGTCGCCGAACATTCCGATGAGATCGCGCTCCTCGAGCTGGATGCCGATCAAGATGTAGCCCGTCGTCGCCACCGCAAACAACAGATGGCCCGCGGTCATCGAGGGGGTTGCCCAGAAGGCCAGCAGGAAGCTCAGATAGATCGGATGCCGCACCACCCGGTACAGCAGCGGCACATGAAATTTTGCCTCCGGCGGCTGCTTGCCGAACAAGCGGGCGAATACCTGACTGAGCCCGAACAGTTCGAAATGGCTGAGCATGAAGGTGCTGGCAACCAGCAGGCCCCAGCCGAACAGTGAAATTGCTTCGAGCATGGTTGCAAGAAGCCGATTTTGCACCGTCCAGACCGGCTCCGGAATCGGCCGCCACTGCCAGTACAGCAAGAGCAGCGCGAGGCTGGAGAACAGCACGAACGTACTCCGTTCGATGGACGGCGATATGACGCGCGTCCACCAGCGCTTGAAGCCTTGCCGCGCCATCACGCTGTGTTGTACAGCGAATAACCCGAGCAGCATGGTATTGATCAGCATGCTCTCGATCAGCGGGCCCGCGACACCCGAATCTATCGACTTCGGAACGACCCAATTGCCGACGAAGCCGATCGCATACAGTATCGTTACGAGAAACACGGCGTAGGCGCCGATTCCATAAATCACTGCAAACAGACCTGCCATTAGAAATTCTCCTGAACCGATTTCAACTTTGATGACCCGCAGACTTAGATCCGGCCACGGCATGTCTCCTATCCCATTTGCGACAGCATTATCCCGATCGTGAAATTTTCCGATGTATTTGGTTTTCATCGTCGTATTGTCGGAGTGTCTCCAATGAACGCATGGCCCCAAAACTCTCTGAGCAAGCCTCTGCTGCCGCGTGGCGTCCGCCGCGCGCTCGATGCGATGCGTGCAAATGTCGGGCGCGACTGGAGCGTGACCGAGCTGGCTGGCGTCGCAGGCGTATCCAGTCGAACGCTGCAGCGGCAATTCCGGGTCTTTCTCGGAAAAGCGCCACGCACGGCACTTCGCGATCTCCGCTTCGACGGCGCGCGGCGCGAACTACTGCGGGGCCTGCCGGATGCCAAAGTGACTGACGTCGCGCTGCGCTACGGCCTGGCGCATTGCGGCAGGTTTTCCGTCGAGTACCGCCGCCGCTACGGCGAAACACCGTCGCAGACCTTGAAGCGGCAAGCCGTCTTCGTCGGCGCGTTGACATCGATGCCCGCGCTGCTCGTCTCGCGTCGCGACCGGCCAACGATCGCGCTGGGCCCGATCGATGCAAGCCCGGAGCACGGCGAGATCGCGCGCAGCATCGCGGACGAGCTCGCAACCGCTCTCACGCGGGCCGGCGTCTCCGTGACCAGCCAGCCCGGCTCGGCGCGCTACCAGCTGACCGGCCTTATTCGCGGATCGGACCGGCAAACACGCCTGACCGTCCGGTTGATCGATGCGGAAACCGGCCGTCACCTGTCGGCGCATCGTTGCGATGGCGCACTCGGAGATGACGGGACTCCCGACGAGCATCTCGCCACCAGAATCGTCGCGGCGCTGCAGCCATGCATGCGCCTGGCGGAAATCGATCGCGCCAGCCGCAAGCCGGACGCCGATCTGAGCGCGCACGATCTGGCGCTGCGGGCGATGCCTTACGTTCTCTCGCTCAACGCCGACGGCAACGCTCGCGCGCTGGACCTGCTGGAACGCGCGATGGAGCGCGACCCCGACCATGCGCTGGCGACGGCGCTCGCCGCCTGGGCGCATGGGCAGCGCGTCGTTTATCATTTCGCCGCAACCCCGGACCGGGATCGCGCGCGAAGCGCCGAACTGGCGCGAAGAGCGCAGACTCTCGCCGGCGACGCGACCATGCTTGCGGTTCTCGGCAACGCCCTCACCTTCCTGCGCGACCTCGACGCAGCGGATCAAGTGATCCGCAAGGCGCTTTCGATCGACGGCGGCTCGGCCTGGGCGTGGAGCCGCAGCGGATGGATCGATGTGTACAA
>Ga0209890_10000879_pt1 | contig 13943 bp, 13 predicted proteins | sample OrgsoiDNA2013049_FD_185799 | JGI IMG/M metagenome (GOLD analysis project Ga0209890, IMG submission 185799) | Permafrost soil microbial communities from the Arctic, to analyse light accelerated degradation of dissolved organic matter (DOM) -... | ecosystem: Environmental > Terrestrial > Soil >...
TTGGCAGCCAGATCTCAAGAGTGCAGGAAATCTCATGGTCGGACCTGTCCCATAATTGGACATTGGCCAGACTTCACGACATAGCGTCACGGTCCGCCAGGCGTCCGCAAGGGAACGGCTTGCGGGCGGTGGTCGACGGTGACCGGAGATGAGCGCGTGAGAGCGTCTCCGCGCGGCGCCGGACCGACCGGCTTGATGCTGGCCAGCGAGATGCGGCTGCACGGCGTGCACGCGCTCGTGCTGGAGAAGGAGACGGAGCCGGACCAGGATTGTCCGCGCGCTCGGCTTGCACGCGCGCAGCGTCGAGGTGATGGACCAGCGCGGTCTGCTGGAAGCGGTTCCTCGCGCTCGGCCAGCAGTACCCGGTCGGTGGTTTCTTTGCCGGCATCACCAAGCCGTCGCCGGACCGGGTGGACACCGCACATCCGTACGTCCTCGGCATCCCGCAGACCACCACCGACCGCCTGCTGACCGAGCACGCCACCGAACTCGGCGTCGTCATCCGGCGAGGCTGCGAGCTGGTAGGGCTGAGCCAGGACGACCACGGGGTGACCGCCGGGCACCTCGCTTCGTGGGCCGGGATGTGCCCGGGGCAACGCGACCCGGCGGGCAAACACGGCTCGGGCAAGACCGCAAAGGGTCCAAGTGGTTACGCGGAGCCCTGGTCCAGTCCGCCCGCGCGGCCTCAAGCAGCAAGGGCACCTACCTGTCCGAACGCTACCGGCAGGTCATGCGTCGCCGCGGTGACGCCAAGGCCATGGTCGCCGTCGTGAGCGTCCTGCTCAAGGTCTACGCCAAGTGCGTGTATGGCCAGGACGAGGTCGCGAGGACACGCATCGAGGCTGCGTTGGCACCGACAGCCGCACGAAAGCCACACGTGAACAAAACTTCCCCGGCGTATTCCCGGCGAACAGCCGCAAACAGCCGCAAACAGCCGGTTTTACCCGATCACAGCCGGATCACGCAAAGGGGCCTCCGACCCGCGTTTCCGCAGGTCAGGGGCCCATTGCGCACGTGGTGGCAGGTGAAGGATTCGAACCTTCGAAGCTTTCGCGATGGATATACAGTCCTAGGGCTGCAAGCCTGTGACCAGCAGAAACGCTGTCCGCGCAACAACTTCCGTGCGTATTCCCCACAAACAGCCGACGTGAGCCGAGGCTAGCCGGACATTTCCGGGCACGTCCCCGCTCCTTCTACAGGGGACGACCCGCAGAAACGTGGTTCCAGCGGGTGCCGTACTTGCTCACATCTCGTTCCCGCGACGAGGTTCTGGGCCGGGCTACCCCCGGCCCAGAACCATCGGCCAATCGTCGTCAGCCGCAGGATGACTTGTATACGGCGGCTGCTCCTTCACCTGTGAGGTTGTCCTTGGTTATGATCGTGAACCCGGTCTGGATCTTCTTCACGGTCGGCTTGCCACTCAACGCGGCGAGTGCCTGGGCAACACCGTCCTTACCGATGGTTGACGGCTGTTGAGCCACCAGAGCCTGGACAGTTCCTGCCTGAAGGTCCTTAATCTGAGCCGGACCAGCGTCGAAACCGACGATGCTCACGGAGCCGGTCTTACCCGCCTGCCGCACCCCGGTTGCGGAACCTTCGGCCGAGAACAGGTTGGTTCCGAAGATGCCGGCGATGTCAGGATCCTTCTGCAGCGCCGCGGTCACCAGTTTGGCCGCCGTGGCGGGATCGTCGTGGCTGTACTGCACGCCCAGGTACTTGAACTTCGGATCTGCCTTCGCCGCTTCTTCAAATCCGGCCACGCGGGCATCCGTCGTAGAGATGCCGGGGTCTACCGAGATAACCAGCACCTTCCCGCCATTTGGCTTCAGCTTCTTGATGGCATCGAATGCCGCCTTGCCTCCACCCTTGTTGTCCGAGGAGATCTGCGACACGGCGAACGACGGGTCATTGACGGTCGTATCAACCAGAACGACCTTGATACCCGCGTCGGCTGCCGCCTTCAGCGGGCCTTGCATTGCCGCTACATCGGTCGGTGCCACCAGCAGTGCGTCCGGCTTCGAAGCCACGACGGCATCGATGACCGGCTTCTGGAGCGTCGGGTCGAACTTCTGCGGTCCCTGCATCGTGACAGTCGCACCGCCGGCCTTGGCAGCCTCCTGGATACCGCACTGCATCGTCACGTAGAACTCATCCCCGATGACCCCCGGCACAAACGCAATCTTGACCGCACCCGTCTTGGTACTAGCCGAGGCGCCTGTTGACCCTCCTGTGGTGCTGGAGGACGAACATCCGGTAAGGACGAGACCCGCGGTGGCGCCAACAGCCAGGACGCTCAACACTGATCTATTCCACTTCATCTAGATCACTCCCCACTCTTCTCGTTTGTTAGATGGAGCTTTCCGCTGACGAGTCTTCGCCAGAGGCTCTGTGGCTTCCCACCGCGAAGCGCCGAGGCCCGACGGGTCTGGTCGACGTACACCGCACCGATCAGCACGGCACCAACGGCGACCTGCTGCCAGAAGGGCTGTACCCCGGTGATCACGAAGCCGTCTTGTAGCACCGCGGGGATGAACAGACCAACGACCGTGCCGAAGATGGTCCCGAAGCCACCGAAGAGCGACGTACCTCCGATGACAACAGCGGCGATCACGTTCAGGTTTGTCGCGGACTGTCCCGCGACTGCCGTGGTGCCAAACTGTGAAAGCGAAAGAATCCCCGCCAGTCCGGACAGCCCGCCCATGAGGGCATACACGGTAATGAGGTGACGGTCGACCTTGACCCCCACCCTGCGGGCGGATTCCTCACTGGAGCCGACGGCATAGGTGTAGCGGCCAAAACGCGTGAAGCGGAGAACGATAGCGCCGATCACAACAACGACCAGTGCGATGACCGACAGTATCGGCACGCGCCCGAAGACGTTGCCGTATCCGATGCTGTCACTCAGGACCACGGGTACTTCCCGGATATCGATACCACCAGAAATGATCTGTGCGAAGCCGAGGGACATGCCCAATGTCCCGAGCGTCACGATCAGAGGAGGCACCTTTGCTTTTGCGATGAGCACGCCGTTGATGAGGCCCCAGCCCAGGCCGCACAAGATGGCCACCACGATGCCGATCGTTGCGACACCCCATCCGTCACCACCGATCGACCGCATCACAATGGCCGATACCATGCCGGAGAAGACCAGAACCGAACCGATCGACAGGTCAATACCCGCGGTGATGATCACGTAGGTCATACCGACCCCCAGCACCGCAAGGATCGACGCGTTCTGAATGATCAGCCGCATGTTCCCGAACGTCGCGAAAGTACTCGGCGCAAGAGCACTGAAGATCGCGATGATAACGAGAAGCACCAGGAGGATCTGGAAGGCCTGCGCCTTGAACAGCCTTTTGACCAGGCCATCCTCACTCTCGAAGTCTTCAGGATCCTGCTGCACCGGTCCGGCGCCTTGCGAAGACTCTTCCACTGGGTTTTCTACCGTACTCATGCGACACCCTTATCGATCGCGCCCGTCATGAGGCTGACGAGCTCTTCCATCGAAGTCTGTGACGCCTGAAGCGTGGCCACTCTCGTCCCCAGACGCAAAACCTGGATGCGGTCCGAGACCTCCATCACTTGGGGCATCACGTGGCTGATGAACACGACTGCCACGCCCTTGTCGCGAACCTTGCGGATGGTTTCAAGAACGTTCTTTGTCTGGCGAACACCTAACGCCGCGGTAGGTTCGTCAAGGAAAACGACCCGGTTGGCCCATGAAACCGCGCGGGCGATCGCGATCGCCTGGCGCTGCCCGCCTGACATGCTGCCGACCGGCGAGGTGAGTGACCGCACCGGCGCCCCCAGTTCAACGAACGCTGCACGGGATTCCTCGCGCATCTTACGGGTCTTCATGAACCCGAGGAACCCAGCCAGTCCGTCGTGCATTATCTCCCGGCCAAGATACATGTTCTCCACCGGATCGAGATGCGGCGCCAGGGCAAGATCCTGATACACCGTCTCAATACCCATGGCTCTCGCCTGGGCAGGATCGGTCAAACTGACTTCCTTCCCATCGAACAAGATCTCCCCGCTGTCTATGTCCAGGTTGCCCGAGAGAGCTTTGATCAGCGTTGACTTACCGGCGCCGTTATCACCGATGAGCGCGGTCACTTCGCCGGCATAGAGATCGAAATTCGCGTTGTCCAATGCCCGGACATGTCCGAACATGCGGGAAAGCCCTCTCGCCTCCAGTAGTGGTGCAGACATTGCTAAGCCCCTTCACTCGAGAACCACGCACGGCCGGTGGTTGCCCTCACACACTCATCCAGCCGCCGCTCGATACGGCACCCTGGCTCATCGACGGTCGCCAGAAGCCGTTTGTTACCGGTGCTGCCCTTGTCGAGTCCGACGACGGCCCGGGTCTTCATCGCTGCTCCTGGCCAAGACTCGCCGGCCACCCAGAGCCGGGGGCGCCGACAAGTGCGCTGGCATCGCCGTCGACCTCCCAGGCACCGAACGCATACGGGACTGCCAGAACCTGCCCGGACGAGACGCGAATACTCTCGCGCGCACCAACCAACCTCGCATTTCCCGACAACACGAGCATCACGGCAAATCCAGGGCCAACTCGCTGAGTGGAACCGGGCATGGGGGCGACATGATGCAGCCTGAAGAACGGATCCGCCTCGACCGGCAGAACGCTCCTGGCCTCGGGATGGCGAACCGCCAGGTCGCTGCGCACCACCAGACGGCCAAGCCTCGAGTGTGGCAAGGCCATGGTGGAGACAGCTTGCATGGCAGCATCGAAACCAATGCCCAGATGAGACTCTTCTCGCGTTGAGGTCGTGATCGACCACTCGAGCACAATCGAAAAGTCCGTCGGCTCCTGCACTTCCATGACAAAGACGCCCGCATCAATGGCGTGCACCGTGCCGGCAGGCACAAGGATTCCCATTCCTGGGGTTACCTCGACCCGGTTCATGTGACCGAGCATCCAGTCACCGTCTTGGGTGTCGCGTCGGCTGGCCAGTTCTTCTGCGTCAATGTCCGTCTTCCACCCGAGGTGCACAGCCGCACCTGGTTCGCTGCCCAGCACCAACCACGACTCTGTCTTTCCGTAGGGGCAGTCCAGGTGGCTACCCGCGAACGAGCGGTCCGGGTGAGCATGTACGGGTAGCCGCTGGCCTGCATCCAGCAGCTTGACCAGGATGCCGACATCAGAGTCGTTGCGCGCCGCGGCGTGTTCGGGCCCAGTCCACGACGCCGGGTCAGCTGAGACGAGGTCGCGCAGAAGCTCGCCCGATTCAGCTCGCGACAGCCCAATCATTTCCTCGTCGGCTCGCGAGACCGTCGCGGCCAGCCATTCTTCGGGTTGTCGGGCTGACGTCGTCTGAATACCGCGCAACGCGGCAATCCGGTCTCCCCCGAGGTAAAAGTGGTCGATCAGGTTCGGCGCCAGCACTACAGGCATCATCGCGAGTCTCCCTTTCGAGCCGGGCAGGGTGGGAGCTCTCCGGAGCCCCGCTCCAACAGCTCGGTCTCAATGAGGATGTCTTCGGGCGTGGACTCCGGTGAGTCCATGAGTTGCGTCAGCCGCTCGATCGCTGCGTTGCCGATACGACGGGGATCCTGATCTATACAGGTCACGCCAGGCTTGAGGGCTCCGGCAAGGGCGAAGTCACCAAACGAAATGAGACCGACGTCGGTGCGATTCAGGCCATGCAACGCCTCGACGACTCCCATACCCGACCTGGGATTTGCGGCGAAGATCGCCGTCGGTGGCTGTGGCAGGTCCAGAAGCAGAGTCGTCACCGTCCTGGCTGAATCGGCCTCGGCCGGCGAGGGCGGCGACAATTCGCGGTCACCTTCGATGTCGTGGGCGATGAGCGCCTGGTCATAACCATGGGCACGTCGAATAATGGTGCTGAATCGCTCGTCCCGACCAACGAACGCGATTCGGGTATGACCCCGCAAGATGAACCCTTCGACGGCCTCCCTCGTCGCCTTGTCGTCATCGACGGCAACGGAGTCGAAACCTTCCTTGCGCCGGTCGATCATGACTACTGGCGTTGTCGACCGGTATCGCCCCAAATAGCTGTGGTCCTGAGCAACCGGGGCAAGGATGATGCCACGGACCCGCTGCCCCGTAAGACGTAGGAGCTGGTGACGTTCACGGCCCGAGTCGAATCCGGTGCTGGCGAAGATCACGCTCAGCCCATCCTCAAGGGCTCTGTCCTCGATGGCACTTACCAGCGAGGAGAAGAAGGGGTCGGCGATGGTGTCGACCAAGACACCAACGGCATCTGGCCCACCGGACTTCAGCGCCCGGGCCCTAGTGTCGACCACATAGTCCAACTCCAAAATCGATCGCTTGACCCTCATCCGGGTGGCAGGCAAGACAGATGCCTCGTCATTGACGACACGAGAGACGGTCTTGATGCTCACTCCTGCGTGAGCGGCAACGTCCTTGAGACCCGGGCGAGCGTTCACGAGTACCCTCCCGGCGCTGCGAAGACCAGGTCCCCGCAAGGCTTGGCGCTGCCGCTCCCCACACCCGATAGCGGCCTCGACAAAGCAGCGGCCTGCGTATTTCGAGCCGACCTCCTGCGGACAAACCACAGTGAAGAATCTGTCCCGCTGGATAGCTCCGTCCCGAGCTCCATTCGCCCACAGTTGGGGCCCATGACAACGATGTCAAGAGCAAGATCAAAAAGGGACATATCGTAATCGAACCTTGACAATCGCAAGGCCCCACCCATCCGATCCCGGTCCCGCTGAGCGAGGTCAGACGAGTGCTCTGGATCAACGCGCCCATCGTCCCGGTCCGACCGGTCAGGGGGTCGCGGGCACTCGGGCAGGGGCGAGGGATTGCATCTCAGATGCCGCCCTGTACGCGCTGGGAAGACGACCGGTAGCCATAGGTCTCACCCAGAGCAAGGCACTGCGCCAACGGCTGCACGCCGTCTGAGGTCGCTGCGCCCTTCAAACTCGCGGCTGCAACACAGACCCCGAGCCGCAGGCACTGCGCGACCGGCAGTTCCTCATGCAGCCCGTAGATCACCCCCGAAGCAAAAAGCGTCACCCGCGCCGGTCGCGTTGCGCACCTCCGAACGCGGCAAACGCACCGACCCCTGTCGCCAGAGCAGCCCACCGGGTGCGGCAGCCACGCACCCCGCGGGAAAGTGCACGGCAACCAGGGACGAGACGCCGGCCTCCACCAGAGCCATGGCAACGGACTCAAGAGCCCCCCACCGAGGATGCCCGTCCACGTTCCCCGGCCGGATCTGCGCACCCGCCAGGGCGGCCGCCTCAATCTCGTTGATTACCAGGTAGTCCAGGTTGGGCAGGCACGGCAACGCCACCGCGCGGATCTCCTCGTCCGGCAGCGAGACCAGCTCCATGGTGGTGCGCATGCCCACTGACTGTGCTGCCTGCAGCAGGGATGCCCAACCGTTCCCGCCACCCTGACCGGGTGCATCCATGAGCGGGTGCAACCCGGTGCCCCGGCGTGCAGGATCTTCGCACGGGAGCCAGTCACATCGACGTCTTGTGCGCAGAGAAGCGTGCTTGCCCCGGGGTGGTGGAAGAACGTGCGAGCACCGCCGTCGCGAACAACCATCGCATCGGTGAACGAGGCGGCCACATCCGGTGCCGATCGCAGGCCGCTCGTGTCGATGCCCGATGCCGCGCAGGCGTCACGCACCAGCCGGCCGTGCTCGTCCTCCCCCACCACACCTGCCAGTTCGAGCGGGAACATCGCGCCGAGCCGGCGCAGATCCACCGCCAGGTTCAGTGCCGGCCCGCCGGTGCTCACCGAAACGTCCCTGATGAGGGTGAGCCGCTCATGGTCAGGGTAGGCGTCGATGACCTTGGCCAGGTCCACGACGACTGAGCCGACGCAAAGCACGCCTGACCGGGTCGACGTCACCTCAGCCCTGAGCGAGCACAGGGTCGGTGATGGCCAGATCCTCCTCCAGGGTGCGCCGCGCGACCAGTGCCTGAGTGTGCAGCAACTGGTGGTACTGCTGCACGGCCTGCTCTGGGCTAAGGTCCCGGCGCAGCACTGACCGCATGAGACGTACCAGGTCGCTCTGCGACTCCGCCTGCTGGATCTTTCGTCCGAACAGGGCAACTCGGGCACCACGGCGCTCCGCCTGCGACAACAGCTCGAAGGTGTCTCGCGTCGTTCCCGCAGCCCCTCCGAGGACACCGACCACGAGAGCGGGGTCGTAGTTGACGAGTTCTTCCAGCTCGCCCGGCCCGTTGAAAGCAACCTTGAGAAACAATGGCCGTTCGGTGCTTGTCAGGCCGGCAAGGGTCCGCACGATGCTGTCGTTGATGAAGACGCCCACGTCCTGCGCGGACAGGCCGACGGGCGCGTTCGGGTTGAAGACCTCGAGGATGTGACGCAGCCCGGCGGCGCGGGCATCGGCACGGAAACGGGCGTAGGCCTCCAGGGTCGCCAGGTCGAGATCGCGGTCGTTGTTGAAGGTGATGGAGTACAGCACCAGGTCGCAGAATGCACTGACTGACTGCAGGTCGGCAGACCGGAACGGTCGCGACGGCCGCTGTGGGTAGCCGCCACCGCGCTGATTCCAGATGTCGGTGGCATCGTTGGCCCGCACCACAGGCGTAACCGGGGAACCCTCCAGCACCAGGTCCCGGGCCAGCTGCTCACCGTTGGACGCGGAGGTAAGCATGATGTCAACCGTCTCATCCCGTACCAGGGCGGTCATCGCTTCCAAGTACTCCTGGCGTGAGCGAAAACGCGGCGGGGTCTGACCCCCCGGCGCCATACCGGCCGCAGCCACCCCAAAAGCCATGTCGGCGTCCTTGGCATCGGCAATGATGAAATCGTCGGGAGTGTACCCACCCGCCAAGATCGTGGCCAACTTGCGGTCCAGTGCTTTCATTGTCTCGCTCTTTCCATCGGTTTCCGCAGAACGACCTGGTGGTCAGCCACGGAAACCCTTAAGTCATCACGAGATACATCTAATACCCTCATCAACAGGCAATGGCAACGGGAGGGGTCCGGCGTGGGCGAGGGGGTGTTGATCGGCCTGGATGTGGGGACGACGTCAAGCAAAGCCGTGGTCTACACCACCGAAGGTCACGCGGTTGCCGACGGACGCGCCCCTACCATCTGGAGCACCACCGCGTCGGGGGTCCAGATGGATGCCCGCGACCTGCTCGCCGGCGCCATCGAAGCGGTGAACCAAGCCCTCGCGCGGACCTCCGGCGTTGCCGTCCTGGGGCTGGGAGTTGCGAGCATGGGCGAGTCCGGTGTGTTGGTGGATCGACATGGTCGTCCAGTGGCACCAGTGATCGCCTGGCATGACACCAGGGACCGTGTTGAGCTCGCTGAGCTGGGCGCTCGGCTGGGGGCCGACACGTTCAGCGCTCGCACCGGACTGCCGTTCCTACCGCAGTGGTCGCTGACGAAGCATCACTGGCTGGTGCGCCACCACACCGAGGCCGCAGAGGCCGTGCGGCGCCTGAACATCGGCGAGTGGATCGTCCACGGGCTGGGCGGCGAGGAGGCCAGCGAGCTGTCCCTGGCGTCGCGTACAGGCTGGCTGGACCTGGCAACTCGCACCTGGTGGGCTGAGAGCTTGTCGGCGACAGAGATGAAGGAGTCCCTGCTGCCGCCGCTGGTGACCGCCGGCACGGCGCTGGGAGGCGTGGCCAACAGTGCGGTCTCGACCACGCTCGCTGGCGCCGTTCTGACCGTTGCCGGTCACGATCACCAGGCGGCCGCTGTCGGTGCTGGGGCTGTCCAAGCGGGGGACGAGCTGGACTCTTGCGGGACGGCAGAAGCGCTGGTGCGAACCGTGCAACCAAACCTGCCGGAGGAAACCATCGCCGAGCTGGCACGGGCCGGAATCACTACGGGTTGGCATGTACTGGCTCAACGCTGGTGTCTGCTTGGCGGCACTGAAGGCGGGCGCACCTTGCAGCGCGTACGCGCACTGCTCGGGCAGGATGGTGAGGATCTGCATGCTCTGGACGCTGCCGCGTTGGGCGTCTCGCCCTTGGACATGCGCGGACTCGTTCTTGAGGTGACCTCAGAGAGGGTCGTGGTCAGAGGCGCCAATGAGAACACCCGACCCGAGCACATCTGGAGGTCGGCGCTGGAGCACGTGACCAGGGAGGCGAAGTTGACCCACGTGGCGATGTCCAGGCTGTCAGGTCCCCTTGGTCACCTGGTTGTGACCGGCGGATGGAGCAACAGTCGCGCCCTGCTACACGTGAAACGCGACATGCTCGGCCCGCTGGAGCGCTCCGGTGTCAGCCAGGCCGGTTGTCGGGGCGCCGCCCTGCTCGCGGGTCTGGCCGCCGGAGTGTATGAGACCACCGATCAGTTCCCGGACCCCGCATGACCAGAGCCCGGAACGCTGTCACCGCCTGCTGGCAACCGCAGTAGCCTTGAGGCGCTCACAGTCACTCATCGATCGCGCCACTGAGGTCGCTGGAGGCGCCACCTGAGGCGACCGTGCTGCCCGGTCCTGGCCGGGCACAGGCGCCTGAGCGATCGGCGTTCTGGCATCATCGAGGATCAGAGGAAACCGTGATATCGGCAGAGGGCTTGCTTTTCGACTGTGACGGCGTGCTGGTCGACTCCGATGAGGCGGCCGCGCAGGCCTGGAACAGCTGGGCGGCGGAGTATGCGCCCGGGTTCGACTTCGCCCGGGACATCACCCATGGACGCCCCGCTGGCGATACCGTCGCGGAACTGGTCCCGGCGCAGGACCTCGATCGTGCCAAGCGAACTTTGATCCAGCTTGAGATCGACACGGCGCCGATGGTCCGCGCCCTTCCAGGGGCTGTCGAACTGCTGAGCCTGCTTCCGCAGGACAGCTGGACGGTCGTCACCTCGGCTGTCCTCGCGGTCGCGCACGCGCGGCTGGGTGCGGCAGGACTGCCCTGCCCAGACGACATCGTGACGGCGCAGGATGTCCGTCAGGGAAAACCCGCACCCGATCCCTACCGGATCGGGGCCGAACGACTGAGGATTGCGCCGGCACGTGGCGTGGTGTTTGAGGACGCTGAAGCGGGCGTGAGCTCGGCCCTGGCAGCCGGGATCGGACTGATAGTCGGCGTTGGCGAACGAGGGTTGCGCACGCGGGCCCGCCTTGTGGTGGCGGACCTGCGCAATATCCGCTTCGACGGGAGCGTGCTCGATCTCCGGGATGCGCACATCCTTAATCATCCCGATCCGACGCAGCCACCGGTCATTCCAGTGAAGCGAAGCCAGGTCAGGAAGACGGCCTGACCGACCAGGCGTCGACCGTGGCGGAAGCACCCACGGTGGTTAAGGAGGCGAGAGCGCGCAGGTAGGCATCAGTGAACCGGGGGTCATCCACCAGGTCACCGAATATCTCCCGCTGGGCCAAGAAGGAAGCCGGCTCCTCCCGCTGCCGGGCCGCCGCAGCCATCAGCGGCACCCGCAACGGATCCACGACCTCGATCGAGTGGCCGGCATCATCGAGCCCCTCGGCGTAGCGTGCCCAGGCTGCGATGACCAGGGCCGAGCGCTCGACAGGGCCACCATGAGCCAGGTTGTGCCGCACCGACGGGAGCAGGAACTTCGGGATCCGGTCTGAAGTGTCGGCACACAGCCGTGACAAGGTGTCGCGGATATAGGGGTTTGAGAACCGTTCAACCAGTGTGCAGCGGTAGTCGTCGAGGTCAACCCCGGGCACCGGCGGCAGCGTCGGGGCCGCCTCTGTGGCCATGAACGTCTCGAGGAAGGCCCGGAAGGTCGGGTCCTGACACACCTCATGGCAGTAGCCGAAACCAGCCAGTGCGCCCAGGTAGCAGAGGACCTGATGTCCGGCGTTGAGCATCCGCAACTTCATCAGCTCGTACGGCGCGACGTCCTGGACCAGCTGAACCCCCACCTCTTCCCAGGCCGGTCGGCCGGTCGGGAAGTTGTCCTCCAACACCCACTGGGTGAACGGCTCGCAGACCACCGGCCAGGCATCGTGCACGCCGAACTGCTCCGCCAGAGCGGCCCGGTCAGCATCGGTGGTGCCTGGGGTGATGCGGTCCACCATCGAGCTCGGGAAGGCCACCGACTGATCGATCCAGTCGGCCTGGGCGGGGTCGAGCAGGCTGGCAAAGGAAACGACGGCTCGACGTGCCACCTGCCCGTTGCCCGGCACGTTGTCGCAGGACATCACGGTGAACGGGGCGATCCCCCGGCTGCGACGCAAGGTCAATGCCGCTGTGATGAGTCCGAAGGCCGTTTCGGGCTCGGCCCCCGGCTGCAGGTCGGGCTGGATCGAAGGGTGTCCCACGTCGAACTCCCCCGTCACCGGGTCAATCAGGTATCCGCCCTCGGTGATGGTCAAGGACACAATTCGCACCGAGGCGGCAGCCATCGCCTCTACGACAGCCCGCCGGTCGTCATGGAGGTACATCATGGCGGTGATCGACCCGATGACCCCGGGCTCCAGACGACCATCGGGATGTTTGACGACCAGGGTGTAGAGGCCGTCCTGGCCATTGAGCGCCTCGACGATCCGGCGATCGTGGGGCTGGACCCCGACCCCGCACACGGACCAGTCGAGGTCACGGCCCGACGCCATCAGGCGGTCCAGGTACATCGCCTGGTGGGAGCGATGGAAGCTCCCCACCCCGAGATGAATGATGCCGACCGACATGGCCGCCCTGTCGTAGGTCGGCACGCGGATCCGCCCGGCCAGCTCCGGCAAGGTGGTCGCTGCCACCGGGGTACCCGCAACGGTTGAGCCCATGATGTCCACTCCCCTCAGCGGTTCGTGTATCCGCCATCGATGGGCAGCGACACCCCCGTGATCATGGCGGCATCGTCACCCAGCAAGAAGGCGATCGGGCCGGCGATGTCATCCTCGGTGGCCCACCGGTGCAGAGGCATCTGCGCCAGGAAAGGCTCACCGATCTCTGGACGCCCCCAGTAGAACTGCGACATCTGGCTCATCACGACCGTCGGGTTCACGCTGTTGACCCGGATGTTGTACTGGCCCAGCTCCAGGGCACACACCCGGGTGATGTTATCGAGCGCGGCCTTGGACGAGCCGTAGGAGACGTGCCCGTTCAGCGCCACCAGGCTGGCCTGGCTGGAGACGTTGACGATGGAACCGCCACGTCCCGCGGCGATCATGGACCGCGAGGCGTACTTGATCACCAGCAGGCTGCCCCGGGCGTTGATGCTGATCACCTTGTCAAACACATCGATATCGGTCTCCTGGGGGGAAGCGATCTCACCGCCCCAGCCACCGCAGTTCACCACGCCCCACAGCTCGAGACCCTCCATCGCCTCCCGGATGCTGTCCTCAGACGTGAGGTCGAAGGGCCGCGTCTGCGCACCGGTGTCGGACGCCAGCTGCTGCAGCTTGTCCACGGAACGGCCCCCCGCGATCACCTCGGCTCCCTCATTGATCAACCGGCGCACCGTGGCGCCGCCGATGCCTCCGGTGGCGCCAGTCACCAGGATCCTTCGCCCTGCGAGATCGGTCATGATATTTCCCCATTCCCTGAAGCCTGGATGTCGCCAGAGGTTGACTCGGCCAAGCTGAACGAAAGCTCGCGCTGACGCCGAGCCAGAGTGTGCGCGATGTCGCGCGTAGCCGGGTAGCAGGCCAGATAGAGCTCGTAGAGCTCGTCGTAGTTGTCACGGGTTCCCGGATTGGGCCGGCAGATCCGCGCCGTGGGGTTCCATTCACTGATGGACACATCGAGGACACTCGCGGCGGCAAGATAGGCGGCCCCGTAGCTCGCGCCAATGGTCTGGGTGGGGATGACCTGGTCCACACCGCTCACGTCACTGACGATCTGGGTCCACAGGTCACCCTGGGTCCCCCCGCCGACCGCGACCACGCGATCGATCTGCCCACCCGCCGCCCGAAAGGTCTCGATGTTGTGACGGACCCCCAGCGCCGTCGACTCCAGCGCCGCCCGGTAGAGGTCACCTCGACTATGGGAGACCGTCAGCCCGGCGAAGATCCCCCGGGCGT
>Ga0209890_10000882_pt1 | contig 13915 bp, 15 predicted proteins | sample OrgsoiDNA2013049_FD_185799 | JGI IMG/M metagenome (GOLD analysis project Ga0209890, IMG submission 185799) | Permafrost soil microbial communities from the Arctic, to analyse light accelerated degradation of dissolved organic matter (DOM) -... | ecosystem: Environmental > Terrestrial > Soil >...
GGGGAGAAAACAGGACGCTAGCCATTTTTCGATTTTCCTTTCGAGGAACGGAGAATTCAGACGCTTGATTTCGTTTCAGCCCCAGATGCCGCCGGCGTAATAGGCGTGCATGGTCACGATCCAGCAGCAGATCGCCCAGAACAGGCAGAATTCGAAGCCGCCGATATTCCACAGCCATTTGCCAGTGACCTTATAGACGCCGACCGCGGCGACCAGAAGGTGGGCAGTCATGATTGCGGCGCAGATGGTGGTGTAGATGCCGAATATCAGGCCGATCGCCAGCACGACCTCAATGGCGCCGGCTAGATACATCCATAACTTGGGCGGCTTGAACCCGGCGGCGACGAAGAAGCCAAGCGCCGCAGGCACGTAGAACTTGCCATAGATATGCGGGATCATGAAGAGGGCGCAGATCAGGCGCAGGATATTGAATTCGTTGAGCAGGTTGAATTTATCGGCGAACGACATGGTGCCCCCGGATGGTTTGATCCCCTACCGTCTTTGTCTAAATCGCACTTCTGCGCCCCGGAGCCAACCCCTTGGGCGGTAGCCGCGTATAGAGGTTACAACTTGCGACCTTTTAGCCAGGCCGCGCCCATGGCGTAGAGCGCGTCCAGCTCCGGCCCGTCGAGCCCGGGCATGTCGGTCTTCACCTTGTAGCCGACGCGCGTCTGCAAATAGGCGAGGTGGCGGTAGCCTTCCGGAAAACTGTTCAGCAATTTCTGGTCGAGCTTGAGCGTCGCCGACGGGTCGACCGGATCGAGCCGGTCCTTTTCGTAGATCGTTTCCCGCCGCACGATCCCCCAGCGACCCCGGCGTTTCTCGATCAGGTTATAGAAGCGGCCGGTGCACAGGACATCGCACTCGACGCCGTCGACCAGCGCGCGCTGCGAGATCGTCATCTTGGTCTGCGCAACCGCCCGCTTGCCCTTCAGCTCAATCGACGTGCCGCCGAGAAAATGCAGGAAACGCACGCCCTTGTCGTAGCCTTCTTTGCCGACTTTGATGAACTCCTCGAACGGACCCTGGAACCAGGTCGCCATCATCCAGCCTTCCTTGTGCCAGACGGTTCGAAATTGATCCCACAAGCGGGCGTCGCGGTAGACGGCCCAGTTCTCGACCAGATCGCGGATGGCCAGGCGGTCGGCGGTGTCTCTCGGCATTCATTCCTCCTTGTCATGGCCGGGCTTGTCCCGGCCATCCACGTCTTTATGGTTCATCTAGCAAGGCGTGGATGCCCGCGACAAGCGCGGGCATGAAGACTTTGACGGAGAAGCGCATGGCACGGCTGGAAGGCAAAACCGCGATCGTCACCGGCGGCGCCAAGGGTATTGGCCGGCATTATTCGCAGGCGCTTGCCGCCGAAGGCGCGCGCGTGATGATCGCCGACATCGCCGACGGCAAGGAGCTCGCCGCGCAAATCGCCGGCCGCCATGGCGCAGATAGCGTTGCCAGCGTCAAGTTCGACGTCAGCGACGAGAAGTCGGTCAAGAGCCTGGTGGCGCAGACCATCGAACGCTTCGGCCAGATCGACATCCTGGTGAACAACGCGGCGCTCTACTCGACGCTCAAGCCCCGAAATTTCAACGAGTGGGACACGGAAGTATGGGATCGCGTGATAGCGATCAACGTGCGCGGGCCTTGGCTGATGGTGCGCCACGTCGCGCCGCACATGATCGAGCGCCGCAGCGGCAAGATCATCAACATCGCGTCCGGCGCCGCCTACAAGGGCGTGCCGCGTATGCTGCCTTATGTCACCTCCAAGGGCGCCATACTCGCTTTCACCCGCGCGCTGTCGCGCGAGCTCGGCGAATATGGCATTGCGGTCAACTCGCTGTCGCCGGGTTTTATCCTCAGCGACACCGGGCTGGAGAACGCCACGCACGTGGAGGAGGAGCGCTTGCCGGTGCGCAATTCCCGCGCCTTCAAGCGCGACGCCTATCCGGAAGACCTGCTCGGAGCGCTGGTGTTTCTCGCCTCAAGCGACAGCGATTTTGTCACCGGCCAGTCGATCGTGGTGGACGGCGGCGCGGTCAATAACTGATAGGCGCCCGGCCCCTGTCGTTCGCCACCGGCAGCCACTAATATAAGCCCCAAGAGAACGAAGACTACGGAGGACGCCATGGACGCCGCCACTGCTCCGGCCGCCAAGAACGTGAGCAAGAAGGCCGAGAAATACGACGGCAGCGCAAACCCGGTGCGCGCGGAATATTACGAACGCATTTCCCAGCGCGATATGACGCCGCTCTGGGAGGTGCTGAAATATATTGTCACCAAGCAGCCGGTCACCCAATGCGTGCCGGCGATCTGGCGCTTTGACGAGGTCAAGCCGCTGGTCGAGGAGGCCGGCCGGCTGCTCACCACCGAGGAGGCCGAGCGGCGCGTGCTGGTGCTGGAAAATCCGGCGCTGCGCGGCCAGTCGCGCATCACCAATTCGCTCTACGCCGGCCTGCAACTGATCCTGCCGGGCGAAGTCGCCGGCGCGCATCGCCACACGGCGTCCGCCATCCGGCTCATCCTCGACGGCGACGGCGCCTATACCCAGGTGGATGGCGAAAAGACCATCATGAAATACGGCGACTTTATTTTGACGCCGACCTGGACCGCGCACGACCACGGCAACGAATCCAAGCAGGCGATGATCTGGCTCGACGTGCTCGACGTGCCGACCGTGAACTTTTTCGAAACGGCGTTTGCCGAACACCTCGACTCGGCCGTGCAAAACACCGCGCGCGTCGATAACGATTCGCTCTGGCGCTATGGCTCCGGCGTGCTGCCGGACGGCACCGATACCTCGATGATCCGCTCGCCGGTCATCAACTACGCCTATGAGCGCGTGCGGCCGATTTTGGACCGCATGAAGAATACCGGCGATGCCGACAAGCATCACGGTCACCGCCTGCGCTACGCCAACCCGTTCAACGGCGGCTGGTCGTTGCCGACCATGGGCGCGAATCTCTCGCTGCTGCCCAAGGGCTTCAAGGGCGAAAGCTACCGCTCGACCGACGCCACCATCTTCGCGTGCCTGGAAGGCAAGGGCACGACCAAGGTGGATGGGCAGACCATCGAATGGGGCCCGCGCGACGTGTTCGTGGTGCCGACTTGGAAGTCTTATTCGCACCGCGTCGATCAGCAGGCCGTGCTGTTCTCGATCTCCGACCGGCCGGCGCAGGAAGCGCTCGGCCTCTGGCGTGAAGGGAACTGACCGCGAAGGGCTAGTGCCGATGCAATTCGAACAACTGACCGCCGGCCACGGCTCGCTCGCGGCGGTGCGCACCGGTGAGGGCCGCGATCTGGTCGTGCTGCATTCGCTGCTCGCCGACCGCCACGCCTTCGATCCGGTGCTGCCGGCGCTGGCCGCCAAGCATCGCGTCACGCTGATCAACCTGCCGGGCTTCCACGGCTCGCAGCCCTGCATGCTGCCCGTGATGGATGCCTATGTGGCCGCGATCGAAGACGGCTTCCAGGAATTCGGCGTCGCCAATGACGCCGTCCTGATCGGCAACGGCTTCGGCGGCACGGTCGCGCTCGCCTTCGCCATGGCGCATCCCGAACGCGTCGCCAAGCTGGTGCTCAGCGATGCCGCCGCCGCTTTCCCGCCCGAGGGACGCAAGGCGTTCGAGGTGATGGCGGCCAAAGTCGCTGAAGGCGGGCTCGGCGCCATTGCCGAGATCGCTGCCAAGCGGGTGTTTTCGCCGGCCTATCTCGCCGCGCATCCGGAGGCGATCGAAGAGCGCAAAGCCGTGCTGCTCGAGATCGATCCGAAAGCCTTCCAGGCCGCCTGCAAGATTTTGCAGGAAGCGGACTTGGAGCCGCTGCTGCATCGCATGCGCGTGCCGACGCTGGTGGTGTGCGGCGAGTTCGACCAGGCCACGCCGCCGGCGCTCAACAAATCGATCGCGGACAAGGTGAAAGGCGCGGCTTACGTGGAATTGCCAGGCTGCGGCCATTGCCCGCCGTTGGAGCAGCCGCAGGCGTTCCTGGTGGCGATCAAGGAATTTGTGGGGCTCTGACTCTTGTCCTGGATGCGGTGCAGCACGAGCGAAGCGAAGTGATGCAGCGCTGATCCGGTACCGTTCCAATTTATGAATTCGCAACGGTCCCGGTACTGCAGCGCACCACTTCGTGCTGCGCTGCGCCCGGGACAAGAGAAGCTCAGCCGATCGCCTTCATCACCGCACCGGCAATCGCCGCGGTGCCGTCCTTGCCGCCGTATTCCATCGGCTTGATTCCGCCGGCATAGGCTTGGTCGACCGCGCGTTCGATGCGAAGAGCTGCTTCGGCGGCCAGCGGATGGTCGTGCTTGTCGGCTAGCCAGTCGAGCATCATCGCGGCCGATAATATCATCGCAGTCGGATTGGCCTGCGCTTTTCCCATGATGTCGGGTGCCGTGCCGTGGCAGGGCTGGAACACCGCGTGCTTGTCGCCGATGTCGGCGGAGGGCGCGATGCCGAGCCCGCCGATCAAGCCGGCGGCGAGGTCGGACAGAATATCGCCGAACATGTTCTCCATCACCATCACGTCGAAGTCCCACGGCTTCTTTACCATCAGCGCGGCGCAGGCGTCGACGTAAAGCAGGTCGGTTTTCACATCGGGGAATTTCACTTTGCGTTCGGCGAATATATCGCGCTGCCAGTTGAAGGCTTTGAACACATTGGCCTTGTCGACCAGTGTGAGGCGGCCGGGGCGGCCGCGCTTCCTGCGCCGCTCGGTGAGCCGCAACGAAAAATCGAACAGGCGCTCGGTGGTCTTGCGCGTCACGACCAGCGTCTCGCGCGCCTCGTCATGGGTGGTGACGCCCTTGCCCATGGAGGCGAACAGGCCTTCGGTCGACTCGCGGATCAGCACGAAATCGATGCCATGTTCCTGCGCGCCGACAATCGGGCTCGGCACGCCGGGCACCAGCCGCGCCGGCCGCACGCCGGCGTAAAGATCGAAGATGAAGCGCAGCTCGACCTGCGGCATGATCTCGGTATTGTCGGGATAGCGCACGCTCGGCAGCCCGCAGGCGCCGAGCAGGATGGCGTCGGCCTGTTCGCACAACTTGATCGTACTCTCGGGCATCGACTTGCCGGTCTCGCGATATTCATTGGCGCCGGCGGCGCCTTCGGTGAAGCTGAACTTCAGACTCGGCGTGGTAGCCTCGATCCGGCGCAGAATCTCCAGCGCCGGCGCCATGACCTCCGGCCCGATGCCATCACCGGCCAAGACGGCGATATGGAAGGCGTTGTTGGCGGACATGAGGCGTTTCCGGGATGGCGTTACGCTCGGAGGATCGCTAATGAATACGGCGGCGCGTGCTTGCGCAAGGGATGAGACTTGAGGTCCGCATATGCCCCGTTTTGCCTCCAATCTGGGTTACCTGTTCACCGACCGGGCGCTGTTGGAGCGCATCGACGCCGCGGCGGCCTGCGGCTTCAAGGCGATCGAGCTGCAATTCCCCTATGACGTGCCGGCATCCGCGGTGAAGGCGGCGATCGCCAAGAACAAGCTCACCGTGCTGGGCATCAACACGCCGCCCGGGGAGCGCGACGGCGAATTCGGGCTGGCGGCGGTGCCCGGCCGCGAGAAGGACTTTCAGGTTCTGTTCGCCCGCGCGCTCGACTACATCGCGGCCATCGGCGGCAGCGCGGTGCATTGCCTGGCCGGCAAGGTCGAACCCGAGCAGCGGCCGGCGGCCGAGCGCGTGTTCATCGACAATCTTAAAGTTGCTGCCGATCTTGCCGCCGCCAAGAATATCGGTCTGCTGATTGAGCCGATCAATGCGCGCGACCGGCCGAATTATTTCCTCAACCGTGTGGAGCACGCCGCCGACATCATCGCCAAGGCCGGCAAGCCGAACCTGCGCATGCAGTTCGATTTCTACCATGTGCAGATCGTGGGTGGCGATCTGCTCCATCGCCTGGAGCAACACCTGCCCGTGATCGGCCATCTGCAATGCGCCGCGGTTCCCTCCCGCCACGAGCCGGACGAGGGCGAGGTCAATTACCGCTATGTATTCGAGGCGGTGGACCGGCTCGGCTACCGCGGTTGGATCGGCGCCGAATACCGGCCGCGCGGGCGCACCGAGGATGGCTTGGGCTGGGCCCAGCCCTACGGCGTGGTTCCCGCCCGTTAACGCTTGATAAATCATCAAACATCTTGAAAACCTTCACTTTTCCGCTTTGCGCCGGACGCTGGCGTTGCTAAATTGCGGGCATGTGGGGACGTGGCAAGAAAACCGAATCGCAAACGGGCGGGCCGCCCAACGTGCTCAAGGACGCCGTGCGCGAAGCGCGCATCGAGGCGGCCGAGCGCTCGGCCGTGGTGGTCGACCTGCGCGACGCCGACGTGGCCCGGCTCGAATTGCTCAACGACGCCCTCAATCCGACCTTCAAGGATATCCCCGAGGGCGTCGAGCTGTTCGATCGCGGCGTCAGCCGGGGCGACGTGCCGCGGCTGTGGGTCGACGTCATCGCCCATGTCGAGATGGGCCACGACAAGCGGCAATACCGTTTCGTGCAGGACACCCGCTACGGCCGCGCGGTGCTGGCGGAATCTTATGACGTTGCCGAGATGGTGCAGGCGGTCACCCGTTACGTGGCGCGCCGGCTGGTCGAGCGCGAGCGCGCGCTCGGCGACGACACGCCGTTCGGGCAGGGCACGTCGCTGAAGATGGTCGAACACGAGCAGCGGCGCGGCCGCCTGCGCGCGCTCCGCACCTTCGTCTACGGATTGATCCTCGGCGTCGCCGCGCTGTTCGCGCTGGCGCTGCTCATGCCGCATTCCTAACCGAAAAGTTTTAATCGCCGCTGCTGCATCACCGTGCCGGCGGCGCCGATGCCGCGCGAGGTCATCTCGCAGCTCCAGGCGCCGGGCGCGCCGTCGATGGCGTAGAGATTATAGGCGGCGGCGTCTTTGCTCATGCCCCAGGCGGCCGAGGCCGACGGCACGCCGACCGCCGGCACGCGGGTCCCGTTCGGACCGTCCAGCCAGTTGATCATGTGCAGATGATCGTGGCCGTGCAGCAGCAGCTCGGCGCCATGCTCGGCAATGACGTGCAGCAGGATGTGGGCGTCGATCAGCCTTTTGTGGCGCGCCGCTTGGCTGACCGGCGGGTGATGGATCAGCACCACACGGAATAGTTTTTCGGCTTTGAGCTCGTCGAGCGTAAGGGCAAGGGCGGCAAGCTGCTCGTTGCCGATCAAGCCGGTCGCAAAAAATGGCGGGCTCGGTACGCCGGTCGAAACGCCGATCAGCCCCAGAAGCCCGCGCCGGCGCGCATATGGAAATCTCGCGGTCTCGTCATCCTCGCTCATAAACGGACGCCACGCGCGGTCCAGCAGGACGCCGGCTGCCGGCACGTAGGCGTCGTGATTGCCGGGGATCACCGTCACGTCGGACGGCGCGCCGAGGCCCGCCAGCCAGGCGCCGCCGCGCGTGAATTCCTCCGGCAGCGCGATATTGGCGAGATCCCCGGTGACGGCGATGTGATCCGGCGCCTGCGCTTTCAGGTCGGCGACGATTTTCGCCAGCACGGCCGCATCGTGGATGAAGCGCCGCTTGCGCTGCCAGTTGATATAGCCGGTCGCCCGCTTGCCGATCAGTTCGCGCCAGCGCGGCGCGGGCAGCGGTGCCAGATGCGGATCGGAGAGATGGGCGAGGGTGAACATCGTTGTGCGCGGAGTCCGCTACGAACTCCCGATCAATATGCCGGCCAGGAACACCAACACGCCGCCGACCACGATCTGGAAAGTGGCGGCGAGGAACGGCGTGTCCATGTAGCGGTAACGGATATAGGAGATGGCGGCGAGTTCCACCGCGACCACGATGACCGAGACGATGGTCGCGGTCACGAAATCGGGGATGAGATAGGGCAGGGTATGGCCGAGCCCGCCGATCGTCGTCATCAGTCCGCACACGGCGCCGCGCAGCCAGGGCGTGCCGCGTCCGCTGAGCGAACCGTCGTCCGACAGCGCCTCGGCGAAACCCATGGAAATGCCGGCGCCGACCGAGGCGGCCATGCCGACCAGGAAGGTCTCCCAGGTGTGGTGGGTGGCGAAGGCCGCGGCGAACAGCGGCGCCAGCGTCGAGACCGAGCCGTCCATCAGCCCGACCAGGCCCGGCTGCACGAATTGCAGCACGAACACGCGCCGCGCGGTTTCGTCCTCGCTGGCGCGCGTCTCGGGGGTGAGCAGGCGCTCGCCCAGCCGGTTGGCGATGCCCTCGTGCTTGTCCTCGGCCTCGGCCAGATCGATCAGCAGCTGGCGCACCGAAGCGTCGCGGCTGGTCTCCGCCGCCTTGCGATAGAAGCGCGCGGTCTCGTATTCCATCTCGGCGGCATATTTGCGCACCTCGTCGAGGCCGAGCGGGCGCACCAGCCAGAGCGGCTTGTGGCGCAGGAAGCCCTTCACGTCCTGGCGCCGGATCAGCGGCAGGTAATCGCCGAACTTCTGCTTGTAGAGGTCGTTCAGGCGGGTGCGATGGCGGACTTCCTCCTCCGCCATCAGCTCGAACATCTTGGCCGAGGCCGGGGCCTGTTCGCGCAGGCCGTCCGCGAAGCCGCGGTAGATGCGGCTGTCCTCCTCCTCATTGGTGATGGCCAGCGCCAGCACTTCCTGCTCGGTCAGGTCGGAAAAACTTTTCACGGGGTCCCTCTAGGCGTCGGCTGGCGGATGGATTTCATATATTGGAGCTAGGGTGTGTACTCATAAATTGACGCGGTGAGCAACGGTTAGCCAATGTCCGTTTTGCCCCCAAAAGTGGACATTCGCCGGTCTCTCTGGAATGTCCGCTAAGTGCAAAAAGCAGACATTGCACACTCGGTGAAATGAAAGAGGCCGCCAATTGAGGCGGCCTCCGTTTACCTGAACATGCTTTGATTATTACGATTACTCTTTGCCCTCAACTGCGTATCTGCGGAAAGTCGCATACTTCTCGCCAATTTTGAGTGCAGCCTGGTAGTCCGCACTCTTGTACCATTTATTCATCGCTTCGTGGCTGTCCCAAACCTGAATAGTCACACGCTTTGGTGGCGTCCCTACAACTGCGGTCACCGGTTTTGCACCAGCACCCCCGGTTCCTCCTATGATTAAAAACTTTGCACCAGCCGCCTTGATGGTGGCCTGAGCCAACGGGGCGAACTCTTTTCCGAAAGCCTCCGGGTTCGTCACATCGATTTCAGTGACGAGATAAACAGGCGGCTTGGCCTGCGCATGTAGTCCCTGGATAGCAACGGCTCCGACCGCGACGCCCGCGAGCATCGACAAAGCGACTGTGAATTGTGTTTTCATAACTTTCCTCCCTGTTGGTTGCGATAGAACTTTAACAGGTCTTAGATCGCGCCGATATGACAGTGCATCAAATCATGCCACTAGGGGTCAAAACAAAGCACCGGGCTGCCTATAGGTTCCTTTAGGGTGTTGTCGTGCTGCCTGGCTGTCCGCTTTGGGTCATTAGCGGACATTCCGCGATGTCCGGGGTATGTCCGCTTTACCCCCGCAAGCGGATATTCGGCGGCGCATCCACGCCGACATTTGGCTGCCCGTTTATGAGTCCACGCCCAAGTTTAACCTCGAAAGGGTGCCGTTTGATACCGTTGGCAATCGCTACTGGTAACACGGCGTCTACGCGTGAAATGCCAAAAGAGGGGAATGCCTTTGCAACGCCTGCGCCGCGCGCTTGAGCCGCTGATCCGACGGCTGATGCATGTCTACTGGCGTTTCTCGCGCGCCGCGACCTTGGGCGCGCGCGCCATGGTGATCGACGGCACGGGGCGCCTCTTCCTGGTCAAACACTCTTATGTGGACGGCTGGCACCTGCCCGGCGGCGGGGTGGAGACCGGCGAGACGTTCCTCGCGGCGCTGACGCGCGAGTTGGCCGAGGAAGGCAATATCCTGCTGACCGCGCCGCCGGTCCTGCACGGCGTGTTCTTCAACCAGCGGGCGTCGCGGCGCGACCACGTGGCGCTCTACATCGTGCGCGAATTCCGCCAGGACGCCCCACCGCGGCCCAATCATGAAATCATCGCGCACGGCTTCTTTGCGCCCGACGCACTGCCGGACGGCGTTACCCGCGCGACCCGCGCCCGCATCGCCGAGGTGCTCGGCGGCGCGGCGGTGAGCGAACTGTGGTGAGGCAAACCATGCCGGGCAAGGATTGGCTTCCCGCCGCGGTGCGCGCCGCGGCCATCGACCGTAAATTGAAATCCGGCGAGGCGCTGTTCCGGCTTGGCGACAAGCCCGCCGGCCTCTGCGAAGTGCTCGCCGGCCGCGTGCGGATGTGCCGCGTCGACCGTTCCGGCCGCGAAGTCATTCTCTACGTCGCCGGTCCGGGCGAGACGCTGGCCGAGGCGTCGCTGTTTTCGCCGGCCTATCACTGCGACGCCATCGCCAGCACCGACGCGCTGGTGCGCATCTATCCGAAAGCGGCGCTGCTGGCCGCCTTCGACAAGGACCCGAAAGCCGCGCAGGCCTTCAGCGCGACGCTCGCCCATCAGGTGATGCACCTGCGCACGCGCATCGAGCAGCGCAATATCCGCTCCGCGCGCGAGCGCGTCCGCCATTTCCTGAGCGTCAATGCCGGCGCCGACGGCCGCACCGTCGATCTGCCCGGCACGCTCAAGGATCTCGCCGCCGAACTCGGGCTTACCCATGAGGCGCTCTACCGCACGCTGGCCAAGCTTGAAGCGGCAGGGGAGATCAAGCGGAGCAGGGGAAAGATCACGCTGCTGCGGCCGCGCAAAGTGTGATCGCGATAGTGAATCTTGGCTGTTTGAAAATTGAATCGATCACTGCACGGAGCGCGAGGCTTTCTCGCTTTCCCTCTCCCGCAAGGGAGAGGGTTAAGAAACAAATCTCGTCCGGTCATGCTTTGCGGCAAAATCGAGTTGCGGGCCGACCGGCACGATGCCGGTCGGGTTCACCTGGCGCTGGCTGTTGTAATAGTGCCGCTTGATCTGTTGCAGGCTCACGGTCTCGGCCACGCCCGGTACCTGATAAAGATCGCGCACGTAATTCGAAAGGTTCGGATATTGGTAGATGTGCCGCCAGTTGCACTTGAAGTGCGAGTAATAGACGGCGTCGAAGCGGATCAGCGTGGGAAACAGCCGCCAGTCGGCCTCGGTGAGGGTGTTGCCGACCAGATAGCGGTGCTGCGACAGCATCTGCTCGATCTCGTCGAGCGTGTCGAACACGTTGCGGAACGCCGCTTCGTAGGCTCCTTGCGCGGTCGCGAAGCCGGCGCGATAGACGCCGTTGTTGATGTTGGGGTAGACGAGATCGTTGATGCGGTCGATCTCGGGCCTCAATTTTTCCGGATAATAGTCGGTGTGGATATTGGTAAACGCATTGAACGCCGAATTGAGCATGCGGATGATTTCCGGCGACTCGTTGTTGACGATCGTCTTGCGCTTCTTGTCCCACAGCACCGGCACGCTGACGCGGCCGGAATAACGCGCATCGGTGAGCAGATAGATTTCCGACAATTTGCTCTTGCCGTTGACGTCGTCGCCGGTCGAGCCCTCGTCCTTGTTGAAGGTCCAGCCGTCCTTGAGCATGTCGGGCGAGACCACCGACAGCGAAATGACGTTCTCGAGCCCTTTCAGCTTGCGGAAGATGACGGTGCGGTGCGCCCAGGGGCAGGCGAGCGAAACATAGAGGTGATAGCGGCCGGACTCGGCGGCAAAGCCGCCTTCGCCGGAAGGGCCGGGGCTGCCGTCAGGCGTGACCCAACTGCGAAAGCGGGGTGTCGGCCGGATGAAATGGCCGTCCTTGGTGCGGTCGCCGTCTTGCTGCCACACGCCGTCAACCAGCTGTCCCATGGCGATAACCTCCGCCTTTGTTGCTATTCATCTAGGCAATTAAGGCGCAAAACGCCACGGGCGATGGACCAGAATCGACCCAAATGCTAATCGGCACAAGATGAGCGAACTTGCCCTGACAATCCTGCCGGAAACGGCCGACGACGCGCTGGCGGTCGAGCGGCTGCATCAGCGCACCTTCGGCCCTGGCCGCTATGCGAAGAGCGCCTATCGCATTCGCGAGGGCCGCGGGCATGTGCTCGACCTGTCGTTCACCGCGCGCATCGGCACGCTGCTGGTCGGCTCGCTACGGCTGACGCCGATCTGCATCGGCGAGACGCCGGCGCTGCTGCTGGGGCCGCTCACGGTCGAACCGCCGTTTCGCGCGCACGGCGTCGGCAGCGCGCTGATCGAGCGCGCGCTCAAGCACGCCAAAGCCGCCGGCCACACCTTGGTGGTGCTGGTCGGCGACGAGCCTTTTTACGGCAAGTCCGGCTTCAAGCGCATCCCGAAAGGCCAGGTCGAGATGCCTGGTCCGGTCGATCCGGCGCGCTTGCTGGTGGCGGAACTGAAAGCCGGCGCTTTCGATGGTGTTAGCGGGATGATCAGGCCGGACTGGGAACGCGCATGATCCCGAAAAAGCCTGCCCCGGACTTGATCCGGGGTGGGAACCGGTTTTCGGATAAGATTAAGATCATGCGCAAATGTAAAGAAGTTTAACGGCCTTCGCGCGCCCACGTGGCGGCGAGCGAGCCGACCAGCAGCAGCAGCCCGAGCAGTCCGGCGAAGATCGGCAGCACGCCGATGCCGCGCACCACGCTGAGGTCGCGCATCTTCAGGCCGATCCAGTCGTCGCCCTTGAACGTCGTTGAGGTGCGCACTGGAACCACGCGCGGCACGTCGAGCGTGTTGCCGTCCGCCAGCCGCCGCGCGTCGCCGCCGGTGGCGCTGGTGAGCGCGCGCAACACCTCGGTGGTGGACGTCACTTGCGCGAATTCGCGCGGATTGGCCGGGCCCACATTGGCGAGCGCGGTGAGCTTGCCGTCGGTCGCGCGCCAGAGCCCGAGCTCGTTGGCGGTGACCGCGGCGCGCCAGACGCCGGGCTCGACCGCCTGCAAAGTGAGCGTGCGGGCGGCGCCGGTCGGCGATGTGAGCGTCACTTCGTTGACGCTGTCGGCCATGGTCTGGCGCTGCACGGTGATGTCGTGGCCCTTGACGATCAGGCGCAGCGCTTCCTCTTCCAGGTCCGGCTGCTTCATCAGCCAATGCGATAGCCGCCGTAGCAGATCGAGATGCGGCCCGCCGCCCTCAAAGCCGCGCGCCCATAGCCAGATGTGGTCGGACAGCAGCAGCGCCACGCGGCCTTCGCCCTCGCGCGCCAGCACCAGCAGCGGCTTGCCATCGGGTCCCTGCATCACATTGGTGCCATCGGTACGCTTGATGTCGACCAGCCGGAACCACTGGCTCCAATGCGGCGGGTCGCTCTGCGAGCCTTCCAGGCCGCGCGTGACCGGATGGCGCTTGCCGGCCTCGCTGAGCGTGGCCCGGAATGGCTGCTCGGTGACCTCGCCGCTCGGCTCCGCCGGCAGGATCACGTCGAGCGGCGTGCGCCAGATGCTGGTCGGGCTGGCGTAATCGGGGCCGGCGGCGATCAGCACGGCGCCGCCATCGCGCACGTATCTCGCGATGTTGTCGAAATAGATCATCGGCAGCACGCCCTGCCGTGCGTAGCGGTCGAAGATGATGAGCTGGAATTCCGAGATCTTCTGCTGGAACAGCTCGCGGGTCGGGAACGCAATGAGCGAGAGTTCATTGATCGGCGTGCCGTCCTGTTTTTCCGGCGGGCGCAGAATGGTGAAATGCACCAGGTCGACCGAGGCGTCGGATTTCAGCAGATTGCGCCAGGTGCGCTCGCCGGCATGCGGTTCACCCGACACCAGCAGCACGCGCAGCTTGTCGCGCACGCCGTCGATCGAGATCACCGCGCGGTTGTTGATTTGGGTTAGCTCGTTTTCGAGCGGCGCGGCCTCGATCTCGACGATATTGGCGCCCGCGTGCGGGATCGGGACGTTGACCTTGACGTCGGTGCCCACGGCGACGACGCGCTTTTCCAGCACATCGCCATCGCGCCGCACG
>Ga0209890_10000883_pt1 | contig 13909 bp, 12 predicted proteins | sample OrgsoiDNA2013049_FD_185799 | JGI IMG/M metagenome (GOLD analysis project Ga0209890, IMG submission 185799) | Permafrost soil microbial communities from the Arctic, to analyse light accelerated degradation of dissolved organic matter (DOM) -... | ecosystem: Environmental > Terrestrial > Soil >...
TACTCGTTGTTACTCGTGTGCGTTCTATCACTACAATTGCACACGAGGCCGCGGGTGCATTGGGCATCCGGCATTCCCCACGCCCTCTTTGGGCGGAAGCTAGCAGCAACACCTCGGGCGCCTCGCGCCGCGAGGACGAAGCCGTATGCGAAACCATAGCAACGTCATTGCGAGCGCAGCGAAGTAATCCATCTTCCTTTCTTTACGCAGCCAGATGGATTGCTTCGCTTCGCTCGCAATGACGGCTCCACGAATTGAATCCATAGCGATTCATTGAATGCGAACGCGGCGAGAAGCGATGCTACGAGCCAATCCAGACTCCGTCATTGCGACCCGTTGGCTCGCAATACGGCTCTACCAATTGAATCCGTGGCGATTCATTGAATGCGAACGCGCCACACCCCCAGCCGTCGTCGCCCGCGAAGCGGGCGATCCAGTATTCCGAGGCGTCAGTGATGGAATCGAAAAGCTGCGGCGTGCTGGATACTCCGCTTTCGCGGAGTATGACGGCTCTTAGTGGAGCGACGCTGCCGCTCGTCTCTACCCCGCAGGCGAAGGAGTCCCGTAGCGCGACATTTCGAGTCAGAGACTCGGGATCAGGCACAGACCATGAGCCTTCATCAGAAAAAATCCAGATCTTGCGCGCGGCCGCCCCGCGCGATGGTGGCGTATTCGATGGCGAGGAATAATCCGCCGGCGACATATATTTTCCGATTGCCCATCGCGGCGAGCGTGCCGCTCAGATCGACGGCGTCCTCGACGGTCGCGGCAACGTGAACCGCCGCATTCGGATTGGCCTTGCGCACCGCGCTCGCGATACTTTCGGCGTCTGCGCCCTTGTGAGACGCCGCCGCGCAGATAATCGTCTGGAACGACGGGGCCAGCGCGCCCACGATCTCGTCCGCCTTCTTGTCGCTGGATGCGCCGACCACAAGCAGCCAGCCCTCGCGGCCATAGATCGCCTTCAGGCTGGCGAGCGATTGCGCGATGCCATCCGGGGTGTGGCCGACGTCGATCACCGTCAACGGATCCTGTTGGATCGCCTCGAGGCGGCCGGGCCAGCGCGCCTCGCGGAGACCCGATCGCACCGCGGCTTCGATCGCAGCAGCAGGCGCTCCGGGCTGCAGGTGTCGCTGCCACAGCAGGAACAGCGTGGCCGCGATGGCGGCATTGTTGAACTGAAACGCACCCAGCAAGCTCATTTCAAGGCTGCGAAAATCATAATCTGCAAACCGAAAGTCAAAACGCTGCCCGGCCGCCAATCCCGCTTCGCCGCCAATCCCGATCTCGTCGCGGACGTACAGGGATGCGATCCCGCGGCTGCGATTATATTCGACGAGATGCGGCCGCAGTTTGCGGCAGTTCTCGCCGTAGATGATGGTGCCTCCAGACGCGCAGGCATCGCTCTTGTCGAAGGCGATCAATTCCAGCGAATTGCCAAGCAGTTCAACATGCTCGTAATCGACCGAGGTCACGCAGGTCGCGCGCGCGCCGACCAGGCGCACCGGATCGTAGCGGCCGCCGATGCCGGCCTCGAACACCGCGAAATCGCATTGCCGTTCGGAAAAGTGCAGGCAGGCCAGCGCGAACATGGCTTCGAAGGCGCCGAATTGTTGATTGCTCCGTTGTGCAATCCCCGCGACCGCGGCTCCGATCCGCGCCGCCAGACGCGCCAGGTCATCGTCGCCGATTGGCGCACCATCGACCTGAAACCGTTCGTTGCAACGATACAGATGCGGCGAAGTGAACAGGCCCGTGCGCAGGCCATAGGCCCGGCCGATACTGGCGCAGAACGCCGCGGTAGAGCCCTTGCCGTTGGACCCGGTCACGACCACCGAGACGCGCGAGAGCCATTCGCGGTCCACCGCGAGGACATCAAGCAAGTCGGCCATCCGGGCCAGGCAGACGCCATCGCCGTATTTCGGAAGGTCAAACACCAAGCAGTCCCATCGCCGAAAATGTGTGGTGCCAGATTCTCAAGATCAGATCGCCCCGGCCGGTATCTTCCAGGAGCCGGATCGACGGGTTGGAGTTCACTTCAATGATCCGCATCGCAGCGGGATCTCCGCCGATATCGGTAAACATGTCCACCGCGGCGACGCGCAGGCCGAGCGCGCGGGCGGCCTTTCGCGCCACGGTGAAGGCTGCCGGCGAATGCGGGGCTTCCAGAACCATCGTGGCTCCCGCGCTGAGGTTCATCCGCCCGGGAATGTCCCAATTTTTGCCGTCGGGCAGCACGGTATCGAGCGAAGCCTCGCCGTCGGCCACGGCAACCGGCGAAAGACCGCGGGATCGCAGCGCCTGGTTATGCGCGGTCAAGAGATCGCGAATGCTGCGCACGCCATCGCCGCGGACGGACGGCGGATATTTCCGCGCCGCATAGACGACTTCATCATCATGCAGAAAAATCCTGTACTCGATCCCTGCGACCACCGGCTGAATCAGGATCGAGTCGTAATATTGCGCGACCTCGTCGAAATATCGAACCAGCGCGGCTTCGCCGTGCAGGACTTGCGCGAAATCGCCGCGCGATCCAAGCAGGGGCTTGACGAAGGCGGTCGCGCCCAATTTTCCGAGATGTTCGAGCGCGTCCCTGCGGTCATGACCGGCGGCGCGGCGGGCGCGGTGCCGGTCATGCAGGAAGAAATATTCGCCGCCGAGCGTCGCTGCGCCGGCGCGTTCAAGAATGGTATTGGCAAAGTACTTGTCCGACGCCAGCGTCGAGGCGGTCGCGTTGTTTTGCGGATACCACGAACATCGGCCGGCGCCGAAATGAATGGCTTTGGTCTTGGAGGCAACGCTGAACACAAGTCCCGTTCCGCCGTCGATATCGTGAAACGCGAGGCCGAATTCTGCGCAGGCATATTCGGCATAGATCGACTGATCCGGATAGGAGCCCGGCTTTCCCGATCGAAATTTTTCAAGACCCCGCATGCATTATCCAGTGGTCAGCCAGTTCGAATTGACAGTCCTGATCCTTCATCAAATTTCCGCGCGGGCAATTAACAGCCGGTTCGACGCCGGATTCAGCAAGTTAATTGCGCGCACGCGGCGTATTTAGCAAAATAAATCGACTGCCGTTTTGTGCCTGCAATTGCGTCTCCGGGCTGGTTGACTATCTCTGACAATGCGGTAGGTCACACACCAAATCATCGGTAATTGCTAGGGTTTTCGCATTATCGCGAGCCAGACAACTCAATCGTTCTACATCAAGGCAATCGGAAAAACCAAAACACATGAGCGCATTCCATAGAGAGAAAGTTCTTTCTGTCCAGCACTGGACCGATACGCTTTTCAGCTTCACCGCCACCCGCAATTCCGGCTTTCGATTCCAGAACGGGCAGTTCGCGATGATCGGCCTCGAGGTCGAGGGCCGTCCGCTGTTGCGCGCCTACAGCATGGCGAGCGCCAATCACGAAGAAGCGCTGGAATTTTTCAGCATCAAGGTCGCCGACGGGCCGCTGACCTCGAGGCTGCAGCAGATCAAGGAGGGCGATACCATCCTGGTCGGTCGCAAGGCGACCGGCACGCTGATCGCCGACAATTTGATCCCGGGCAAGCGCCTGCTGTTGCTGTCGACCGGCACCGGCCTGGCGCCGTTCGCGAGCCTGATCAAGGATCCGGACGTGTATGATCGGTTTGAAACCATCGTTCTGGTTCACGGCTGCCGGCAGGTATCCGAATTGGCCTATGGCGAAGAACTGGTGGCCAGGCTGCGGGACGATGACCTGTTCGGCCCTTTATTGGCCGAGAAGCTGCTGTATTATCCGACCGTCACGCGCGAGCCGTTCCGCAACCGCGGCCGGATCACCGATTTGATCACATCGGAGCAATTGTTCAACGACATCGGTCTGCCGCCGCTGAATATCGACACCGACCGCATCATGATGTGCGGCAGTCCGGGCATGCTCGAAGAGCTGCGCCAGACCTTTGAAGCACGCGATTTTCTCGAAGGCAGCCACAGCGAGCCCGGCCATTTTGTGATCGAAAAGGCGTTCGTCGAGCGTTGAGCCCTGGGCGCCCTCGGCGATGCGAAGAACCTCGCGGTCGCATTGCTCCGCCGCCTGCGAGGGAGCACCGGCGTGCCGGAGCGTGGGGTAATCTGTGGATGCCGGCTTTTTAGTCGGCTGTTTCGCGCGACGTGCACCTTATTGAACATACACTTATTATAAAATCTGATTGGCTGGATGCGATCGCTGCCCGACCAGTCAGGCTAATACCGTGACAGAGAATGTTTCGCTCCCCGCCACCGGATCGGAGGGGACCGCCATGCCCCAACCAACGCAACTGGACCGTTTTCAAGCGAAAACCTGCCCCGGACTTGATCCGGGGTGGAGACCGCTTCACGACGACAAAACGCGTCAAATCGGGAATCCAGAGCCCGGTTTCGATTCCAACGAAGCGGAAAAGGCGCTGGTGCCGATGCTCCGGTATTCTTCCCCGGGGCCCTGGATCAGTGCCATCGCCATCAGTCTCGTGCTTTGGTCATTGATCATTTTGGGGGCTCTTACGGCCCTGTCGTGATTTTCGATGGAGTTTCGCCGCAAGGGCGGCTACCCCGGCCAGCCTGATCACCATCCAGGCTGCGCCCGACGCATGCTTGCGCATCGTCTGGCGGCCGATATGCCGGTGGCGTGGCTTACGCGGCTGCTATAAACCCGGCCGAACGTCGCGTGGTCTGTTGCCAACGCGTCGAGCGCGGGAGCGACCGAGGTTTTGTCTGTAACCGATCATGCCGGCCTCACGAAGACGGCCTTTGTATTCGCGGGCGGTGGCAGCTTTGGCGCCATTCAAGTAGGCATGATGCATTCGCTCGCCGCGCACGGAATTTCGGCGGATATGGTGGTCGGCTCCAGTGTCGGCGCCCTCAACGGCGCCTATTACGCGGGCGATCCCACGCTCAAGGGCGTGCAGCAGCTGGAAGCCATTTGGCGCGGATTGCAGCGGCAGGACATTTTCCCGATCAACTGGCGGACCCTGCTGGGATTTGTCTGGCGCCGGGATTTCCTGATCCCACATGACGGTATCCAGAAGCTGATCGACGATCATCTGCCCTATCGCAATCTGCAGGATGCCAAACTTCCGCTTCACATCGTCACGACGGATATCGTCTCAGGCGACAGCGTCGTGCTGTCGGAGGGGTCGGCTGCCCAGGCGATCATCGCCTCTACCGCAATCCCCGGCGCGTTCGCGCCCGTCCGCTACAAGGATTTTTATCTGGCCGATGGCGCGATCTCGAGTAACACCCCGATCCGGGTCGCGGTTGCAAAGGGCGCCAACCGCCTGATCATTCTGCCGACCGGGTATGCCTGCGCCAGCCACGCGCCTCCGATCGGCGCGGTTGCCAACGCGCTGCATGCGCTGACGCTGCTGATCGCGCGGCAATTGGTCAGCGAGCTGGAGGGCCTCGCCCCCGGCATCGAATATTTCGTGGTGCCGCCATTGTGTCCGCTGGTGGGATCGCCCTACGACTTCTCCCGGACATCAGACCATATCGAGCGCGCGATCCAGTCCACCGATGCGTGGCTGGCGCAAAATGGCATGGAGCAAAGCGGGATTCCCGACGAAATGCGCCCGCATAGTCATTGAGCCACTGGACGCTCGGCCGGGTTACGTTGCACCGCAAAAAAGACGCGCGGCAGCGCCCGGTCATACGACGGATCGATTCTCCGCCGCAGGATTAGCTAGCTTCGCGGCTATCGGCTGTCATATCCATGAGCCTTGCGCCGGATATCGTGTACAGGATTGTCCCGGGTGTTGGATTAGGCTGCGGCCGGCAAGAATAATGCGGCAGGATTCTGCCTGAGGGGTGCCATGGAAACGCTGTTGCTTCCGTTCTCGCCACGCTTCGTCATTCTCACGATTTGCGCCGTCGTCACGGCATTGCTGCTCGGTATCGGGATCGTCGATCACAAGGCGTTCGATCTGGTCCTGATTCCGATCGTGATTTTCGGCGCCCTCACGCTGCTCGGCGTTCGCGATCTCATGCAGAAGAGCCATGCGGTTTTGCGAAACTATCCGATCTCGGCGCATATCCGGTTTCTGCTGGAAGAAATCCGGCCGGAGATGCGGCAGTATTTCTTCGAGAGCGAAAAGGACGGCATGCCGTTCAGCCGCGACACCCGCGCCGTGATCTATCAGCGTGCGAAGATGGTGCTCGACAAGCGTCCCTTCGGCACCCAGGAGGATGTCTATCGCGAGGGCTACGAATGGATGCACCATTCGGTGGCGCCAAAGGATAACACCGGCGAGAAATTCCGCGTCACCATCGGCGGTCCGGATTGCACCAGCCCGTATTCGGCTTCGGTCTTCAATATCTCGGCGATGAGTTTTGGCGCGCTTAGTCCGAACGCCGTGCGGGCGCTGAACGCGGGCGCGAAAAAGGGCGGCTTCGCGCACGACACCGGCGAGGGCGGCGTCAGTCCCTACCATCGCGAGAATGGCGGCGACATCATCTGGGAGATCGGGTCGGGGTATTTCGGTTGCCGCCATCGGGACGGATCATTCAATGCGGAGGAATTCGCCCGCGTCGCCACCGACGATCAGATCAAGATGGTCGAGCTCAAGGTCAGCCAGGGCGCCAAGCCCGGACATGGCGGCGTGCTGCCGGCGGCCAAGGTTTCCGAGGAGATATCCAGGATCCGGGGCGTCGCCATGGACGAGGACTGCATTTCGCCGGCCTATCACAAGGCCTTTTCGACACCGCTGGAAATGATGGCTTTCGTCGGCGAGATGCGGCGGCTGTCGGGCGGCAAGCCCGCCGGATTCAAGCTTTGCATCGGCCATCCCTGGGAATTTCTGGCGATCTGCAAGGCGATGGTCCAGAGCGGAATCTATCCGGATTTCATCGTGGTCGACGGCAATGAGGGCGGCACCGGCGCCGCTCCGCTGGAATTCATGGACCATCTGGGGATGCCGATGCGCGAAGGCGTTAATTTCGTCCACAACGCGCTGATCGGCATCAATGCGCGCGATCGAATCCGCATCGGCGCCGCCGGCAAGATCGCGACCGCGTTCGACATGGCGCGTGCGATGGCGATCGGCGCCGACTGGTGCAATTCGGCGCGCGGCTTCATGTTCTCGCTGGGCTGCATCCAGTCGCTGAGTTGCCATACCGACCGATGTCCGACCGGGGTGACGACGCAGGATCCCTCGCGCAACCGCGCGCTGGTGGTGCCGCACAAGATCGAGCGGGTCTATAATTATCATCACGCCACGCTGCATGCGCTGGCCGAACTGCTCGCCGCCGCGGGGCTCGAGCATCCACAGCAGATCCGCCCGATTCATTTCTCGCAGCGAACTTCCACCACCGAGGTAAAGTCATTTGCGCAGCTCTACCCGCCGCTGCGCCCGGGCGAACTGATCGACGGCACCAGCGATCCGCGCTATCGCGACGCCTGGGCGATGGCGCGCGCGGAGACGTTTGCGGCGGCGGTGTGAAGGCCGTTCGCTACGGCGTCCCGGCGAACCGGCCCGAGAAAATGGAAGCCGGCCTGCGGTTTGCGTTACAGGCAAGATTTGTTGATGGTCAGTGGTGAAGGTGGAGAGCGCAGCTTTCGCTGCGATTTTGTCCATCGGCGCCAAAGATATTCCGCCTTGCGCGAATTCCTCGATGGGCTGTGGCTGACCGGAATGTGAAGGACAAGGCATGTTCCTGCTTTTCGCAGCGCCTTATGCATGCCAACATCGAGCCTGAAACGACGGGAGTGCCTCCATGCGCTGGTGTGTCTCGATCGGTGCGGTGCTGGTCGCGGTGGCGGTAGCCGGGGGTGATGTCGCGGGCATTGCCGCGCCGGGCCCCAAATCTCACCAGGTCGACACCAAAGACAATTTGCCGTCCGTCGACATCGAACTCGTCATCGCCGTCGATGTTTCCTATTCGATGGACCTGGACGAACTTGCCATTCAGCGCGAGGGCTATGCACAGGCTATCGTCTCGAAGGAGTTCCTTCAGGCGATGGAAACCGGTCCGAACCGCAAGGTCGCTGTGACCTATTTCGAGTGGTCGGCATCGAGCGACCAGAAGATTATCATTCCCTGGCGGCTGATCGACGGCCCTGAATCGGCCGACGCCGTGGCCGCCGAGATCATGAAAACGCCGGTTCGCCGGGGCTCGCGCACGTCGATTTCCGGCGCGATCAATTTCGCGATGCCGCTGTTCGATGAAAATCCCTATCGCGGCTTGCGGCGCGTCATCGACATTTCCGGCGATGGTCCGAACAATAACGGCGAACCCGTGAGCAGTGCGCGCGCCGCGGCACTGGAGAAGGGCATCACCATCAACGGCCTGCCGATCATGGTGAAGGAGCCGTCCTATTCGACCATGGACATCGATAACCTCGATTTATACTACGAGGATTGCGTGATTGGAGGTCCTGGCTCGTTCGTGGTGTCGATCAAGGACCGCGACAAATTCAAGGAGGCGATCCGGAGCAAGCTCATACTTGAGGTCGCGGACCGGGCGCCTGAACGCCGTATTGTCCCGGCGGCCGAGAAGGACCCGCGGGTGCCCTGTCTCATCGGTGAGAAAATTTGGCAGGACAGGTGGGGGCGCTGACCTTTCTGGCCGTCAGCAAGCACAGGCGCAAAGGCGCCGGCCGTTCAACGTTCGACGTGAAGCCGGCCTGAAAATACGTTGACCGGCCCGCGATTTGCATCGCAGGCGGAATTGTGACGAGATGATAATTTTGGGACGGCCGTTGGAATAAGCGCGTATCCCGGGAGATCAAGTCGATAACTGGTCGCGGCCCATGTTGGGTGGTGCCTCCCGTCGGTTGTGCTTTTGGTCAAGGTTGTCGTGCGCAGACGAACTCTCCAGATAGGTTTGCTGTCGGCGTTTGTGGTTCTCGCCGCGGTCGACGCGCAGGCTGATGGCTGTCCGACCGCCAGGGATGAAATCGCAACCGACCGCCCGGATGTCACGAATTCCAGCCTCGTCGTGCCCGTGGGCAGTCTCCAGAGTGAGAACGGGGTGAATTTCACCGCTCGCGACGGCGGTCGAACGATCGATGGCACAAATACCCGATGGCGCCTGGGTGTAGCGCCCTGCCTCGAGCTATTGCTGGATATGCCGACGTATTTTGCAAACATCCGAGGGCCTGGAAGCTCGGGGTTTTCGGATGTTGCGCCTGCGGTAAAGTGGCAAGTCAGTCCGATACCGGGGAAGGTCGACTTGTCCCTCGTCTTCGGCATGGCGCTTCCGACCGGTGCGGTCGATATAGCGGGTCGCGGCGCACAACCTTACCTGCAATTGCCATGGTCGTGGGAACTGAATGAAAGTTGGGGTGTGAGCGGCATGCTGACCGAGTTCTTCCGTCCGTCGGAGTCAACGACCAAGCGCGTCACGGAAGCCACCTTTGCGATCGAGAAAAAGCTGACCGAGAAGGCCAGCCTATTTGTGGAATATGTCGGCGATTACCCCGAGAATGCCGGTCCGAGCCAGCTCCTGAATTCGGGTGGATTGTATCATCTGAGCCCGGCTCAACAGGTCGATTTTCATGTCGCTTTCGGACTCAACCATAACGCCCCGAGCTACGTTGTCGGCGTCGGCTATTCATTTCGGTTCGATGGATTGTTCGCAGGCAAGCCGAGATAGCAGGGTCGCTTCGATCCGTGCCCGCCCCATCCACGACGCGAGGCAGCGCCGACTTAAACGTGCCTCGTTGGCTCGCAAGCACGACGAGGACTTAAAACTCGCCGTGCAGGCGTCCTGAGAAAATCGAGACCGGCCCGCGGTCGGAGTTATAGGCGGGATTTGCGATCAGTTGGTAGTCGGCCGTGAGGGTGACGTTCTTGTTCAGCGAATAGGCGTAAAAGGTCTCTAGAATCCGCTCGGGGCGGTAGTTGAGCTGGCCGTCGCCGATCAGAAGGCCAAGGCCGCCGGCGGCGAGGAAGTCGCGGTTCGCGGCGGAAAGCCCGTTGATGGCGCCGCCGATGCCAACGGTATCATTCGGGCGTCGCCAATAGCTGCCCTTGATGGAAATCCCACCCGACAGACTGCTGTCGACATCCGTGAAAGACAGGATTTGGTTCTGGCCGTCGTTCCAGCTCGCGCGCGCGAACAGGCCGACGTCCTTGGCGATCTGCTGTTCGAGGTTGGCGTAGAAGCCGTATTTGAGGTTCGCGTGCTGGATGCTCGTTATGACCGCGTTGATGTCGAGCGTCGGGTCGGCAGCCACGATCGCCAGCGCGTCCCGGTAGTTGCCGGTCTGGCCGCTGTTGGCGAATGCGCCCAGCCGCAACTTGCCGGGCTGATCGAAGATCGTATGGCGCTCTTCGAATTCGATCACTGCGCCGCCGGGCTTGAACGTAAGCACGTCGCTGTTGGGCGCGTCGGGCACCTGGAAAAAGCCGGCGCGGACCGCCCAGTCCTTGCGATTGAGCTCGGCCACCGCACCGCGCGTGAAGCCTGGCAGGTCGGCGGGGAAGTCGTAGGCAGCTGACGACCACATCGCCCAGTTCATGAAGTCGGCGCGCGGATCGTGCGCATAGGCGTTGTTGTCGAAAAAGTCGCCGACCGCGAAGCGGCCGACAATCAGGGTAATGCGGTCGATGTCGCGTTTGCCCGGCAGTTGATTGGCGGCGTCGGCGACGTTTTCCTGTTCGCCGCCGAGACCGAACGTCTGTTTGAGGTAATAGCGCTGCGGCCGGATCCTCGGATATTCGGCGCCGGCCTTTTGCGCCTCGCCGTTCGGGAAGCCGGCGAGGCCGAGCGTGCCGTTGAGACCAAAGCCTTGCGCCAGCTCCGGGTTGAAATAGAACTCGGCGCCTTCCCACAGCCGCACGCCGAGGAACGCCGTCGTCGTCCAGGTCGTCTGAATTTGACTTCGCGCCGGAAGGCTGTCGGCGCCCTCATAGGGGGAACGGAAGGATGGATAGCCCTGCGGCAGGATTGTCGTCTGCGCGTGGACGTTCCAAGCGTCCGATTCCGGCAGCGCGGTTCGGTCGGCGGTTGGTGCCTTCCACGAGGTGTCGCCAAAGTGATAATTCAGACCGAGCTTTACGAGCTGAATGCGAGGATCGACGTTGACACCGGGCAGTCCAAAGCCGCTCAGATCGTACATCCGTCGCGACAGATCGATATAGTCATATTCGGCCTTCGCGCTCCAATTGCCGCTTACGGCAAATTCGACGCCGGCGCCGGCGGTCCAGCCGGTCTGGTAACCTTTCACCGTCGCAAGAAGACCTCCGGCGCCGTCGTTGACGATGACCTGCGTGTGTCCCCAGGCGAAGCCGCCGGTGAGGTAAGGCATCCATGTTTCGAGGGCATAGCCCATGCGACCGCGCAGCGTGCCGACATAGTCGATCGACGTATTGAAGGGGGCAGGCGTCAGCCGCGGGACGTCGGGCGGGCTGGGGAACGATGCATCGGCTTCGACGCCAAACACCAGGCGGTTCGAGAGCTGGCGATTATAGCCCGCCTGAAAACCCCCGGTCACGCCGGTGATGCTGTGTGGAAAGAAGACGCCTTGCAGTGGAAGCGGATTGGTGTCCGGCCCCAAACTGCCGTCGCCATAGCCGACATGGCCACCGAGGTAAAATCCGGTCCAGTCATAAACGGTTTTGGCGACTGGCGCCTTGATGGTCATGTCCGCCGCGGCCGCGGGACCATCGACCACAAGCAGGCCCAAGCCCACACCCGCGAATACGCACTCCCAGGATCGGCGGTAGCGCGTCATCGTGTGGTTATTTCCAGCGCGGGCATTCCGGCGGTCTCTCTCGTCGTCACATGCAATCATGCCGGCGCGCTGCCACCCCATCAAATGAAGCTGTCGGCCCGTTCGGAATAGCCGATTCCCGCGGTCAAAAAGCCAGTCCAATAGAGACGCGATTGATTCCCAGTATTTTGTCCAGCCTTGTTGACCAAGCGTTATTGCAACTAATTCGCAATAGCCAGAAAGAACGGCAGAGATGCTGTTGATGGCATCGTTGAGTGACGTGCGTGCAACACGGCATCGGGGGCGAAATTAATCAGGGCTCAAAAGGATGACCCGCCCGGGGGGACAACCGGTCGGGTCGGGTACGACACGGGAGTGGATGAGGCGCCCGTGCCGGACGCAGGATCCAGGTCGGTCGATCAGTAGTCGCAGGTGCGGGCGCGGCCGAGGTAATTGCCGTAAGCATCGAACTGGCGAACCCAGCCGCAACGGCGATAGCCGCCATAGTAGCCATCGTTGCGGGCGGCGATGGCACTGCCGACCACGGCGGCGCCGACGAGACCGGCTCCGATGCCCCAGCCGAGGCCCCTGGCCTCTGCCGGGGTGGTGGTTGCGATGCTGCCGGTGACGGCGAGGGCAGCGAGCGCAAGAGCGGCAATTCCGGTTTTGATCGACATGAAAAACTCCATCCGGCTGAAAGCGGCCCCTTGTGGTCCGCGTGCCAGTTGGACGGAGCGTCTTGGATTCCGGTTCGAATCGGGCGACCGAAATTTAGGAGCGCCGGTATTTTCTAATTATAACAGTTGCTTATCCGGCGCGGCGTCAGCCGGCCGGGCCGCTCGAAAGCGTTGCCGGATCGAATTTATCGACATCGGCGAGCAGTTCGCAGAACGCGCGGGCGCCGTGATCGAGCAGGCGTTCGCCCTTTTCCGCGGAGGCCAGCGTCGCATCGCCGGCGGCGCCGCTTGGATGAAGGTCCTGGGCCTGCCAGGCGAACGGCGCCGGCCGGTGCGCCGAAAGCCAGCGATAATCCTGCTCCATCGCAATGCTGGCCGGACTGAAATCGGCGATCTCGTCCTGGCGCACATGCTCCGGATAACGCGCCAGCATGATCGAGGTCTCGACCGCCCCGCCATGGATGCCGTGACGCAACTCCTCCGCCGAAAACAATCCCTCCGGCGCGCTGAGGCGCGACCATCCCGTGGTGACGGCGAGAAGCCCGCATCGCGCGCGCAGATCCTGCGCCACCAGGCTCATGGCCGCGCTATTGCCACCATGACTGGTCACCATCACCAGCTTTTTGATGCCGGCGCGGGCGACGCATTCGCCGAGCGCCATCCAGGTCTTCAGCGCAACCTCGGTCGGCAGCGTCAGCGTGCCCGGATAGCCAATGTGCTCGGTCGAAATCCCGACCCGCTGCAGTGGAAGGAACGTCGCTGGAATGCTGTCGGAAAGAAGCTCGCGCACCCGGGCAAGGTAGGCCTGCGTAATCATGACATCGGTGCCGACAGGCAAATGCGGACCGTGCTGCTCGGTGGCTGCCAGCGGCAGCACGGCAATCCATCGCGCCGTCGCGTCGCCGGCGATGTCAGGCCAGCGGATTTCGGTCCAGTCGCGGGAAGGAACAATTGAAGTCATCGAGCGAAACATTTCTTTAAGTCAATTTGCAGGGTAGCTTGCATTCATTCCTGGCCGACGCGTACCAACGTCGCCCAGCTTCCTATCGTGTTCCTATCATGGGCCAGAACGATCGACGGAGTCCAATCATGAACCCGGTCTATGTGCTGCGAGCGTTAACCGCCGGCCTCGTGGCCGCTCTTGTAGCCGTCTCGCCGGCGGGGGCCCAAATCGCGCTGGACAAGGTTTCGTTCGGAACCAACTGGGTCGCCGAGGCCGAGCACGGCGGATTTTTCCAGGCGCTGGCCGACGGCACCTACAAGAAATACGGGCTCGACGTCACCATCGTGCCGGGCGGTCCCAATGACAACAACCGCATGCTGCTGATCGCCGGAAAGCTCGACTTCTTCATGGCTGCGAACACCTTGATGTCATTCGATGCGGCCGCCAACAATGTGCCGGTGGTGACGGTCGCCGCCATTTTCCAGAAGGATCCGCAAGTCTTCCTGACGCATCCGGAATCGCAGGTCGCCAAGCTGGAAGAGCTCAAGCCGCTGACGCTGTTCGTGTCCAAGGAAGGGATCTCGAGCTATTTTCAATGGCTGAAGTCCGAATACGGATTCAGCGAGGAAAAG
>Ga0209890_10000884_pt1 | contig 13890 bp, 13 predicted proteins | sample OrgsoiDNA2013049_FD_185799 | JGI IMG/M metagenome (GOLD analysis project Ga0209890, IMG submission 185799) | Permafrost soil microbial communities from the Arctic, to analyse light accelerated degradation of dissolved organic matter (DOM) -... | ecosystem: Environmental > Terrestrial > Soil >...
GACCCGAAGTAGTCCGCGAGGTCGGCGTCTACAACTTCCGGGTGGCCTCTGAACAGCGTCTCTTCCACCTCGATCACCGCCTGCTGGGCATTGCGGCCCGGCCGGTAGGCGTACTGCTCGGGCGGAAGGTCGGCTTCGAAGATCGGCTCGAGCACCAGCATCGCTGCTGTCATGCATACTCGGTCGCGCAAGGTCGAAATGCCCAACGGCCGGAGCTTGGGGCTCTTCGCCGTCGAGTTGGCCTTCGGTATGAACACTCTTCTGATCGGATCCGGTCGATAGTCCTCATTCCTGAGCGCAAGCGCCAGTTCACCGAGCCACCGCTCCACCCCATACGCCTCGACATCCGCGAACTCCTGCCCGTCCACACCCGGCGCGCCCTTATTGGAGCGGCACTGCGCATAAGCATGAGCCAGAATATCGTCACGGCTGATCTTGTCGTACAGAGCGTAGAAGCGATAGCCCGGCTCTGCCTTCGCTTTCGCGTGCAACGCCATCTGCAGCTTCTGAACACTTTCCGGAGTTGCTAGGTTGCCCAATCTCCGCGTCCTTCGCTACTTGTTGCGTTCGTCTTGAACCAAGGTCCCTTCCCTCCACCAACATTACTCGGCTTCGGCGGTACTACGGACCTCTCCGTCACCCCAGGGCGCCCGGCCTGTCCGTCACCGGCGTCCGGTTAATCATCCCTGATCACGCCTCGGGGCTTCCCGTGTTGCGCGCGCTTTCCTTGTGTACATGCTGCCGCCACTACCCCGGCGCAGCGACTGGCGACGTTACCTCGCTCATCCATCCAGTCGTGACAGACTTCCCCGATACGACAGTCGGGTCGTCCTGCGCATCTAGCTTTTCGAGGCTTGCTCGGCGTTCACTCACGTTGCGGCCTGCACACTCGCGCTGCCACCAATTCGTGGCACGCTTACCCGAAGGCTTCAGACATTTCGTCACCTCCATGCCTGCTCCGGTTGCTTCCGGCTGGAGCGGTTGCCGGGCGGGGCTTGCACCCGCTGGAAAGCGCCGCCTTTTCACGGCGCACGCCGAGAGCGCCAATTGAGATCGCCAGCCGCTTTGTCAGCCGGGTGACGTACTCGGACAATGATCGAGTAGAGTTGGACGAAGGCACCACGGTCCTCGACCAGATGGGGGGGATCCTGAAGAACAGGTTTGGCACGAAGACACCCGCAGCCTTGATTGAGCCCGTCGAGCTCGCTGTGGGAAAGCGCTGGCGGATCGCATACAAGAATATGTGGCCCGGCGTCGTTGTGAACAACTTCTATGACTTTCAAGTCGTCGGGGTGGAGGACGTAACGGTGCCCGCCGGCACGATGAATCTCTTGCGTCGGAAGGTAGGTAGCCTAGCTGTCGCTCGTTGCTGTCCATCACCGCAACCGCGTGACGGTCATATGTATTTTCCGGCTCCGCTCGCAGGACGAGCTTTTGCCCAGGGCGACACTGCGCGATAACGTCTTGTCTCGACGACCCGTCGGGATTCGAGAAGGTGACACCGTGCAAATGCACAATAAACGTCGGCATGTCGGTACCTGCCTTGCAGCGCATTTTGTGACGCGCTGCGTTGGACTTGACATAACTACACGCTCACCATACGTTACCCCGCGCGATGGAACTCTTTGACAACCTAGTGCAAGAATTCAACGGGGCGCTTGACCGCGCAGTCGCGGCTCACGAAAGCAAGGCTTCAAAGGCAGCCGCCGACGAAATTCACTACGCTGATGACATATACGAAACGATAGCCGAGGAGATTCGGCTTCAAGGATTGCGGGAGCCAATTGAAGGCATTCCCCGCCTAGCGGACCTGTACTCGCGGCTGAAAAAGATCGAAAGCATTGTGATACCCGCTTCGAATTTTTAACGCAGCACCGGCCCGGGGGAAATCGAGGATCTTCTCGGCCTGCGGGTTGGCGTGGCGCATGGGCGCAAGCGTACACCGAAGGGCTGTTTTCGGGGCGGTCGCAATGTCTGGCGGGCGCAGCCTCGAAGTGCCGCCTCGAACTTGGGCGCGCGGCGACGGAAAACGTCACTGTAAACTTCCCGCGCGAGACACGACTCCTTTCCCGCGTGGGGTGAGCGGTCAAGCCGACGGGGCAACGAATCAACCTAACCGGTCGCTGCGTCTAAGGGCTAAGCAGCTCCGTGCTGCAAACGTCGCGGGCTTCGGGAACTTGAACGTCAATGTAGTCAGCTATTGACGCTGCCGTAAACCAAAGCAGTCGGTACTCGCTCTGGTTCGAGAAATTTCTGTGTTTAAGAAAAAAGGGCAGATGCCCCATCTGCTCATTGATGAACCCGCTCACGCGGCCTTGGTCGACTTTGTCACCATCCGGCGCTTTGAAGCGAGACAGGTCGATGTAGCCAAGGTCCTTCTCGATTACCTTGGTCTGCATATATAAGCAGGGGCCTTCGGCTCCCCCGACTAGCCCTGGTATGTGCCTAGCGATGCGAAGCCCAAACTCGGTGATGTCATCAATGCGAAGGTAGGAGTCACAGCCAAATGACTCCATCAACCCCGGCAGGGCTGCTGCCAACCGTAGTGACCCAGTGCAGCGGGTGTGGGGCAGGGTGCGCCGGCGCGCTGCGCCGGCGTGGATCTCGCGAGCGCGCGGTGAACACGTTGGCCGTTGTAGTAATCCCGGAATGCCTCCAGCTTTCGCGCCAAGTCGACCGCGTTCCAGAAGAAGACGCGGTCCAGGTACTCGCGCCGGATCGTGCCGATCAAACGCTCAACGAACGGATGCGAAACCGGCGCGAAGGGGACCGACTTGACCTCCTCGATTTCGAGCACACGCAGGTTGGCGAGCCAGCGGTGAAAGCGAAACAGCGGATCGTGATCGGTGCTGAGGTGTTTCGGTAGGCGCTCGCCAGCGATGGCGCGATTGAACATCCGACATACGGATATGCCGTCGACGTATGCACGTTCGACGCCAAAGCCGATGATGCGGCGGGTGAATACGTCCATGACCAGCAGCACCCAATGACTGTGCAGGAGGATCGATTCGCAGCGGAAGAGGTCGATGCTCCAAAGGCTATCCTTCGCCTGAGCGATCAAGGTCAGCCAGGATGGTCCGGTAGTGCCGGCGTCGCCGGGACGGTAGTACTTGGCGAGGACGCGCCGAACGACGTCCTTGTCGATCTCAATGCCAAAGGCGAGCGCGATCTGCAGGGCGATGCGCACGCAGCCAAACCGAGGGTTGCGCTGCTTGAGCTCGATGATGGCGGTGATGAGTTCCGCGGATGGACCTTTGGGGCCGGGTTTGCGGCGAGGCGAAGACGAGGAGGAGAAGAGCCGGCGGTACTTCCGTTCCACCAGGGCCTTGTGGAACTTGAGCAGTGTCGCCGGCCTGACCAGCGCGCCAAGCTTCGGGAGCCGGTGCGGACGCACGAACAGCGTGGCCAAGCCGAGAACGACGCGATCGACGGAAGTGAGATTGGGCGCCCGTTGCCGGGAGCGATTACTGATGAGCAACTGGTGTTTGAGTAGCAAGGACTCGGCGGCGACGGCGCGGACGCCACCGGGGCGAAGGAGCTTCGCGAACGTGACGACCAGGTGGATGGCGAGGATGAGGAGGTCGCGCACGGTGCGAACCGTATCATGGCCGCCCGCGCGCGCAAGACTGCACCGCAGAGGCGAATTCCCTCATACTGCGAATTCGCCACCCACAGGCAGCGAGCGTCTGTGCCGTTAGCTGACACTGCGCCAAGTCCCGCGTAGATGACGGAGGCTAGTCGATGCAACACGTTTTCATGCTCCACCTGCTGCGTATGTTTCTGATGCTCGGACTATTGGGCGTCGACAGTACGGCACTTGCTGACCCCGATACCCGGAACTACCTGATTCCGCTCGACGGCGGCATACCAGTCGACGGCGCAACCGCGATAAACAGCACTCGAGCGCGCGCCGATAGCGTTATCAAGTACATGGCGTGCGGCAATGAGGAAGCCTATCTGGAGTCGGCGACTCTTTGGACTAGGCCTGATGATAACCCGCGCTTTCGTGATGCCGAGGAAGTCGAAGAAGGCCCATTGCAGCAGACGATCGCCAAGATGATTGTCTATGCCAATTTCGATCACTATGCGAGCGGCCCCGGAATTGCGATCACCAGTTGTCTCGAGACGGTGAGCTCGTTGGCAATCAAGCCAAAGTCCAACGCAAGCGCCCCGGACGAAGCTGACAACAGCCCGCTGGGACGTCCAGTCGCTCAAGGAACGGGGCGAGACATCCCAGACGCGCTAACGGCCCGCATGACCGAACTGCAGCGTCGCATCACCAACGTCTTCGGGACAGAGTGCGCCGGCACGGAGGGCAGCCACTCGCTGGACATCGGCAGCCACCTCGTGACGATCAACTATGCGCTCACACGGCAATGCCTGCGCAGCCAGATCAACCGCTACCTTCGGCTCGCCTACGTCAATGGCCAGCTGGGTAGCAGCGACCTGCCTTGTTATCCATACCTTTCTGGCTCAACCAAGGGTGAATGGGACTTCAAGCTGAAGGATCTGACGCGTATTTATTTCATGAACAGTCAGTTAGGGGACGACGCCCCGCTGGACGAAGACGTCCGAGTTCACATCCGCAACGACCTGCTAACTCTCGATGGCGGTACGGGCAAGGAGGGCTACAGCTTCTTGGCGTGCGGCAACCAGGAAGACTCGGTTGGCCCGCCCGACGATCGCGCAGACGACCAAGCCTGGACAAAGCAGGCTCTGGGAGACATTGGCGATGCGCTGGACTGGCTCGCCAAGTGGCTGGCGATCCTGGCCGCCCTGGGATTGGGTTTATTGGTCGCCGGGGCAATCCTTGCAATGCTTGTCGGTCCCGCGGCCGCCGGGGTAATCATCGCATTGGCAGGAGCGGCAGGTGTCGTTGCGCTGACTTTCGCAGACATACCGGAGACCGAGAACCATCGCCTAATGATCGAGACGTCACGGTATTTGAACAACCAGATCATCCTAAAAGAGATCGACCCATCCAACAGCAACAAAGACCAAATCGCCTCGGAGCAAGCAGGCGTGCGCGAATGGCTGCTGAAGCGTTTCAGACGCATCGCAGCAGAGGACTTCATAGAGTACAACGCACGGCCGTACCAGCACTACAGCCTCGCAGCAATCAGGAACATTGCAGACTTTGCTGAAGATGGCGAACTACACGTTGCTGCCTACAACGTTCTTGACCTGGACATGGCCAAATTCGCAATCGGATCGAACCAGGGGCGACGCCTCGTCCCATTTCGGCGCCATATGGAAGACATCAAAACGTTCATCGAGCCGGGCGGTGTCGATAGTAGTGGATTCGTTGCGCACAATGGCATACAGGACCTGGAGCAAGAATCGGATCACAGCGTGGCAGCGATGATGGTTTATGCGGGTCAGCTCCAACAACCTAAAGACGGCCTAGCCACCGCGGGTGCCGCCAATGAGATGCTGCTCCCTGCTGTTTCCCAGTACCGCCCCCCACAGTCAGTGCTGGACGTAGCGACGGGCAATTTTCCTGCAACACCGCCAGGCAGCACGGCTGAGCGCCCTCTATTTCAAGCAGTGCGCCACTCCGCAGTAGAAATCTACTCTAAGACAAGCAGCTTCTTGATAACGGCTGGAGGAATCACTGGCCCACCGGCCTACACCATCGAAGTCGCCGGCGCTTCAGCGGGTGCAAAATTTGGTCCTTTTGCACTTTATAAAAACACCGACCTAGGCGCTGCCATACCTACAACGCTGATGCTGACTGCAGGCGCAGGGTCGGGACGAACCAGTCTCGAGACGCTCCTGCGCATTGAGGGTCCGCGCAAGATTCTGGATTCTGGCAACGTCACGTACAACCACAATCTGTGTGTCGCACGCGGCTTCGCCTGCGGCATCAATGTAACCGCGCCATCTGATATGGAGCCATGTTTCGTCAAAGATCCGAGTGATGCGCCGGCAACGGTCGACAATTGGCGATTTTTCGATAGCGCGACGTGCGTTCCATACATGAATGGTCCAGACATCAGGAACGGACCACACGTAATGATTGCACTCTATCTTGAGGATTGCCACGGAGATACAACGGGCGACTGCACCAGCAATGTCGGCCTGTTCGAGGTGGTTAGCGCTCCTTCCATGGATTTCCCAACGTTCATTAGTACGGTGAAGTCGAACAACAGCAAGTCGGCCTCGTGGCTTGGCCTTATAGGTGGGGGATTCCTTGCGAGCAACCGAACGGTGCTACAAGGAACGTACGTAACCATTCTCGGCGATCGAATCGAGTTCGACACTTCAGCGCACCAGCGAGATGAAGATCGAACCGGTATTGCCGCCGTCAACGGTGTATCGACTCCCAAGATCAGCGATTGGGCTAGGGCTGCAGGGGACTTCATGACCAGCGACGGCAACTATAAATACCGGTTCGTTAACCCAAAGACGGGAAGCGGCTTCGGCGTTGACATGTCCGATTGGGCAAACCCGAAAAGGACAAACTTCTAATGCGCCTGATTGCGGTTCTAGCACTTGCCTGCCTTTGCACGCGTGTTGCGCACGCAGACTCGGTGGTCAATCTGTGCAACACGGACAACGAGGCCGGTGCGGGCACCAACCTGCGCGCGGCGATCGCCGTCGGAGGACGCGTCACGTTCGCGTGCCCTTCGGGCACGGTGATGCGCGTCGCGCAGACGCAAACAATCAATAACGCAACCGAGGTCGACGGCGGCAACACGGTCACCCTTGACGGTGCTCACGCGGTGCCCTCAGTCTTCCAGGTCACCAACACGCCGAACGGCACGACGATCGCCATTCGCAACATCGTGATCCGCGGCGGTGGCAATGCGCCGGCCAATCCAATATTTGCGGGCGCGATCGACGTCAATTTCAGCGATTCCACCAGCCGTCTAATCTTCGACCACGTCACAGTCACCGACACCGTGCATCCCGTTGATGTGGGGCGCGGCACGTTCGATGTAAGCAACAGCACGTTCAACGGCAACTCCGGTCTGGTGATCGAAGTCGGACATCCCCTTGATGCGTCTACGCTCAACGTCAGCGACACCCAGTTCGAGCAGAACAGCGGTCAAGCGTTCCAGACCCTGCGGTGCAACGTCACACTCAAGCACATCTCGGTCTCTGGCGTTGCCGGCCAAGGCGGCAAAGCCGGCCAAATGGCCGAGGCCGGAAGTGTCTTCAACGACGGGGTCCTTGCGATCCGCAACAGCAGCTTTGCCAATGTCTGGAGCGTCTCGACATTCGGTGGAGCGCTAGAGAGCTCATCCAAGACTTTGATCGCCAACTCGACGTTCACCAATAACAGATCGAAATTCGGCGGCGGCGCTGTCGCCCTGCGGGATTCCATGCCGCAAGCGAGCTTGCGCGCGCTGACTTTTGAGAACAACCGTTCCTCTGGCCGGGGCGGCGCGCTGTCGATCGAAGGAGTCACTGCACAGGTCGACCTGCGCTATAGCGAGTTCCGAAACAACACCGCCGACTACGGCGGTGCAGTGTCTGTGTATGCCGGCAGCGGCACACGATCTGCGCTTTCGGTCGGCGCCGTCAGCTTCAAGGGCAACGAGGCTGCAGTGGACGGCGGCGCCATGTACGCGAGCGGCGCCCAACTCACGCTCACCCGCGTGGTCGCGGTTGACAACCGCGCGCCGGCTGGAGCAGTCTTCTTCATTGACCCGGCCTCGCCCGTGCCGGTCGCGCTAGGCAATCTTCTGGTGGCCCGAAGCACCGCAAAGGCTGCTGTCAGCGCATCGGCGGGCAGTTTCTTCAATGCCACTATCGCCGACAACAGTGGCATCGGGCTGCAGGCCAGCGGACACGTGCGGCTCGTCAACAGCGTGTTGTCCAAGAACGGCGCGCACAACTGCGAGGCGACGGGCGCGGGCGCGGTCGACGATGGCGGTTCGAACCGGCAGTTCCCCGACTCTAGCTGCGGGCCTGGAATTCCTGCGGTGGACCCGATGCTCGACAACTTCTATGTCCCGGACCCTTCGAGCCCACTGCAGCAGTCCGGACAGAACAAGGCGTGTCTCGATTCCCCCGTCTCGGCCCGTGATGTCTACGGTCAGCGACGACCGCGATCCGTGACGTGCACCATCGGCGCGGTCGAGGGCGACATCGACCAGACCATTCACCACGTCGGAATCATCGGGCCCGGGCCGGAGCCCGTGCCCGGAGGGGGCGGCGGTGGGGGCGGCGGAGGTGGTCGAGGCGGCGGAGGCGTCGGCGGAGGGGGAAACTGGCGCAATTGTTTCTTGCTGATCTTCTGGGTCATGCTCATTCTGGGGCTGCTGATCGCTGTGGTGGCTTGGCTGCGGCGCCGCCGCCACCACCGTCACACTCACCCATAGCCGCTGGCTACACGGCTCACATCGCGCAGCATCTGCACTCCATGCGAATTGCTCGGTGGAGTTCTTGTCACTGACGGGGAAGGTCTCGTGGTACGTCCCGGTCATGCTTGTCGCTTGGAACCTGCGGGTGTGGCGGCAAGCTCAAGATCATCGCTGCGATCGAAGAGCTCGAGGTGATTGAGCGCATTCTTACGCATCTGGAGTTGTCCGCGCAAGCTTCGGAAAACGATCAAATTGAGTGCGCTAACTGCACACAAAATGTTGCCTTTAGATATTGATTGGTATTTTCATCACGTATCGTTTTGATCACTAAAGGAGCCAGAGAACCATCAATTGCCACTTACCGACGACTAACGCCGAGTGAACGCGAGGGCACGCTGCGCGGGCGCGTGCGCTTCCTTGCCCGCAACAGCCTGCTCATGGTCGACGAAATCGGTTGCCTGCCGATCGGTATCAACTCGTGGCAATCCGTGCTTCCACCTCATCAATGCCTGCTACGAGCACTGTAATCGCGCGAGCGCGCGCTCGTGGATAAGGCTTGGTTCATGCTTAGAGCATGAGCGGAAACATCCCCGGCTTCTGCAGAACGCTGGACGCCGCAAATGTCATCGTCTTGATGCACGTTAGGGACCGGACGGAACCTTGCGCGTTGCAGTCTTCCGCGAACCAGCGCCGATGTACTTCCGATAGGCCGCGATCCAATCCGTCGCGATCTCCCGTTGCGCTTGCCCCAACGGCGTCTTGCCGTCGCAGACGAGCCGGCAGAGCTTTGCCTCGAGCGCGTCCTTGCGATCGGCGCTCCACTCGCCGAAGCGCGGCTGCGGCCACAGATTGGCCGGGTCCTGCGGCGCGCCTGCCAGGCACAGTGGCACTACGTGATCCTCTTCGTAGTCACGGATGCGCGCCAGCGGATAGCCGTACTCTTTCATCTGCAGTTTTTTAAGCGAAATGGTGAATTCACCGGCGGGCGGTACAGCCGCGTCCAGCCTTTGGCATGGCATTGCGCTCGGTATTGCTGCTCGGAGATTGCGGCGTTGACCGTTCCTGGGGAGAGTTTCCGATCCGGCAGCTCACTGGCGCGCCCAGCCGCGCTCCAAGAACCGACTAAGGTAGCCAGGAACAATACGGCAGCACGATCGCTCATTGAGCACCTTCTTGCACTATTGACCAGTGCGCCGCACGCTACGAGCGAATGACGCCGGCGTGATCGAGGCCGCTTGCGCGAAGCCCGCTATGACGCGCACCGTAGCGGGAGCGATCGCGAAGAGCGTGAAGTCGCCGAGTTCGAACAGCCCAACCATATCCGGAAATCGCGCGCTGTAGGCCACGCCTGCCGCGCCAAAGCGCGGGTCGTCCCGAGAGATGGGCTCCGCCCTCCCCTGCATCGAGACGCGCGCAAGCGTATGCGGCGGCTTCGTGTCGGTCTCGGGCTCCATGATCATCAATGCGACGTTGGGGTCCCCGAGCATTTCCTTGGTGTGGGCAGACAAGACGCTCACGAGCACGACGAACGCAAACGGATCCTCAATGATCGCGTAAGGGACCATCGAAACACTCGGCGCTCCGTGATGGAGCGTGCCCAGGGCAGCGACCTTACAGCAGCGCACCAACTCGGCGGCGCGGTCGGCGGATGGTTCTTTCACAATAGCCTCCAACCGGAAACCCTATCCTCGGGGCGAAGCGTCGGCAGGAATACTACCCATCGAACGATCGTTCGACAAGAGCCATTTCTAGGGATACGATACCAATCCTATCGGGATGCGCATGGACAGGGCCATCAGGATGAAGAACGTCGAACAGCTTTTTCTTGACGATCCGCGGACGGATGCCGTTTTGGCGAACACGCATTCTGCCGACGTCGCCGTCCTCCTTCCCTCCATCAAGCTTCGCCATGCCGAACGTATTACCGGCGAGCTCGTCATGCCGGCACGCGACGGCGTTTACGCCGAATTCCCGACCAATTTCGACCCTCGCTTGGCGACGGCGCTGCGTGGCCGGGGGATCCATCGGCTGTACAGCCATCAACTGGCGGCATGGAATGCGATTCGTGCGGGGCAACACACGGTGGTCGTAACACCGACAGCGTCCGGCAAGACGCTCTGCTACAACCTCCCCGTTCTGCAAGCGGCGATGAATGCACACGCTAAGGCACTTTATCTTTTCCCGACGAAAGCTTTGGCGCAAGACCAGGTTGCCGAACTGTTGGAGCTCAACACGGCGGGTCGCTTAGGGGTGCGCGCCTTTACCTTCGATGGCGATACGCCTGGCGACGCGCGCCAGGCGGTGCGCATACGCGGCGACATTGTGGTATCGAATCCCGACATGCTGCATCAGGGCATTCTGCCCCATCACACCAAGTGGGCGCAGTTCTTCGAGAACCTGCGCTACGTGGTGATCGACGAACTGCACACCTACCGCGGCGTGTTCGGCTCGCACATGGCCAACGTCATTCGTCGCCTGAGGCGGGTGTGCCGCTTCTACCGAAGCGAGCCGCTATTCATTTGCTGTTCGGCAACGATCGCCAACCCGGCAGAACTTGCGAACCAGTTAATTGGAGAGGCGGTGACTGCGATTACGGAAAGCGGCGCTCCGCAAGGAGCAAAGCACCTGCTGCTATGGAATCCACCGGTCATCAATGCGGATCTGGGCCTGCGCGCTTCCGCCCGCTCGCAGACCACGCGCATCGCGCGCTCGGCGATCAAGGCAGGCCTCAAGACCATCATCTTTGCCAACTCGCGGCTGATGGTCGAAGTGCTTACCAAGTATTTGAAGGACGTCTTCGATCACGATCCGCGCCGATCCGCACGAGTTGCGGCCTATCGTGGCGGCTACCTGCCGACGGAGCGGCGGGCGACGGAAGCGAAGCTCCGGGCGGGGAGCCTCGACTGTGTCGTGGCCACCAATGCACTCGAGTTGGGTGTGGACATCGGTGCACTCGATGTTTGCATCCTCAACGGCTACCCCGGCACGATCGCGGGAACCTGGCAACGACTGGGACGCGCTGGACGGCGCAATCGAACTTCGCTGGGTGTCCTGGTCGCCACCAGCGAGCCGCTGGACCAGTACATAGTTCGCAACCCTGCCTTCTTCACCGGTGCGTCGCCTGAGCACGCGCGGGTTGCGCCGGACCAACTCCTGATCCTGATGGATCACGTTCGCTGCGCCGCCTTCGAACTGCCGTTCACCGCGGACGAGACATTCGGCGGGGAGAACTTAGTCGAGATGCTCTCCCACCTGGAAGAGCAAGGGGTGCTGCACCGTGAGGGCAACCGCTGGCACTGGATGGCGGATAGCTATCCGGCCAGCAGTGTGAGCCTCCGCTCGGTTGCCGACGGCAATTTCGTGGTCGTCGACATCACCGGCGGCAAGCAGGAAGTCATTGCCGAGGTCGACTATTCGAGCGCGGCACTCACCCTGTACGAGGGCGCCATTTATATGATCCAGGCCTCACCCTGGCAGGTCGAGCGCCTCGATTGGAAGGGACGCAAGGCTTTCGCCACCAAGACCAACGCCGACTATTACACCGATGCCGTCGATTACACGCGGCTCAAGATTCTTGACCGCTTCGAAGATGCTGCTCGTGCAACGAGCCTTTGTGCCCGCGGTGAAGTGCATGTGGTGCGACGGGTGGCCGGCTACAAGAAAATCCGCTACTACAGTCACGAGAATGTAGGGTTTGGCCCGGTCAATTTGCCGGACCACGAGATGCATTCCAGTGCCGTTTGGTGGCAGGTAGAGCCGGCCGCGCTGCACCATGCCTTCGCCAACCGCTGGCAGGCGCTGGATGGCTTTCTCGGCGCCGCCTACGCTATCCATTCGGTCGCGGTCCTGTTGACCATGTCCGATCGTCACGACCTGGGCCGCGCCATCGGTGACGGCGAAGGTCAATGGTTTGCGATCACCGATTCCGAAGGACGAGGCAGGCTCCAGGGCGCGTCGGGTGAGGGCATCGAGATCGACGTAGCCAAGGAATTCATTCCTACCCTCTTCCTTTATGACAACTATCCGGGGGGTATCGGTTTGTCGGTCCCGCTCTACGACCTCCGCGATGAAGTGATCGCGGGTGCGCGAGCCCTAGTGTCGGCCTGCGAGTGTCGGTTGGGTTGTCCAGCGTGCGTGGGGCCGATTCTGGCCACCGATGAAGCGGGGAATCGTTCAGCGAAAATCGCCGCGATTCGGGTCCTCGATCTCTTGGCTGAACGCAAGGCGTAATGGGTATGGATTTGCGTAGCCGCCTGGCGCAGCTCGAGACGAGGCTTGGGGTCGGTCGCGATCGACCGCCCTCCCCGCTTGCCGGGGCGCACCTTCCCGTCTCTCTCTCGGCCCGGTTGCAACGTCTGGTCGCTGCGCAGGCCGACATGCCGGCGCGGCGGATGGTGTCACAACAGGAGCTCGCGCAGTTGCTAGGGGGTGAGCTGTGTGCGGATGGCGTGGTGCTGATCGATTCGTTCCTGCCCGCGTCAGCCTCGCACGGCCGCGTTCCGTTTCGTGACATTCACGACGTTTCATTGGAGTTTCTTGCCGGTGGAGAAGAGCCTAAGCGCGAAGGGTTGCTCTTTATCGACACCGAAACCACGGGCCTTGCCGGTGGCACCGGGACCGTCGCCTTTGTGCTTGGGTTGGCTCGGATTGAAGACGACGTCGTGCACGTGCGCCAATATTTCCTGACGTCCTTCACTGCTGAGCCCGCGATGTTGACGCATGCGCTCGCCTGGATCCGCGGCGCCAGCCATTTGGTGAGCTTTAATGGGAAAAGCTTCGATATACCGCTGCTGGCGACGCGCTACCGGCTTGCCCGGATCGAAAGTACCTTGTCCCGGCTGCCTCACATCGACCTGCTGCACCGCACCCGAGCTGCGTTCCGAAAAAACTGGCCCGACTGCCGGTTGCAGACGGCAGAGCAATATCTGTTGAAGCTCTATCGCCATGACGACATGCCCGGCTATCTCATTCCGCAGCTATGGGCCGACTTGCTACGCCGAGGCGAGACCCGGGGCTTGCGTGGGATCATCGAGCACAACGGCACCGATGTGCTTTCGCTTATCGCTTTGGCAAGCGTGCTCGGACGAGCCTATGCGAAACCCGGACAACGCTACGCCGATCCCTTGGGCATCGCTCGGGCGCATCGTCGCGCCGGTGACGAGGCGACGGCTTTGCTGCACTTACGGGACCATGGCGAAACGCTGGTCGATGATGCACAGCTCGAACTTGCAGGGCTCTACGCAAGATCCGGTCAATGGGAACAGGCGCTCCCGATCTGGGAGTCGCTGTCAGCACGCGGTGTGGCGCGGGCCATGGAGTGCCTGGCGAAGTATTGCGAACACAGGCAACGTGATTTCGGTGCTGCCCTGCATTGGACGGAGCGCATGTTGGCGCTCAACTATGAGATGGGTGCGTGCGAACAGCGACGATTGCGGTTGCTCACTCGATGCGAGAATGCTTGCAAGCACGGTCCAGAGATTGGCGGCAGTTGAGACGCCGGGCAAGCGCCGCTCGCTAGACGAGCAAACCAAGACCAAGCCGAGCCTTCGACCAGGTGACGCGATGGGAATCGGGCAGG
>Ga0209890_10000887_pt1 | contig 13871 bp, 11 predicted proteins | sample OrgsoiDNA2013049_FD_185799 | JGI IMG/M metagenome (GOLD analysis project Ga0209890, IMG submission 185799) | Permafrost soil microbial communities from the Arctic, to analyse light accelerated degradation of dissolved organic matter (DOM) -... | ecosystem: Environmental > Terrestrial > Soil >...
CCCATGCTCACCAAGCGCTTTCGCCGTTGCAAGCGGCGGCAGATGATCGCGGCACAGGTCGTGCGTCGATTCCGACAGCAGTGTCTGCCCGCCGTGACCTGCGGCGAGCAGCCGGGCCACGCGATTGAGCGCCGCACCGAAATAGTCGCCATCGCGAAGATCGACCGACCCGGTATGCAGGGCCATGCGAACGCGAATCCTTGCCGCGTCGGGCCAGCGTTCGGCGTGCAGGGCCCGCTGCGCTTCGAGCGCCGCGGCAAGCGCATCCGGTGCGGTATGGAAAGCCGTACAGAAGGCGTCGCCACCGGTTTTGAACACATGCCCTCCGTGCCCGACTACGCACTGGCGCACGAGTGCGTCATGCCGCGGCAACGCGACCTGCATTGCCGCCTGGTGCGATTCCCACAGGCGCGTACTGCCCTCGATGTCGGTGAACAGGAATGTCACCGTCCCGGTCGGAAGTGGTAGCGAGTCGGTCACCATTTTGGATCGATAGGCGTTATCGCACCGGCGCGCGCCTCGATCGCCTCAGCGCAGTCGAGGCAGGCATCCTCGCGAAAGCGTGGTCCGATAATTTGTACGCCCATGGGCAAGCCATCGACAAGCCCGGTCGGCACTGCCACCGCGGGCAGGCCCAGTACCGGCACCGCCATCATGGTCGCGCACTCGCGCCACAGCGCAGCGGTTCGCGCCGCGCTTTCGATGTCGAACCCTTGTTCGTACACCGGCTCCGAGCAGATCGGCGCCAATACCAGCGGCGCGCGCTCCATGAACAGCGCCCAGTCGCGCACGAGCTTTGCCCGCTCCGCGAGTGCTTTCATGTAAGCGAGCGGCGTGGAGGGCGGCACATTTTCGAGCTTGAAGCGCACCGCGGTGCGGATGCCGGCGTCACCCTCCTTCTCGATCACCGGCAACATGTACTCGCGAAATTCCGGCATTTGCATCTCGAACCACAATTCCTTGGCGCGCGTGAAACCGGGCGTTTGCTCGTCCACGATTTCGTAGCCCGCGTCCGCAAGCCAGCGCATGGCCTGCGCGATCGCTGCGGCGACATGCGGATGCAACTTCGCTCCGCCAAGATCGCCCGGCGCAGTGACGACGGCAACGCGCTTCGGCAACGGCGCCCCCTCGAGCGGCGCCGGCACCCACCACGGATCGCGAGCGTCGCGCACCGCCATCGCGGCGAAACCGAGCCGTACATCGGCGACAGTGCGCGCGATCGGGCCCTGCACCGACATCAGTTGCGACGAGAGTGAGCGCTCAGCTGTCTGTGTCGGGTTGAACGCCGGGACACGGCCGAACGACGGCCGAATAGCCGCGAGCCCGCACGCATACGCGGGAAAACGCACCGAGCCAGCGATGTCGTTGCCGTGCGCCAGCGGCGTGATGCCCGCGGCGACGGACGCCGATGCGCCGCCCGATGATCCGCCCGGCGTATGCGTCTTCGACCATGGGCTGTACGTGCGTCCGCGCAGCTCGTTGACCGTGTCGAGCCTGAAGCTGAACGCCGGCGTGTTGGTGCGGCCGACGATGACCGCGCCGGCGCGCTTCCAGTTGGCGACGATCGGACTGTCGGACTTGGCGATGACGTGTTGGAAACCGACGACGCCGTTGGTCGTCGCGCAGCCTTCCTGATCGACGTTTTCCTTGATGGTCACGGGCACTCCGTGCAGCGCGCCGAGCGGATCCCCCGCCGCGACTGCGCGGTCGGCCGCGTCCGCCGCGACGCGCGCCATTGGCGAAAGATCGACCGTGAGGGCGTTGAGTTTGGGATTGACCTCCGCCATGCGCGTGAGGCACGCGTCGAGCGCTTCGCGCGCGGATATATCGCGGCTGCGTATCGCGGCCGCGACGCGCGTTGCGCTCCAGCGCCAGATCGGTTCGGTCACGGCAAAAAGCTCCTTCGGTCGAGTTTGCGCAGCCGCAGGTTTCCGGCTACTCTCGCCCGGCGCGAGCGTACCATGGAGTAACGATGAGTTTGATCGCCGTCGGCGGATTCCAGCACGAAACCAACACGTTCGCGCCGTCGAAGGCGGGTTACGCGGCGTTTCAGGACGGCGGCGGCTGGCCGCCGCTGGTGGCCGGTGACGACATCGCGCCGCGATTGCTCGGCGCCAACATTCCCGCCGCGGGCGCGCTCGGCGCACTGCACGCACTCGGGCATCGTACCGCCGGCCTCGTCTGGGGCGCCGCGTCGCCCTCCGCGCACGTCACGCGCGACGCTTACGAGCGCATCGTCGCCGATATGCTCGCACGACTCGTCGCACTCGGACCCGTCGATGGCGTGTATCTCGACTTGCACGGCGCGATGGTCACCGAACATCTGGACGATGGCGAAGGCGAGCTTCTGGCGCGCATGCGCGAAGTGGTCGGCCCGCGCGTGCCCATCGTGGCCAGCCTCGATCTGCATGCCAACGTCACGCGCGCGATGTTCGACCGCGCCGATGGACTGGTCGCTTACCGCACGTATCCGCACGTCGACATGGCGGCAACCGGTGAGCGCGCGGCGCACGTCCTCGATCGCATGCTTGCCGAAGGCGCCGCGCCGTCCAAATCATTTCGCGCGCTCGATTTCCTTACCGGACTGCCCTCGCAATGCACGATGATCGAGCCGGCGAAGGGCATCTACCGGATGCTCGAGCGACTGGAGCGCGAACATCGCTGTGTGCTTTCGTTCACGCCGGGCTTTCCGATGGCGGACTTTCCGGAATGCGGCATGGCGGTGACGGGTTATGGCATCGACGCGGCGCGTGCCCAGACCGCTACGGCCGCGCTCCAGCATGCGATCGCCGACGCCGAGGGCGACTTCTCGATGGAGTTGTTCGAGCCGGATGCCGCCGTCGTGCGCGCGATGCAGCGGGGCGAACCCGGGGCACCCGTGGTGCTCGCCGATACGCAGGACAATCCGGGGGCGGGCGGCAACGGCGACACCACCGGCCTCCTGGCGGCGCTGCTCGCGCGGCGCGCATCCGGCGCTGTGTTGGGGCTGTTGATCGACCCGGCCTCGGCGGCCAAAGCGCACGCGATCGGCGTGGGTCGCAAGGCGCCGTTTACGCTCGGCGAAATCTCGGGCGTGCCCGGCCACTACCCATACGAAGATGAGTTTCTTGTCGTGCACCTGGCCGACGGCCGCTTCACGTGCACCGGTCCCATGTTCCTGGGTTTCCGAATGGAACTTGGGCCGATGGCGGTGCTCGAGAAGGACGGCGTGCGCGTCGTGCTCGCGTCCAAGAAGTGCCAGGCCGCGGACCAGGAAATGTTTCGTCACGTCGGCATCGAACCGAAGCAGCAGCGCATTCTCGCGCTGAAAAGCTCGGTGCATTTTCGTGCGGACTTCGAGCCGATCGCGCGCGAAGTGCTCGTCGTCGCGGCGCCCGGGCCGGCCAAGGCCGATCCGACCATGTTCTCCTGGTCGCGGCTGCGGCCTGGCCTGCGGTTGAAGCCGAAGGGTCCTGCCTTCCGACCTGCGCCGGCAAACGATTAGCCGCAACGCGCCACGCCCGTCCTCGCCACGCCGGTCCTCGCTTGACAGGGCGTTTCAAACTGGTAATGTAGTTATTGGTTAACCAAATGTAGCAGCCGTGTCCAAAGCGCGTCCCATCATTGCGCAACTGAGCGCCATCCAGGTCGACAAGCCTGCGGATCTGATCATGCGTCAGATCCGGAACCTGATTTCCAGCGGCTCGTTGAAGGCCGGCGATCGCCTGCCGCCCGAGCGCGTCCTCGCAGAGCGCTTCGGCGTTGGCCGAGGGCACGTGCGCGAGGCGCTGCGCAGGATGGAATGCTACGGCGTCCTGCAGACCTTTCCGCAGAGTGGAACGGTTGTCGCGAGCCTGGGTGTCGGCGCGCTGGAACGGCTCATCTCGAACCTGCTCGACCTCGATCGCGACGACATCAAGGCGCTCATCGAAACGCGGGCGATCCTCGAAGTCCACACCGCCAAGCTGGCGGCCGAACGCGCAAGCGACGCATCCATCGAGGATCTCCGCGCGGCCCTCGACGCCTTCCGTGCCGAGGTCGACGCCGGCCGCACCGGCGTCGAAGAAGACCTTCTGTTTCACCTCGCCGTCGCCAACGCGACCGGCAACCCGGTCTTGAGTTCGTTGATCGGCCTCATCACTCCGGACGTCATGCGCGCAAACAAGGGCGCGCGGGTGTGCGAGGCGGGACGGGCGCGCACGGCGCTCGTCGAACACGAACAGCTGTTTACCGCCATCGCCGCGCGCAATCCAAAGGCAGCGATGCTCGCAATGTCGGCGCACATGGAAATGACGCAGGAGCAATTCACTGCTGTCGCGCAGTCGGCCAAACCCGCACCGCGCGCGCGCAAGCGTGCATAACATGCAATTGCCGTAGGTATTCAGCCGAGACTTCGCCCCGCGCGAAGCCGAAAACAGCTGCACGCCTCAGGAAGAGGCGGCGGAATCACAAGGAGGAGTACATGAACATCGATCGCCTGTTCGCTCGCGTCCGGGTTGGCGTTGCTCTCGGCGTCCTGGCAGCCCTCGCGCTTCCCACCGTCGCGCAAGTTCAGGAAACTATCAAGATCGGCTGGCTCTCTTCGCTCAGCGGCGCGTTTTCAACCGCAGCCATCGCCGAGAACATCGGCGTGCAATTCGCTGTCGACGAAATCAATGCCAAAGGCGGCCTCCTGGGTCGCAAACTCGAGCTTATTACGCGCGATACCGCGAGCGACGCGACCAAGTCGGTCAATCTGGCGCAGCAGCTTGTATTCCGCGAAAAGGTCGACTACATCATCGGACCGGTCAATTCGGGCGAAGCGCTGCCCGCCGTCCCGATCATTGCCAAGGCGGGCATTCCGAATTTTGTGATCGGCACGATCGATGCCCTGATCGACGTCGAAAAATATCCCCGCGCGTTCCGTCTGATCAATACCAACGAACAGTGGATGAATGCCGCCAACGACTACGTTCTGAACGTTCTGAAAAAGCGCAAGATCGCCATCATCGGTGACACGACGGGCTACGGCACGGCCGCGCCGAAACAGGCCACGGCAATGCTGGAAAAAGTCGGTGTCGTGCCCGTGTACACGGTGCTGATCAACACCGACAAGACCGACATTACGGACGAAATGAACAAGGCCAGGGCCGCCGGTGCCGACGTCATCATGCCGTGGCACGCAGCGACAGGTCTTCAGGCGCGCATTCTGAACACGCGCGGCGAGATGAACTGGGATGTTCCCATCGTCGGCCATCCGACGCTGAGCGCGTTGACCGTGAAGCCATTGCTGAACAAGCCGGAGTACTGGGACAACGTCTTCGCGGCAGGCTACGTGAGTACGACCTATCGCGCCGACGGCACCCTCCCGGCGCCGACGCAGAAACTGCTCGATGCGATCCGGCCCAAGCTCGGCACCGGTGACATCGAGTTCACTTTCTGGTGGGTGGCGCTCGGATACGACTGCGTCAAGGTCTATCAGTACGCCGTCGAAAAAGCGGGTTCGACCGATCCTGCCGCGATCCAGAAAGTGCTGGAGAACTCGAGCGATATTCCCGGGGTCTACACCAACTATTCGTTCAGCCCGACCAATCGCAATGGCTTTCCGAACGCAAACGTCGTGATGATTCGGGCCAACAGTTTCAAGAACGGCAGCTACCTCCCCGCCAAGCGGTAGCGCTGGATCGTCGCGCCCAGGGAGCGTCGGCTCCCGCGGGCCTCGCACACGAACACATCAACCCAGGATCGCCAACTCGTGGGAACGGTATTGCTCTCAGGACTCGCCATCGGCGCGGTGTACGCGTCGACCGCGCTCGTCTACAACGTGATGTACTCGACATCGAAGGTGTTAAGCGCGACGACCGGGCACATCTTCATGCTCGGCGCGGTATTCGGTGCCTGGTTCATCGTCGGACTCGGCGCGCCGACCATCATCGCACTCGTCGGCGCGATCGTCGTCGGCGCGGCCTTTGGCTTCGCCACGGAGGTCGTCGCGATTCGCCGCGTGCTCAATCGTTCCGATCAGCATCTTTGGCTGCTCAGCACGCTTGCAGTAGCAACCATTGTGCAGCAGGCGGTTGGATTGTGGTGGGGTTCGGAGCCGAAGCCATTCCCGCGCGTCCTGCCACAGGATTTTGGCGCCGGGGCGCTGGACCAGAAATATTGGCTGCCGATCTTCGTGATGATCGCGATTGCGGTCGGGCTCGACCTGTTTTATCGGCGGACGATGTACGGAAAAATTTTCCTCGCCATGTCCGAAGACGCGTTCGCCGCCAGGGCGCGGGGGGTGGCGACGGATCGCGTCCGCGCGGTTTCGTATCTCATCTCCGGCGCGGTGGGCGGCGCAGCGGGCTTTGCGGCCGGCCAACTCACCTTCGCCTACTTCGCGGTTGGCCTGGCATTGACGCTCAATGGCTTCATTGCGCTCGCCGTCGGTGGACTGGGCAGTAACGTCGGCGCCGTGATCGGCGGCCTCGCGCTGGGCATACTCAGCACCTTCGCGACGTATTTCTTTGGTGGTGAATATCAACAAACGATATCGATCGGTCTGTTGCTGATTGTGCTATTGATCAAACCCGAGGGTCTCCTCGGTGCACGGAAGATTCGGCCGGTATGATCGCGACGGGCCGCCCCAAGCGCGAATACCGGAGCGCGCAGCGCGAAGGTACCTCAGTGAATGCCAAGAAGAGCATTTTGCTTCTCCTTGCCGGCACCGGGCTGATTGCGCTGCCCTTCCTGGTCGGCGATCGCTATCAACTCCACCTCGCAACGCTGATCGGCGCCTATTGGGTGCTGATCGCGGGCCTCAATCTGGTGACTGGATTCAGTGGCCAGCTTTCCGTCGGACATGTGGGTTTGCTCGCCATCGGCGCGTATGCCTTTGCCATCGTTGCCGGCAAGCTCGGCATGTCGCCAATGATCGCGGTTGCGGTGGCGGGTGCGATGGGTGGATCGTTGGGTCTCGTGCTCGGGTTACCCGCGCTGCGCCTGCCCGACTTCTACTTTGCGATGGCCACGCTCGCATTTGGCTTCATGGTGACGGAGTTCGTACTTGCGCACGAGCAGCTTACGGGTGGCGGCATCGGCATCGCGGTGCCGGGTTTCCCCGCACCGTTCGACACGCAGCGCGGTACCTACTGGCTGATTCTGATCTTCGCTGCGATTGCCACGTTCCTGACCTGGAACGTCGCCCGGTTGATGTGGGGGCGCGCGCTCATCTCCATTCGCGACAGCGTGGTGACCGCGCGGGCCGTGGGTGTCCCCGTGTATCGCGCCAAGCTGACCGTATTCGTATTCAGCGGCGTAAGCGCAGGCGTTGCCGGCGCCTTGTTCGCCTCGCTGCAGAGCTATATCACGCCCGATACCTTCGTCTTCGATCTCGGGATGTTCTTCTTCGTGTCGATCATTATCGGCGGTCGCGGCAGCATTCTCGGACCTTTCGTCGGCACGGTCGTGCTCACCGCATTGCCCGAACTCGCAAGCCCACTGGCCAAGCTCGGCACGTTTTTTTACGGATTGCTGCTGCTCGCTGTCGTGTTGCTCGTGCCGGAAGGCGTTGGAGCTTCAGTGCAGAAGCTGATCGCGCGTTTCCGTCCCGGTGCGCGGGAGAGCCACGTCGTCACGCCGGATCTCGCATCGCTCGCGTCGACAATCGCGCGACCTGACGTCGACTCGAGAACTGAATCGCTCGACGCCGCTGCCGTTTCCATCGCATTTGGTGGGATTAAGGCGCTCGACAGCGTTTCGCTCGAATTACGGCCCGGCGAAATTCACGGCCTGATCGGCCCCAACGGCAGCGGCAAGACAACGCTGCTCAACCTTCTTTCAGGCTACTACCAGCCCAATGCCGGCAGCGTGAAGGTCGGTGCGGAGAATCTTTCGCGCGAACCCGTTCAGCGGCGCCCGATGCTGGGTATCGCACGCACGTTTCAGAAACCGCGATTGCTCACACCGCTCACCGTGCTCGACAACGTGATGCTGGGCTGCTGGCGCGACTGCAAGGCGGGCTTCCTCGAGACGGCCTTCGGCCTGCCCCGTGCACGCAGGGAAGATCGCACAGCGCGCCAGTATGCCGAAAAGCTGGTGGCCGGCGTTGGACTTGCGCACGCCATTGGGCGGCGCGCCAGCCTGCTCGAACACGCCGAGCAGCGTTTCCTGGAGATCGCGCGGGCTCTGGCAGCGCGTCCGCGGTTTATCATGCTCGACGAGCCCGCCGGCGGCCTGACTGATGCAGAGATCAAGCACCTCACCGATGTCATTCTCGTTCTGCGCGACGCGGGGCTTGGCGTACTCCTGGTGGAGCATCACACTGACTTCGTGTTCCGTGTGTGCGATCGCGTCACCACGCTCGACCTCGGCAAGATGATCAAGCATGGTCCACCTGCTGCCGTGCAGGCCGATCCGGAGGTCATCCGGGTGTACCTGGGCGCATGAAGGTGGCTGCGATGCCGAGAGACGACCATGGCGATGCGCTGCTTCAGGTCAATGACCTGCATGTCGCGTATGGCAAGGCGGAAGTTGTTCACGGCGTGAGCTTCAGCGTGCGCGCGGGCGAGTTTGCGGTCGTCCTCGGGCGCAACGGTGCAGGCAAAAGCACGATCCTGCACGCCATTTCCGGACTGATCCCCAAGAAGCAGGGGACGGTATTGCTGGGCGGGGTCGATATCACTCGAAGCAAGCCGCGCAGCATCGTGCGCGGCGGAGCAATCCAAGTCCTGGAAGGTCATCGCGTGTTTACCAGCCTGTCGGTCGAGGACAATCTGCTGATCGGCACCTATGCACAGCATCCGCACGGCGATCGCACCAAGCTCGACCGCATCTACGACATGTTCCCCGAGATCGCCGAAAAGCGGCATCAATCGGCAACGCGGCTGAGCGGCGGCCAGCAGCAGATCCTGGCGGTGGCTCAAGGACTCATCGGCGATCCGAAATTGCTCATTCTCGACGAACCTTCGGCGGGTCTCGCACCCGTCGTCATCGACCGCATTCTCACTGTTGCGTCGACGGAGTGTGCGCGGGGAATGGCGGTTCTGCTCGTCGAACAACTCGTCGACAAGGCGCTACGGCACGCAGATTTCTGCTATGTCGTCGAAACTGGGCGGATCGCCCATGCGTCGACGCCCACCGAGTTGCGCAACAGCGATGTGCTGAAACACATCTACCTGGGCGGCAAGGCCGCTGCCACCAAAGTGCCCGGATCGGACGCGCGCGCATAGCTGAGATCCGGCACCGATCGATTGCGGCACCCGCGGGAGGTTTTCCAATACAATAGGCGCCCCTCTGACCTGACTGACATTTGCCACCTTACGGCAGCCTGCGTCATCGCGACGAGGGCGCCGTTGTCCGCTCACTGCGGGCGTGGCGACCGACGATCCAATGCCGCGCCGTTATGTCATCGCGCTGATCAAGCACGAGACCAACACCTTTTCCCCGATCGCCACCCCGATCACGGCCTTCGGACACGGCAATGGCCCCGCCTTCGGCGACGCCGCGCGGTTGCGCTTCACCGGCACCAATACGCCGATGGGCGCGTATCTCGACCTTGCCACTCGCGAGGGCGCCGAAATCGTCACGCCGGTGGCCGCCGAAGCGTGGCCGGCAAACAAGGCGTCGCGCGCGACGTTCGAGCAACTCGTGCGCCCTCTGGAAGATGCCGTGCGCAAAGGCTGCGACGCGGCGTTGCTCGACTTGCACGGCGCGATGGTGATCGAGGACTGCGACGATGCCGAGGGCGAAATCGTCAAGCGGCTGCGCGCAATCGCGCCCGATCTTCCCATCGCGGTGACGCTGGACTATCACACCAATCTCTCGGCCGATCTGGTCGACAACGCCACGGTCATCACCGGCTACAAGACGTACCCGCACGTCGACATGTACGACGTCGGCAAGCTGGCCGGCGACATCATGGCGCGTACTCTGGCCGGCGAAATCGAGCCGGTGATGGCGTGGGGCTGGTTGCCGCTGCTCGCGTCGATCATGCGGCACGCACCTGAGGACGGCCCTTCGGGCGACATCGTGCGCTATGCGCGCGAAATGGAAGGCAGCGGCAACGTGCTTGCTGCGACATTCCTGGCTTCATTCCCGCACGCCGATACGCCCTACACCGGCGTTTCCGCCATCGTCGTCGGAGATGCGAAGCGCGGCGGCGCGGCAGCCGCGAAGGAAGTTTGCGCTCGCATGCTGGCCATCGCCTCGCAGCGGCGTGGCGAGTACGCGTTCGTCGCCCCGCCCCTGGCGGAATCCGTCGCGCATGCGAAACAACTGGGCGCGGCGGCGCCGAACGGACCCGTGCTGCTGATCGACCACTGCGACAATTGCGGGTCAGGCGGCGCGCAGGACGTGATGAAGGTCGTCGCGGAAATCCTGCGCCAGGAACTCGACGACGTCGCGATCGCGCCGATCCGCGATGCCGCCAGCGTGGCCCAGATGATCGCGGCGGGTGTGGGCAACGAAGTGGCGCTGCAGTTGGGCGGCAAGACCGCCATGCCGTCGATCGGGCTCGAGGGTGAGCCGCTGCGTTTGCGCGGCCGCGTCCGCGCGATCACCGATGGCGAGTTCGTCATTACCGGCCCGATGTATACGGGAATCCGCACTTTCCTCGGGCGCACCGCGGTCCTCGACACCGGCCGGGCACAGATCGTGGTGACCGAACGCGCCCACGAGCCGATGGACCTGGGTGTGTTCACGCATTGCGGCATCGACCCGCGCCGCAAGAAGTTCATCATGCTCAAATCGCGGATACACTATCGTGCCGGTTTCAAGCCGATCGCCGCGCACATCGTTGAATGCGCCGGCGCCGGGGTAACCAACGCCGATCTGTCGGTCTATCGCTACGAAAAACTTCGACGCCCCATCTGGCCGCTCGATCCGATCTGACTCCGCCTTGACCCACTGCGCACAATGAACGCGACCCGCATGCCGGCGTACGATTTGCTGATCGACATCGGCAACACCTTCCTCAAGTGGGGCCTGTTTCGCAGCGGCACGAGCGGCATCGCCCGCGAGAACCGCCTGGAATCTGGGCACGTGCTGCTCGAGGAAATACCGGCGCTCGCCGCGCAATTCACGAAATTCCGGGCGCCCGCGCAAATCGTGATCTCCAACGTCGCCGGTACCCGCGTGCGTTCGACCATGATCCGGGTGATCGAGGTCTGGCCCGACGCGCCTTCGCCGCACTGGGTCATTCCGCAGGAGGAACAATTCGGCATCGTCAATCGATACCGCAACCCCGCGCAACTCGGCAGCGACCGCTGGGCCGCGCTGATCGGTGCGCGCCAGCTCCTGGGTGCCCAGCCGGCGCTGGTCGTCGTGTGCGGGACCGCGACCACCATCGATTTCCTGACTGCCGAAGGCGTGTTCGAAGGCGGTGTCATCCTGCCCGGCGTCGGGTTGATGCTGCGCGCGCTGCACCTGCATACCGCCGCGCTGCCCGATGCCGACGGCGAATACGTCGAAACGCCGACGCAAACCGTCGATGCCATCGCCAGCGGATGCCAGCACGCGCAAGCGGGCGCGATAGAACGCCTCTACCATCTGCATTTGCCCAAGCAGCCCGGATTGATCTGCCTGCTCTCCGGCGGCGCCGCGCGCGCGTTAAGCCCGCGGTTGACCATTCCCTTCGAGTTGCAGGACAACCTCGCGCTCGAGGGCCTTTTCCATATCGCCCAGACGCTCGGCCGATAAAGCCGCCCGCCCCAGCACCGGGCGCCGTGATCGCAGTATGATTACGGGTTCCCCTGAGGAGAAAACCATGAGTGAAGCCAGAGAAGTCGTCATTCTAAGCGGCGTGCGCACAGCGATCGGTGATTACGGCGGCAGCCTGAAGGACATTCCACCGACCGAACTCGCGGCCCGCGTGGTGCGCGAGGCGGTTAGCCGGGCCAAGGTCGACCCGAAGGACATCGGTCAGTGCGTCTTCGGCAACGTGATTCACACCGAGCCGAAAGACATGTATCTGTCGCGCGTGGCCTGCGTCAACGGCGGTCTGCCGGTGGAAACGGGCGCGTTGACGCTGAACCGCCTGTGCGGCAGCGGCATGCAGGCCATCGTTTCGGCGTCGCAATACATCCTGCTCGGCGACATCGACGCCGCCGTCGCCGGCGGTGCCGAGAGCATGAGCCGCGCTGCCTACGCCAACCTCACGCAACGCTGGGGTACACGCATGGGCGACTCCAAGGAAATGGACATGATGGTCGGCGCGCTCACCGATCCGTTCGACACGATCCACATGGGCGTCACCGCCGAAAACGTCGCCAACCAGTGCGGCATTTCGCGCGATCAGCAGGACGCCTTCGCGGTGCAGAGCCACAAGCGCGCGGCGGCGGCGATTGCGGCAGGGCATTTCAAGAGCCAGATCCTGCCGATCGAGCTCAAGAGCAAGAAGGGTCCGATCCAGTTCGATACCGACGAGCACGTGCGCGGCGACGCGAGCATCGAAGGCATGGGCAAACTCAAGACGGCCTTCGCCAAGGAGAATGGCAGCGTCACCGCGGGCAATGCATCGGGTCTCAACGACGCGGCGGCGGCGGTCGTGCTGATGGAGAAATCGGTGGCCGCCAAAAAAGGATTGAAGCCGATGGCGCGGCTTGTCTCCTACGGCCATGCCGGCGTGGATCCCAAAATCATGGGTCTCGGTCCGGTGTCCGCGGTCAAGAGTGCGCTCGCCAAAGCCGGGCTCAAACTCGAGCAGATGGACGTGATCGAATCCAACGAAGCGTTCGCGGCGCAGGCGCTCGGCGTCAACAAGGAACTCGGCATGAACCCCGCGAAGGTCAATCCGAACGGCGGTGCGATTGCGCTCGGCCACCCGATCGGCGCGACGGGCTGCCTGCTGACGGTCAAGGCGATGTACGAATTGCACCGCACCGGCGGGCGCTACGGCCTCGTCACGATGTGCATCGGCGGCGGGCAGGGCATCGCCGCGATCATCGAGCGCATGTAGCGCTTCAAAATCGGCTGCGCGCCCCCGCTCGCACGATTTTGGGCACCCTAGGCACATGACCTGGTCGATCGTTGCGCGGTCGAGGGCCGGCGCCTTCGGCGTCGCCATCGCCAGCCGTTTCTTCGCCGTCGGGGCGCTGTGTCAGCACGCGCATAGCGGCATCGGCGCACTGGCGACGCAGGCGCTGGTCAATCCGCTCTACGGACCGCGCGGCCTGTCGATGCTGTCACAAGGACTGCCGTCGGCAGACGTCGTGTATGCGCTCACCGAAGCCGACGGCGGGCGCAACCATCGCCAAGTCCACATCATCGACGCCGAAGGCAACATCGCCGCCCATACGGGGGTCGAGTGCATCGAATGGTGTGGCCACGTCGCGGGGGACGGCTTCTCGGTCGCGGGCAACATGCTGACCGGGCCGCAAGTGATCGAGGATGTGGCGCAGGCCTACGATGCCGGCAGCGATCTGCCCTTCGCCGAACGATTGATCGCGGCGATGGAGGCCGGCGAGGCGGCGGGCGGCGACAAGCGCGGCAAGCAGGCGGCTGCGTTGCTTATCTGCTCCGCGGAAGCCTATCCGTTTCTCGACCTGCGCGTCGACGATCACCCAGAGCCGCTCACCGAATTGCTCCGTCTCTACGTCAAGAGCCTCGAACGCTATCAGCCCTTCATCGCCTGCCTGCCGTCGCGCGCACGGCCGGCGGGTGTGACCGATCGTGCGCAAATCGAGGCGGAAATCGAGCGCTTCCATGCCGCTGCGGTGGCGCGCGCGCATCGATGAAGGTTCTGCTCGAAATACGCGACCTTAAAACCTGGTTTGCCGTCGAGGGCGGTGGCGAGTTCCCCGCCGTGGACGGCATCAGTCTGTCGCTCGATGCCGGGCGCACGCTCGGCATCGTCGGCGAGTCCGGGTGCGGCAAGAGCGTCACCGCGCTGTCGATCATGGGCCTCGTGCCGCAACCGCCGGGACGCATTG
>Ga0209890_10000890_pt1 | contig 13852 bp, 12 predicted proteins | sample OrgsoiDNA2013049_FD_185799 | JGI IMG/M metagenome (GOLD analysis project Ga0209890, IMG submission 185799) | Permafrost soil microbial communities from the Arctic, to analyse light accelerated degradation of dissolved organic matter (DOM) -... | ecosystem: Environmental > Terrestrial > Soil >...
CATCGAAGATGGTGCCTTCTTCAAAGGCGGCATCGACATCCGCAAGGGCGGACAGCCCGCGCAGCAGAAAGCCAACGGCGAAGACAAGTCGGTCCCGGCCACCGAGCCAGCCGCAGTCGGCGCCCGGGCGTAAGCTTCGCGCTACAAATGCTTGGCCGGTATTCACAACGGGCATCCCACAAGGATGCCCGTTCTGCTTGTTGCGCGCCGTCCCGGCGGCTGTCTAGCCGCGAAGCGGCGGAAGAATGCAGCCCACAGCCTACCCTGAGCCTGCCGAAGGAGCGTGAGCCGCGGGTCGCAAAACCCTCAGATGACCAAGCCCCAGAGGTGCGAAAGAGCCGTCCTCTGGCAACCTCACATACCAACGCGCGTCCTGAAGAATTCCTGACCAGCTTGACACGGCTTGATATACTTGTCCCCTTTTTCCAAAGGCAGTCGGTGGAACGGCAAACATGGGACGCATCATCCTCGTATTCCTAAAACGCTTGTGGCTGCCGCTGCTGGTGCTGGCGGGCTTCCTCGGAGTGTGCGTCGTCTTTTATATGCGTGTAGAAGGACTTCGCCCGCTCGACGCCCTGTTTTGGGTGATCCATCCTCACTCGATCGAGTACCGCGCAGTCCACAAGTCCACCAAGATTTTTTCGATGTTTGTGTACGCGGGAGTCTTTGCACTGCAGATCTGGATCGCCGAGCGCGTCCTGCTCACCATTTTCAGCCGCCACGGCGTGGAGGCATGGAGAACCATGGTCAACGAAGTGAACATCGATCGCCTGCACGACCACTTTATTATCTGCGGCTACGGCCAGGTCGGCCGCACCGTCGTCGACCAGCTTCAGCGCCTCGATATCCCCTTCGTCCTGCTCGAAACCAACGAAGGCTTGTATCGCGAATTGCTGAACGACAAAATCCCCGTCATTCAAGGCGATGCCAAACGCCACGACGTCCTGCTCCAGGCCGGACTCGCCCGCGCCCGCGGCATCTGCATCGTCATCGACAACGATGCCGACAACCTCTACATCACCGTGACCGCCCGCTCGCTCAATCCCAAAATCAAGATCATCACCCGCGCCGGCCAGCAGCGCTACGCCAACGCCATCCGCAGCTCCGGGGCCGACGAAGTCATCATCCCCGAATATGAAGGCGGCCTCATGACCGGAAGAATGATCCAGAAGTATTACCCGATCCCGCTGGCCATCAAGTAGTCGTTCGAGGGCAACTGAAGAACTGAACCACGAAGGGCGCGAAGCCTCACGAAGGGTTTTTTTTGTACGGGTTCCTTCGTGTTCCTTAGTGTCCTTTGTGGTTGACGGTGTTTCTCTTCGGCGTCAGACTAAGTCCCTGCCCACGAAGTCTGTAGGTTGTCTTGGTTGCGGGAATCACATATCCTCAGGAATTCCAACCCAAAGAAATAAGGGAGAAATGCGAGATCATCTCGCTTGGGGAGGAGGCCGAATATCGTCCGGCGTGCTTTTGCGGTCAGGCGGCTCGCCTGGGCCCACTGTGCAAAATGTTTCACCCCTGTCGCGAAACCGGCAAAACGATGAGGGGTCACAGGAATTTCAGCAAAAGCTGTCGAACCATTACTCCACGAACATGCAGTCCCCGTAGGAGTAAAACCGGTACTTCTGCCGAACCGCATGCTCGTACGCCCGCATCACCTTCTCTTTCCCACCCAGCGCGCACACCAGCATCAACAGCGTCGACTGCGGCAGATGGAAATTCGTCAGCAGCGCCTGCACCACTTGAAACTTGTAGCCGGGATAAATAAAGAGATTGGCCTCGCCCGTACCCGCCCGCACTTCCCCCGCGCTCTGCCTCGCTGCAAACTCCAACGTCCGCACCGTAGTGGTCCCAACCGCAACCACGCGCCGCCCTTCCCCTCGCGCCCGATCAATCTTCTCCGCCGCTTCTGCCGAGATCGAATAAGCCTCCGAGTGCAGTTGATGTTCTTCCACCCGATCCACCCGCACCGGCTGAAACGTTCCCAGTCCCACGTGCAGCGTCACCTCTGCGGTCTCAATGCCGCGCTCCTGCATGCGCGCCAGAATCTCCGGCGTGAAATGCAGTCCCGCCGTCGGAGCCGCCACTGACCCCCGCTCCCGCGCATACACCGTCTGGTATCGCTCCCGATCCTTGGAAGAATCGTGGCGCGCAATGTAAGGCGGTAGAGGAATATGCCCAATCCTCTCCACCAGCGCAAAGAACTCATCGAGTTCATGTGGGGACAGCCGCCCTCGGCTGTCTGGCCGGGCGAAGCCCGGCAGCGCCGGCGCAAACCGAATCCTCCGTTCCCCAAACTCCCCTCGCCCAATCACTTCGGCCTGCAACTCATCCTGCTCGCCAAAGAACAGCCGTTCTCCCACCCCAATCTTCCGCCCTGGCCGCACCAGACATTCCCACTCATTCGGCTCCTGCTGCAATTGCCGCGTAAGCAGAACCTCAATCCGCCCCTGCAGAAAGTCCGGGTGCCCCATTTCTCGCGTCTTTTGCGAGAAAGCCTGCCCTGAGCCTGTCAAAGGGTGGGGATGTTGCACCCCACCCCGCCGTCCATAAAGTCGCGCCGGAAACACCCGCGTGTTGTTGAACACGACCAGATCGCCCTGCCGCAGCAGCTCCGGAAACTCCCGAAACCGCCGATCTTCCAGCTCCCGGCCCGACTCCACATGCAGCAGCCGCGCCCCCGCCCGGTCCGCCAGCGGCTCCTGCGCAATCAATTCCTCCGGAAGTTCGTAATGGAAATCCGCGACCAGCACGCCCTCGATTATAGGGACAGACACTCCCGGGAGCCGCGTTCCGGGCCAATCGCGTCTGTTTTTTCTCGAAATATGGATTGTCTCTGCAAGGCGCCTGCTGGTACTATGCGAAGGTCGAGCTGTGGCCTGCTTTTTATCATTCTCCCCCAAGGGTAACCATGCCTACGGAACGCAAACATAGGGAAGAAATCGTTCGTTACGGACGGATGCTCCACGAGCACGGCTACGTCGCCGCCATGGACGGCAATCTCTCCGTTCGGCTCCCCGGCGACCGCATCCTCGTCACCCCTACCTGCGTCAGCAAAGGCGCCATGAAAGCGCCCGACATGGTCATCGTCGATCTGGACGGCCAGCAGGTCGCTGGACGCCGCAGCGTTACCAGTGAAATCGGCATGCACCTGCTCATCTATCGCATGCGTCCCGATATCCAGGCGATCGTCCATGCTCATCCACCGACCGCGACCGGTTTCGCTGCCGCCGGAATCCCCTTGACCGAGCCCTTGGTCTGCGAAGTGGTCATGGGCCTGGGATGCATTCCGCTGGCCTGCTACGGCACGCCCGGCACCTCCGAATTAGCCGAGACCCTCGAGCCCTACGTTCCCACCTACGACGCCATCCTCATGTCGAACCACGGCGTCGTGACCTACGGCGATACTCTCGAACACGCCTACATGAAAATGGAAACCGTCGAGCACTTCGCCCAGATCGCCCTGGTCACGCACCTGCTCGGCCGCCAGAAGCCGCTCAAGGACGTCGATATCGAGAAACTCCTCCTGGCCCGCACCAAGTATTTCGGCGCAAAAATAGCCGCCGCCATGCCCCTACCCCGTTCCCCCCAAAAAGTCAGCTAAGTAAGTCGTAAATGACCTTCGCCGATTAATTGTTCTGTCATCCTGAGCAAAGCGAAGGACCCCTTGCACTCCTGCACCACCAGCGGCATTGCAGGGAGTTTCCGACGCTCCGCCCTACTCCCCACCAATCCGAAACCTCACCCCTGCCCGAAAATTCACCGGCAGCGCCGGGTACCCCACCACCTCGTTGTACCGCCGGTCGAACGCGTTCTCCACGTTCGCGTACAACGTCACTCGCGGCCGCACCGCGTACCATCCCCCGAAATCGACACGTACATATCCTGCCGCGTGATCGATCGGCGGCTGCAGAAATAGAAAGTCCGAGTCCGGACGCCGCCCCACAAAACTTCCCCCCAGACTTCCTCCCCACCGCGTACCCAGGTACGACAACAAGGCGGTTGCCGAATGCTTCGGACGCCGCAGCAGCGGCGAACCCGGATTGTAAAGGTCATTGATCGGCGCCGGATTTTCCAGAATCTGCGTTGACGTGTACGTGTAAGCCGCATTCAACAGCAACCGAGATCTCAATTTGGCCTGCACTCCCACCTCAGCCCCATGCGCCAGGGCCGAGTTCACATTGGAGTATTTCCCCACAAAATTGATTGGGTCCACTTCCACGTAATTGATCTGATCGTGGAACAGATTATTAAAGTAGGTCGCGGTGAAAACATACTTCCCCTGCACCAGATCCTGCTGGATTCCGGCCTCGAACGCCCGCGTGTGCTCGGGCTTCAGTCCCGGGTTCGGAATGTTGAATGGGTCCTGAGGGATTCCGTTGAACGTCTCCTCCAGCCGCGGCTCTTTGAACGCCGTGGCGTATGAGAACCGCAAACGCGTTCCCGAAAAAATCTCTCCCCCGCGCACAACCTGCCACGTCAACGCCACCCGCGGCACCTCAATATTTCCGAACGCGCTGTTGTGAATGAATCGCCCACCCACAATCGCCGACAGCCTTTTCCACGTCACTTGCTGCTGGGCGTAGAGCTCGTTGCTCAGCCGCTGCCCATGATTCTGCGCCCCGTAGTCAAGATTCCCCACGAACCCATTTTCGTTCTCCACCCGGTATCCGAACGTCGTGTGCGCCCAGCTTCTTTCCGAATAATCGCCCTGATACTCAAATCCCGCGCGATTGATGTGATCCACTTCGTGCGACGGAAAGTCGAAGACTCTCGCCACATCTCCGTTCAGGTTCAGCTCGTTGTAGCGATATACGTAATCGAAACCGGTGAAGTGATGCTGCCATCGCGAAGGCCCTGTCACCGCGAGCTCAACGCTGCCCAGCAGATTGTTGAGCTGCGACCAGTCGCTGGGATCGGGCGGCTGCAGCGTGGCACCGTTAAAGTTCCACTCTCCCGGAACCCCCGTATGACTATTCGAATGCCGAACCCGCACCCGCAGTGCAGCCCGCTCATTGATCGCAGCTCCAACATTTGCGCCCTCGAGCGAATCGGAGTAAGCGTTGTTGATGCCCGCGCCGTTGGTATTGATCTCACTGCCGAACAAGTTGTAGTCGAACGGGCCGCGCGCGCCCGCCAGCGACGCATATCCTTTCGCCGTCCCGAAATTCCCTCCGTCCGCGCCAAAAGACAATTCCGGAACCCGCGTGCTTCCCGCGCGCGTCCAAACCTGCACCACGCTGGTCATCGCGTCCGACCCGTACAGCGTGCTCTGCGCTCCCCGCACAAATTCCATCCGGTCGCCCTGATCCAGCCGCAGCGTGCCGAAATCGAACGTCCCGCCCGGTTCGTTGATCGTGACTCCATCCACGATCACCTTGTTGTAGCGCGACTCCCCTCCGCGTACGAACAGCGACGTCAGTCCTCCCCGCTGTCCCGCATCATTCACGACCGCGCCCGGAAGAAACCGGATCGCGTCGCTTGCCGTAGTCGCCTGTATGCTCGTCAACTGGGCCGCGCTCAGCGAGTCAATGTCCGCTCCCGCCGCTTCCCCCGCCACCGGAGTGCGCGTCCCGCTCACCACCACAGTCTCCGAAGCCGTCGCCAGCCGGAGCCGTACGCTGATTTCCGTCCGCGACGATACCTCCACTGTTTCCGCCGCAAAGCCCGGCGCCAGCACCTGAATCTGATACGCTCCCGCTTCCGGCATGCGAAAGATTGCAGTGCCTTCCGCCGACGTGCTCTGTGTACCCAGGACTTTGCCCTCGCTTCCGCCGACCAGCGAAACCTGCGCTCCACCCACTGCCGCGGATTGCGGGTCCACCACTTTAACTTTGAGATCGGCCGCCGCAGCAGCCAGGGAAAGAGAGACAACCAAAAGAGAGACGAAACCGAATACGCGCATACCTTCCTCCTTTGCACGCGAAAGAGGTTGAAGTAGACGGATCACGCCGGTCTCCTGGCTTGCGAGTGAGGATGGAGACGTTTCCATCCGGTAACGCCCTCGCCCTTCCCGGGACTTTTCCCAGTGGCCGAAAGCAGTTTCCTCGCTTACAGTTGCGCGGCAGCGCGGGATTCTCACCCGCTTCCCTGTCTTCACCGAGCGGCAAAGACGCGCGTTCCGAACGACATTCCAAAGAGCTGCAAATCAGAAACAACCACCGCGAAGAATCTAACGGCTGCGCCCATCGAAGTCAAATGCACAATGTGGGGACAGCCGCCCCCGGCTGTCCGTCGAGCGCAGCTCGACCAGGGGCCTCCGCAAAACAATCTCTCCCCTGCGAAGTCAGAATGCCAGCGCGAAGTAGAATCGAAACCATGACCGCCCTGAGCGACGAGAAGTATCAACTGGGCATTCGCCACTTCAATGCGCGCGAATTCTACGACGCGCATGAGGTCTGGGAAGACGTCTGGCGCGAATCGGACGGCGTCTGGAAACGATTTCTGCAGGGACTGATTCAGGCGGCGGTGGCTTTGCATCATCATTCAACGGGAAATGTGGTCGGCGCCTGCTCTCTGATGGAGCGCGCCCGAAAGAATTTGGCGCAGTGCCCCGCGGAGTTTGGTGGGATTCGAGCGGGAAAGTTGCTGGCGGAGTTGGGGGAGTGGCGCAGCGCCCTGGTGTCCGGGAAAAGTGCGCTCGCGATTCCCAGGATTGTGAACTTGCGGTAGTCCGGTCTATGTGCGGACAGCCGCCCTCGGCTGTCCGTCGAGCCAAGCTCGAGAGCACTTATCCTGTTGCGCGTTCTCTTTTTGCTAGCGAAATTCCAGGGTGACGAACTTGGCGGGGTGATGCCAGATGTTGGTCAGGGCATGGAAATAGCCTCCGGGCAGCCATTTTGAGGCGCCGGTATCTTGAGAAAAGTTCATCCAGGCCATGTGTGGAGCGTTTCTGGGCAGGTCGGCTGCCACCAAGTTGAGATCGCTAACCGCGACAATCAGGTACGCGCTTGCGGGCATGGGCGCTGTGCCTCCTGGCTGGAGTTCGATTTCGGAGACGCGGACGCCGTCCTTGACGAACAGGATTTCTTTGGTGCCGCCGTGGAGGATTTCGAGGCCGCGGTCTTCGTGCCGCTTCGTCGGAGAGTTTCGGAGCTTGGCATCTTGCAGCAGTTCGATGTTGACGATGCGGAAGGGCTGGTCGGAGAGATTGCGGGCGAGGTGGGCGAAGTCGTCGGGGAGGAATCCGGTCTGGCCGTCTTGCAGTTTGATCGTGACGGGATCCTTCCCCTTAACCGTGTTCACAACCTGGGAGTCGCCGAGTGTGACGTAGATGTAGTCGTGGCGGTGCCAGTGCATCAAAGTCTCACCGTGCGGCGGGACTTCGATGTTGAAGACGCGGACTTGATCGTTAGCGAAGGTGAGGTGATGGTGGGGCTCGGCCGTAATTTCGACTTCTGGCGCGCCCTGCGCTGCGAGAAAAGTAGCCACCAACAGAGGAACAAAAAATCTTCGCATGGCGGCGATTGTATCTTGCGCTCCACTCCGCCGTCAGGACTCACCCGAAGGGTTTGATGAGAACTGAGAACTGCTTTACAACGCGAAAAAAGTTTTCTTGTGCAGCCAGCTGTTTTCGTCGCCGATGACGACCTTGTCCGGCCATTGCGGAACAGTGTTGATCAGTAGGCGCAGGCCGGTGGCGTCTTTCGGGAGATTGAATTCCAGTTGCGTAGTGTAGGACTCGGCCGGCTTCAGCGGAGTGGTCAGCGGAGTGCCAACCGCGACCGCAGGAGCGAACACCCGGCCGCTGCTGTCGACCAGTCGCGCCGCCCGGGCGGACGGAGTCAGGGGAGCGTCTTTGGGGCGATTGGGCGATGTCGTGGTTTCGTCGAAGCGCGTGCGGAGGGTGATGACGAAGCGGCCGTCTGGTTGGGTCTTCGCCTCGACGACGGAGTAGGCCAGATGGCAGTCGATCTCGCAGAAATATTTTTCCTGTCCGTGCGCCAGTACCCTCTCGCGGCTTCCTGCGGAGAATCCCAACAAGAGTGCGAAATAGGTGACGGCGCCGGCTCCGATCGCGACGCTGGCGATGCGCGCCAACTTTGGCTTGCGCGCGAACCAGAAAACAACGATCGAGGCCACGGCGAGGAACAGCCCCCCGCAGGCTGCCAGAAATCCGAGGACAGCGAGGGGCGCGGGAAAGTTCATGTTGCTGGCGATGGTGGCGGTCGGCATGGTGGCGGCTCCGGCAAAGAGACTTGGCGGCGGATCGTTGGCGTAGGGATAGATTTCGTCGGCGATCCAGTAGTTTTCGAGCACCAGGGCGAAGATCGTCCCCAGGATGAAGAGCGCCCATCGAAAACGCTGCCGGGATGCGATGGACACGAGTTGTACGAAGATCTCGGCCAGATACGCAGCGCAGTAACACAGGTTGGCAGCCAGACCGAGGACCATGAAGGCTTCCAGAGAGCCCAGGGTTAATGCCGGTCGAAAGTGAGGCCAGGTCAGAACCACCCACAGGAGGACGACGGTGGCCAGGATTGCGTTGTACAGCAGGCGACGCCGCTCCCAGAAGCGGATGGCGGAAACGGGAGTTCCAGGGCTCGAATGAACGGGCAGCGAACTTTCCATAGACATCCTTTTCGCAATGTTCTTTGTGTTACAAAGTAATAAGTCAAAAAAATATCGCTAATCTTCCCGCGTCACCCGAATCCATTCCTCCATCTGATCGAGATACTCAGACAGGGCGCGGCGTCCGCTCGCGGTCAGCCGATATTCGGTGCGGGGAACCCGTCCTTCAAAAAACTTCACGCACGAAACGTACTGTGCTTCCTCGAGTTTGCGCGCGTGCACGCTGAGGTTCCCGTCGGTGGTCTTGAGCACGCGCTTCAAATCGTTAAAGCTCAGCGAATCGTTCGTCGCCAAGGCGCTGACAATTCCCAGGCGGATCCGCTCGTGAATCAATCGATCCAGTTCAGGCAGTTCGGGAGCGCGCGGTGCATGTTCGCGCGTCTGTTCCCGCTCCTGCCGGCGTATCGCAGCCTCTGGCTTGGCGTGCTTGCGGTGGGATGGATCCGTTTTAGCCACCGTGCCTCCTCGCAATGAGAAGTCCAAACAGTATGTGCAACCCGCCAAATCCTGCCGCCAGGAAACAGCTCCCCCACGCCGCCGGGCCCAGCACGGCGAGCCCGCCCAACAGCATGAAGCAGACGCCCATCACCGGCACGATGGGAACCGAGAACGCCCCACCCGTCATGATCCCCGCGCCGTACAGCAACAACCAGGTTGCGGGCAGTGCCGACTGCAAGCCGGCGCGAAACAATAGAAATGTGAGGAACGCTCCCGACACCAGCGGCGGAGCTAATCCCAAAATCACTTTGCGCGCGGGACCGGAAAACAACGGCAGACCCCGCCGATTCGCCTTCCAGGTACAGGAGAGCAAGCCGATCGCCACCGCCAGAAGGCCCTCGGCGAGCCAGACGCGCAGCCATGCAAACGGTGAAACCTGGCCGGCGGCGAGCCATGCAGCCGCCACTGCAGTCCCGCCCAGAAGAACCTGTCCCCAGCCCGAGACCGCCGTAAAAGCCGAGGAGCGCTCCATGGTGTCGCGAATGAAGCGCAGGTCTTCGAACACCTCGGGAGCCGTACGCGCCCGCGGGGCGGATCCATGCTCCGCCGAACGTCGAAAGCGCCGAATGCGATGCGGCCGCGGCTCAAACATGGGCATAGACTAACGCTCCCGGTATTTTCTGTCAAGTACTTTGTAACGCAAAGAACAGCAGAGACAGATGCGATTTCCGAATGCAAAACGGGGTGCATCGAAGTCCACGGCCGGCGCTTTATAATCTCCCCAGATTTCGACGATTCGCTGCGAAGGAGGCCACGTTGGCCGGATGGGGCACGGGAAGCTTCGAGAACGACGACGCCGCAGCCTGGGTCGCCAACCTGAAAATGCTTGCGCCCAGCGAACTCACGAAAATTCTTCTGCATGCCGCAGACGATCCTGACTATCTGGAAGCTCCCGCTGCCAGCGTCGCAGTCGCCGCAGCCGAAGTCGTCGCCGCGTTGAATGGCTCTCCGCCTGAGAGCGCTCCCTCTCCATTCAGCGAATGGACCAGGCAGAATCCCCAGGCGCTCACTCCCGAACTAAAAGCCGTTGCCATCCGAGCCCTCGATCGCGTCCGCAGAAATTCCGAACTGAAAGATTTGTGGCTCGAGGCCGACGGTCTGAACGACTGGACCGTCGCCGTTCGCGATCTGCAAGCCAGATTAGAGTAGCGCCCTCACTTCGCCGCGAGCAGTCCGAAGACGCCCACTCCGTTCGTAGTCCCAACGTAGACTTTGCCGTTCGCGATCATGGGCGTGATGTACTTATTCCCCGCCCCGAATTGATCGCGCCCGCCGGACGCCTGGTTGGTGTTGTAGATCTCGACGAGCGTCTTGGCGTTGTAAGCGTGCAGCACCGCCGGATTCGTATTCTCCGCTGCCCAGACGATGCCGTTCTTCCCGGCGTTGGCCGAGGCGCTGGGAGTCGCTCCCGGATATGCAAACGAGTTTGAAGTCTTCGCAACCGCAGTGCTGAGAAGTTTCGCGTTACTGAACTGAAACTTCAAAATCGGCGAATTCACCGGCCCGTAATAGATGAATCCATTCGCGGACGCCGGCGTCGAGAAGCTTCCCCCCGGCAGCCCCCCCACAATTTCCTGGTAGATGTTGTTGCTCTTGGAATTGAACTTCCCCATATTGGTGCGATCAACCACATACAGGTTGTTGTCCTTTCCCGCTCCCACGGCCAGTTGCCATATCTTGCCGCCCGAATCCTTCACGCTAACCAGCACCGTCCCGCCCGATCCCAGGTCGGTATCAAAGTTGTTCTCGGTCTGCTCGTTGTACATCTCAAAATAGTCGGCGACGGCCAATCCGCCCTTCGTCGTGAGATGCAGGAACGCATTGCCGTAATCCCCACTCGCGGGAAAGCCCGACGAATTCAGAGTTGTATCGAACACACCATTCGCATCGAGCAGAAAAATGTTGCCCGCGCCATCAGCCGCCATGCCCGCCCCAGCGCCCCAAATCGCGCCCTCATTCCCGTTGGGAGTTACATTGAGCACGGTCGTCTGCGCCAGCGTGATCGCGTTGTAGCCCATGATCCATCCCGTGTACGGACGGAAGTCGCAGTGCGACGCCCACGCCAGATAGACCGTGCCGTTGATCAACAGCAGCCCGGAGCGCTCTTTATATTGCGCCGGATCGAAAATCACGAAGCCGCCCGAACTGTTGTCGCCCGTGCCGGGATACTGCGCCGCAATGTCCACCGGACCGTTGAACAGTTCGCCGCCGCTGGTCACATCGAGCGCGTGCAGCCGCTGGTGATAACCTCCCGAGCCGTCTTTCGACATCGCTGCCACGTAGAGGACCGGGTTCCCCGTCTTCGGCCGGCTGATCACCGGAGTCGAAGTAATCCCAATTTCCGGCTCGACCTGCGAGCAGCTGCGTTTATCCGAAGTGGTCTCTCCCGACTTCAGAGTCGTGATCTGCCACAGGTTCGTGCCCGTGTCGGCATCATAGGCGTAGACCGTGCCATGCTCGGTCGCAACGATCAGCAGATTGTGTGTCACGCCAGAGATGCTCACCGAAGACACATAGAGCGGCTCCGCGTCGACCAGTCCGTCGGCCGGTACCGTGAACAGCTTCCCGAATGTCGTGGAGTTCACGTTTCTCAGCGTGAGAATGGTTTCTTTCGCGTCGGCGCCGGTGCGCGCGTTGTTGTTGTGGTAGGTGAGCACGTCCTGCGCTTGGGCGGTTACCGCGCCCAAGGCAAAGACAGACAAAGAGAACAGCGCGAACGCTGCAAGGCGTTGTCGGGGACGCAAGCGGATAACGGCAGGCTGGAAAAACGGCATCGGTGCAGGCCTCCTAAGGGTACGGTCGTGGGGCGACCATGATTGCATACAGATTACAGGGAAACCGCCCCGAATGGCATGGCCTCTTTGGGCCCGGTCAATGTGGGGACGGTCAGAAATGTGGAGAAGCCCCGCGGAATCAACAGTCCGCAGGTAAGCCATTGATAAAACGGGCGTTGAGCACAAGAGAGGTCGCCGGCAACGGGGCTGCCGGCGACCAAAGTTCAAGAATCGTTACTCCACACTCAGCCTAGGCAGCTTTACGCCCTCCGCTCGTGTCGCTCTTGCCCGGGTCGGATTTTGCTTCCTTCGTAAAGGAGAGATTTTGACCTCTCGTCTGCTCCAAAAGTTTTCGTTTTCTCCACCGGTTGTAAAGAGGTACGCCTCCGCCGATTACGAGGAGCACCACCACGACAATAGAAACTAACATCAATGTGGACCCGCGTGTAGAGGCCGTCGTAGCAGGTGTAGCCGGGGTACTGGCAGTCTGCGGAGGCGGGCCCATGGGCTCGGTCGGTACAGCCGCGGCCGTCACAGGTTTGCTGACTGGCTCAGCGCGCGCCGGCGCGGCAGTCGGCGTTGCTGCCGGTTTCCGCGCTCGCGCTGCCGATGGCGTTCGGTGAACTGGGGTGGCCGCAGCGGGTACGCTGGCAGTCTCCGCAGGAGTGTTGACAGCCGAAGCCGGTGCGGCCGAAACTGGTGCGACCGAAGCTGGTGCAGCGGCAGCAGGCGTCGTGCTCACAGTCGCATCAGCTGTAGTTGCGGCCGGTGCTGCGGGAGTAGGACGTTCGATGACCGTGTCCGGAGGAGAGCTGACCGTTGCATCCGGTGCGGTCGCGGTGGCGACAGCAGGGGCTGCGGCGACCGTCTCCGAAGGCGCGCTGGCCGTCGCTGCGGGAGCGATCGCGGCTGGCGCTGCGGCGTCAGCAGGTGGCGTACTGGCCGTCTCCGAAGGTGCGCTGACCGTCGCCGCGGGTGCAGCTGCGACCCCAGTGCAGTGTTCGGAGATCATGTTCAATCCCGTGACGGCAAGGCTGTCGTCCGCAGCACCTGCCTTGTGCCCGATCAGGTTTACATCATGGCCCAGGTGCGCCTTGAGGTCGGCGCTGCTGGTAGTGATCTTGAAAATCTTGCCCGTGTTGTCTTCCGCAACGGTGTAGTTAGCGTCCGAGCCACCCAGGCAGCCTTTAATGTTGATCTGGTCTGAGTTGCTGCTCGCCGCGGGAGTCTGTGCAAACCCCATCGCGACCAGCAGTGCCGGTACTACGATCAGCAGGAATACTCTCTTCATGGAATCCTCCGAGAAGTCTCGCCTTGCGGCGATCTGAATTCCGCTTGGGTTTTGATTGTGCTTCCGATTTCTCTGTCGAATTCTTGCGCGAGCGGGCCCCCGGCTGGAGAACTTGGAGCATGCCAAGTGAAACTACACAACCGTAGCCCGTAAAAATACGCTTGTCTGTTCCAAATCGCTCACATTGTCAAACGCATGTGGGGATGAACATGTGTGGATGAACGTGTGGGGACGGGCTCCCTCGGCCGTCCCGTCGAGCGCAGCTCGACGGGGTCCAGCTTTGCAAAACGTTCCTGCCGGAACACTCGGACGGTTTGCGAAATTTCTCTTGGTGAAACGTTGCTATAGCTGCGGGAAAACTGCCGACGAGACATATATCTGACAGCATTGGAGTTGCGCGGAATTGCCGATATATCGGCAGCGTCGGCAGGGCCTGTTCGGAGCTGTGGATTTCTCATTTTGGCACATGCAAAGGGGCCAAAATCCTTCAACACCGAGGGCACAGAGGACACGGAGGAATACCGGGAAGGGCACGACTTCAGTCATGCCGCCAAACACCAACAACTTCCCCCGGCTTCAGCCGCTGGGGGACTGCCAGGGCTGTTTTGGTTCCATCTTCCATGTCGCAGCGTGCATTGACGGAACTGCTTCGCGGCAAAGGCGCATGCCGATCCCATCGCGTGCGTCGAAGATATTTCCTCGGACGTCGCGGCGCGGC
>Ga0209890_10000893_pt1 | contig 13839 bp, 11 predicted proteins | sample OrgsoiDNA2013049_FD_185799 | JGI IMG/M metagenome (GOLD analysis project Ga0209890, IMG submission 185799) | Permafrost soil microbial communities from the Arctic, to analyse light accelerated degradation of dissolved organic matter (DOM) -... | ecosystem: Environmental > Terrestrial > Soil >...
GCAGACGATTTCGCCCGCGATCTTGGAGACCCGGAGGCTGATGGTGCTGCCGCGTGGCGAGAACTTGGCAGCGTTGCGCAGCAGGTTGACGACGGCGCCCACCACCAGCAGCCGATCCGTCTCGATCTGGAGCGCGTCGTCCAGCTCGGAGACCTCCAGCTTGTTACCGTGTGCGGCCGCCTCGATCGTCGCCACGACCCGGAGCTCCTCCATCAGTTCGCCGACCCACACGCGCTCTCGCGCGTAGACACCGGTGGCCGCTCGCACCTTGGCGACGGATCGGTCGACCACGTCGGCGATAGAGTTCAACGTGCGCTCGAGCACGGCGCCGGTGCTGCCCCCGATCCCGACCTTGCCTTGCTTGAGCAAATGGAACGTGAGCTTGGCGGTGGTGACCAGATTGTTCAGCTCATGTGCCAAGAAGCCCGTTCGCTCATTCTCCTGCTCCGACTGTTGGCGCGCGCGCTGGCGTTCGAACTCGGTCACCGCCCGAGCGACGGCGAAGTCCAGACACTTGTTCAAGGTGCGAAAGTCGTCCGCGGATATGGTGTTGTCCAGATCCACCGCCAGCTCGGTGATCGCCTGGCAGACGTCGCCATAGTCCTGGACGAGCTGCTCCACCGTAAACCCGATTCTCATGCGGCTTGCGCCGTGATAGGCGGCGGTTCGTCCGACCTCCGGATCCGAGACCGTTCCCCGCGATTCGTGCGCTTCGAGGACGGCGATGAGCTGATCGAGGAACAGAGGAACGCCCTCCTCCATTTCGGTCTCGGTCGGCCGCGGCGCCAGCCGAACTGCCACCTTCTCCCGCGTGAGCGCCAAGATCTCCGCCCGGTGAAGAGAGATGAAGTGGTTGAGCACGCGCCAAGGGTAAGCATCTAGTTCGTCGAAAGTTCGCTCCGACAGACGATTGAGACCGCTCGCGACCTTGGGCGTCATTGTCGCGCCCTTTTCTCCAGGCAGCTACGGCGCCAGAGCTTCCACGCGAGTCTTCGCGATGAGGCATGCCAACGGGGTTGGGCAGGCCTCTGATCGTGCCTATCTTCCGGGGTCGAGCGGGTTGGGCTCATAACACGGAACGACGAGCGACGAGCGACGACGGCAATCTCGAAAGACTGCTTGGCGAGGTCGGACAAGGCGGCCGTGCTCTGGTCGGCGAGGCCACCCGCGCGCTGGTCAGGCGCTTCGGTGATCGGGGGTCGTGCGTTCTGGTTGACGACCGCGCCCGCGTCGTGCTGTCGACGGAGGCACCAGGAGTGAGTGACCTGCACATCGACCTCGCCCGCTATCCGGAGATCACTGCGGCCCTGGCAAGCCATGAGATCGTGTCGATCGAGGACGTACGACGATCGGCCACGCTGGAGCCGGTGGCGAATCTCCTGCCGAATCACCTGGGTGCTGTGGTGGTGATTCCGCTGGTGGCCGGGCCGCGCTGCTTGGGCGTCATCACGGTCCGGTCAGAACGGCCGCGCGAAGTCCTTCAGACTGACGTCGTGGCGGCGCGCTTCGAGGGTCGCTTGCTGGCGACGTTGCTCGAGCTCCAATTCGGCGGCGATCTCAGCAACGCACTGAAGCTCGGGGTGGGGGCGCCGGTGGGCGTCGTTCCGCTGGCTATCCAGCCTCCACCTCTGCCGACTGGCAAGAGGCGGCGAATTCTGGTGGCCGAGGACGACGTCGACCAGGCAACGACAATTGGAGATTTTCTGATCGGCGAGGGCTTCGACGTGGTGCTTACCCAGGACGGCGAGGATTTGCTGAAGCAGGCACGCCGCGCACCACCTGATCTCATCCTGCTCGACGGCCATATGCCGATTCTCAACGGCTTCCATGCCGCCGAGCACCTCCATGCCGATCCCCGAACTTCCGGTGTGCCCATTCTCTTCCTCTCGGCCGCCGAAGACCTGCTGCTTCGCATCCGGGGGCTCAAGCCCGATACGATCGACTTCTTGCGAAAGCCGTACGCACCGGCCGAGCTGCTGGCGCGTATCGAGAGAGCTCTGAACCAAGGACTGGTGTACGAAGAGCTGCGCGCCGAGGCCGAAGTCGACGCCCTGACCGGGCTCAGCAACGCCCGCGCGCTGCTCAGAACCCTGACCATCGAGCGGTCCCGCATTTCCAGATACGGCGCCACGTCAGCTGTCGTCATGATGGACGTCGACAAGCTCAAGACCATCAATGATCGCCATGGACACGTCGTGGGAAGTCGGATCCTCCAGGCTATCGGAGAGCTGTTGCGAGGCATGATTCGCGAGACCGATCTCGCGGCCCGCTATGGAGGTGACGAATTCGTGGCCATCCTCGCGCACACGAGCGCCGCCGAAGGGGGCGCGTTCGCCGAGCGCTTTCTCAGTCGCGTTCGCCAGCTCTGGCCGGAGGGGGTCGATGTATCAATGAGCATCGGAATCTCTTCACTGGGCGGATCGGAGGACCAATCGAGCGACGTGCTGCTCGCCAACGCCGATGCGGCGGCCTATCGAGCCAAACGCCTCGGTGGAAACCGCGCCTGCATCTTCGATGGCGAGCTCGATGTGGTGACGCCGCCGCGCGGCTAGCAGAATGCCGAGGGCGCTCCTTTATTGCGCCGAGGCGACGCAGATAGCCAGAGACTGGCTAAAGCCCTGCGGGCCGGTGCGAACCCTGCGCGCGTCCCTCTGCTGGCCGTGAGGCCGGCCGGGAGAACGGGGCCTGGCGTGGGAGGCGCAGCAAGAAGGTCGTCCTGCCTTCGGCAGAGTAGGCGACGAGCGTGCCGCAGCCGGAGCGCACGATCTGCTTTGCGATGTAGAGGCCGAGGCCGAGATTCCCAGTTGCCGACTTCTCCTGCTGCCTTGCCCGGCGGAAGGGCTCGAAGATGAACGGGAGCTCGTCTGAGGGAATAGGCTCTCCCTGGTTGCTGATCTCGACGACGACCTCCGGGCCGTCAGCATGCGCCTTGACTGCAACGGTCGTTCCCGGCGCGGCGTGCTCGAGGGCGTTCCCCGTGATGTTGGAGAGGGCTTCCGCCAAGCGATCCGGGTCCCAGGTGCCTGTCACGTCGCCTTCAACCTCCAGGTGAATGGGGCCCTCGAATTCCTCGACGACGTTTCGGCATAGTTCACCCAGGTCGGTGGGCTTCGGTTCGAGCGGGAACCCGCCTCCGAGACGAGCCCGCGTGAGATCGAGCAGCTGAGAGATCATCCTGGTCATGCGTTTGCTGCTGCCGATGATGCGCGTGACCTGCTTCTTGGCCTTCTCATCGAGTCCGCCGTGCCGAAGCAACGAGGTGGCCGTCATCTCGATCGACCCGAGCGGGTTGCGCAGGTCATGCCCCACGATGCCGATGAACATCTCCCGGAACTCGGCGACCTCACGCAGCTCCCGCTCGCTCTCCGTGAGACGCGCCTTGGAAGCTTCCGCGTCTTCAGCCAGCTCCTGCGCCCGAATCGTTGCACTCACCATGTGTTGGTTCGCTTCGCGCAGGTCGTGGGTGGTATCGGAAGCGATGCCGGCGATTCGGCCGAGCTCGTCGTCGGCCTGTTTACTCTCCGTTCGGTCGAATCCGGTCCCGATCAGGTAGCGGGGTTGTCCATCAGGGCCCTTGGTCACCCTGTTCGACCAAGCGATCCATCGGCGCTCACCGGTCTTGGTGAGCCACTGGTTCGCGAAGGCGAGGACCGACCTCACTGGCTCGGCCTCTGCTGGAACCAAGAGGAACTCCCCAGGTCGGCGGCCGCGAACCTCATCGAGGGGGTAGCCGGTCAAGTCAGAGCACGTTTGGTTCCAGTAGACGATCCGATCGTCGACATCGAGCACGACGACCAGGGCCGCGATCGCCTCAAAAGCCTGAAAGTCCAGCTCTGCCACGGCTCTCATCCCCCTGAGAGGTCATAGCACCCTCGACTGCGACTGTCGTTCCGTCATCCTGTCCCGGTCTTCCCGTGGAGCGCGGGAGTTCCCGTGAGAAGGCCCTGGTACCCGATGAGCGCCTGGCCGACGACGATCCCCCCCTCGGCAGTGATCTCGTACTCGTGCAGGTCCTTGCTGTGCTGGCTGGCACGGACCTTCGCGACCGCCATCGCACGCCTGAGCTTCCCGTCGATCTCGACGTAGCGCTGGAGGATGATGGCATCCGTCAAGAACGCGATGCCTTGGGGACTGAACTTGAGATCTACGTACGAGTCCGCCAGCTCGACAGTCGCCATCACCGTGACGCCGAGCCCCGTCAGCGCCCCCATCATTCGGTACAGCGATTCGCGGAAGTCCTCGCGAAACGTTGGCGCGAGCGCCAGCTCCAGACCGGACAGCGAGTCGATCACCGCCCGTTTGGCACCGAGACGCTTCACGGCATCCCGAAGCTCCAGCAAGGTCTCGTCGATCGAGAGATCCAGTGGGCGCATGTAAAGGACCTCCAATTTTTTCTCGCCAACCAGCTTCTCGAACTCCTCGCCGCGCGGCGTGGTCCGAAGATAGTCGTTGGGTCGCTTCTCGAAGACGGCCACGATTCCGTTCTCGCCATTCCTGACGCCCTCGACGAGGAACTGATTCGAGAGCACTGTCTTGCCCGATCCGGACGGACCGGCAACCAGCACGGAATATCCCTGCGGGATGCCGCCATCCATCAGCTTGTCGAGCCCTGGCACGCCCGTCTTGACGCGACGCTTGAGCGGATGCTCGGTGATGATCTCCTCGGGTTTGAGAATCCTGGGAAAGACGCTATAGCCCGCGTCGGTGATGCGGGCGGTGTGCAGCCCGGGGATCTGTCCCTGGCCACGCATCTTGATCACCTGCAGCTTGCGAACGACGGAGTTGCGATCAATTGCCTGCGAGAGCCACAAGAGCCCGTCGGCCACCGTGAACACTGCGCTGTCTTGCTCGCCTTCGGCGTACTCTCCGAGAAGAAAGGTGGTGGCCTCGTAAGTTGTGAGCACCAGCGCGAGGCGCTGCATGAAGTCTGTCAGCTCCATCTCGCCGATCGGCCCGGCCAGCGTGCCTCGCACCATGGCCCGGAAAGAGTCCACCACGACGATCGCCGGATTCGAGGTCTCGAGCTCCTGCACGAGGGCCTCGAGCACCTTCGCGAGCCCCCCGTCAAGCGCCTCCTGTCCGAGATGGATGAAGCGCACCGAGCCGTCGGCGATCTTGGAGGAATCGAAGAAGGAATACTGTTGCTGATAGCGAAGCATCTTGATGGGAGGTTCGCCAATGATGCTGAAGTACACCGCCTTTCTGGCCGGGCTCGCGTTCGCGAACGTGATCTGGTGACCGAGCGTCGTCTTGCCGCACCCCGGGCTACCGGCGATCAGGTTGAACGAGAACTCCGGAATCCCACCGCCCAAGACTTCGTCGAGTCCGGGTACTCCCGATAGCAGTTTACGAATCGGAACACTGTCATTCATTTCTTTGTCCCCCTAGGTGCCGTGTCTTCGATCGTCGGCCAGGCACTCCGCAGCACCAGGACCGTCAAGCGCTCTCCGATGAAGGTGGTCATCAGATCGAGGAAGGTTCCGAACAGCGTCGCCGCCACCACGGTAGCGTCGGCGGGATCGAGCTCCTGCAGACAGGCGCCGAGCTTCTTCATCCCTTCGGGGCCTGCAACCTCGACGAGGGAAACGAACTCCGTCTGCGCCAGCTTCGCGCTGCGCACGAACAGCGCGTCGAAGCCGGCCGGACCTAGGAGCGGGGCCAATCGAGCGTTGAGCTTTTCGTAGACTCGCCAGGCTGCCGCGGCACACTCCGTCGAGCTGCGCCCCGAGGCCCCCTCGTTCGCGAGCAATTGCTTCGCTCTCTCTACCTGCGTGGCGCTGGGTCTGCTCATTTACCGTCGCCTGGCGGGGATCATGCACTTTTATCCAGACCGCGGAGCAGAATACGCCCAGCACGCAAGATCGAGGCCTCCGGTAGGGGAATCCCTGACTCAGGTCCCGGGCGGATCGGACTGTCAGGGTGACGATCGGCCAGATAGGTTTCGTAGATGTCACTCGCACCCCCTCGTCCGCCCGGCGTTCCTCTGGAAGCCAGCTGGATCCCAGACGGTCAGGAGTGGGAGCTCGCGACGCGTGATCTGGAGGGTCGGCGCCAAGGCACGGTCCTACGATGGTGTTTCAGTGGAAACAAGAAGTCGGAATACGACTTCAAGGACGATCGGATTCACGGGCCCTTCCGGCGGTGGCACGATTCGGGCGAGCCGGCGCGAGAGGGGGTGGCGGCCAATGGCACAGTCTGCGGCTGGGACCAGTGGTATCGATCGAGCGGCAATACGAGCGAGAGCCCCTTCCGGCGGGAGATCCACCCGTCCGTCAGGAGAGCGGACTATCTATACCAGGGAGGAGTGGCCGTCCGGAGCCGCTACTTTTTGAATGACGGGACTGAGTGCGAGATCTCGGGAGAGGCGTTCCCCGCGCGCCCTGCCACGGCAGCCGGGGACGACAACCTCACCTGGAGTCCGGGCCTCGGGGCTTGGTACTCGGAGCTCTCCGATGGAACTGGGATCGAACGGAACTGGTCGCGCGAAGGCAGATTGATCAAGAGCAGCGAGTGCGTGGAAGGAAAGCGGCACGGCAAGACCGTCCTCTACCGCGATGATCGACTGCGGAAGACACACCACGTCTTTGACCATCCGGGCTTCGCGGTCGGCGCTGTCGTCCGCATCGAGGGCCGGTTCACCAATGGCAGTCCCGTTGGCTGGGATTTCTTTGACGCTTGGGAAACCAAGGTCGATTTTGCCGCTGAAATGGTCAAACAGACCGAAGCCAGGAGGATTGTCACGAAGAAGCGAAGTCTCTCGCACTGAGCTGCCGACGAGCTCGGTAACACGCACCCCATACGCTCATCACGAATCCGTGGGAAGCCCCGGAAGCGGGACGATGACACAGATGGTCGTTCCGTACCCTGGCGAGGACTCGATGGTCACCGAGCCTCCCACGAGATGCGCACGTTCGCGCATGCCCACCAGGCCGAGCTTTGTGGCCGAGAATGTTTCGGTCGCGTCGAAGCCCGTACCGTTGTCCTCGATCAACAGACGGAGCTCGACTGGGTTTCGATGAATGACAACGCTGACCGCCTTGGGCGAGGCGTGTTTGCTCACGTTCGTCAGCGCCTCCTGCGTTACCCTGTAGAGCGCGGTCTCGATTTCTTCAGGAAGACGGGGCAGGCGCGGACCGGTGGCGTGGACGTCGACCACGAACCCGTTGGCGAGGCTCACCTCGAGGCCCAACCGCTCGATCGCATCCTCGAGCCCCAGATCGTCGAGCACGCTCGGCCGGAGCCCCCGGGCCATGCGCTGGACGCCCGCCAAGGCCACTGAGACCAAGCCGCGCAGCTTGCTCGCCACCGCCAGCGCCGCAGCGAGATCCTGCGACTCCTCGACGGCTCGGAGGTCGACCAAGAGCGTCGTCAGGGTCTGGGCGGTTTCGTCGTGCAGCTCGCGGGCGATTCGTCCCCGCTCCACCTCCTGCGCCGTGAGCGCTTCGTGCAACAGAGCGCGGATGGCCTCCTCAGCGTATTTGCTCTCGGTGACGTCGCGGTTGACGCTGACGTAACCGAGTCGCTTGCCGTCGCCGTCGAAGAGAGCGGCGGCGTGAGATTCGATGTGAATATTCCTTCCGTCGCCCCGGCGGTGCGTCAGCTCCCCGTGAAAGCGTCCGGTCTCGACCAGCCTTCGAATCGCCTCGGCGGCGTCCACGCCCACGAAGTTGGTGCGGAATACCAGTGAGTCCAACTGCCCGAGCACCTCGTCCGCCCGTTTTCCGTAGGTCGATTCGGCGGCCGCATTCCAACCGGTAAGAATGAATTTGTCGTCGCACGAGACCACGGCATCCGTGACAGTCGTCAGCAAGAGATCGAGATAGCGCGCCTGGGCCTCGGCCTTCCGGCGATACGTGACGTCGAGAATGCAGTCCATTGAAGCCGACCGGCCGCTGAACGTGACCGCGAACGAAGTGACCTCGACATCGATGAGCGATCCGTCCTTCTGCCGATGTTTCGAGGACGCCTGCGGATTCTCGGCGACCCGGCTGGTGAGCGGCTTTTCCTGAGGATGTTCTTCTGCGGGGTCCTCGGTCGACGAGAGATCGCCGATTGTCATCGCGAGAAATTCGTCCCGCGAATAGCCATAGTGGAGAAGCGCGGCCCGGTTGACCTCCACGATCTTCACTGCCTCGCGGACCCACATGGGCTGACTGTTCTTTTCGAACAGGCGCCGACAGTCCGCTTGCGCGTCCGACCATCCAGCTTCGACCACCACCTTCGCCATCGTCAGTATCCCTGAAGCCAATATGTCCCGAACGAGGCGCGCCGCGGCGGAATTCGCCATCACCGCGGCGATGTGTCAGCTGGACGAGCTCGCCGAGTCGGGGGAGCTCGCTCGGGTCGAACGTTGCGCGGATGCGAGCTCGATCGAGGCGTCCGCGAAGGCCCGTTCCTCGGCGACTGTTCGAATCGCAGCCAGCAGCTCGGTGTCCAGCGCTCTCTTTGCAACATATCGGACGGCGCCCGTGGTCCCCGCTGCCCGAATGTAGCCGAGCTCCTCCTGGAACGTGAGGACAACAATCTCCGCCTTCGAGCGAATTCGTTTCACCGCGGCGATGACGTCGAATCCTCCGCCGCTGCGCATGCTGAGGTCCATCAGCACGACATCTGGCTCCGCCTTTTGGATTCCGATCTCGGCATCTGGTCCGGTGGCCGCTTCACCAACCACTTCCATGTCCTGCTGCATATTGATGACCGCCCGCAGGGCACCGCGCAGAATTTCATGATCGTTCGCGACGAAGACCCGAACGCTCATGACGCCACCAGTGAGGGAGCGACCTCGCGGGGCCACCTGGAATGGCTGCTCTCTTCGAACACGCGGCGATAGTCGGTTGGCGCATCAGGCCGCCGACCTGCCCCATTGACCGGGAGTTCAAAGGCGTCCCCCAGCTGTTCCTGTAGATAGACGCGGATCCGGGTCTTCAGCCGCTGCTCCAGCTGGCGCGTGCGCTCGCGCGATACGCCGAATTTCGCGGCCAACTCCACCAGGGTGAGCGGCTCGTCGGTCAAGAGGCGCTGCCGGAATATCAGGGCATCTCGCCCTTGCAGAGTCGCTTTGAATGCCTCCAGCTTGGACCGAAGAACTTGACTGAACTCCGCGTCCTCGGCCCGCCGGTCGGGCCCCAGCGCGGTTATGTCGCTCAGTAAATCGCCGACGGTCGACCCCTCCGTCTCCTGTGATCTCGCCGGCAGGTCCAACGACGTCTCGCCGCCGGCAAAGCGTTCCATCATCGCGACAATCTCGCTCTCACGGACCCGCAGCCGAGACGCCAGCTCTCGGGGAGTCGCTTCGGCCCCCTCCTGCTCCAGCCGGTCTCGTTCCTTGCTCAAGCCAAAAAACAGTTTGCGCTGGGCCTGCGTGGTCCCCACCTTCACGAGTCGCCAGTTCTTCATCGTGAAGGCCAACATCGACGCCCGGATCCACCAGACCGCATAGGTGCAGAACTTGATGCCACGGGTCGGGTCGTACTTGTCGACTGCGTGGAGGAGTCCCGTGTTCCCTTCTTGAACCATGTCGCCCAGGTCCTTGTCCGCGCGGCAATAGTGATGCGCCAACGCCACCACCATCCGCATGTTCGCGACAACCAGGCGTTGGGCGAGGACCGGGTCCTTGGTCCTGACATACTCGAGCGCGCAGCGATGCTCCTCCTCGCGCGACATCGGCACGCAGCCCCGCAGATCGAAATGGTTCTCTGATTTGGGGTGCATATTGCCGTCAGATCAATAGATCGAGCGCAACGCACGTCCTGTCCGGAGGCCCCCGCGTTCGGTGTAAGGCTTTTCCCGGGTTCATCCGGGCGCCTTATCGTTGTGTCGGGTGTGTAACGATAAAACCAGGCGTTGCCGCATTGACGAGGCGGCTTGTTTCGCGTTCGTCCAGGCGAGACCTGGTGCTCGCTCCCCCCCGCGCCCTGCTCGTCGCGGAGAACCTCCTCTTTCTCGGCGAGGTCCCTGCTCTAGCCGGTCAGATCTCGCCGGTCCGCGCCAGCGCCGGTCGTGCGCGGCAGCGATCGAGCCAGCGCTGCACGTTTGCGCGCCCTTCGAGGCTACCGCCGAGAGAGGTACCGAAGATCAGCGCCCACGCAGCGGGGATGTCGGCGAGCGAGAAGCCCCCGAGCAGGAAGTCTTGCCCCGCCAGCCTGGCGTCGAGCACATCGAGCAGACGCAGGACCTGCGCGTGATTGTAGGCCGCGGTGGCCTTGCTGCGGTCCTCAGGTCGGTACGACACGGGCGTGTCCACGCCGTGATAGAGGTACTGCATCATGAAGGTGTGCATTTCGGTGACGCCCCACACCGTCCAGCACATCGCTTCCGCGCGCAGCGGACCAGCGCCCGGCCACAGCCCGCGCTCGTGGCCATAGCTCTCGCCCAGGTGGAAGAGAATCGCGATCGACTCGAAGTAGCGCTGGGTCCCGTCGACGAAGCCCGGAACCTTGCCGCTCGGATTGATGGCCAGATAGGCGGGTGTCCGAAGCTCCCCTTTCGCTCGGTCGAGCAGCACATACTCGTAGGGGAGAGCCAGCTCCTCCAACGCCCAGCGGACGCGCGTGGCCGAGCTCCTCGGCAGACCGTAAAGGCGAATGCTCATGCTGCCTCCAGGCGCAACCCTGGCTGATCTTCGGATGGCCTGTCAACCGTCGGAACGACGCCCCCTCAGACCGCCGACTTGATGCTGGACGAAGCCTAGGCCGTCGGGGAAAGTGTATCCATGAGCAGGTCCGGTTATCGCAGTCGCACTTCGACGCAGGGGCGCAACATGGCGGGTGCTCGCTCGCTCTGGCGCGCCACCGGGATGACCGATGCCGACTTCGAGAAGCCGATCGTCGCCATCGCCAACAGCTTCACGCAGTTTGTTCCCGGCCACGTCCACCTGCACGACGTCGGCCAGCGGGTGAAGACGGTCGTCGACGCTGCCGGCGGCTGGGGGGTCGAGTTCAACACCATCGCGATCGACGACGGCATCGCGATGGGCCACGGCGGGATGCTCTATTCGTTGCCGAGCCGCGACCTCATCGCCGACAGCGTCGAGTACATGGTGAACGCGCACTGCGCGGACGCGCTGGTCTGCATCTCGAACTGCGACAAGATCACGCCGGGCATGTTGATGGCCGCGATGCGCCTCAACATCCCGACCATCTTCGTCTCCGGCGGTCCGATGGAGGCCGGCAAGATGGTGGGGACGCACGGCCGCGACGGCAAGCCGCAACCTCAACAAACAGTCCGCAAGCTCGACCTCATTGATTCGATGATCGCCTCCAGCGACGCCAAGGTCAGCGACGCTGAGCTGGGTGAGATGGAACGCTCCGCCTGCCCGACCTGCGGATCGTGCTCCGGAATGTTCACGGCCAACAGCATGAACTGCCTCAACGAGGCGCTCGGGTTGGCGCTGCCGGGGAACGGCACGCTGCTCGCCACCCACGCACGCCGCTGGGAGCTGTTCCAGGCGGCGGGCCAGCGGATCGTCGAGCTGGCCAAGCAGCACTACGTCGGCGGCGACGACGGCGTTCTCCCGCGCGGCGTCGCGACCTTCGAGGCGTTCGAGAACGCGATGACGCTCGACATCGCCATGGGCGGCTCGACCAACACGGTGCTGCACATCCTGGCCATCGCCCACGAGGCGGGCGTCAAGTTCACGATGGCCGACATCGATCGGCTCTCGCGCCGCGTCCCCAACATCTGCAAGGTGGCGCCGTCGTCGTCGTACCACGTCGAGGACGTGCATCGCGCCGGCGGCATCTTCACCATCCTGGGCCAGCTCGATCGCGCCGGCCTCATCCACCGTGACGTAAAGACCGTCCACGGGGAGAGTCTCGGCGCCGCCATCGACACGAACGACATCCACCGCCCGAGCGCGACCGTCGAGGCCCGCCAGCGGACGCTTGCGGCCCCCGGCGGTGTCGCGACCAAGGTCGCCTTCTCGCAGGACAAGTACTTCGCCGAGCCCGACGCCGATCTGGCGGGCGGCTGCATCCGCGACGTCGCGCACGCCTACAGCAAAGACGGGGGCCTGGCCGTGCTCCACGGCAACATCGCCGAAGATGGCTGCATCGTGAAGACCGCTGGCGTCGACGCTTCGGCTCTGAAGTTCGAGGGTCCGGCGCGCATCTTCCACTCCCAGGACGCCGCCACCGACGCGATCATCGCCGATCGGATACGGCCCGGTGACGTGGTTGTGATCGTCTACGAAGGGCCGAAGGGCGGGCCCGGCATGCAGGAGATGCTCTACCCGACCTCCTTCCTCAAGGGGAAGGGGCTCGGCAAGGCGTGCGCGCTCATCACCGACGGTCGCTTCTCGGGTGGAACGTCCGGCCTCAGCATCGGCCACGTCTCTCCCGAGGCAGGTGAAGGTGGCGCCATCGGCCTCATCGAGGAGGGTGACCGCGTCCGGATCGACATTCCCGAGCGCCGGATCGACGTGCTGGTCGACGCGGCCACCTTGGCCCAACGACGCGCAGCAATGCAGGCCCGCGGCGCAGACGCTTGGCGCCCCAACCGCGATCGGAAGATCTCGGAAGCGCTGGAAGCCTATGCGCTGATGACGACGAGCGCGGCCAGAGGCGCGGTCCGCGATCTCGCACAGCTTCGGCGATCTCGGTAACAGCCGAGACGCGGGCTATCACGAGGCTTCAGATATTCTTCACGCTCTTCAAGAGCTCGTGGATCCCTATCGTTGCGCCGAGGGGAGGATTGACGAATCGAAGGCCGACGCCCGGCCCCTCTCCACCAGCCTCTTGGCGGGTCCAGCGAACTTCTGCCGCGACCGACATCGATTGAATGTGGCGCGGAAGCGTCAGCTCGAGCTCGACGCGATCGCCAACTTGTAAGCGTCTCTCTGTCGCCAGGAAGAGCCCCCCCGTTCCGATGTTCTTCGAGGTCGTCGTGAAGAAAGTGTCGGCGATCTTTACGTCGACGCGCATCTCGATCTCGGCGCGGCCTAGCCTGTTCGCGAACTCCCGCATCGTCTCAGCTCAGCACTCCGTCCTGGCGAGGGCCCCCTCCATCGCCATCAATAGGCTTCCAGTTTGCGCCGAATCCGTCAAGCGCCAGGAGCCCGCTCAAGAAGCTCAGTTACAGACGAGCGGCAGCGGCACCGGCGGGGTGACGAAGGTCGGGTCGTGAGCGGTCGTGTCCGCCTTCAGCGTCCCGTTGTGGGCCGTGTGGCTCCCCGCGGAGACCGCGTCCGCCGTGGTGGTGCCGCTCGCCTCGTCGAACTTCCAGTAGCCGACCAGCCCGGTCTCGTTGCCCACCAGCGGCTTCTTGTAGCTGCTCTGGATGTCCGTCGCCGTGCGGGCGACGTTCCAGACCTGGAGCTCGTCGAAGAGGCCGTTGAAGCACTGGTTGTTCGTCGGGTTGCAGCCGACGGTCAGCACCGACTGGGCGGTGGCGAGCGCGGTGATGCCCCCCGTCCCCGCAGTGGTGATCTTGGCCTGGCCGTTGACGTAGGTGATGAGGTTGGTGCCGTCCCAGACCGTGGCGATGTGGACCCACTGATCGCTCGACGAGTTGATGCCGAGGTTGTTGGTGCTGTCGTCGTTGAACCCGCCGTTGGTGAAGGGGTCCAGCGTCGCGTGGTTGCTGGACATGCCCGTCACCGTATTGGTTCCGAAGTCCATGCCGAACGCCCCCGCGGAGGCGGTCCCGCCGTAGTAGTACATCTCGTTCTTGTCGCCGACCCAGTCGGTGGTCTTGATGTAAGCCCAGTACTCGATCGTGCGCTTGGCGTTGCCGATCGGCAGGTCGGTCTTGAGATCGATCTCGACGCGCGCGAGGGCCGTGTCGCTGTCCGAATTGGTGCCGTTGGCCGAGAGCGAGAGCGCGTGCCCGGTGCAGTTGACC
>Ga0209890_10000895_pt1 | contig 13824 bp, 11 predicted proteins | sample OrgsoiDNA2013049_FD_185799 | JGI IMG/M metagenome (GOLD analysis project Ga0209890, IMG submission 185799) | Permafrost soil microbial communities from the Arctic, to analyse light accelerated degradation of dissolved organic matter (DOM) -... | ecosystem: Environmental > Terrestrial > Soil >...
TCCAGCGCCACCGCCTGCTGGCCGAAGCGGTACGCCGCGCGGTCGCGGTCTGGGCCGAAGGCCAGGTGCTCGGCTTCAACATCGCGGAACCCGGCGAACGCTCCGACACGGTCACCACCGTTGTCATGGCGGGCGGTCACGATCCGGCGGCGCTGCAGCGCTATTGCAAGGAGAAATGCGGCGTGGTGCTCGGGGTCGGGATCGGCGACCTCGCCGGCCAGGCATTCCGGATCGCCCATATGGGACACGTCAACGCGCCGATGATTCTCGGTACCCTGGGCGTCATCGAAGTCGGCCTCAATGCGCTCGATATCCCGCACGGCAAGGGCGGCACCGAAGCCGCGATCGACTGGCTCGGCGAAAGTGTCGAGGCGTGAGGGCTGACCGAACAGGGCTTGCCATGACGACAAATAGTCTTCGAAGCCTTTTCGGCACCGCTTTATTCCTATATTGATCCAGCGATAAATAAGAGGCCGACAACGGCGCGCGCGTATTCCGCAAAAAGTGGGCACCGGTTTTGCTTCGTAATCAAGTTTACGCAGATTGCGTAGACTTATCTGCGGTAGAATACGCGCAAAAAGAGCAGGGAGTGATGTGATTGGCGTCCGTTGAATTGCGCGGTCTCACCAGGCGGTTTGGATCGCTTGCGGTGGTCGATGACGTCTCGCTGCGGATCGACCACGGCCAGCTGGTCTGCCTGTTAGGCCCCTCGGGCTGCGGCAAGACCACGACACTTCGGCTGATCGCCGGCTTTCTCGAGCCCTCCGACGGCGAGATCCATGTCGGCGAGCGGCTGGTGTCCTCGAAGGCGCGCACGCTGCCGCCCGAGCAGCGCAAGATGTCGATGATTTTCCAGAGCTACGCGCTGTGGCCGCATATGACGGTCGCCGAGAACATCGTCTACGGGCTGCGTTTGCGGAAGATCGACCGCGCCACCATCGCCAAGAAACTCGATGTGATCCTCAAGGCCACCAAACTCGAAATTCTCGCGCAGCGCTATCCCGGCGAATTGTCGGGCGGACAGCAGCAACGCGTCGCGCTGGCGCGGGCGCTGGTCGTCGAGCCGGAGACGCTCTTGCTCGACGAGCCCCTGTCCAATCTCGACGCCAATCTGCGCGAAGAGATGCGTTTTGAAATCCGAAGGCTGCACGACGAATACCGCTACACAACGGTGTACGTCACCCACGACCAGTCCGAGGCGATGACCACCGCCGACCTGATCGCGGTGATGAACGCCGGAAGGATCGATCAGCTCGGCACGCCAGAAGATATCTACGACCGGCCGCAATCGGAATTCGTCGCGCGCTTCATTGGCGCCAGCAACGTGATCAAGGGCACCGCCCGCGACGGCGATCATGTTGCGTTTGCGGGCGCGATCTTGCAGGTGGTGGGCGCGAAACTAACGCCCGACCAAGCTGCGGCGGTCGCGATCCGCCAGCACGACATCGAGCTTTCGACGCGGGCGCCGCAAGCGCCCGGGAATACGATCAAGGCCACCGTGACGCGGCAAGTGTTTCTCGGCGCCAGCCGCGACTATATGGTCGAAACAGCTGACGGCACGACCTTGCGCGTCGTCACGCCGAGGGAAAATGCCGTTCCGGCGGGCACCGAAGTGTGGCTCACGCTGCCGCCCGAGCGTTGCCGGGCGCTGAGCCGGTAACGATAACGAGCAGGAGGACGCGATGAAAAAGCGAAAACTTTCCAGACGCGACGTCGAAGGCGCGGAAAAGCAGAGCGAAGAGATCAAGGCGCGCTACCAGAAACTCTTCCACGTCTGATAGGCGAAAATGCCGGATCTTGAGACCGTCATTGCGAGCGCAGCGAAGCAATCCATAGCTCGGACACAACGACCATGGATTGCTTCGTCGCGGAGCCTGTCATCGGGCGCGCGTTCGCGCGTCCCGTTGGCTCCCCGCACGGACGACAAATATCGTCTTGCCGATTGGCAATCATTACCAGGGAACCACGATGCGAAAGAAACTCAGCCGGCGCGATCTCATCAAGGGCTCGGCAGCGCTCGGGCTGACCGCCTTCGCCGCACCGCTGAAGGCTGCGGCACCCGAGCCGGTGGCGATCACGCCCGCGCTGATCGAGGCCGCGCGCAAAGAGGCAAAAGTGATTCTCTATTTGTCGATGGATCTTCCAGTCGGCGAGAAGCTCGGCAAGGCGTTCGAGGCGCAATATCCCGGCATCGCCGTGCAGATCGAGCGCTCCGGCTCGGAGCGGCTGTTCCAGCGGCTGGATCAGGAATTTTCCTCCGGCATCCGCGCCGCTGATATCGTCAACAGCTCCGACGCCTCGCACTTTATTACCTGGAAGAAGAATGGCTGGCTGGTGCCATTCGTCACCGAAGACGTCGCGCAGCATTTCCTGCCGGAATATCGCGACCCCGACGGCATGTTCGCGACCTCGCGGATCTGGCTGTCGTCGATCGCCTACAACACCAATCTGGTGAAGCCCGACGACGCGCCGAAAAGTTTCGCGGATTTGCTCGATCCGAAATGGGCCGGCAAGATGGTCAAGGGCCATCCGGCCTATAGCGGCACCATCATGACCGCAACCTTCCAGATGGTCCGCGAACTCGGCTGGGACTACATGGAGAAGCTGTCGAAGCAGCGCGTGATGCAGGTGCAGTCATCGACCGATCCACCGAAAAAATTGTCGCTCGGCGAGCGCGCCGTCATGGCGGACGGCAACGAATACGGCATCGTGCTGCTGAAGGAAGCCGGTCAACCGGTCGAGCCGGTATATCCGGCCGAGGGCACCCCGACAATCTCGGGTCCGACAGGAATTTTTGCCACCGCGCCGCACCCCAATGCAGCGCGGCTGTTTCAAGCCTGGCTGCATACGCGCGAAACCCAGCAATTCTTCATCGACTTCACCGCGCAATATTCGGTCCATGCACAGGTGCAGGCGAAGCCGGGACGCCGCAAGATTTCCGACATCAAGCTGATGAAGGAAGATGCCGCAGGCGTCGAGAAGATGACGGAAGAAATCAAGACGCGCTATGCCAAACTGTTTCGGGTTTGAAATTTGGCTTGGCCCGGATTAACCCACCACCGTCATTCCGGGATGGTTCGAAGGACCAGACCCGGAATCTCGAGATTCCGGGTTCGCTCGCTTCGCTCCCGCCCCGGAATGACGGAGTAGTTCTAGATTGGCAGACAACATGACCATCACCGCTAGCCTCGACGCGACGCGTGGGAAAATCGACTGGACCAAGCCGGTGCTGGCGCTGTTTGCGATGTGCCTGATTTTGCTGATCGTGCTGCCGCTGTCGTGGCTCGCGGTCTACAGCGTCACCGACAAGGCCCATCACCTGACCTTGCAGAATTTCGTCACGCTGTTCACCGATCCGGATTTTCTCGATCCGTTGCTGACCACCGCCATCATCGCCACAACCTCCGCCGTGATCTGCTGCGTGGTTGCCGCGCCGATGGGATGGCTGGTGTCGCGCACCGATATGCCCGGGCGGCAGTTCATCCGGGCGCTGGTGACGGCCTCGTTCGTGACGCCACCGTTTCTCGGCGCGGTGGCCTGGGAATTGCTGGCAGCGCCCAACAGCGGATTGCTCAACCAGCTCTATCGTTTTGTCACGGGCGCCGAGGCCGACGCGCATCTGTTCAACATCTACTCCATGACCGGAATCATCTTTGTCATCTCCTGCTACACGTTTCCATTTGTGTTCGTTCTCGTCGCCAATGCACTGGATAACATGCCCGGCGAACTCGAAGACGCCTCCGCGATTCTCGGCGGCGGCGCGTGGACCACGGCACGGCGCGTCACCATCCCGCTGGCGCTCCCGGCCCTCGTTGCCGGGGCATTGATCGCCTTTCTGCAGGCCATGACGCTGTTCGGCTCACCGGCGATCCTGGCGCTGCCGGCCGGCTTCCACACCATGACCACCAAGATCTGGAGCCTGTTCCAGTATCCGCCAAAACTCGAACTGGCCGCCGCCGCCGCGGTGCCGCTGCTGCTGCTCACCATCCTGCTGCTGCAGGCCCAGAAGTTCATTCTTGGCCGCCGCGGCTATTCGGTGGTCGGCGGCAAATACGGCGCGCCGCGCCGCGTCGAGATGAAGCAGTGGCGCTGGGTGGCGCTGGCGTTTTGCCTCCTGATCCTGCTCAGCCCGGTGTTCCTGCCGTATCTGGCGCTGCTGAACGGCGCGCTCTCGCCGAACGCGACCACGCTGGTGACACCGTCGACCTTGACGCTGCATAACATCGTGTTCGTGTTTACCGAATTGTCATCGACCCAGCTTGCGCTCAAGAACACGGTGATTCTCGGCACCGCGACGGCGACCATCGGCACAATATTGGCGCTGGTCATCGCCTACGTCACGACACGCCGCGCGATCGCGGGCCATCGCGTGCTCGGCTTTCTTGCCACCGCGCCGGTCGCCGTTCCCGGCATCGTGCTCGGTGTCGGCTTGTTCCTGAGCTACACAAGGCCGCCATTCGTGCTGTATGGCACGCTGTGGATCCTGCTGATTGCGTTCCTGACCATCAACCTGCCTTCGGCGTATCAGCAATTGCAGGCGGCCTTCGCCACCATCCATCCCGAACTCGAGGATGCCAGCCGGATTCTCGGCGCGACGCGACTGCGGTCGCTGCTGCAGATCACCGCACCGCTGCTGCGCACCGGCGTGATCGCAACCTGGTGCTTTATCTTTATCGGCGTGATGCGGGAGCTTTCGGCGGCGATCGTGCTGTTCACGTCGCAGACCAAGGTGCTCAGCGTGCTGATCTACGATCTCAACGAAAGCGGCGACCTTGCCGCGATTTCCGTGCTTGGCATCGCGATGCTGATCATCACCTTCGCGGTGGTGCTGGCCGTCAACCAGATTCCCATGTTGGGCGGCAGCGCCAGCGCGCGGCTGCGCAATAATTGACTGACGATTCTCCCCGTCATTGCGAGGAGCGTAGCGACGAAGCAATCCATCTCGCCGCAGAGAGAACAATGGATTGCTTCGTCGCTTTGCTCCTCGCAATGACGGCTCAGGATGAGACTGGCGCAACGACGGGGCATCTGGCAATCTACTGGATCGTACCGATATTGGGGGCGGCGGCCGCACCCGCTGCGAACGAGGACCTAAGTGACCAAACCAACCAAAACAAAGAACCAGCTATCCGCGCCCTCCGCACCGCGGCGGCCGCATTCATTCATCACCCACGGCATTACCGTTGTCGACGATTATGCGTGGCTGAAGGACGCCAACTGGCAGGAAGTGCTGCGCGATCCCTCAGGTCTGAACGCGGATATCCGAAACTATCTCGAAGCCGAAAACGCCTATACCGAGAGCCTGCTCGGCCACACCGCCGGCCTGCAAAAGACGCTGGTTGCGGAAATGCGCGGGCGGATCAAGGAGGATGATTCCAGCGTGCCCGCGCCGGACGGCGCTTACGCGTATTTGCGCAAATTCCGCGACGGCGGCGAGCATGAGATGTTTGGCCGTACCCGGCGCGACGGCGGCGAGATCGAGATCGTGCTCGATGGCGATAAACTTGCAGCCGACCACGACTATTTCAAGTTCGGTGGCAGCCGGCATTCGCCGGATCACAGGCTGGAAGCCTGGAGCGCGGATATCAAGGGCTCGGAATATTTCACGATCCGCGTCCGCGACTGGAAAACGCGCGAAGACAGCGCGGACCTGGTCGAGGAAACCGATGGCGGCGTGGTCTGGAACGCGGACGCGACCGCGTTCTATTATGTGAAGCTCGACGACAACCATCGCCCGATGCAGGTTTTCCGACATCGCCTCGGCACGCCGCAGGCGGACGATGTGCTGATCCATGAGGAACAAGATACCGGCTGGTTTACCCATATCCACGAAAGCGCCAGCGGAAGATTTTGCGTGATCGCCGGCGGCGACCACGAAACCTCCGAGCAGCGATTGATCGATCTTGCCAATGAAGACGCAAAACCGCGGCTGGCGGCGGCGCGCGAAATCGGCGTGCAATATTCGATCGCAGACCGCGGCGACGAACTGTTCATTCTCACCAATGCCGATGGCGCGATCGATTTCAAGATCGTCACGGCGCCGCTCAAGTCCCCCGAGCGCACCAACTGGCGCGACCTGATCCCGTACCGCGAGGGCGTCTATATCATCGATATCGAACTCTACGCGGGCCACCTGGTGCGGCTGGAGCGCGCCAACGCGCTGCCCTCGATCGTGATCCGCGATCTCAAAACCAGTGACGAGCACGCCATTGCGTTCGACGAGACGGCGTATTCGCTCGACACCATGGGCGGCTATGAATTCGACACCACGAATTTGCGCTTTTCCTATTCGTCGATGACGACGCCGTCGGAAGTCTACGATTACGACATGACGAGCCGCGCACGCATCTTGCGCAAGCGTCAGGAAATTCCTTCCGGGCACAATCCCGCCGACTACGTCACCACCCGCATCATGGCGACCTCGCATGATGGCGCGCAGGTGCCGGTATCGATACTTCACGCCAAAAATCTGGTGCGCGATGGCGCAGCGCCGTTGCTGCTCTACGGCTACGGCTCCTATGGCATTGCGATGCCAGCGTCGTTTTCCGCCAACCGGCTGTCGCTGGTCGACCGCGGCTTTGTCTATGCGATCGCGCATATCCGAGGCGGCGCCGACAAGGGCTGGGGCTGGTATCTCGACGGCAAGCGCGAGAAGAAGACCAACAGCTTTGACGATTTCGCAGCAAGCGGCCGCGCGCTGATCGACGCGAAATATACCAGCGTCAAACGGATCGTCGGCCATGGCGGCAGCGCCGGCGGCATGCTGATGGGCGCGGTCGCCAATCGCGCCGGCGAATTGTTCGCCGGCATCGTGGCGGAGGTGCCGTTTGTCGACGTCCTCAACACCATGCTCGACGACACGCTGCCGCTGACGCCACCGGAATGGCCGGAGTGGGGCAACCCGATCGAAAGCGCAGCCGACTTCAAGACCATCTTGTCGTACTCGCCCTATGACAATGTCGCGGCGCGCGACTATCCTGCTGTTCTGGCCATGGGCGGGCTGACCGATCCGCGCGTCACCTATTGGGAACCGGCGAAATGGATCGCGCGGCTGCGCGCCACCATGACCGGCGGCGGCCCGGTATTGTTGCGCACCAATATGGGCGCCGGCCATGGCGGCGCCTCGGGACGCTTTCACCGCCTCGACGAAGTCGCGATCGCCTATGCGTTTGCATTGTGGGCGGTGGGCATGGCGGAGAGAGGCGAGGTGTGAATTGGGCACAAGCGTCGCCGCGCCTGCGGACTGCTCCCTCTCCCGCTTGCGGGGGAGGGCTGGGGCGGGGGTGTCGCCGCATTACCGCTGCCAGAGTGCGAGGAGAGATTTCCCCCACCCGCCACGCTTCGCGCGGCGACCTCCCCCGCAAGCCGGAGAAGTCAAGAAAGACTCACCTTGCCATCTTCTTCCGCCACGTCGCGAAATCGGTCAGCGTCTGCTCGTCGGTGGCGGGATAGAGTCCGAAGATTGAACGGCCTCTTTGCACCTCCTCAGTGACAAAATCCTCGAACGCCGTCATCTCGAAGGCCTCGTTGGCGATCTCATCGGCGAGATGGGCGGGTATCACGATCACGCCGTCGCTGTCGCCGAGAATGACGTCGCCGGGAAACACCGGCGCGTCGCCGCAGCCGATCGGGCCGTTGATCTCGATGGCCTGATGCAGCGTGAGATTGGTCGGCGCGCTCGGCCGGTGGTGATAGGCGGGAAAGCCAAGCTTTGCGATTTCGGCGGAATCGCGGAAACCGCCATCGGTCACCACGCCGGCGACGCCGCGCTGCATCAGCCGCGTCACCAGAATGGCGCCGGCGGATGCGGCGCGGGCATCTTTCCGGCTATCCATCACCAGCACCGCGCCGGGCGGACAATCTTCCACCGCCTTGCGCTGCGGATGCGAGCGGTCGCGAAATACCTCGAGCTTGTTCAGATCCTCACGCGCCGGCATGTAGCGCAACGTGAAGGCCTCGCCCACCAGCGTCGGCTGATCCGCGCCAAGCGGATGCACGTCCTGAATGCACTGGGTTCGAAAACCGCGCTTGAACAGCGCGGTCGCGACCGTCGCGGTGCTGATGGTCTTGAGTCTGGTGCGGATGGCGTCGCTGAGTTTGGTCATGGTTTTGCGCTCTTATATTGTTCCGAGACGAATGCACTTACTTTCGTCATTCCGGGACACGCCTCTTTGGCGTGGGCCCGGAATCCATACTCCCCGCGGTGGTTATGGATTCCGGGCTCGCGCGTTCGCGCGCCCCGGAATGACGACGCTAATAAATCGACGGCTCGCCGACCGGCGCACCAAAGCCGGTTTCGAGGAAGTCAAAGTCGCAGCCTTCATTGGCCTGCTTGATGTGGCGGGTGAACATCCAGCCATAGCCGCGCTCGAATCGGGTTTCGGGTTGCTTCCATTCGGCGCGGCGTTTTGCCAGCTCCGCCTCCGGCACATCGAGATTGATGCTGCGCGCAGCGACGTCGAGCGTAATGCGGTCGCCGTTTTGCACCAGCGCCAGCGGGCCGCCGATGTAGGATTCCGGCGAGACATGCAGGATGCAGGCGCCGTAGCTGGTGCCGCTCATCCGCGCATCCGACAGCCGAACCATATCCCGCACGCCCTGCTTTACGAGTTTTGCGGGAATCGGCAGCATGCCCCACTCCGGCATGCCCGGTCCGCCCTGCGGACCGGCGTTGCGCAGAATCAAGACATGATCGGCTGACACGTCGAGATCGGGATCTTCGATCGCCTTTTTCATCGAGGGGTAATCGTCGAACACCAGCGCGGGGCCGGTGTGTTTGAGGAAGCGCCGCTCGCAGGCGCTCGGTTTGATCACGCAGCCGTCCGGCGCGAGATTGCCTTTCAAAACCGCAAGCGCGCCCTCGGCATAGATCGGATCTTTCACTGTGCGGATGACGTCGTCATTATAGACTTCGGCGCCGGCGATATTCTCGCCGAGCGTCTTGCCGGTCACTGTCATGACGTCGAGATGCAGATGGTTTTCGATGCGGCTCATCAAGCCGGGCAATCCGCCGGCATAGAAGAAGTCCTCCATCAGATATTTGTCGCCGCTCGGGCGCACGTTAGCTATGACAGGAACCTTGCGGCTGGCAATTTCAAAATCGTCGAGGCCGATATCCTGGCCGGCGCGGCGCGCCTGCGCGATCAGATGGATGATCGCGTTGGTCGAACAGCCCATCGCCATTGCCACCACAATCGCGTTCTCGAACGCCTTGCGGGTCTGGATTTTTTTCGGCGTCAGATCCTCCCACACCATCTCCACAATCCGGCGACCGCACTCCGACGCCATGCGGATATGGCCGGCGTCGGCGGCCGGGATCGACGACGCTCCCGGCAAGGTCATGCCGATCGATTCGGCGATCGCGGTCATGGTCGAGGCGGTGCCCATGGTCATGCAGGTGCCGTAGCTGCGGGCGATGCCGGCCTCGACATCGACCCAGTCCTTGTCGGAGATTTTCCCCGCCCGGCGCTCGTCCCAGTATTTCCAGGCGTCCGAGCCCGAGCCGAGCATCTTGCCCTTCCAGTTGCCGCGCAGCATCGGCCCCGCGGGCAGATAGATTGCCGGGATATTCATGCTGGTGGCGCCGAGCAACAGTGCCGGCGTGGTCTTGTCGCAGCCGCCCATCAGCACTACGCCGTCGACGGGGTGACCGCGCAGCAGTTCCTCCGCGTCCATTGCCAGGAGATTGCGGTAGAGCATGGTGGTCGGCTTCAGGAACGATTCCGACAGCGACAGCGCCGGTAGTTCCATCGGAAAGCCGCCGGCCATCAGGATGCCGCGCTTGACGTCATCGACGCGGCTCTTGAAATGCATGTGGCAGGGCTGCGCGTCCGACCAAGTATTGAGGATCGCGATGACAGGGCGGCCCTTCCACTCTTCCGGCGCGTAACCCATCTGCATCGCCCGCGAGCGATGGCCGAAGGCGCGGAGATCGTCGGGCGCAAACCAGCGCGCGCTGCGGAGCTGGTCGGGGGTCTTTTTTAGGTCGGTCATGTCGGCACCACTTCGTAGGATGGGTTGAGCGAAGCGATACCCATCATTGTTCTCGATGTTGTGATGGGTTTCGCGAAGCGCTCAACCCTACGGACTAGGACTGCGTGCCCCATTTTTGCACGGTGTTGCGCTCGATGGTGCGGGAGATCAGATTTTCGACAATCAAACCAATGATGATCACGGTCAACAGTCCGGCGAACACGGCAGGAATGTCCAGCAGGTTACGGTTCTCGAAGATGAACCATCCGAGGCCACCCTGCCCCGACGACACACCAAACACCAGCTCGGCGGCGATCAGGGTCCGCCATGCGAACGCCCAGCCGATCTTCAATCCGGTCAGGATCGAGCCGAACGCCGCGGGAATCAGAATGCGCGCGACGTAAGGCAATCCGCGCAGGCCGTAATTGCGGCCGACCATGCGCAGCGTGTTCGACACGCTCTTGAAGCCGGAATGGGTGTTGAGCGCCACCGGCCACAGCACCGAATGGATCAGCACGAACACCAGGCTGCCATTGCCAAGGCCGAACCAGATCAGCGCCAGCGGCAGCAGCGCAATCGCCGGCAGCGGGTTGAACATCGCCGTCATCGTCTCGAGAAAATCGGTGCCGATCCGGGTCGAGATGGCGAGGATGGTGAAGATGGCGGCGAGCGCGATGCCGGCGCCGTAGCCCATGAACAGCACTTTCAGGGACGCCCATGCCCGCAGCGGAATGGCGCCGTCCTTGACCTTGTCGAACATGGTGATGATGGTGTCGTGGAAGGTCGGAAACAGCAGCGGGTTGTCGAGGAAGGTGCCGTAGGCTTCCCACACCGCCGCGAGAAAAATGATGATCGCAGCCTTGCGGACAAAGCCGTCGTTCCACAACAGCTCGAGCATGCTCAGTCTGCGCTCGACCTCCGCCGGATCGCCCGCCATGACGGCGGTGTCGCCACGGAGCAGAATTTTCGCCTCGCCCATCGCGCATTCCCTTCAGTGTGCGGTTGCCGCCTCGGCGAACAGCAGGTCGTGGATCTGCTTCTCCAGCCTGCCGGCGCTGCCATCCTCCGGCGACACCTGATCGACGTCGACGATCTCGGCCTTGACCCGGCCGGGATGCGGCGACAGCAGCAGGATGCGGTTGCCGATCTTGATGGCTTCAGCGATCGAATGGGTGACAAACAGCACCGTGAACTTTGTTTCCTCCCAGAGCTGCAGCAGCTCGTCCTGGCAGGTGCGGCGGGTCAATGCATCCAGCGCGGCAAACGGCTCGTCCATCAGCAGGATATCCGGCTCCATCGCCATGCCGCGGGCAATTGCAACGCGCTGTTTCATGCCGCCGGACAGCGTGTGCGGATAGCTGTCGACGACGCGGGTGAGGCTGACCTTCTCCAGATGGGCGCGAGCGCGCTGCTCGGCCTCCTTGCGCGGCAGCCGCCGCGTCATCAGCAGCGGGAACATCACGTTTTCCAGCACCGTCTTCCATGGCAGCAACTGGTCGAACTCCTGAAAGATCATCATGCGGTCGGCGCCGGGCTCGGTGATCTCGCGCCCGTTGATCCGCATCTTGCACTCGCCGGGTTTCATGTAGCCGCCGACCGCCTTCAACAGCGTGGACTTGCCGCAACCGGAGGGACCGAGCAGCACGAAGCGATCGGAGCGATCGACGCTGAAACTCACTCTCTCGGTCGCGGTGACCACCACGCTTGAAGTTTTGTAGCGCAGCGTCACGCCGCTGACGTCGAGGAGTGCGGACATCCCTTCAATTGCCCTTCAGATCGTGTGCGACCGGCAGATAATAATACTGGGTCTTCAAAGTGCCGGTCTTGAACAGATGGGTGGCGAACTTCATGGTGCCCTGCGGCTCCAGGTTCCATTCCATCATGCCGGGCTCCTTCAGCCACGCCAGCAAATCGTCGGCGCTGGTCTTGTCGCCGGTGACTTCCTTGTAGATGTCCACGGCGGTTCTGGTGTCGTTGCGGATCAGATCCTGCGCCTCTTTGGTGGCGTCGCGCACCGCCTGGATGATTTTTGGATTGGCATCGGCGAATTTGACGGTGGTGAAGAACTGCGCCTGGCTCAGCGGCCCGCCCATCACCTCGGGCGACGACAGAACCACATGCGCGCCCGGCACGTTCTTCAGTTCAAGAAAGGTGTAGGGCGGAATCGAAAAGTGGTTGCGGACCTCATGCTGCGAATTGGACAGCGCCGCATAGGCGTCGGGATGCCCGAGCTGCACGGTGTTGGCATCCAGTTTCGACCACTGGTCGGCGCCGAACATTTCCGCGGCTGCGATCTGCAACACGATCGCCTGCGTCGAAATCTTCACGGTCGGCACCGCGATCTTGTCGTTGGGTCCGACGTCTTTCAGCGACTTGATGTTGGCATCGCGGCTGATCAGCGCAATCGGCTGCGCCGAGCACGCTACGATGCCCTTGACGCCGCCCCGGGTGCGATCCCACAGCAGCAACAGATTGCCGGTGCCGGTGTTGAGGATATCGACGCCGCCGGCCAGCAGCGCGTCGGTCTGCGCGCCGCCGCCGGAGAAAGTGATCCATTTGGTGGTGATATTGGGCAGGCCGAGCAAAGCGGCGTGCTTCTCGATCAGCTTCTGCTTCTCGATGATGTGGGTCGGCATGTAGTAAATGCCGGGCTGTCGCGACAGCGAGATCTCGGTCTTCGCTTGGGCGAACGCCGGCGGCGCCGAGGCCAACAGGCCGAGCAACGCGACGACGCCGGCGCTTCGGATTTTGCTGTTCATAAGAGATCCTCCACCGCGGCGCCGATCTTGTTGACCGAGCTCCGGGAGGGCACTAATACATTAGCGCATCTGCCGTCAAGGCGACTCCCCGGGAAATTCGACCGGCCATCGAGGCTTGCCATCCAAATGAACTCCTCGCCGGCCATTTTACGCCGTTCGCCGAGCCGATCCGCGGGCCGCCTCGACCGTGACCGGCAGGCGGCGCCGCAGGTATTCGAGCGGCTGCGCAAGCTGATTACTTCGCTTGAGCTGCCGCCCGGCTCGCCGCTGTCGCGCAACACGCTGGCCGAGCAGTTCGGCGTCAGTTCGACGCCGATCCGCGATGCGTTGATGCGCCTTGAGGAAGAGGGACTGGTCGAAGTCTTTCCGCAATACGCCACCGCCGTCAGCCGGATCGACATAAGCCTGGCGCAGCAGGCGCATTTCCTGCGTCAGGCGCTGGAGCTCGAAATCGTCAAGCGCCTGGCGCTCGAAAGGCCCGGGCAACTGGTTGACGAGTTGAACAGCACCATTGCGCGGCAGCAGAAATTCGCCAAGGCGGGGGATTTCGAGCAATTCATGGCGGCCGACAACGACTTCCATCGAGAGCTTTATGTCGCGACCGGCAACCAGGAACTCTGGAATCTGGTACGCAGCCGCAGCGGTCATATCGACCGGCTGCGCCGGCTGCATCTGCCCTCGCCGGGCAAGGCGCAGGACATTGTGCGCCATCACCGATTGATCGTGAAAGCAATCGGTGCGAACCAGCCGGACGACGCGCAACGCCACCTTCGAAAGCATCTGTCGGGAACGCTTGGATATCTTGCCGAAATCCGTGCCCGTTTTCCCGAATATCTGAGCGAGTGACGGATGAGAACCGGCTGGACCGGACGCACGGCAAGCCGCGCCTGAGCCAAACCGGCCGTCCGCATAAAGGCCCCTGAATCGTCCGCCTGTGGTATTTTTATTGATCTATCCGGATTGCGCGCGTTAGCGGCCTCCTGCCGCGCAATGACGTTGCCGAGGAATTTCGCAACCGCCCCCAACGCCATGCCGATTCCGTCAGCGCTGTGATAAAGTATCGAGGCCTTACGATCATGACGCGAAGCAAGGA
>Ga0209890_10000896_pt1 | contig 13817 bp, 17 predicted proteins | sample OrgsoiDNA2013049_FD_185799 | JGI IMG/M metagenome (GOLD analysis project Ga0209890, IMG submission 185799) | Permafrost soil microbial communities from the Arctic, to analyse light accelerated degradation of dissolved organic matter (DOM) -... | ecosystem: Environmental > Terrestrial > Soil >...
TCCTTGGCCTTACCATACCGCCGACACTGCTAACATCCGCCGATGAGGTGATCGAATGATGCAATCACAAACTTTGCTGCGATTCATGAGTCCGGAATTAGCACATCCGCGCCGTTTCGCTGCGCTGCGAAATTTGGTCGCCATCGGGGTATAGCAGACACTGGCGAGCTCCGTCCGGCAGGTTTATGAGGTCACGGCCTAGCTCGATGAATTATCAACTTAACCCCATCGAATCATCGATTGCGCTGCTCGTAGCCGCACTTGGCCCTCGTCACGCAACAGCAATTGCTCGATTGCCGTCCGGATAAATTTGGATCGTGTAGAGTACCGCGAGCCAAGAACGCACGCTATGCGGCGGTTGATTTCCTGATCAAGACGGAAACATACGATACGATTTTGATTCATTGGCCTTCAGTTCTCCCATTGATTGTTAGCGCGGCGTCCTGCTGCGGCTTCCGATTATTTAGGTAATACGGAAGCGTTGACCGGGGCCTGATCGCAGCCGTGATGCAAGACGGGGCTAAGATGGTTGCAGGGTCGATGGCGATTGCTAACTGCGCCACCGCCAAAACACTCGCGATGAACCAAGCAAAACCAGAATGACCGCCTGCCATTATCGCTAGCGATGTTGTCTCGCCTTCAGGTAGGTGATCCGCCTCAACCGGGACCGCAGCCGCTGCTCGTCAGCAGGTGGCTTTGATTGGGCTATCGATCCGATAACAACCTATTCGGTGAATTCTAGCGATTCGATCCTTGTCGTCGTCCGTCAACTCACAGGCTAGCCAGATGTCGATGCAATTTGATGCATTCGCCGCAAAATTGGCTTGATATTTGGTGGGAGATCTTTTGAGTCTATCCAGCGCAGTTTCCAGGTACGACACGAGCATGGCTTGGGTCTCGGGAATGGCGTCCTCCAGCCGCTGTTTCTGCCTCAAGAGCCTGTTGACTCGCGCTTTCACTGTTCGGGGCGCGGCCGCTGGCTCTGAAGAACCATTCGCCATGCGGATGAACTTTGGTTCGGTGGGTATCTTCTTGTTTGCAACTTTCATCGTTCAATAACCTCCTTTGGAGCGATGCGAAAATTCGCATCGCCTATATTTATCCTTTGTAGTACCAACTCGAATCACCGACGCTGAACCATCATCTCCGCTACAATGAACATCCCGGACAATCGCCCATTTCAGTTACAAACTTGTGGTCGCCTAGGTGCCAGGGTCCGTGTTGATGCGAAACTTCGGCCATATAGAATTATCGGCCGCCGTCGCGGCGGCCGACTACTCTGCCAGCAGAGCATTGCGATCGGCCACCCGCTGCATCCAACCTAGGCCATCCAATCTACCCTGCCAGTCGCTGGCCATCTGGATGGCCATGGTTGCTAGGAGCCACTCCGGATGAAGACAGCATTCAGCATCTTCGGTGCTAGCCAACCTTAACAGTGAATCTCTGATTGTTTTTATTCTGAGCGTTTTCGGAATCGTCATCTGGTACCGATGACCGGTTTGCGTGAAGAATCCGGCATCGGCCATTATAACGAATGTTTCAGCCAATCCCGAATCGAGGACGCCCAGTTTGAAAGTGCTGACGTCCTTTAGCCACATGGCAATAAACGCCAACGCCGCGGGTGCAAATTCAACGAACCGCGCGATCTCTACGCGTTCAATGGTTGGTCGAAAGTCGGGATGCTCGGAGAATTCCTTCTGCAGTAGCCGATCAGCCTTTAACGCCGATTGCAGAAACTGAGCGGCAAATTCGGCATCGCCAGGCCCCGGACCCTCCACCAAAATCCAGTGCTGTTCTTGCAAATCTTGTGACTTTATCATGATTCAATATCCTTTCTTGGTTCAATAGATTTGGTTTTATAATCCTGGTATTTTTTCTCATCGCATTCCAATTCGGCTTCCCCAGCGGCCCGTTTACCTGCTCGGCTTTGGCGCTGACGTGCATCGCAAAATTGCCTCCGCGAAGGTTGCCCAGATCGTTACATAGCCAATACGGACATCGGCGAAGCACTCGCCTGTAGTCACAAAGAAATTGCAACATCGCCAATTCGGAAGACCTCTACGACAAAGCGTTCGCTGAGAACCTGTTTTCACGCTCAGTGAATACAGTCGAATACTCGAAAAGGTTTTGACGAGATATTTGGCCAAGCGCGAATTGAAAGCTAACGCGCGTTCAGTGCAACGTTTCGCAGGAACCCGCTACAACCCAAACTATTTCGTAACGCCTATCACGTTTAGACCATCTCCTCTTACCCGAATCGACCAATAAGCCCTTCCTGACGAGTGCCTGGATTGCTGCCCCAATTTCGATGTGCCTCTGAGCCCGGTCTGCAGGTTTGTGCTTTTGTGCCATACCAATTTCCCTTTTTTGTGTGTTGTGTGTGTTCTCGTGCACTCGCTCTTCGGCTACGCTGACTTGAAGTCGCGAATCTGAGCGGCAAATTCGGCATCGCCCGGCCCTGGACCCTCCACCAAAATGCAGTGCTGGTCTTGCAAATCTTGAGCCTTTATCATGATTACAACCCTCTCTTGGTTCAATAAATCTGGCCTTATAATCGCTAGTATTGCTCCATCGTCTCCAATTTGTTTTCGCAGCGGCCACCGTCCACCAAAGCCACCGAGCAATTTAAATCTTAGCCGCCGCCCAGTTCAGTCCCTTATGAGCATCCACTAGTCCGGTAGTCGGTGCCGCTGGCAGCAGAGTGCTGAATGCCGTTGTCATCTCTTCCTCCAAGATCTGTTTCACCAGTTCGACCGCTTGATGATTCTGATCGACTTCCACAACGAACTCGTCATGGATTTGCAGAACCAGTCGAGCCCGTTCCCCCAGCTCGGCCTGCAGCCGCGCGTCAATCCGGATTAAAGCTTCGATAGCGATCTCGGCAGCCGTGCCTTGGACTGGCAGGTTCAGTGCGAGATTCCTCGCGTAGTAACCATTTGCCTCCCACCCGAAGTGATAGACACGACCACCGACTGTCGCGACGCATTTGGTTCGTGCCGATTTGTCGGCCTGAGCCCGTTGCCACCGCGCCACGCCGGGATATGTGTCGAGGAAGCGATTGATCACCCCTTGCGCCTCCTTCATGTCCATCTGGATTCCGTAGGCGTCGCGGGCAAACTCTTGCAAGCCTCCAGGTCCTGAGCCGTAAATGACACCGAAATTGACGGCCTTCGCCTTCTGCCGCGCCTCCTTGTGCGAAAGGTTATCTGGGGCGAATTCACGCGGTTCGATTCCGAGCATGCCAGCCGCCGTCACAGCGTGTAGATCGAGGCCGGAACGGTAGGCGTCGGTCATCGTGCGGTCCCCAGCAATTGCCGCCATCACCCTCAGCTCAAGCTGCGAATAGTCGGCAACCACAAGCACTCTGCCCGGGGCGGCCACGAAGACGGACCGCATAGCCTCGGATTTCGGGATGTTTTGAAGATTCGGACCCGAACTCGAGAACCGACCGCTCTTTGCCATCGCGATGAGAAAATTGCCATGCAAGCGGCCCGTGTGCGGACTGACCCGCTGTAGAAGCTTGTCGCCGAAATTCGACACGAGCTGCGCGACGGAGGAGAAACGCACCAGCAGATCCGCTTCAGGCAAGTGATTACTGAGCCTGCGAATATGTTTGGCCTTTGTCGACATCGCACCGGCCTCAGTACGCGGCCAAAGCGAGACCCACTGAGATCCTGTGGTCGCGTCTAACAACTCCAGTTTTGATGACAACCAGGAGGCGACCTGAGGAGCACTCGACGGGTTGACTATGCCGAGGGCCGCGATTTTTGTTCTCAGAACCGACAGTTCCTCATCCCAAGCCTGAGCCTGCTTTGCCAAACCGTCTCGGTCCAATGCAACGCCAGCCAATTCCATGCGAGCGACCGGGGTCGCCGCTTTGTTCAAGCGATTTAATGCTTCCCGTCCGGAAACGAGATTGTCGATGCGAGGCTGCAAAGCCGTCGCCAGTCTCAGCGAGATCACCGCATCGAGGGCAGCATATGCGATCTGCTCGTCGGTAAGACGATCATGCCACCATGGCGACAACTGAGCGGTCTTCGGAAGATCAATGTTGAGAGCTTCCTGGACAGCGGTGGCCAAGGAGGGTCGGCGCGAGCCCGGTCGGCGCTTGTCGGCTTCTCCGCGGAGAACGAGCCCGGACATCAGAATGGTGTCGACAAGATTGTCGCCGGCAAGCTTGATACCGTTTGCCATAAGCATCTTCGTATCGAAACTCAGGTTGTGTCCCACCAACTTTTTCTGCCACAGCGGAGCGAGCGCCGGACTGCAAAGCGGCACATGGCGCAAATCAATGACGAGGGCCACGGACTTTCCGCTGATCTCGGCGGCGACTTGAAGCAGACGTACCTCGGCCCTGAACGGATCAAGCGCCGTCGAAGTATCCATGGAAACCTGCGTCTTAGAGCGACGCCCGTCTTTGGTAATCGCGATCGGCCACTGGATCGGAAGGAATTCGGGACGAGGTGCAGTCTCAACATCAAGACCGAGAGTATTAATCGCTGCGCAAAGGCGGGCGATTTCAGCGCCGGCTTGGACCTCGTTTTCAATGAAGATCAGTTCCACACCGAGGTTCGCCAACAACTCAAGGGACTGCGTAGTGTGTTCCGGAAGTAGAGCGGAGCGGATCTCCTGCCGCATGCTTTTCACAGCGTTCAATAGCGCGGGTTGCAGACCTTGCATGCCATTCGCGATCAACTCGCCATCGCTTACGCGTTGGAAGAATGTCACGCCTGCCGCCATCGCGAGCTTAACGGCATCGAAAACTTCCGCACCTTGCGGGCTGCCAACGGCCTCGGCCTCACTGATTTCGTCAATTGATGGTTTGACCGGCGGCGTCTCGGGCTCCAGTGACGGAGATTCGCGGAGAGGTGGTACTGGACCAAGATTGTGAGCGGCAGGATCCTCAACAGGTAAAACCACTCCTATCGCGCGTAACTGTTCGCCGATTGAATGCCAGCTCATCATACCCATGGGTCGCCCCTTCCCAGCAGAGGGGGTACTGGCGGTACCGGGGTTACCGAGGGTACCGGCAAAACAAACGGCGAGGTCGATGCCAATTGCCCCCTCATTCCAGTCAAGCCACCTACGAGAGGTGGTACCGGTGTTACCGGCGGTACTGGAGGTACCAAGCTCATAGCGACGAAATGACTAGCACCATCAAAGCTGCTGTACCGGTACCGCTGGTACCCCTGGTAACGCCGGTACCACCTCACAGCGGTAGCGAGACCAAGATCAGAACGAGTCTGCATGATCATTCCTCCTGCTCGAGGTCGGGACCGCTACCCGCAGCGTCTTCGAGAATCCGCAGGTCGAGGTCATAAAAACGGCCTTTTTCAACGGATCCACCGCGAAGAATCTTGTGCTGGCGCTGCAGTTTGCCCGTATCCGTTGCGAGCAAGCCCTCATCTCTCAAATGGCGAGCCGTTTTCTCCGGATCGAAGCCGGCGCAAATTTCCGTTCGCCACGCCGTCGGCTCGACAAGGATCCGCCCATGTTTGACAAAGCCGAGAGTGTCGCGCTTGGTTTCATCGGATGGACTGGCGTATTCAAGCTCGCCAGCTCCGTTGATTTCGAGGTGAATAAATCGGCCCTGCAGATTCGCGGTAAGGAGACCGCGGATCTGCTCGACCACGCTGACCATTTCGCCTGCGAGATTGAGCCGGCCTTTGCGGCTTCCAGCCCAACGAACTAAGCATGACGCAACCCCAAGATCGGCATCATCAACCGTCCAAGGAAGCAAGTCAGCTTCGATCGCCATCCTCAGTGCTGCCGCAACGAGCGCAAAACGATTTATGACGGACCGCACCTGACCGGTGGCGCTGGCGCGGACAGCATCGATAGCTGGAATTGCTAGCCATTCCTCGCGATGGCGACGCAACCTTGCCTGGATCTCGTCAGGCCCGTGATCCACGAGATGCTGAAGCCATTTACGGCCGACGGCGCCGTAGAGCAGTGTCGTGAGCGGGTAAAAACGTTTCCCAAGCTCCTCGATTTGATCAACGGCGCAGGTCTCGAAGGCACTCTCCGGCTGCACCTCGGCTGGAACGTCGACGAGCCTCACCGACAGACCGGCGGGGACTTTCTCACCGGCCTCGGTCAGAAAAGCAGCCATTGTCGGCTCACCGGTCGAGATGCCGAGGATCCGAAAACTCTCCATCGGACGAAGGCCAAGATCCTGGGTGCCTCGCAATTTCGTGCTGCCATTCGCCAACACATAGATCGCCGCGCGGATCATCTTCGGTTGGCCTTCGCCTATCTCATCGAACGACCCACCAATGTCCGAGCGCAACACCGCGTAACGCTCGAGACCCACAGAGGTCGCGGTCCAACTGGCACCGAACGCGTCGGCCTCACCAGGCACCTTCGGTCTTCCCCACACGGACTGGCCGACCGCTGCCGCGAGCGACTTCGCGATCTTCGAGGTCCCCCACAAATGAAGAAACCCAGGCGGCTCGTTGGCCCACTTCAGAAGAGGTCCTGCGAACGCCGTGCCTACGCAGAGGTGGATGTTGCTGTTGCCCGCCAATGGCCGGGCGATCTGCTCGATCCAATCAGACAGGCTGCCGCAGATGTCCAGGCCGTGCTGGGTCTGGAGGGTCGCGGTCTGCAGCACCGGACGCGCTCCGACGAAGCCCGCGGGCGTCAAAGTTTCTTCGGGCAACACGAAGACCCAGGCCGCGGCACTTGCCTGCCATCCAATTTGCGGAACTGACGTGATTCTGTCCTTAACCTCGGTCGTGAGAAATTGGACAATTGATTGGCGCGCCGATTTGCTGGGGATCACCCCGACGCCTAGGGACGCAAGAAGGGCGGCGATCTCCGCCGGCTTGTCGGCGGCGATCAGCGCATGGGGAATGGCGAGCTTCTTTTTTCCACCGTCCCGATTGGTGACGGCGACATATGTGCCCCAGTTTTCCCCACGCTGATCGCGAGTAAAGGCATTGAGGTCCATCCGTGTCGTCGAGATTTGATCCCAGCCCGGTACCCCATCGCTGTCGAAGCGCCGGATCCAGACTCCCGCACTGGACGATTTGAAGTCATGGCCGTAAAATCGGGAATCCGATCCTTCGTTGTTCGCTTGATGCCCGCCCGATTTATCCCGGGTCTTTTTTTATCGTTTCTTCGCGCCTTTATGATCCGGCGCAAGAGCGCCTTAGGGTGGTTGAACCGTTTGGTAGCCCGATCAAGTTCCAATTCAAGCTCAGCCTCACTCAGACCGAGCACGCTATCTGCCCAGGCGAACAGAAGGACTTTGTCGCGGGTCTCTTCTGCGGCGACGTCTTCGGCACTTTCAGCAAAGGGATCTTCATCGGTTGAATCTGCGTCAGCGCAAAAGACCGGCACAATGTTCGGAGAAATGATATCGTCTTGCGGTAAAGCATTGTAGCACCGCAGGACTTCAATGATGCGGCCCTGAATTGCAATCCATGGCTCGATACTATCCTCTGTGCCGTTGAGGATGTTGTTTAAAGTCTTGGTGCTCACACCTAGTTCGGCCGCGAGTTGCTCTTCTGAAATTTTGCGGTCAGCGACAATTCGCTTCAATGCATCACGCAGTTCCAATGACCTGGCGGGATCCATGTTTTTGAAATTACAAAAATCTGACATTTACTTTTTCCCCATAATAAAATCATTGAAATCGTTGTTCCCGCCCCCGGGAATTTTAATGTGAGCTTCAAGTCCTGAGCAAAGGGCGCGGGCCAGCAGTGCCTTAGCCGCCTTGATGCCTGCGTCGTCGTTGTCGGCCGCGATCCACAACCGCCGTATCTGCGGCGGCCACCTAAAGGTACGCAGACCGGCCGCGCTCAGGGTCGCGACAGTCGGAAGCCCGGTGATCTGCATGACCGACAGCGCGGTTTCGATACCCTCGGCCACCGCGATATCACCGCAGATCTGCTCGATGGGTTTCAGCCACACCCCGCCGTGCCGCAGTTGCCCGAGGGAGAGCTTGTTTGATTCTGTCGCCGCCTTTCGAAAGCTGGTTGCTGTGCCACTGTTCTCGAGGAACGTGAGGTGAATTCCAGATGGAATCAAAATGCCTGCAGGCTCCTCACCGTCTTCGGGTAGCCGCTCAACGAGCGCAATCATGGCGGCGTAGTGCTGCCCATCGTTCCAGTTCCGCTGCCGCGGGAGGTAGCGGATCGTAGCTGGTACTGGCACGGTGATGCTCCGGCCGCGAAGATATAGCTGCACTGGGGTGCCCACGGCTGGGGCCGCCTTGGCCCATAGCTTCAGCGCCCGTGCGACCTTCAACGCCGCCGGCTCAGGCGCGACAATGAGATCCGACGGGATGCCAGCGATCGCCGCTATCGCCTCCACTTCGCCGCACGCAGCGCAGGAAATTGAGACCCCTTGACCTCGGACCTTCAGTTGGAGTGTGGGCTTGCCGTAGCCGCAGCTCGGGCAGCGGCCGCGCCAAACATCATCGTGGCCAAGAGCTAGATTGAGCCGAGTCGCGGCTCCGGCTGCGATGCGCTGAACTGATTCAACATTCATCCGAGCCACCCTCAATAAGGGCGTAGATGTCTTCGGCAAGCCACGCTGTGGTCTTAGGCCCGAGCTTCATCGGCTTGGGAAAACGGCCAGATCGGATACCAGCCCACCAGGAACTTTTAGAGACCGGGATTGGGCCGACAGGGGCCAAGATAGAAGACAGCCGAACAAAGCCGATATTGGGAAACGAACTTGGATCTGACATTGTAATAACTCCATCTTTTGATTTCGATGGAGTTTATTTGGGGACGGCGTCTTCCAATGTGGCCGAAGTCGGTTTTGGCAAACCGAATTCGGATTGCGCTAGACTCGGTTAAGCCATGCCCAGGTCTGACGCCGCCTCGTTCAAGCGGGTGCGAATCGTATCTGTGGTCAGTGACTTCCCGGAGCTTTTAAGCGCCTCAGCGATCTTGCTTGCGGCTTTGCTCCGCGACGTCTTGGGATCATAGTCAAAATGGCAAATGGCCATGCCAAGGACTATTTTGCTGAGTGTCTCTCGAACTTCTGGAAGATTGAAGTACAGATCATCGGGCTCCTTGAGGCAATTCTTGACCGATTCAATGTTCACGGCGATTTCCGCGTTCTGCAGGTCGGCTACGATTGTCTCGTAGTCTGGATTGAAGCCGTAGATGAACTCCGTCATCCCGAGGGCCAGCAGACTGAGCTTGTTGATAAGCTTCCTTAATCCCGACGTACTGCTCGTCGTGCTTTTGGCCCCCTTGGCCACCGGCTTAACCATCTCAACCAGATTGGACGGGAAAATAATCCCAGTGCTCAGTGCCCACTTAATGTATCTTCTCGGTGAGCTGAGAGTCGAAAGTTGCCCGGCTGCCTCGGCCCGCGCTGCAAGGTCCATGCGCCTGTCGTATTCGGCGGCGAATGGATGCTCCCCATAGTTCCTCAACACGCTCGCCTTGACCACGCGAGGGTCGAACCCAAAAGAAAGGGCTACGGCTTCGTCAGCCGTCCAGTGCTGGACAGCACTCCACCGGTTATAATCGGCCGTGGGGTCTCCACCGAAAAAGTCTTCGGCGGTGTCAAAGTACCGGGGATGATCAGGGCCCCACGGGATATCGTCCATGATAATAATTACCGCTAGACCCGCAAGCCACTCGGCCATCCTCCGGATGCCCCTCTCATGAAGGGGTATGACGACTTTTGCAAGTGACCGCGGCCTCGCCGAGATTTCCATAACTGATTGAATATATTACACAATTTTATATCCAACCGGGACGGAAGGTGGGGAGTTGTCGGGCGACGCGCTCATCTGGCCCGACGGGGTGCGTCGAGCCTGTCGCCGGCACCCGAGCGTCATCATCGGCAATAAATCGTCGGTGCGGGTGGGAGCGAGCGTTGTTTGTTGGCCAAGGCAAGGGCGTCGTGCCGCTGGATGATCCGAACGACAAGACGCGCTGCGCCATGCTCGATTGCGCATCGTATTGTTACTCGGGTGGCGTGAGTGATACCGCGTGCCGGTATTGACCGAACGAAGCGGCCCTTGGGTCGGCGGCTCCGTCATCGGCGGCTCGGCTGCGCCGTTGTCGCCCCTGGTGTCCTGCAGCGCCTCAACGAAATCGGCAAACCATCGCTGGATCGTGCCGGCGCGAAGCTTCACCATCATCGCTTCCCAGCGCATCCGCCGCTCGGTCAAGGGCATCGAGAGCGCGGTCGCGATCGTCCGCGCCATGCCGTCGATGTCGTGAGGATTGACCTGCAGCGCCGTGTCGAGCTCTTTGGCGGCGCCCGGCGAATTTCGACACCACCATCACACCGGGATCGGCGGCGTTCTGGGCCGCAACATATTCCTTGGCGACCAGGTTCATGCCGTCATGCCGCGGCGTCGATACCCGGCGAAGAACAGCATATCTAAAATGCTGGTCGGCTTGGCAGTTGGTGGTTACAGCTATGATCCGACCACGCGGAGCAATGTACCAAAGGAAATCGCTGAGGATCTCACTAAACTGGGGCTCTCCGTAGGCGATGACACCGTCAGGAAGATACTGAATGACGCTGTCGACGATGTCGGCTATTTGGTCAAGTTGAAATAAAACCGGCGCATAACCGAATTCGGCCCCGCGGCAACCTAATTCGGCCACAGCCGATGAAGCAGCCCATACTTCTCCATCATCAACCGATGGAGATCAACAATGGTAAGTCTAAATTCATTTCCCCCCTTGGCCCAGGTTTCCGTCCTGTGAGCCGGATGCCATCGCCTGCTGGTTATCGGCCAGCGCTGGACGCGAAGTCTCGCATACAGACCGCCAGTTGGCCGGACGCCATTAACGGACAGGCTATCGGAGACTTATCTCGGCGACGCAACGCGCGAATCGCGATACGTCACGGGCGCTGCGATGGCTGAATTCGTTGATCCAGATGCTCCGCTCCGCCTTGAAGTCGCTGCTAAGATCGCGTTTCCTCAGGGCGGGATAACGGTGAGCGGCTTGCGTCGCGAGATTGCTCGCGGACGCCTAGAAGCGGAAGAGATTGCTGGAAAATATTTCACCACACTTGCCAATATAAAAAGGATGCGAGAAAAATGCCGCGTCTCGGTAAAGGCCCGCGCCTCTGGAAACGCCCGGCACGACGCCAAGGCGGTCGGACCGTCGCCGCGCCCGTCTGGATCATTAAAGACTCAGGACGGCATATCTCCACAGGCTGCGTTGCTAGCCCAACTGAAACAAAACCGCCAGGAGAGGCCGAGCAAGCCTTAAGCGAATACATTGCGAAGAAATATCGACCCGAACGTCGCAGGCGTGACATCGACGATATCGACTGCGCCGACGTGTTATCGATCTACCTTGCTGACATCGGCGAGGCCGGCAACGAATTCGACGATCTCGATGCGCGCATCGGTCGCCTCAACGAGTTCTGGGGCGGTAAGGTACTCTCAAACGTGAGCGCGCACGATTGCGGCAACTATGTGAAGCACCGGGGCAACCGTGGGGGATCACGCCGCGATCTGGAAACATTGCGTGCGGCCATCAACCACCACGCGAAGGAAGGGTTTCATCGCGGCATTGTACGGGTGTCTCTGCCCGCCAAGGGCGAACGGCGCGACCGCTGGTTGGAGCGCAGGGAGGCGGCCGCGTTGATCTGGCACTGCTGGCGGTACCGCGAGCAGCAAACCGTCCATGTCGGGTCAGCAAAGGGCAAGCCGGTTTCCACCAACAAGCGGCCCTTGCGCCACATCGCGCGGTTTATCCTGATCGGGATCTATACCGGCACCCGCGCCGGCGCGATCGCCACTGCTTCCCCGCACCAGGAAGAGGGTCGCTCCTTCGTGGATCTCGACCGTGGGATCTTTTATCGCAAGCCGATCGGGAAACGGGCCACCAAAAAACGGCAGACGCCGGCACCGGTGCCGCCACGGCTCCTGGCCCACATGCGCCGTTGGTCGAGGTTGAAACTGATCGCGAACTGTTTCGTGGAGTTCAACGGCAAGCCGGTCGCGTCCGTCAAGAAGGGCTTCAAGAGCGCCGTCAGGCTTGCGGGCCTGTCGGGCAAGGTGACGCCTCATACGCTTCGCCATACGGCGGCGACGTGGCTGATGCAGCGCGGGGTACCGCTCTGGGAAGCCGCCGGGTTCCTTGGGATGTCGGTCGAGGTGCTGCAGGACAATTACGGCCACCACCACCCAGACTTTATGCACGGGGCAGCAAATGCCATTACATCAAAGTCACGGCAGGTTTCGGTGGTTGAAACGGTGGTTGACCTTGAAAGCGCTCGGGAAAAAAGGCAAAAAGCCTAATGATTACTTGGTCGGAGTGGCAGGATTTGAACCTGCGACCCCTGCGTCCCGAACGCAGTGAATATCTTCTAAGTTGTTGATTTTTATGGCTGCGACAGGTGTTTCCGCCACGTTTTGTTCACGGTCGTTTCGCCCAATTCGTTGCGATTTCGTTGCGGCGTTCTCAGGGAGAACGGTAGTAGCCGCTGGCCTCGTCGCCCGCTTGCGATACGATCGACATGGGGACTAGGATATTTCCGACGGCCGGGCCAGCCCACCAGCATTCGTAGCCCTTGATCAGGAAGACGGTGTTTCCCGCTGTGTTGTTTCCAGCGACATGCCGCCACGTTTGAAGGTCGAGGCGTGACGGGGACGGCTGGGGTTCAGGATGGGTATGCCACTCGCCCACAAACGTCTTCGTCTGTGCGCTATCGCGCCAGTTTTTGAGGGCGAATTCCTGATGACCCGGATCGCAGCGATCAAAAAGCGTGGCTCTGCGCCTGTCACGGGCCATGGGCCCGAACAGCTCGCGACCTGTATGTGCGGTTCTCTGTAGGATCCGACCAGGATCCCGCCGGCCTCACGACTGTTTTCAGGTCGTCGCGAAAATGCGGAAATTTTCTCGACCACCTCGTCGGCGACAGCCACCAGCCGCAGACCGGTGCGAAAGATCATGACGGCCGACGTCGGCATGCGGGACACGCGTCCGAGGGCGTGAGGTTCATGTGCTTGACCAGAAAGCTGGGCTTCAGGTCCAGGACTCGCGTCCTGAACCTGAAGCCCGGGATTGCCGCTATTCCAGGAGAGCACCAGTTCGAGACCAAGCGCCGCGGCGGTTGCCGAAGTCGAAACGGGGAAGGGAGCGTAGAGCCCGTCGCCGCAGGCCGCGTTGCTGAGAAGGCCGTTGTCGGCCTCCGGCCGCAAGATGCGGTGCCGGGGAGCCGCCGCCGGTTCGGGTTTCTGGCATTTGAAGCACGCCATGGTCTGGACCGTCGCAGAGAATCGCCTGTGCGGCTCCCCCGTTTCCTGCGATCCATACGAACAACGTCGGCGGAAAGTCAGGCCGCCGGCGGACAGCATGGTGATTCAAGGCGATCGACAGTGCCTCCTCCCCGGTCGCGTCGATCACAAGGTCGTAGTTGGAAAGCATTGCAAGCTTCTCGAGAGCATCGCCGCTGCGACCTTCTACGTCGACGTGGGGAAACTGGCTGCGGATGTCGGCGTGATGCGCAGCCGCTCTGTGCCGCGTGGGACGGTTGGATAGTTGATCGGCTACATGTAGATGCCGTACTCGGCGAGCAGAAGGTCACTCGCCTCCTTGCACTTCTTTGGATTGCCCACCATTACCGGCACGATGTGCGTCTCGTTGAGCATTAGCGGCAGGCCGGCGGCATTGAGTACGGCCTTCAACCGCGCGGCACGGTCCTGGTGGCGGTCGCGCTCCCATTGCGAAGCCTTGAGATGCCGGATCGCCGCGGTGGCGCCGGCGCACGCCTTGGGAGCCACAAAATCTCCCGTTCAAATCCCGAAAGCTCTTTTATCGCGGGAGAATTTCTAAATTGCGGCAACTCCATTGAGCACAATGGCTTGTAGCTGA
>Ga0209890_10000897_pt1 | contig 13812 bp, 10 predicted proteins | sample OrgsoiDNA2013049_FD_185799 | JGI IMG/M metagenome (GOLD analysis project Ga0209890, IMG submission 185799) | Permafrost soil microbial communities from the Arctic, to analyse light accelerated degradation of dissolved organic matter (DOM) -... | ecosystem: Environmental > Terrestrial > Soil >...
CTTCGACTGTGGTGTGGAAGCGGAGCTACGCCCCGCTTGGACGGGCAAAGCCTCGTCCCCACACAAGAAAACTCAGGCCCACGGGCTGCGGTTTGCAACTTTCGCGTCCTTTCTACATCTTATTTCTGGAGACACGACATGACCGAAAAACTCAGCGACAAGATCACGAAGACCGAAGCCGAGTGGAAGCAGCAGCTCACTCCCGAGCAGTATCAGGTGGCCCGCGCCTGCGGCACGGAGCCTGCCTTTACCGGCCAGTACTGGGACAAGCACGACGACGGGACGTACCACTGCGTTTGCTGTGGCGCGCTGCTTTTTGGTTCGGAAACAAAGTTTGATTCAGGGACCGGATGGCCGAGCTTCTTCGCCGCCGCCGACCGCAAGAACATCGTGGAACACACCGACACCAGCTATGGCATGACTCGCACCGAGGCGCGCTGCGCCAAGTGCGATGCACATCTGGGCCACCTGTTTCCGGATGGTCCGGGGCCGACCGGGCTGCGCTATTGCATGAACTCGGCGTCGCTTGACTTCAAGCCGAAGAAGTAAGCGATCCAACGGTAGGTATCCAGAATAAAAAAGAAAACGATGGAGTGCCGGGCATCATCGCCCGTCCCTCCATCGTTGTTCTTGAATTCCGACTTCGAATTCAACTCCGCGAAATTTATGCGTTGCCCGCGGTCGCGGCCAAGGCTTTGGGCGCTTCCTGCTTGTTTTGACCCTGCGCCTGGTTTTTCTGATCTTTCTTTTCGGGGTTGCGCACTTCGACGCCGCCCTTGAGGATCGCGCCTTCCTCGACGCTGATGCGATGTGTGATCACGTCGCCCGAGAGCAGGCCTTCGCTGCGGATGTCCAGCCGGTCCGCGCACTCGACGTTGCCCTGCACCTTGCCCATGATCACGACTTCCTTGGCGGTGATGTTCGCCGCCACGTTTCCGTTGCGGCCGATGGTGACGCGATTGTCAGGAAAGTTAATGGAGCCTTCGACACGTCCGTCAATGAAAAGCGATTCCGCGCCCGTCACTTCACCCTTGATGACAAGCGAACGTCCGATGTTGGCCTGATCCATGGGTGAGGTGGCCGGCTTGACCGGGGTATAACTGTTCGTTGGGGCCGCGTTTGGAGAGTATTTCGGTTCCGGAGACTGCAACATGAATGAACCTCACTTGAGATCCGCGACCGCAGCGGGAGTTGGCCCTGCGGTCGCGGTCGATGGGCTTCTAACGGCAAGAAGAGAATGGCACGAAAGGACAGGGTTACGACAGGTTACCGAAGGGTGTGTACGTTGGCTCGACTTTGATGGTGCAAACTCAGGACGGAGTCTCCCAACCTTCATCTTTCATTTTATGATTCGTCCACTGTTGCAGTTTCTCAAACAGAGCGGGCTCGACCACGACAAATCGCAGGCCCGCTCTTCCTCCTGCGTCAGCCCATACCAGCCGGCCTTTCGCCAGGATCACGGTTTCGCTCTCCGGCAACAGGAAACTGACGTCAACTAATCCGGCAAACCCGGCCGGATCGCTTACCACATCGAGTCCCATGCCTCCCGTGCTCAGGTTGACCGCCTGCACCTGCAATTCCTTGCCGTGCGCATTTTTCAGGGTTACGGACACATTGACTTTGGACCGAAAGAACTTCTGCTGGTCCTCACTGATGATACCGAGCTTTGCCGAGCTTTCGCCCGCAGGCACGTCAATCTCATACTCCCGCAGCTTGCGGCTGAGCGTACGGCGAGAAATTCCAAGTTGCTCGGCGGCCTGGGCGCGATGCCCGCCAGTTTGCTCGAGCGCGCGAATGATCATTTGCTCTTCCATGTTGTCGAGGTTGCCGAGCGGCACCGCGCCGCTGGCGCGCCTTTCGACCGCGGGTTCGCCACACAGCTCGGCGACAACTTCAGCACCCGTAATCTGCCGGTCCTCGGTAGCCATCGCGAGTTTCGCGACCAGGTTCCTGAGTTCGCGGATATTGCCCGGCCAGGGATGCGCCAGCAGGGCAACCAGTGCGTCTCCAGTAAAGGCTTTGTCAGCAGATTTCAACGACAGGAAATGACGAGCCAGCGCCGCAATATCTTCCGAGCGCTCGCGCAATGGCGGAACGCGCAACTGGAATTGGCCCAGGCGGTGGAAAAGATCCTTGCGGAAACGCCCCTCTTTCACCGCCAGCTCAAGATCCTGATTGGTGGCGGCAACCACGCGCACATCGACCGTGATTTTCCGATTCCCACCGAGACGGTAATACGGCTGACCGTCCAGAACGCGCAGCAATTTCACCTGGATTTGCGGCTGCAATTCGCCGATTTCGTCGAGAAAAATCGTGCTCTTGTCGGCCAGTTCAAACAAACCAGGCTTTGAGGAATCCGCGCCGCTGAAGGCTCCCTTCTCGTAGCCGAACAGTTCACTCTCCACCAGGTGTTCGGGCAAGGCAGCGCAGTTGATATCCACCAATGCATTCTTGTGCCGGTAGGACGATTCGTGAATGGTGCGCGCAACTAACTCCTTGCCCGTGCCGGTTTCGCCAGTTACAAGCACGGTCTCGGTGTGCCCGGCCACGCGGTCTACCATGCCCATGAACTTGTGCATGATCGGGCTGGCAATCAGGAATTGGGTTCCGTCTATCTCACGCCGCGCCAGCGGGACCGCACCGGCGACCACTGGGACCCGCATCGCCGAAGAACCAGTCTCCAAACGCTTCTTTTCGGTGATATCGATCGAGAATCCCAGAATGCCCGCAGGAACCGCATTCGAATCGCGCAACAGCGTCAAACACAGGTGAACATCGGCGCCCTGCCCTGACTTCGTGCGGCAACGTATTTCGCCCTCGAAACGCCCTTTCTCAAGCACCGTAGCCATCGCAAGGCTGGCGAGAAACTTGCCCTGTTCAACACCATAGAAGGCGGCAATGTTTCGCCCGACCAAATCTTTTGGCGCAAACCCGTATCGATCTACACCATGATTACAGCTGATGATGATTCCATGAAGATCAGCGGTGAAGACGGCATCCTGCAACTGGTCGAGAATGCCGGGTTGAATCATGGCCGTACCTGCCAGGGTAGAGCTAGGGCAAGCTCGGCGCCCAGTTCCGGTTTTCTGCGCTCTCTCCGTTGACGGAGTCTTCGAGGAATTTGACATTTCTCTATCGTTGGCCGAAGGGGACTACACACCTTGCACTGCGCCCGCCGTAACCCCCTAACTCCAGGTATCGACTTCAGGCAGTTGCAAGTACGCACCCTTCTAGATGCTGCCACAACCCCGATCATTTCGTGGGATCGTTCGGCCTTGCGCTTCACACCGAAGTAACTCCCTACCGCCTCTTACCTTAGCCCAGAGTCACGCTTCGCCTGGACTTTTCCGCTTGCGCTGGATGCTACCTCCTCTACATCTGCAGTTACCTCGGTAAGTATCTGATTCTCCGACACTGAACTAACATCCGATAAAACGGGAGAACCAGATTTTCCACGGGATGGCTGCGGGATGTTGAGCGGGCTGGAGTAGCCACGCCAGGCCACTTTCGGGGACGACAATCTGACCGTGCGCTCAGGAGCAGAGCGGGATTGGCAAGCTTAAACACCGCGGATTCAATGCGGTGAAAGAAGTAATGAAGATCGGCAGCGTGGATGTACAGGTGCACGCGCCGAAAGTAGAAGTTGTGGGTCGGCCTATGTCGATTCGGGCAAGACTGTTTATCGGAGCCACGGCAGCCCTTGGGATGTCCTCGCTGGCGTACGCCCTATGGCACTGGCAGAGTGTCGACCTGACGCGATTTGTCTGCTACCTGCTGGTCGCAGTTCTAGCTTCAAGTCTCAAGATTCAACTGCCCGGCATCGACGGTACCATGTCGGTCAATTTCCTGTTCATTTTGCTAAGCGTGCTCGAACTTAACCTTCCCGAGACGCTGGTCTTGGGCTGTACGGCGACCCTGGCGCAATGCCTGATCGGATCGCGGCAGAAACTGGTACCGATCAAGATCGTTTTCAACGTCTTCAGCATGATGGCGAACGCTATCGTCCTGTCGTACTTCGCCTATCACGATTTGCAGCGGGTGCTCGGCGCCGGAACGCTGCCGCTGCTGGTCATCAGTGCTCTGATCTTTTTTGTGGCCAACACGGTTCCAGTTGCCGTGATCATCTCGCTGACCGAAGGCAAGTCGGCATACAAGGTCTGGGCGGAATGCCACTTCTGGTCGTTCCCCTTTTACATGGTCGGCGCGGCGGTGGTTTTTGCCGTGGGCTTCCTCAGCAAACAGGTGGGATGGCAAACCTCGCTTCTGGTTCTGCCCCTGGTCTACTGGGTCTATCGCTCCTACCATCTCTATCTCGCCAAACTGGCGGAGGAAAAAAGACAGGTTGAGGTCGAAAAGCGGCATGCCGAAGAGGTGGCCGCGCTGCACTTGCGCACCATCGAGTCCCTTGCGCTGGCCATCGAAGCCAAGGATCACACCTCGCACAAACACCTGCAGCGCGTGCGCATATTCGCAGTAGAGGTCGCGAAGGAGTTGGGTTTTCCCGAAGAAGAAATCGAAGCTCTGCGCGCGGCCGCGCTGCTGCACGACATCGGCAAACTCGCGATTCCTGAACACATCATTAACAAGCCCGGACGCCTGACCCCGGAAGAGTTCGAGAAGATGAAGATCCACACGGTGGTCGGCGCCGAAATCCTGCAACGCGTCGCGTTTCCCTATCCGGTTGCGCTCATCGTCCGCTCGCACCACGAGCGCTGGGACGGAACGGGCTACCCCGACGGGCTGCAAGGCGAGCGGATTCCGAAGGGCGCGCGCGTGCTCGCGGCCGTCGATTGCCTGGATGCACTGGCATCCCATCGCCAGTACCGCAATGCTATGTCGCTCGATGCCGCCATGGATATGGTCGCCGCCATGTCCGGCTCGGCCTTCGAGCCCAGGATTGTCGAGGTTCTGAAACGCCGTTACCGGGAACTCGAGATCATGGTGCAGTCAGATTCAATGACCGCAGAGGACGCAACTCTATCGACCGACGTTCGGGTTGAGGCAGACGTCGAACCGGCGTCGGGATTCGAGCAGCCTGCGCCACTTTCCGGCTCGGCGAATGAGGCTGATTTTCTCTCTTCAATCGCCTCGGCACGCCAAGAAGCGCAGACTATGTTCGAGCTCAGTCAGGATCTCGGCAACTCGCTCAGCCTCGGCGAAACACTTTCCGTGCTTTCCGTGCGGCTGCGCAAGATGATTCCTTACGATTCGATGGCCGTATTTCTCTTGAAGGATGGCCGGCTGATTCCCGAACTGGTGAGCGGTGACAACTTCCGCCTGCTCTCGTCGCTGAAAATTGGCCTGGGAGAAGGGCTGTGCGGGTGGGTCGCCGAAAAACGCAAGCCCATCCTCAATGGCAATCCCGAGGCCGAAGCCGGATATGTGAGCGACCCCGCAAAATTCACGACGCTGCGCTCGACTCTCGCCGTGCCGCTGGAAGGGCTCAATGGCGTGGTTGGTGTGCTGGCCATGTATCGCGCCGACCGCGATGCGTTCTCGCCGGATCATCTTCGCATCCTGCTTGCTGTCAGTGCGAAGATTGCGCTCTCGGTCGAGAATGCGCTCAAGTATCAGCAGGCTGAAGACTCGGCAACTACCGACTACCTGACTGGACTGCCCAACGCCCGCTCGCTGTTCGTTCATCTGTCGCGCGAACTGGCACGCTGCCGCCGCACCGGCACGTCACTCGCCGTGATGGTCTGCGACCTCGACAACTTCAAGCAGATTAACGATCTCTATGGCCACCTCGAAGGCGACAACCTGCTGAAAGATTTCGCCGGCCACCTGAAGGAAAGCTGCCGAGGCTACGATTACGTTGCCCGCATGGGCGGAGATGAATTCGTGATCGTCGCTCCCGGGCTAAGCCCGGAGGCTTCCAGCGAAAAGGCCAGCCGTCTCAATCAGCTTGCCGCCGAATCGGGCAGGAAGATTGCCGGCCGCAATCTGGTTGGCCTGAGCGTAGGAACTGCGTTCTGTCCGCAGGATGGCTTCGACGTTGAGCGTCTTCTCGCCGACGCCGACCGCCGCATGTACTCCATGAAAAAGGTTCACCACTCCGAACCCATTCGTGATGCGAGCCTTCCCGCCGCCCGCGTGCGCGGCACCACGGTGAACTAGGACGCTCCCATGTGTTTGCGAAAAATGCCGCTCTGGAAAACGCTGCTGTGGAAAATCGCGCGCCACCTCGGGGCCATTGCCGCGCTCGTCCTGCTGGGTGGACTGATTTCGGCCACACTGGTGCGCATGGCTCCCGGTTTCGATGCCGACGAACGCGAACTTGACCCCAGCCTGAGCGCCGAAAGTGTGCGCGCCTTGCACCAGTCGCGCGCCGGTGAACACAACATTCTCAGCTTTTACGCTGCCTATCTCCGCGGCGTCATCCACGGCGATCTCGGCACTTCTCATGCCCTGGGCCAACCCGTGCGAACTCTTTTACGCGAGCGCTGGCCCGTCACCGTGCGGGTGGCCGGCGTTGGCCTCTTGCTCGCATGGCTGCTGGCCTCGACTCTCGCCTTCACCGCCTGCCTCTGGCGACGCCCGGCTTATGAAATTCTGGGCATTACCGTCAGCGGCGCTTTCCTCTGCATTCCGGCGGCGGTGCTGGCCTTGCTTTCCGTGATCCTCAACGCTCCCGGATATCTCGCCATCGCGCTGATCGTGTTCCCCAAGATCTACCGCTATTCGCGCAACCTGCTCGCCAAGGCCTACTCCTTGCCGCACATCACCGCCGCCCGCGCTCGCGGACTCGGCGAAGTCCGCATCCTGGCCTGGCATGTGCTTCCCGTTGCCGGTCCGCAGATGATCGCACTCGCCGGTATCACCGTCAGCATTGCTCTCGGCGCAAGTATTCCCGTCGAAGCGTTATGCGGGCTGCCAGGGATCGGTCAACTCGCATGGCAGGCCGCGCTTTCCAGAGATCTCCCCTTGCTCGTGAACCTCACCGTCCTGGTTACGCTGGTAACCTTGCTGGCGAACTCGGGGGCCGATGTAATGAATTACATGTTGAGGCCGCGTGAAGCATGAGCTCCGCCCGCACGCTGGCGTGTGTCGTGGTGCTCGCCGTCTGCGCGATGTCGCTGGGCGCGAACTGGCTGGCGCCTGCGGGATACGCCCAACAATTTCGCGAAGCTCCGAGTGCGCCTCCTTCCCATAAGCATCTGCTCGGCACCGATGAAATTGGCCGCGATCGCTTCGCGCGTATTCTTTACGGCACCCGTATCTCGCTCCTGCTCGCCCCCGCCGCCGCTCTGGTCTCCACCGTATTGGCCGCGCTGGTCGGCGGACTCGCAGGGTATCTGGGCGGAATCTGGCTGCGTCTGGCCCGAGCCTTTACCGACCTGTTTCTTTCTCTGCCCTGGCTATTCCTGCTGATCACGGTGCGCGCGCTCTTGCCGCTGAACGTGTCTCCGCTGACTTCAGTCTTAATTACGTTTCTCATCCTCGGGCTGCTCGGATGGGCCGCATCGGCACGCGTGCTCTCGACCAGCGCCGAGGCCCTGCGCAACTCCGATTTTATCTTGCAGGCTCGCGCCTCGGGCTTGCGCGATCCACGGCTCTTTTTCGTTCATGTTCTGCCCAACCTGAAGCCGGTTCTGTACGCGCAGTTCTGGATTTCGATTCCGGTTTTTATCCTGAGCGAGGCCAATCTCGGTATCTTGGGTTTGGGCGTTGCTGAACCGTTGCCTTCCTGGGGAAGTCTTTTACGCGAACTGGAAGGCTTGATCTCGTTTCGTGAAGAACCATGGCGCCTGGTGCCTCTACTCCTGCTGATCGTTGTCCTGACGTCATTTCAACTGCTCTTGTCGAACGAGGAGGTGACCGCATGATGGGCCGCCGCGTATTTCTACGACTTCTTCTCTCTGTCGCTGTTGTCTCTCTTGCGCTCGCATCCAGCTCGGCCTTCGCCCAAAACGGCGGCGAGCTGCGCTTCTGTCTTCACTCCGAGCCGAAGACTTTCGATCCGGTTCTGGTCGATGACGATGCTTCCCTTTCGATCCGCTATCTGACGGGCGGCGTGCTGGTGCGCTCCAACCGTCGCACACAGGAACTCGAACCCGAACTGGCCGAATCGTGGAAGGTATCGAACGACGGCAAGCAGATCACTTTCAAACTCCGCCACGGCATTACGTTTTCCGACGGCAGCCCGTTTTCCTCCGAGGACGTTGCCTTCACCATGCAACGACTCATGGATCCCGCGCTGCACTCCTCGACTGGAGACGCGTTCCGTTCCGGAAACGGCGCCGTCAGCAGCAAGATCATTGCGCCAGACCAAGTCTCCATTACTTTTCCCGCGCCGCTGGCCGGACTCGAGCGCCTTTTCGATCAGGTCGCGATCATGTCCGCGCATTCCCCTAAGAAAGAAGCGGCCGTGCTCGGGCCGTTCATGGTTGCGGAACACAAAGCGGGATCGAGCTTGCTCCTGCGCCGCAACCCCAACTACTGGAAAAAAGATTCCCAGGGACGCCGCTTGCCATATCTCGATTCCATACGGCTCGACATTCAATCGAATCGCGACGTTGAAATGCTGCGCTTCAAGCGCGGCGAACTGGACCTGATTAACGTCATCGACAGCGATTTCTTTGACCGCCTGGCCGCCAGTTCGCCGGGGCTGGCGCACGATGCCGGGGCTTCGCTCGATTCCGAGTTCATGTGGTTTAACCAGGGGGCCAGCGCTCCCATTCCCGAGTACAAGCGCGCCTGGTTCCGCTCCACCAATTTCCGCCGCGCCATTTCTCAGGCCATCAACCGTGACGATCTCAGCCGGGTGGTCTACAACGGTCACGCCCAGCCCGGTGTCGGTCCGGTTTCACCCGCCAATAAATTCTGGTTCAACAGTAAGCTCAAAGCGGAACCGTATCGTCCCGATGCCGCGCTGCAACGCCTGCAAGCGGACGGTTTCCATCTGCAAAACGGGTCCTTATTCGATAAGGGGGGCAACGCCGTTGAGTTTTCCATCGTCACCAATGCCGGTCATAAGCCAAGAGAACGCACCGCGGTCATGATTCAGCAGGACCTCGGGAAACTTGGCATCAAGGTCAACGTGGTAACGCTCGACTTTCCCTCGCTCATCGAGCGCATTTCGCAAAAATTTAACTACGAAGCCGCGATGCTCGGCTTCCGCAATGTCGACCTCGATCCCAACGGTCAAATGAACATCTGGCTAAGCTCGGCTGAAAATCACGCCTGGAATCCGCAGCAGAAATCTCCGGAAACCGCGTGGGAAGCCGAGATTGACCGGCTGATGCGCGCGCAAGCGTCCACCACGGACCCGAAGAAGCGCAAAGAGAGCTTCGATCGCGTGCAGGAAATCGCCGCCGAACAGGCGCCCTTTATTTACCTGGTCAATCAGAATGCGCTGTCCGCTGTATCCAGCACGGTCGCGGGCGCCAACCCCGGCATCCTGCACCCGCAGACATTCTGGAACGCCGAGCGTCTGACCCTGAACCCAACCACGCGGGCGAGCCGATAGCTAATGACGACGCCGGATAACTCCGCAAGCCTGCTGTCCGCTCAGGTCACTGTCCGCTATCCCGGCAAAGCTCCGGTGCTCCGCGGAGTCTCGCTCGAAATCGCCCGCGGCGAAGTCCTCGGCCTGGTCGGCCAGAGTGGTTCGGGCAAAAGCACGCTGGCCATGGCCATCCTAGGATTACTCGGCCGCCAACGCGCCATCGTAGAAGGCAACATGTTTTTTCAGGGCGTCGACCTGCTCGCCATGCGCGAACGGGAATTACGCAGCCTCCGCGGACGTTCCCTGAGCCTCGTCCTTCAGAGTCCTCTGGCCTCGCTCAATCCCGCGTTGCAAATCCGCACGCAACTCAAGGAAGCATGGCGCGCCCACAGCAACGGCAACGCCACCAGCGAAGACTGCGACCGCGCTATCCAGTCCGCCTTGAAAAGCGTCAGCCTGCCGAGCGACCAGGAGGACAAGGATTTTCTGCGGAAGCGCGCGTCTCAACTCAGCGTCGGCCAGGCGCAACGCGTGCTCATCGCGATGGCCATCATGCACCGCCCCGCTCTTTTAATCGCCGATGAAGCGACCAGCGCGCTCGACGTGATCACGCAGTCCGAAATCCTGGAACTGTTCGCGCGCCTGAATCGTGAAATCGGCATGTCGATCCTTTACATCTCACACGATCTGCCTTCGGTCGCTGGAATCTGCCAGCGCATCGCCATCCTGCACGAAGGCCAGATTGTCGAGTGCGGCTCGACCGAACAGATCTTCACCGCGCCCGTCCACGCCTACACTCGCCGCCTGATGTCAGCGCTGCCCCAACTTCCAATCCGCCGCGAAGCGCTGGCAAAGGCGCAAGCCGCCGCGATCGATTAGCCGCATTCCCGCTAGTGCTTTAGGAAATACAAGTCAGCCACGCTTTCAGCAAGCTTCGGAGCGTCGACCTCGGCGCGATTCGACAGCACAATCACGGTGAGATGGTCATCAGGAAAGCGTTGAATGGCATTCCGGAATCCCACCGTCTCGCCATAGTGAGCGTAGCGGCGATGCTTGTGGTAAGGATCGAGAAACCATCCAAAACCGTAGAGTGGCGCAAGGCTGCCGTCCGATTGCTGCAGAGGAGCGCCGTTCAGCGCAATCGCCGGGACCAATGCCGGCTCCATTTCTTTCGCCGAGAGGAGCATGTGAGCAGCTAGCGCCGCGTCCCATTTCTCAAGGTCGTCGAGTGACGTATAAATGCCGCCGTCTCCGAGGGTAGCCGAAGTCGAGCTCTGATCGGTCTGTTTCCATCCATCCGCTGTTTGGGTGTGCCCGTAGGCGCGACGCGCGACTTCGTTCCTGCCTGTCTCATAAGCGATGGTGCCCGTCATGTTCAGCGGAGTGAAAATCCGCTGGCGCAGAAAGTCTCCGAACCTCATCCCAGACCCTTTCTCCACCGCCATTGCCAGCACCACATATCCTGAATTGCTGTAGACCCAACGCATCCCGGGGGTGAACTCCGTGGATGTCTCACGCTTCAGCAAGTCGAGCACGCCGGTGTCCTTGATCTGTGGGATCTTGTCGTCGGAAATCCCCGCGTATTGCTTCGCCATGATGTCTTCATAGTCCACCAGACCAGACGTGTGGTTCAGCAGTTGGTGGATGGTGATCGTCTTCCCATAAGCGGGAAAGTCTGGAAAAATGTCGGTGAGACGATCTTCGTAGCGCAGCTTGCCATCGTGAACCAGCAGCATCACTGCCATCGCGGTGAATTGTTTCGTGAGCGATGCCAGCCGAAAGTTCGTTTCCGGCCCAATCTTCTGCAGCGTTCTCAGATCGGCCACGCCATAACCTTTTCGGAATACTGGCTGGCCATCCTTGATCACCAACACCGCGCAGCCGGGATCGTGCGCGCTCACGAATTTCGAGAACAAGTTGTCGATGGTCGAGGCTGAGACTGAAGCGGGCGCGGCGTTGGAAGATGAGCCGAGTGCCATGAGAACTACGAATCCGCTAATGCTGATGCCGAGACGCCTCATGCCTTGGCCAGTTGCTCCGCGACTTCCGGAAGCCCCGCGGCATGCCACGCATCAAAGCCTCCCGCCACGTTGATCACGTTGCGATGGCCGGCGCGCTCCAACAAACTACAAGCAATCATGCTGCGATATCCACCTTTGCAGTGAACCGCCACCGGGCGCTCCCCATCCGTTGCGGGCAGCTCATGAGGGAACGTATCCAGAGCCCGGCACTGCACTTCAGCTATGTGACCCGCCTGCCATTCGCCTTCGCGGCGCACATCGAGCACGTCAGCCGTCCACAAGCTTCCCGAGCGCAGTTTCTGATTCAGTTCCTGCGGAGAAATCTGCGCCGTCTTCGCTACCGGCAGCCCAGCCTTCTGCCAAGCCGCCACTCCACCGGCCAGATAACCACGCAAATCCTCGATGCCGACGCGGGCCAGCCGCATCCGAGCTTCTTCAATTGGCGCGTCAGTGTCGCCGACGAGAATCGGTTTTGAATGTATCCCCAGAATCCCCCCTGCCCACGACGCGAATTGTCCCGAAAGCGCTATGCTGATCGACCCCGGCACGTGCCCCGCCGCGAACTCGTCGCCCGGACGTACGTCGAGCACGTTGGCATTCTGCCGCAAAAGCTGCTGCACTTCAGCCGGAGAAAGTCCCGGAAGCGGCGGCAATTCGGTCAACGCCGCCGCACCCGAGCGATTGATCTCGGCGTCTTCCAGGAAATATTCGGGACGAGCCGGAAGGTTGGCGGTCAACTGCGCGACGAACTCTTCCCGGCTCGCAATTTGCAGCGCGTAGTTCGTAAGGCGCTCGGTCCCTATCGTCGACGACCGCTCCGCCCGCATCGCGCGCCCGCACAGCGACCCCGCCCCGTGCGCGGGATACACCATCACCGCATCCGGCAACGCGAGCAATTTCTCGTGCAGACTGTCGTAAAGCAATCCCGCAAGTTCCCGCGGCGTGTGCGTGCGCGAAAGATCCGGGCGTCCAACATCACCAATAAACAACGTATCGCCAGTCAGCACCGCCGAGGGCTGCGCTGATTTTTCTTCATCCGTAATCACCAGGCAGACGCTCTCCGGCGTGTGCCCCGGCGTCTCCAGCACGCGAAGCCGCACCGCTCCCATCTTCACTTCAAAGCCGTCCGTCAGCGTCACATGCGGAAATTCAGCATTGGCTTGCGCTCCGATGTAGATCTTCGCGCCCGTGCGCGCCGCCAGCTCTTTGTGTCCGGAAACAAAATCGGCATGCAGATGAGTTTCAAATATGTGCCGGATTTTTAGATTCTGCTCCTCGGCCGCCTTCAGATAGAGGTCTACGTCGCGCTGCGGATCAACCACCGCCGCCTCGCCCTCCGATCCGATCATGTAAGAAGCATGGGCCAGACAGGTCAAATAGAACTGTTCAAAATACATATCGCGACTCCGGGCCAGATACAGCATACGGCGGTTTTCAGATTATCCCATGCAAATTACAACTCCCTCCTGAGCCCGCATCCAGAAGATTTTGCACGGAGCTCGCCCAACCATGAAAGAAGTATCCGGACAACTTTCTCGCCCCAGCGTCCCTTGAAGATTCCACACGCCTGAACCGAACTGCCGCTTTGTGCCCCACCCCCTGGGCCTCTTCGACTCTTCTTTCCAACCTATTGACCGCCTTACAGTTAAGATCGCACCGTCTGCGTACTCCTTTTGTAACTTGGACTTGTACCCAATAACGGCCTACAGTCAAATGGATCGCGTTTTTGGCGGTTTTCGGCCCCCGGCGTGCATCGAAGTATTTGAAAGCTTCGATAACAAAGGCGCACCAATCAAGAAAATGGCAAAGCAAAATAAATTCGGACGGGCACCAGGCGGATTAGCACTCATCGTATTCGTTCTGTCCGTTTTTGCTCTGTCCGTTTCCGCATGCGCCCAAACCAGTCCCTACGTAATCGCCGCTTCCACCGTTGCGGTAGAATCGATCAACTCCGCCACCAGCAACGATGCCGACGATTCTGTTCTCACCATCAGGAAGCGCGTCGATGAAGTGAACGTGCTTTTCATCGCCACCGATCGACACGGCAAATTCGTTCGCAATTTAAACCAGACCGATTTTTCCATTTTCGACGACCACAAACCCGTGGAGTCCATCCTCAACTTCCACCGCGAGACCGACTTGCCCATCGAACTTGGCCTGCTCGTGGACGTGAGCGGCTCCGTGCAGGGCCGCTTCGGATTTGAAAAAGAAGCAGCCACCGGATTTCTGCAGCACATCATCCGCCCCGGTTATGATCGCGCCTTCGTCGTAGGCTTTAACAAAGAGAGCCGCCTCACCCAGGATTTCACCGACAAAGTGCCATCGCTCGCCGCTGGCGTGCAA